>Ga0209770_10001999_pt1 | contig 10292 bp, 10 predicted proteins | sample LauGreSu1BDMLBDD_2_FD_187572 | JGI IMG/M metagenome (GOLD analysis project Ga0209770, IMG submission 187572) | Freshwater lake microbial communities from Lake Michigan, USA - Su13.BD.MLB.DD (SPAdes) (version 2) | ecosystem: Environmental > Aquatic > Freshwater > Lake | place: Lake Michigan, USA...
TTTTTTAAAAAATTATTTTTTTTAATTTTTTTTTTTTTTTTTAAAAAATTATTTTTTTTTTTTTAAAAAATTACTTTTTTTAAAAAATTTAAATAATTTTTTTTTTTTAAATTTTTTTTTTTTTAAAGATTTAAATTTTTTTAATAAATTAAATATATTTAAAACTTTAAAAAAATTTTTATTAAATTTATAAGAAGTAGTTAAATTTATTTTAAAAAAATTTTTTGATAAAAATAATTTTTTTTCTTTTTTATAAATAAAATTTTTTAATTTTAAATTTTTAACTTTATTATATATAGTAGAATTATATATATATTTTAAATTTTTTTTCTTTTTTACCAATAAATTTTTAGTTTTAATCATTTATATGATATAAAATTTAAATTTAAAAAATTAAAAATTTATTTTAATAAAAATTAAAAATCACCTCAAACATAAACAAATACAAATAAAAATAATCAAACAACATCAACAAAATGTCAATATAAAGAACTTACTTCTAATAAAATATGTCTTTCTACTAATAAATGTCCTTTGTATATTCTAATTAATGTAACTATTAAAAAAATAGTACCTATTAAAACATGAATACCATGAAAACCAGTTAACATATAAAAAATTGATCCACATGTACCATTATTAAATGTTAAAGGTGAATCAATATATTCCATAGCTTGAACCATAGTAAAAATAGCTCCAAAATAAATAGTAAATATCATTCAAAGTATAGCTTTTCATGTATTTTTTTTTAAAAAAAAAATATGTGCTTCTGTTAATAATAAACTAGAAAAAACTAATAACATTGTATTATAAAAAGGTAATGCTCATGGGTAAGGACCTTTAACATAAGGTCAAACAAAACCTGTATGTATAGATAAACTAAAAGTTATATGAAAATAACTTCAAAAAAAAGAAAAAAAAAACATTATTTCAGAAATTATCATTAATACAAAACCTATACGTAAACCGTTAGCTACATAAGAAGTATGATTACCTTTAAAGCTTTCTAAAATAATATCTAAAAATCATCTTGTTAAAAAAAATAATAAAGAAAAAAATCCAAAAAAAAAAAAAAATAATCCAAAAAAAAAATAATGAAAATATAAAACCATACCTAATAAAAAAATTAAAATAGAAAAAGAAGAAAACATAGGTCAAGGACTTTTTGGAACAATATGAAATGGTGTTTTTTGAGTTGAAACAGTATATTTAAGTTTATTTTGTATTTGAATTAATGACATTAAAAAAAATAAATATAATATATAAAAAAAATATATTTTATTATAAAACACATAAATATATATATATTTAAATAAATATTATAATAAAATTATTGTTTTAAAATTTATCTTTAAAATATTTTATTTTAAACTAAAAATAAAATTATAAATTTTTTTTTAAAAAATCGATCTTAATAGGATTTGAACCTATATAATATGGTTAACAGCCACATGCTCTACCAATTAAGCTATAAGATCTATATATAAATTAACTAATAATAATATTAATTATAAATTTATATAATTAAAAATATTAAAAAAATTAAAAATAAATAAATAATATAAATACTATAATAAATTTTCGTTAAATCACATACTTAATAATAAAACAAATATAGCAGCTTGCATAAATGCCATAAATCATTCTAATAAAGCTAAACAAAATATAATTAAAAAAAATATTATAGAAAAAATAATTAAATATAAATTAAAAGATTTTAACATTAAAGCCAAATAACCTATTAATAAATGCAATAAAATATGACCTGCTAAAATATTAGCAAATAATCTAATTGCTAAACTAAAAATTCTCATAAAATAAGAAACAATTTCTATAAAACATAAAAATGGAGTTATAAAAAAAGGAATATTTTTAGGTAAAAATATATCAAATCAAGATTCTTTTTTTATAAATAACCCATAAAAATTATAAGTAAAAGACATTCAAAAAGATAAAAAAATAGTAACTAAAAAAATACTATTTAATGCAGTAGTTTCTGGAATTAAACCTAAAGTATTAGATAAAAAAATAAATATAAATAATATAAATAATCAATTTAAAAAATTTATTTTTTTAAAAAATAATGCAGTTTTTAAATTTTGATTAAAAATATCAAAAAATCAATCAAAAATTATATTATTTTCTATATTAAAAAAAGATATATAAAAAATAATTATTGCATGAAAAATTATTAAAAAAGTTAAAAATCTAACTTTTAAAAAAAATATTTCGTTAAAATATGTAAAAATTAAAAAATTATGTATATAATTATAATTAGTTAAAACTAAACTATAAATATCAAAAGATTCAATTAAATTAAAAATCATTAAAAAAAAAATAATATTTATTTTTAAAATATTTAAAAATAATATAATAAAAAATGTATATAATTATTTTAATACCAAATTTAAACATACGATAAGTAAAAAAGTCAAAAAAAAAGAAATTAAACAAGTTCAAAAAAAATAATAATAATACATTAAAAATCCAATTTTTTGTAAATCGTTTACTGAAAATATTAAATTTGAATTTAATTCTATTAAAGGAAAATATTGAAATATAAAAAAATATAAATTTTTTTTACTTACTAAAATTAAAAAATAAAACTTAAATAATATTAAAAATAAAATAATTTTTTTATTTTTCTTTTTTAATTTAAAATTTATAGATAATAATAAAAAAGTAAAAAATATAATTAAAGCACTTGCATTTAATATCATTAAAAAAAATGCAAAAATATCTTTTTTTATTATTAAAAAAAAAAAATATAGAAACTATATAAAATACTAAAAAATATACTAATTTGTAAAATAAATTCTTAGAAAAAAAAAAAAATATATATATAATAGATAATATAATAAACATTTATTAAAAAAATGAATTATAAATATTTTGTTTAGAAAAATTAGTAACTATAGGTCATGATCAAAATTCTTTTTTTAATAAATTATTATTTATATATAAAGAAGATATTTTATATATAAAATTAAAATAACATAAAGATTTAAAATAAATAAATAATGTTGTTTTTTTTAAAATTATCATTATTATTTAAGATAAAGATCTAATATTTAAATAAATTAAATGAATTTGAGTAAAATTTATTAATTTTTCAGGACAAAGACCTCAAAAAATTAATCAAAAAATTAAAATTATTAAAGTAAAAAATTCTCTTTTAGTAATATCTTGATATTTTTTTATATTTATTAATATTTTATTTTTATTTTTATAAATATAATTAGTTTTTAAACTTCCAAAAAAAACTCTATTAAAAAATAAAAAATTATAAAAAGTATTTATTAACAAACCAAAAAATAAAAAAAAAATAATAAAACTAAAATTATATTGCAAAATACCAGAAAAACATAATATTTCACTAATAAAATTAATACTACCAGGAAATCCTATATTAGTTAACATAAAAATAAATAATAAAGTACAAAAAATTGGCATTACCATAACTAAACCTTTAAAATATAAAATATTTCTAGTTAGATATCTATCATATAAAGCACCTATACAAAAAAAAAATCCAGCTGAAGTTAATCCATGAGCTACCATCATTAAAATAGCACCTAATAAACCTTTTAATGTATTTGTAAATATAGCTAACACTACTAAATTCATATGAACTACAGAAGAATATGCTACTATTTTTTTAGCGTCTATTTGACGTAAAGCATCAAATCCACATAAAAAAAAACCTAAACAACATAATATTTCTATAATAGGTGTATAATAAATAGATGCAAAAGGTAGCATTGGAATTGAAAATTTTAAAAAACCAAAACCTCCTAATTTTAATAAAACTGCAGCTAAAAAAACTGAACCTATAGTAGATGCTTCCACATGTGCTTCTGGTAATCATAAATGAAAAGGAAATACTGGTATTTTTATTAAAAAACTTAAAGATATTAAAGGTAATAAAAAAACTTGTTTTTTAAAAGTTAAATTTAAGTTATTCAAAATAAATAATCCAGAACTACCTACTTCAAAAAATAAAATTAATATTGCTAAAAGTATTAAAAAAGAACCTACTAAAGTATATACATAAAAAAAATAAATAGCTTTTACTTTTCTTTCATGAGATCCTAAAATACCTATTAAATATAATAAAACAATTAAAATACTTTCAAAAAAAATAAAAAATGTAAATATATCAAATGAAAAAAAACAACCTTTTAATAAAAAATCTAAAAATATAAAAAAAATATATAAAGATTTTTTATTTCAACTATAATTTCAAGATCATATAGTACATAATATTAAAATAAAAGTACTTAAAGAAACAAAAATTAAAGAAAAAGAATCTAAACTTCAAATAAAAAAAAAATTAAAATATTTTATATTTATAAAATTAAATAAAATATATAAATTAGTAATTTTTAATTTTTTTTCTATAATAAAAAAAAAAAATAAATTAAAAAAAAAAGAAAATACTAAATAATATAAAATAAAAATTTTAAGTTTAGTTTGATTTTTAATAAAAAATAAAAAAAAAATAACTACGGTGGGTAAAAAAAAAAAAAAATTAAAAATAAATTCATTTTATATAAAAATTATTATAAAATATATAAAATAATATAAATAATAAATAAATTAAAAATAAAAATAAATATAAAATTAAAAATTATTTTATAGTATTAAAAAATTTATATTTTTAAATTTTTAAAATATTAAAATAAGTAAATTAATAATTTATTTATTTTATTTAATAATAGAAACTATAGTTTAATTGGTAAAATTTCAGTCTTCAAAATTGAAGTTAAGGGTTCAAATCCCTTTAGTTTCGTTTTTTTAATGTTTTTTATATATCTTTTAACTTTAATTTTACCTATAGTTATAACTGTAGCTTTTTATACATTAGCAGAAAGAAAACTTATTGCAGCTATGCAAAGAAGAACAGGTCCTAATATAATAGGATTTTGAGGATTATTACAACCTTTTGCAGATGGTTTAAAAGCTATATTAAAAGAACAATTTAAACCTTTAAGATCTGTTTTTTATTTATTTTTATTTGCACCTATATTAACTTTTTTTATTAGTTTATTAGCTTTAAATTTTATATGTTTTAATTTTACTAGATCCTATTTTGATGAATATTTAAATTTTTTTTTTTTTTTAAGTATATCTTCTTTCAATGTTTTTGGTATTATATTAGCTGGTTGAACTAGTAATTCTAAATATACTTTATTAGGTTCTTTAAGAGCTGCAGCTCAAACTTTTTCTTTTGAAATGTGTTTTATTACATTATTACTTCCTATTTTTTTACTAAATAGTTCTTTTAATTTAATAGATATAGTTCTATACCAACAAAATTATTGAAATATTTTTATTTTTTTTCCAACTACTTTATATTTTTTTATAATATTATTAGCCGAAACTAATAGAACTCCATTTGATCTTCCAGAAGCTGAGGCGGAATTAGTAGCAGGTTATAATTTAGAATATTCAGCTATTAATTTTGCTTTATTTTTTTTAGGTGAATATACAAATATGTTATTAAATTCATGTATATTTGTTATTTTTTTTTTAGGAGGATGATTAATACCTAGTTCTTTTTTATTAATTATAAATTTTATAAAAATAATATTTATTAGTATATTAACAAATTTACCTAATATATTATTATTTATTTCTTTAAGTTTATTATTTAATAATAATTTAAACAATTTAAAATCAAAATATAATAAAAAATTTTTAAATTTTTTAAAAAATATTATAATTATATTTTTATTAATATTTATATTATTCTTATTAACTTATTTAATAACTAATAATTTAATATTTTTTAATATAAAAGTAATTTTTGTTTCTACTTGATTTATTTTAGTAAGAGCTATTTTACCAAGATATCGTTTTGATCAACTAATGGATTTATGTTGAAAAAAAATTTTACCAGTTTCAAGTTCTTTTTTTTTATTTTTTATATATATAATATATATATTTAATGGATTTTCTTATTCTTTAGAAATAATGAATTTTAAAACTAAATTTTTAACAATATACTTTTTTAAAATTTCTTAATAAGTTTAAAAATAAATGATTTATAATAATCAAAATAATAATAAAATATTCAGTCATATAATAACTACTAATTGAGTTGAAAGATGATTTTTTTCAACTAATCATAAAGACATAGGTTCTTTATATCTATTTTTTGGATTTTGTTCAGGTATTTTAGGTTTACTTTTATCTATTTTAATTAGATTAGAATTAGAATTTCCTGGAGCTCAAATATTACATGGAAATAATCAATTATATAATGTAATAGTTACAGCTCATGCTTTAATAATGATTTTTTTTATGGTAATGCCTATATTAATAGGTGCTTTTGGTAATTGATTTATACCTACTATGTTAGGTGTTCCAGATATGGCTTTTCCTAGATTAAATAATATGAGTTTTTGATTATTACCACCTTCTATTTTATTATTAATAACATCTTCTATAGTAGAATCAGGAGTAGGTACTGGATGAACTTTATACCCACCTTTAAGTAGTAATATAGCTCATTCTGGCGGAGCTGTAGATTTAAGTATTTTTAGCTTACATATCGCTGGAGTTTCTTCTATTGCTGGAGCTTTAAATTTTATTACTACTATATTTAATATGAAATCAGAAGGATTATTATTTAATAGATTAGGATTGTATCCTTGATCAGTTTTAATTACAGCATTTTTATTACTATTATCTTTACCTGTATTAGCTGGAGGTATTACTATGTTATTAACGGATAGAAATTTTGATACTAATTTTTTTGAAAGTGAAGGAGGAGGAGATCCTATTTTATTTCAACATTTATTTTGATTTTTTGGACATCCTGAAGTTTATATTTTAATATTACCAGGTTTTGGTATTATTAGTTTAATTTTATCAGTATTTTCTTCTAGATCTGTTTTTGGATATATAGGTATGATATATGCTATGTTAAGTATAGGATTTTTAGGATTTATTGTATGAGCTCATCATATGTATACAGTAGGTTTAGAAATAGATACTAGAGCATATTTTACTGCAGCTACTATGGTAATAGCTATACCTACAGGTATTAAAGTCTTTAGTTGATTAGCTACTATTTGAGGAGGATCTATTATTATGGGAATTCCTTATCTATTTGTAATAGCTTTTATATTTTTATTTTCAATTGGAGGATTTTCTGGATTAATTTTAGCTAATGCAGGATTAGATGTAGCTTTTCACGATACTTACTATGTAGTAGCTCATTTTCATTATGTCTTATCTATGGGAGCTGTTTCATCTGTATTAGCTGGATTTTTTTTTTGAATGCCAAAAATAACTGGTTGAGTTTATGATTTTTTTTTAGCAGATTTAATATTTTTTATTTTTTTTTTAGGAGTTAATATTACATTTTTTCCTATGCATTTTTTAGGTTTTGCAGGTATGCCTAGAAGAATTCCAGATTACCCTGATACATATTCCCATTGAAATCATATTGCTTCTTTTGGATCTTTAGTATCAGTTGTTTCTTTTTTATTATTAGTTTGTTTAATATGAGATTTATTTTATACTCAAAATCCTTTAAATAAAAAAAGTTCTTGAACAGTTAATAATTCATTTATAATTATAAAAAATAATTTATTAAATTCAAATCTAGACAAATTAAAAATTTTTGAAATAAATAATAATACAGTTTTTAATGAACCTGGAAATTATTTTATGGAAAATTTAATAAATTTACATCATGATATTTTTTTTTTTTTAATAATTTTATCTGTATGTGTTTTTTGATTTTTATTTAGAATTAATTATTGATTCCTTTTAAAAAAAACTTCTAATAAATTAATTAAAAAAAACCCATCAACAATAACACATAATACATTTTTAGAAATTATATGAACAATTATTCCATGTATATTATTAATATTTATAGCAATACCTTCTTTAACTTTAATATATTCATTTCAACCTTTAAATAAATCAAATATTATTTTTAAAGTAATAGGTAATCAATGATGATGAGCTTATGAATATGAAACAGCAGAATATAATTCTAATAAAACTATACCTTGAGAATTTAATAATAAATTTATAGAATCTAGACTTATAGATGATTTAGATTTAAATTTAGGGGATTTTAGATTATTAGAAGTATCTAATAAAATAGTTTTACCTAGACACATAAATATTACAGCTTTAGTAACATCTAATGATGTATTACATTGTTGAGCTGTTCCAGCTTTAGGTATTAAAATAGATGCATGTCCTGGTAGATTAAATGAATTAGAATTTATAATTTATAGTGAAGGTTTATTTTTTGGACAATGTAGTGAAATTTGTGGAATTTTTCATGGATTTATGCCTATAGTTATAGAATCTTTAAATATAAATGATTTTAAAAACTTAAAAAAATTAAATTTTAAAATAAATATATTATAATAAAATTTTTAAAACGGTATTTTTAAAAAAGATATATATGCAAAAAAATTAATAAAAAGAAAAATTTTAATATATTATTTTTAAATTTTTCTTTTACTTAAATACATTTTAATTAAAACTATATTTTTTATTAAATATATTAAACTCGATTCTAATAAAAATTTTAATAAGTTCTTTTAAAAACAATTATATATATGATTATATGGATTCAAAATATCAGATAATTCAAATTACGTATTTGAGTATAAGTATCCTAGTGTTTTAAAAAGACAATATTTACTAGGCTTATATAATTACAATTTTTCTAATCCTAATGGCGTATAATACCATATAACTAGTAATAAAATTAAGAATACTTTACACTATAATTTTTTATATAAAAATATTTAGTTAAATCAAGCTTATATAAATATATATATAAACAATATTCCTTAATTTATCTAGTGGTTTAGATTAGACTGCTATTACTGATTTTAAATAATTATAATTTGTAAAAATTTATAACTACAGCTTTAACGATTTTAAATAAGGGTATACCTAAAGAAAAAAAATAGGTAGTGGTGCTAGTTTTTATAAAAATTATGAAGGAAGTGAAACAAACTTTACAAAAAATATGACTCATGGTATTAAAACTTCATATCTTATTAAATTAATTATACAGACTATTTGAATTTTTTGACAAGTAAATAAAAATAAAAAATGTGTAAAAAAAAAAGAAACATGAATATAAATTCTGTTATAATCTATTATAAAATACTCCTTTAATTATCTTTTTTTATTAATTTTTTATATTTTTAAATAGTTTAGATTATAAAAAAATATTTTATTAAATAAACTCTAGTGAAAACAGTACTTTTACATATATATATAAAAATTTTAAATAAAATAATTCCGCTAGGATTAATTAAAAGTTTAAATTTTAAATATGAGTCAAGATTTACCTAAAAATTTACATAAAAAAGTAGTTGATATAGCTACTAGTTATAGTAGTGATGACCAGTTAGTTTTAGGTACAAATATACTTCTAGGTTTAGTAATTTTTGCTGGAGGTATTCCAAAAAAAACTTACCCTGGAATGGGTATTAAAGTTAATCCCTTTGATGATGAAGTAACACATAAGAATCTTTAAAAAAAATCAAATATAAATTCTAATTTAACTTCAAAATCAAATGAATAATCCTCTTTATTTATTTGAAGAATAAGAAAAAAAAATGAATTATTTATAATCTACATCTACTATAGATGTAGATATTAAGAACACTGACATATTTTTTCTTATTACTACTTTACACTCGTAAGCAGTTGGTTCGGAATTTCCTTTTCATCATCTTTTATAGAAGAACTTTTTTTTTTAGAAATTTTATACTTAAGTATTTTAATTTTAACAAGTATATTTAGTATAATATCTAATAACCCTTTCATAAATTTATTTTTAATTTTTATATTATTTTTTACAATTTGAGATTCTATTTTAGAATTTATTTTAATAAATTTTAAAATAATAAAAAATATATTATTTAATATTTTTATATTTTTAAATTTATAATTAAATTAAAAAAAAATATAATATATTTTTTTAATAAATTATATTTAAAAGAATAATTAATAAATATACCGATCTGGTGGAATAGGTAGACACAACAGACTTAAAATCTGTATGTTATCGGTTCAAGTCCGATGATCGGTATTACTTTGAAAAAAAAAGTATAAAAAATATATAAATGAGATTAAATAAAAATAATTTTTTTTCTTTAATAAAATATTTTAAAAAAAAAAAAATTATTTTTAAAATGTATTATTAAAAATCCAATTTTAGATTTTTAATAATACTACTTTTTTGCAAAAAATTGGAGAAATCCAGTTTTACTTTGCAAAGAATCTGTAGAAAAAAC
>Ga0209770_10002002_pt1 | contig 10287 bp, 5 predicted proteins | sample LauGreSu1BDMLBDD_2_FD_187572 | JGI IMG/M metagenome (GOLD analysis project Ga0209770, IMG submission 187572) | Freshwater lake microbial communities from Lake Michigan, USA - Su13.BD.MLB.DD (SPAdes) (version 2) | ecosystem: Environmental > Aquatic > Freshwater > Lake | place: Lake Michigan, USA...
CCGGCGCGGCGAGCTCGACCCGAATCGCAGCCGGGCTCCACGCGAGCCTCGTGACCGTCACCCCTCCCCGCGCGCGCAGTCCACGCACCTCGCCCGTCGGCCACGACGGCGGCAGCGCGGGCAGGAGATCGATGATGTAGCGCGGCATCTTCCCCGGCGCGAACGCGCTCCGCTCGGCCACATGCGACTGGACGAGCGCCTCGGCGATGCCCGCGGTCCCGCCGAAGTTCCCGTCGATCTGGAACGGCGGATGGTCGTCGAACAGGTTCGGCAGCGTCGACTTCGAGAGCAGCGCGCGCAGGTTTTCCTCGACGGCCTTGCCGTCGCCGAGCCGCGCGAAGAAGTTGATCAGCCATGCGCGGCTCCAGCCCGTGTGTCCTCCGCCGTTGGCCAGGCGGAAATCGAGCGTCTTGCGCGCGGCCGCGAGGAGCTCGGGCGTCGTGTCGCAGTTGAACTGCGCGCCGGGATGCAGTCCGTAGAGATGCGAGATGTGCCTGTGACCGGGCTCCGCCTCGCCGAACGGACGCGCCCATTCCATCAGCCGTCCGTCGGCGCCGACCGCGGGCCACGCGATCTTCGCGCGCGCCTCGCGCACGCGCGCGACCAGCGCATCGTCGCCCTTCCCGAGCACCGTCGCGGCATCGAGCAGGTTCGTGAACACATCCCAGACGATCGCCTGGTCCATCGCGTTGCCCATGCCGATGTTCGCATGCTGTCCATCGGCCGTGATGAATGTGTTCTCAGGCGACGAGCTCGGTCCCGACACGAGCCTTCCGGTCGCGGGATCCTCGCAGAGGTAGTCGAGGTAGAACTCGGCGCAGGCGGAGAGCGCCGGCCACGCGCGCTCGCGCAGGAACCGCTCGTCGCCCGAGTGCGCGTAGTGCTCCCAGTAGTGGCGCGTGAGCCAGCCGCCGCCATGCGGCCACATGCCCCACACGGTCAGGCCGATCGGTTCGGTGAACGCCCATGCGTCGCTCGTGTGATGCACGACCGATCCGCGCGCGCCGTACAGCTTCCTTGCGGAAATGCGGCCATTCTCGATCAGCCGGTCGGTGAAGTCGAACAGCGGCCCGTGGCACTCGGCGAGGTTCGTCGACTCCGCGTGCCAGTAGTTCATCTGGATGTTGATGTTGGTGTGGTAGTCGGCGTTCCACGGCGCCGCGAGATGCTCGTTCCAGAGGCCCTGGAGGTTCGCGGGCAGCGTGCCCGGCTGCGAGCATGACGCGAGCAGGTAGCGGCCGAACTGGAAGTAGAGGGAAGGGAGCGATGGATCGCCGGCGCCCTGGCGGAACTCGGCGAGGCGGACATCGGTCGGCTTCGCGGACTGCAGCGAGGAGCCGACATCGAGCGTGACGCGGTCCATGACCGCCCGGTGCGCGGAGACATGCCGCGCGAGCAGGTCGTCGAAGGTGCGCGCAAGCGCCTCCTTCGCGCGGGATTTCGCCGTGATCCTCGGATCGGCCAGGCGGATGTTCGGATGGATCCCCGCGAGGAAGTCGGTCGCGCCGGCGATCACGACGGTGTAGGCGCGCGTCTCGAAGCCGACGCGTCCGCTCCCCTCGACCTTGCCGAGGCTGCGTTCCGGAAGCTGCGCGATCTCCGCGCGCTTCGGCTGCGCGCCCTCGATCCGCATCGCGGCGCAGCCGGCGTAGCGGACGCCGCGGTGCTCGCCGTTGACCGCGGTGCCGAAGCGGAGCTCGAACACCGTCGTCCCGCCGCCGTCCTCCTCGTGCGAGGCCTCGGCGCCACCATCGACGAGCTCGTCGCGCCCCGTCGCGATCGCCGCGACGATCGCCTTCTCGCCGAGGGCCTCCCAGCGCACGACGATGACCGCATCGGCCGCGCTCGCGAACGCGCGGCAGCGGTAGCGCGAACCATCGGCGGTGAACTCGGTCGTCGCGACGCCCGTCGCGAGGTCGAGCGAGCGGCTGAGCTCCGTCACATCCTCGAACGGCGCGGACCAGCGCGTGCCGACGGTCATGAGCGGCTGGTACGAGCGCGTCCAGTCCGGCGTCATGAACTCGTCCTGCATGATCTTCTGCGCGCCGAGGACATCGCCCTTGAACCAGAGCGCGCGCGCCTGCCCGAGCGAACCCTCGGACGGCGTGCGGTTGCGGTCGATGGGCCGTCCTGCCCAGACCGAGTCCTCGTTGACCTGGATCGTGCCGAACTGGTCGCCGAAGACCATCCCTCCGAGCCGGCCGTTCCCGATGGGCAGCGCCTCGGTCCATTTCGCGGCAGGACGCTCGTATCTCAGCACGAGGTCCGCGGCGATCGCGGACGGGGCGGCGAGGACGGACGCGACGAACACCGCGAGAGGGCTGCGCATGGGCCCGATGCTACGGGAATCGACCGGAACGGGTGCAGATAACCAGCCGCAGGCGCCGATCCTGCCGCGGGTTGTGCAACGCCTCGGCGCGAGCCGATGAACGACGCGCCGCCCGCCGATGGAGACTTCCATGCCAGCCCCCCGCGCCATCCTCGCCGCCGCGCTCGCCGCCTGCGCTGCATGCGCCGCGCGAGCCGACCTCTCGTGGTTCGACCTCTCGCTGACCGAGGATCGCCCGCATGTGAGCTTCGCGGATGTCGTCGCGTGGAGCGACGCCTGCCTCCAGGTGAAGCCCGAGGAGTGGCCGGCGGTCGAGCGCGTGTATGCCGCGTACATCACCTCGTGGAGCGGCGACGGCAAGGACGAGGACGAGCTGTGGGACGGCCTGAACGCCGTGCTTGGCTCCGCGCGCGGCGCGTGCGTCGATGCGTTCCGGCAGAGCACCGATGCGGTGCTGCGCACGCGCGACTCGTCGAACCGCCACCTCGATGTCCGCCGCGAGCTGCTGCGGCTCGCGTCCGTTCGCGGCGAGAGGGCGGTCGAGGCGCAGCGCGCGACGCGCATCCTCGCCACGCGCATCGCCGACAATGTCGCCGAGCGCGCGCCGCACGAGTACGACGACATCCCCACGCTGAAGGAGGCGGAGAACATCCGCGACGCAATCGTGCCGCTGCGCGGCTCGATCGCGGGAATCGTTGGCGACGAGGCCGCCGACGCGATCCTCGCGAACATCGTGCAGTCGTACGAATTCAGCGGAACGACCGCGCTGGCCCGCGAGTTCCGCACCATCGTGGAGAACGCGTCGCGTCTCAGCGCGGACGAGCGCCGCATGCTCGCCGAGGCGTACGCGGCCGCGGACGCACGGCTTCGCAGCCGGGTGGCGTACGAGAGCCCGCGCGATTCGCGCAAGCAGATCGACGAGGATCTCTACCGGCAGGTCGAGTCGATTCTCGGTGCGGAGCGTGCGGATCTCCTCCGCAGCCTCGCCGGCGGCTCGGTCGATGTCCGCGCGTACCCCGAGCTTTCCGGGCCGAAACCGAACACGCCGATGCCCGAGGTGATCAACTCCGCCGCCGACGCGCTGCTCCTCCGCTTCGTGGACGAGGACGGCCTCTCGACCGTCGAGGGCGCCTTCGGGCGCGGATACTGGCGGCCGATGGGCAACCATGCCCTGCGCGGGCGGCCGAGGCCGATGCCGGAGGCGATGCCGATCGAGGTCCTCAAGGACCTCTCGGGCGCGCGCTCGGAGGACGAGCTCGCGATCGTCGAGGCGATCCACTTCGACCACCTGCGCCGGTTCTCGCAGGCGGAGCAGGGCCTGAACTCGATCATGGCCAAGGAGGCGAGGATCGCGGCGATCGCGGACCTCGCGCTCGCGGAGGACGAGCGCACGCTCGGGGAGCTGCAGACGGCGTTCGGCCGCGAGCGCATCAGCGACGAACGGCTCACGCTCGCCAGGCTCGCGCGCACCGAGCGCACGCTGCCGTTCTGGAAGCTCGCCGACCGGTTCGACACGATGGCTCGGATTCCGTGGGCGAACGGCTCGATCGGAACGCTCGCGCTCGGGGGGACGATGCCCGGCGTCGTGCCGCTGCCCGAGTCGCGCCGCGCGGCGTTCGCGGAGGCGGTGTCGGGCGCGGCCGGCGCCATCCTCGCGGGCCGGCTCTCGGCGTGGCGCGACATCGTGGCCGTCAACCTCGCGTTCGACCGCGTCATGGAGCAGTACGCGCAGCACAGCCGGGTCGCGCAGGAGCGCCTCGCCGCCATCCAGCGCGCGCGGCTCGACGGGCTCGCGGCCTGCTCGCGCTCGGCGCAGCGCAGCTTCGTCGAGGTGCGCTCGCTCGTCGATTCGCTCGCGGGCGAAGGCCGCACCTTCGACGCGCAGTTCATCACGCTCGCCGCGATCGAGCAGGACCTCGGCCGCACCGAGGCCGGCCGCCGCCTCGAGCGCCTGTTGCTCACGCTCGAACCAGCCCAGCGCGACCTCGCGCTCACGAAGCTCGTGCCCGATGTTCCGACCGGCACCGAGCTGCTGCGCGCGTGCGCCGACGCGGCCGCGGTCGCGGGCAACATGGACGACGGCGACCTCGGCCGGATCGAGGCGGGAAACAAGGTGCTCGAGGCGCACAAGCAGCTGCGTCGCCGCCTCGACCGCGCGATGCGCGCGCAGGTCGCGGTCGCGTGGCGCACGCTCCGCGAGATCGGCCATCCCGACGCGGCCGCCGCCTTCCGTCCGTGACGCCCCGCCGCGCCGCACCGGCGCCGCAGTGCGCGCTACAGTGCGCGCGGAGGCTTCCATGCGCACCCGACCGTCCTGCATCGCCGCGTTCCTCGCCGTCATTCCGCTTCTCGCCGCCAGCCAGGCGACGCCGACCGGCGAGTCGCCGAAGGCCGCACCGCCCGCCGGCGGCCAGCTCGGCGCCGTGCAGGGACAGTTCATGCGCGACGGCCGGATGATCAAGACCGGCGACCGCGTCGAGCTCTTCAACGGCAAGGACACGAAGGGCTGGAAGGCGTTCGTTCCGGACCTCGCGAAGGACGGCAAGGACCCGCTGTCGGTCTGGTCGGTGAAGGACGGGGTGCTGCAGTGCGCGGGCCGGCCGATCGGCTACATCCAGACCGAGGAGCTCTTCGACAACTTCATCCTCGAGCTCGAGTGGCGGTTCGACCCCGCGAAGGGCGAGGGGAACTCCGGCGTGCTGCTTCGCACGATCGGCGACGACACCGTGTGGCCCAAGTCGATGGAGGCGCAGCTCCACTCGAAGAACGCCGGCGACTTCTGGAACATCGGCGAGTATGTGGCGACGGTCGACGCCGCGCGCACCAACGGCCGGCACACGCAGAAGAAGCACCCGACCAACGAGAAGCCGCTCGGCGAGTGGAACAAGTACCGCATCGTGGTGAACGGCGGCGACATCGAGCTCTGGGTCAACGGGCTCCTGCAGAACACCGCGACCGGCGTCGAGGCGAACAAGGGCCGCATCGCGCTCCAGAGCGAGGGCGCGTACATCGAGTTCCGCGGCATCGCGCTCACGAAGATCGTGCCGTGAACGATCGCGAGGAAGCGCTGAAGGGCGCCGGAACCGGCACGCGGCTCGCGCACGCCGCGCGCGAGCCCGCCGCGCACCATGGCTTCGTGAACACGCCCGTGCATCGCGGGTCGACGGTGGTCTTTCCCACGCTCGACGCGCTCGAGGCCGCGATGCGCGCCGATTCGCGCTCGGGTCCCTACATCTACGGGCTGCTCGGCAATCCGAACTCCCGCGAGCTCGAGCGGCTTCTTGCCATGCTCGACGGCGGCGCCGGTGCGGTCGTCGTGCAGAGCGGGCTCGCCGCGGTGTCCGTTCCGCTCCTCGCGATGCTCCGGTCGGGCGACCACATTCTCATGACCGACTCGTGCTACGGGCCGACGCGCCACATCGCGAAGACGATCCTTCCCGCCATGGGCGTCGAGGCCGAGTTCTACGACCCCCGCGTGGGCGCGGCGATCGAGTCGCGGCTCAGGGCGAACACGCGCGTGATCTACATGGAGTCGCCTGGCTCGCTCACCTTCGAGATCCAGGATGTCCCTGCGATCGCACGCGTGGCGCGTGCGCGGGGAATCACGACGATCCTGGACAACACCTGGGCCACGCCGCTCCTCTTTCCCGCGATCGAGCACGGCGTCGATCTCGTCGTGCACGCGCTCACGAAGTACCAGTCGGGGAACAGCGACATCCTCCTCGGCGCGGTCGTCGCCCGCGACGACGCCCACTGGCGCGCCGTCAAGCAGCACGCCGAGGCGCATGGCCACTACGCGCATCCTGACGACTGCGCGACCTGCCTGCGCGGCATGCGCTCGCTCGAGGTCCGGCTCGCGCGGCATGCGGCGAGCGCGCTCGAGGTCGCGCGATTCCTCGAGGCGCACGCCGAGGTGAAGGCCGTCCTCCATCCGGCGCTGCCGTCGCACCCCGACCACGCGATCTGGAAGCGCGACTTCCGCGGCGCGAGCGGCCTCTTCGGCTGCATCCTGAAGCCCCGGCCCCGCGCGCGGCTGCAGCGGTTCCTCGAGAGCCTGCGCTACTTCGGCATGGGCTTCTCGTGGGGCGGCTTCGAGAGCCTCGTCGTCTCGAGCGACCTGAGCCAGTCCAGGGTCGCGCCGCCATGGACAGAAGAGGGGCCGCTGCTGCGGTTCCAGATCGGGCTCGAGGATCCGCGGGACCTGATCGCCGATCTTTCTCGGGCCTTCGACGCCTCGCGCTGACCGCGAACCGCTCGGCGGGCGGTGCTACACTTGGCCCCCTCGAGAAATCGCCATGCCGATCACCACCGCGTACGAAGCCAAGATCGAAAAAGTCTCCATCCTCGACGAGCAGGGCAACTTCGACGAGAAGCTCGGCGCGCCCGGCGGCAAGCCGATCATTCCCGACGCGGATCTCGTGCGGCTCTACGAGGCAATGGTCTCGTGCCGGCAGCTCGACCAGGTTGCGTTCCGCCTGCAGCGTTCCGGCCGCATGGGCACCTACCCGCAGAACATGGGCCAGGAGGCGACGAGCCTCGGCGCCGCCTATGTCCTCCGCAAGGACGACTGGATGGTGACCTGCTACCGCGAGAACTGCGGCCTGTTCTGGCGCGGCGTCCCGAAGGAGGCGATCCTCCTGCACTGGATGGGCGACGAGCGCGGCAACGCGATGCCGAAGCCGCACTGGGTCACGCCGATCTATGTGCCGCTCGGAACGCAGATGCTGCACGCGGCCGGGCTGACGATGGCCGCGAGGTACCGCGGAGAGGATCGCATCGCCTGCACCTTCTTCGGCGACGGTGCGTCGAGCGAGGGCGACTTCCACGAAGCCTGCAACTTTGCGTCGAACCTGAAGATCCCGGTGGTCTTCGTCTGCCAGAACAACTTCTGGGCGATCTCGACCCCGTCGAAGATCAACAGCGCGGCTCCGACCTTCGCGCAGCGCGGCCTGTCCTACGGCATGCCGTGCATGCAGTGCGACGGAAACGACCTGTTCGCCACGGTGCACACGATGCGCAAGTCCGTCGAGTACGCCCGCTCGACGGGCCTGCCGTGCTTCGTCGAGATGGTGACCTACCGGCTCGGCGACCACACCACCGCCGACGACGCCACGCGCTACCGCGACAAGGCCGAGGTCGACGCCTGGAAGGCGCGCGATCCGATCATCCGCCTCCGCAGCCACATGATGGCGCGGAAGCTGTGGGACGACGCGAAGGAGGCGGCGCTCGCCGTGCGCGTCGAGCAGGACAACGCCGACGCGGTCGCGCGGGCCGAGGGCATCGCGGCACCCGCGCGCAGCGACTTCTTCGACTCGATGTACGCCGATGTCCCGCACGATGTCATCGTCCAGCGCGACACGATGCAGACCCACTCGCTCGGACAGGACCCGTCGCAGCTGCCGCCCGAGGCGCAGGCGCGCGCCGCGCAGCTCGCGGCCGAGGCCGCGGCGCACGCCCATCACTGAACCGCATCCTGGACCACCACCTGGACCACCACCATGGCGAACCTGAACCTTGTCCAAGCGATCAACCTCGCGCTCATCCAGGAGATGGAGAAGAACCCCGACATCGTGCTCCTCGGCGAGGACATCGGCGTCAACGGCGGCGTCTTCCGCGTGACCGAGGGACTGCAGAAGCGCTTCGGCGAGAAGCGCGTCTTCGACACGCCGCTCGCGGAGTCGGGGATCATCGGCCTCTCGATCGGGCTCGCGATGGGCGGACTTCATCCGGTGCCTGAGATCCAGTTCGAGGGCTTCCTCGGACCGGCGTACGACCAGATCTGCTCGCACGCCGCACGCATGCGCAGCCGCACGCGCGGCGCCTTCACCGTGCCGATGACGATCCGCATCCCGGTCGGAGGCGGCATCCACGCACCCGAGCTCCACAGCGACTCGCCCGAAGCGATCTACGCGCACACGCCGGGGCTCAAGGTCGTGATGCCGAGCTCGCCGTACGACGCGAAGGGCCTGCTGGTCGCGGCGCTGCGCGAGCCCGATCCCGTCCTCTTCTTCGAGCCGAAGCGCATCTACCGCGCGTTCCGCGAGGAAGTCCCCGAGGACGAGTACACGCTTCCGCTCGGCAAGGCCCGCACCGTCTGCGAGGGCACCGACCTCACGATCGTCAGCTGGGGTGCGAGCGTCATCCAGTGCATGCAGGCGATCGAGAAGGCCGGGCAGGAGGGCGGCAGCTCGATCGAGCTCATCGACCTCCGCACGATCTATCCGTTCGACATGGATGCGGTCGCGGCGAGCGTGAAGAAGACCGGCCGCTGCGTCGTGGTTCACGAGGCGCCGCTGACCTGCGGCTTCGGCAGCGAGATCGCGGCGCGCATCATGGAGCGCTGCTTCCTTGAGCTCGAGGCGCCCGTGCAGCGCGTCGCGGGCTTCGACACGACGATGCCGTACTACAAGCTCGAGCTCGACTACCTGCCGGACGCGCACCGCGTCGCGCGCGCGATCCACGACTGCCTCGCGTACTGAAGCCGGCGGCTTCAGCCGGACGACCCAGCAGTCGAAGCAGCAGTCGCCTACGGATTCCAGTTCGACAGCAGGATCGCAAGATCCGCTCCGGCGACCGATCCGTCGCCGTCGAGATCCGCGAAGGAGATCTGCCCGACTGGCACGCGTCCCCAGCTGTTCAGCAGCACGCTGAGATCCTCGGCGTCGATCCGCGGACCGTTCGCACCGGCTGCGATGTCGAAGGGCGTCGTCGGGATGGCACCGATCGGGATCGAAGCGCAGGCGCCGCCACAGTCGAGCACGCCGGTTCCCACAAGCCCCTCGTGGATGTCCTGGTTCGTGACGGCGCTCGTGTTCGCGCGCAGCTGGTCGATGACCGCCCGCCCGACCTGGTCGATCGGCACGGCCGCGTTCGGCCATTCGGGATGTCCGCTCCGCACGAGCGCCGCCGCGCCGCTCACCCATGCCGAGGAGAAGCTGGTTCCAGTGGCGCTCGCGTAGACCGGCTGCGACGGCTGCAGCGGATCCACCCCGATGACGCCGAGGATGCAGGCGCCGTCGACCGGAATCGGTCCGAGCACGGGGTGCATGTCGTACAGCGACTCGCCCGGCGCGCAGAGATCGACCGCGTTGCTGTAGGTTGCAAAGGTGCTTGAGAAGAGCCGGCCGGGTCCGCTCGACGACACGCTTGCCGCATCGGGGTAGCTGCCGGGAAAGGTCGGCGTGTTGGCCGGGAAGTTCCCCGAGCTCGCGACGACCGTCACGCCCGCCGCGCGCGCGCGCGCGATGATCGTCGCGAATCCGGCCACATCGTTCGGGACGATCGCGGAGATGTTGATGACATGCGCGCCTGCCTCGACCGCAGCCTCGACCGCCCGGCCAAGCACGATCGTCGTGGTCATTCCGTCGCTGTCGAGCGCGCGGATGTGCAGCTGCCTCGCCTCCGGAGCGACGAGCGCGATCAGGCTGGCGACGAACGATCCATGGCCGACGCACTCGTCGACCGCGCCGTCTCCGTCCGAATCGAGTCCATCGCCTCCGGGCTCCGGCGTCGCGGCGCCCGTCGTCGGCGCCAGTCCATCGAAGGCGTCGAAGGAGTAGGGAACCAGCGTGGAAGCATGATCGCCGACCGCATGCGCGCCGGTGTCGAGCACCGCGACGATGACGCCGCGGCCGGTCGAGCGATCCATCGCACCGGCGATGTTGGTCTCGCCGACCCCGTACTGCGTCGCATGGTCAAGCGTGCTGAAGCCGTCGACGCGCGTCACCCACAGGCTTCCCGTCTGCCCGCCACCGATCCCGAACTCGGCGTCGAGCCCGACCTCGGTGATGTCGTCGGTCGGGATGGCGGCCGTGACGACCGCGAGCACGAGCGCCTCCTCGATGACCTTCCCGTCGACGCCCTCGCGGGGCACGACATCGAGCCGCGAGAGTCCGATCGTCTCGAGCCGCTCGGCCACGGCGAGGTCGAACGGCGCGGTTGCGTCCTTGCCGACATTC
>Ga0209770_10002004_pt1 | contig 10284 bp, 7 predicted proteins | sample LauGreSu1BDMLBDD_2_FD_187572 | JGI IMG/M metagenome (GOLD analysis project Ga0209770, IMG submission 187572) | Freshwater lake microbial communities from Lake Michigan, USA - Su13.BD.MLB.DD (SPAdes) (version 2) | ecosystem: Environmental > Aquatic > Freshwater > Lake | place: Lake Michigan, USA...
CCCCGGTCGTCGAGCGCGCGGCTCCTCATCCGCGCCAAGGCGCGAGTGGACGACCGCATTGTCCGGCGCGCGTGCAACTGGAGTCGTCTGGCCGAGCCTGCGGACGCGGCGGCCGTGCTGGGCGCCGTGTATCGCGCGCATCCTGTTCCGGCGCAGGCGCAAGCGGTGGTTCTCGCGAACTTGAGCTCTTTGCAGGTGCTGGCCGGCTTTGTGGAGAAGGAGCTCGGCGGAGACGTGAGCGGCGTCGCCACCGCGGCGTCGGGCGAGCTGGTCCGAAGGATGTGTACCAAGCGCAAATCGTGCGACAGCCTCCGCGTGCTTCTCGAGGCAAAGGCGCAGGTCGAGATGCGCGCCGAACCCGGCGCTCTCACCCTCCTTGCCCTTGGCGCCGAAACCGGCTCTCTCACCCTCCTTGCCCTTGGCGCCGAAACCGGCGCTCTTGCCCCCCTCGCCCTTGGCGCTCTCGCCCATGGCGCCGAACCCGGTGCCCCCCTCGCCCTTGGCGCCGAAACCGGCGCTCTCGCCCATGGTGCCAAACCCAAGATCAAGATGCTCGCATGGGCCGCCGGGTCCAACAACGTGCGCACTCTGCAGCTGCTTCTGGATTCGCACGCCTGCGCCGACTTGCCCTCGCTTCGGCAGGCGCTCGACCGCGCACAGGTCTTGCGCTGTGGAAAATCGATTGAATGGGTGCGCGCGCAAATTGCGCAAATTGCGCAAGATGCGCACCAGCTGGACACTCCATTGGAGGGCGCCAAGTGCAAGGAGGGCGAGAGCGCCAAGGGCAAGGAGGGCGAGAGCACCAAGGACAAGGAGGGTGAGAGCGCCGGGTTCGGCGCCAAGGACAAGGAGGGTGAGAGCGCCGGGTTCGGCGCCAAGGGCAAGGAGGGCGAGAGCGCCGGGTTCGGCGCCAAGGGCAAGGAGGGCGCCAAGTGCAAGGAGGGCGCCAAGAGCGCCGGTTTCGGCGGCGATCCAGATGCAGCGCCTTTGACCAAGCGGATGCGTTGACGGCTCTGAGCCAAACGACCTGAGCGCGCATCTCGCCACGCGCGCGATTTCTGCAAATGCGCGATCCGAAATGGTGACGCTCAGCGCATTCGGTTAACATTAATACTCCGAGTACCAAGGTTCCCAATCCTCCAAGAGATCGGCCCACTTGCCGTCGGTTGCAATGCCGCGATACCCGCCGGTTGGAAGTCGCCGCATTTTGGCGCGCATGTTGGCAAGATTGTGCTCCGCACCTGTCGAGTTTCCGGGCGCAAGCGAGGGCGCAAGCGAGGGCGCAGGCGAAGGCGCAGGCGAAGGCGCAAGCAAAGGCGCAGGCGAAGGCGCAAGCGAGGGCGCAAGCAAAGGCGCAGGCGAAGGTGCAAGCGAGGGCGCAAGCAAAGGCGCAGGCGAAGGTGCAAGCGAGGGCGCAAGCGAGGGCGCGAGTAAAGTGGCTTCAGGCTCCGCAGCGCACGATTTGCGCTTCACGCGTGTGCGGTGTTTGCGACAAACGGCGACGCGGACTCGAGTACCAAACGAGCGCCACATGCTCGCGTAATTCGGCGGCAATACGAGTTTTGCACCTTGGAAATATTCATGACACGTGCACGGCTGCGCACGACGGTGACACGAATGTACTCGAGGACCACGGCTTTCCAACGACTTTTTTTTTCACGCAGCGACGCAGAGGCACAGGGTCCGGAGCCGCCGCAACAAGCAACACACACACACACGATTTTGCGGCGACAGGAAAGAGTGCTGCACTGTGTTGTCATGTTTTGTACTTTGTTTGTTGCCGGCGCGCGGGTTGTCGGGTTGTCGGGTTGTGCTAAAAAAAAATCCAGTTTGTCACAAATTGCCGTTTTGGCGCCAAATCCTCGAGTCGATGACCGGCATGTTGAACGGCAGAGACGAGGACTGGTCTTTTGAACGGCAGAAACGAGGACCGGTTGCCCTTGTCCACCGCGCGTTACGGCCTTCTTAACATCCTCTTCAGTTTGTCCACTTCAGCCTTCAATTTTGCGTTTGCATCAATCTGCTCTCGCAAGTCATCCTGCAAAAATTGGAGTTGTCGCACCATGTTCTCGAGTTTTTCGATGCCTTCGTCACAGGGCGAATTGGAATCACAACCAACAGCCTCTCGCCATTTCGCGAGCTCCCGCCTTGGTGCGTCTTCAAGCTCATCGGTTGATGCTTGAGCGGTTGATGCTTGAGCTTCCGCCAATTCTTCGTTGCATGTTTGCAAATCGGACTTGCATTGGACAAGTTTGGCGCGGCATGCATCGCGTTCTTCTCGGGTTTTCTGAAACTCCTTCAAGTCTGTCTCGCAATTTTGGACTTTGACATTGAGCGTGTCATTCTCGTGTGCTGCCGTTTCTGCCCGCTGGTTTGCGTCCAGCAGCAATGATTGCAGACGCGTATTTTCCGCCTCCAATGCAATCACAGATTTTTTGGCTCGTTTCAACTCTGCCTCTTTTGCGACGGACCCTGCCTCAATCCGCTCGACACGGACTTTGCACTCGGCGACCCCCTCTTCCAGTTTCTTCTGTTGTGTTTCGCGGCATTCTCGCAGCTCAGTTTTCATTGTCTCAACTGCTTCTGTCAGCTCGGAATGCGTTCCCTCCCATTTGGCCTTGTCGCTTGCGGCTGCGACCGCGCTAAGTGTACACGCTCCCAGCTGGCTTGACAAGTCCGCGAGTTGCGCCTCGTAGTTTCGGCGCAAATGTTGGTTTTCGCGTTCGAGCGTCGTATTGGTTTGCTGAAGCGCGTCGGCCTCGCGTGCTTTATCTGCAGTCAGCCGCCGCACTTCTTGTTCAAGCTGGTCATACATTTGCTTCACACCGGCCGCGCCGCTTGTGGCGCTTGTACACGCGTCCAGCCGGCTTGACAAGTCCGCGAGTTGCGCCTCGTATTTTTGGCGCAAATGTTCATTGTCGCTTTTGAGCGTCGCGTTGGTTTGCTTCACCTCGTCGACCTCGCGTGCTTTCTCTGCAGTTAACGACCGCACTTCTTGTTGAAGCTTGTCATGCATCGCCTGCAATTCGGCCTTGTTGCTTTCGGCTGCACCCGCGCTGCTTGCACACTCTTCCAGCCGCCTTGACAAGCTCGCGAGTTGCGCCGCATATTTCTGGTCCATACTCTGATTTTTGCCTTTGAGCGTCGTATTGGTTTGCTGAAGCGCTTCGACCTCGCGTGCTTTCTCTGCAGCCAACGACTGCAATTTGGAATTGAGTTCTTTTTGCTGTTGTCGACAATCCCGCAAGTTTTGGCGGGCTTCGGCGAGCTGTCCGGCGAGCTGTTGTGCGCGGCTCTTCGCGCTCGCAAAAGCCTCATCCCCAGATGCTGTGTCTTTCGTCTCGTCTTCCGTCTGGTTTTCCATCAGTTGGTTGTACAGTTCGCGGAGGCGGCGTTTCGCCGTCGCGAGATCGCTATTGCATTGGCGATTGTTGAGATCCGCTTGCCGAATTGCTTCCTCTTTGGAGATTTCGCATGCGAGTTTGTCTAATGCACATTTCCGGCTTTCTTCGGCGCATTGCTTGAAGGATTCTGCGTATCGGGCGGTCTTGCTTGCCCACTTTCTGGCTGTCTGCTGAGCGGCCGTCAGTCCCTCCTGCTTTGGTTTCCCAAAAAACCAATCCATGGCCACGGACTGTGACTTGTTGCTGCGACTTGTTGTGTTTGGGTTGGATTCCAAATTGCTTGTGCGCCGCGTCAATGTGGGCAAGTTTACCAACAGCAAACAAAAAATATAAAATTACCGCTTTGTGCATTGCGTCGGGCGCCTCAACCGCGCAAACGACCGCCGCCACAACCCCGGAAACGACCGTCACCATGACCAGTTGTGCGTCGGGTGGCCAACCAGTTGTGCGCCAAGTGGCCGCCCGGTCGGCGCACTCAAAAAAAACCCGCGCTGCGGCCCGAAAACAGGTAGAACATTTTGGCAAAGCCGCACGTGGCGCGGGTCGCCGCCGCGACGCTCTTGGTGAAACGCTCGTCGGCCACCCCCAGCTGCTCCATCATGGGGGCGCTCTCGGCAAAGTAGAAGCGGAACCAGCGAATCGCGATTGGCAGCTTGGCGTCGGGCAAGGCGCCGCCCTCGCACTCGGGCAGCGCGAGGGCCCCTGCAAACGCCTCCACATCGTGGCGCAGCAGCGTCACGAGCGGGACAACCAGCCACTGCAGCTCGCGGAAAATCGCGCACATGGTCGACTCGCCGCCTTGGCCTCGGTCGCCGCCTCCGGCTTGGCCGCCGCCTCCGGCTTGGTCGCCGCCTCCGCCTTGGCCTCGGTCGCCGCCTCCGGCTTGGCCGCCGCCTCCGGCTTGGTCGCCGCCTCCGCCTTGGTCGCCTTGGCCGCCTTGGTCGCCTTGGCCGCCTTGGTCGCCTTGGCCGCTGTCAAACGCCGCGGCGGCCTGTTGGAGCAGCTCGACGTACGCCCGCGCTTTGCGCTGCTGCTTCTGCTGAACCTTGGACATGTTGGTGACTTTTGGGAGGCTGACCGGTGCGTCCGTCACGACCGGCGATTCGTAGACGGGCGAGTCGCAGACGTAGGCGACGGAACTGGGGACGTCGGTGAGTTTGACGAGCGCGTGCATCACGGCGGCCGAAATGGCCGCCACCGGGACACGCTGGCCGCCAACAACGACGCAACCCTCCACGGGCCCAAGGCAAGCCGTCAAGACGGAGTGAACCAGACAGGCGAGTTCGGTCGCGGTTTCAATGCAAAAATTGGAGCCGTTGCTCGCCAACGCCAGCACCTCGAACAACGTCAAGTCGCCCAAGCCTGCCGCCTGCCAAGTGCTCACGAGGCGGCGCAGCACCTCTGGCATCCCCGGATCGCCGGACTCGCACGCGGGCGCAAACAGCAGCGCGCGCGCGGCCTTGGCGGTGCCGGCAAGCTGTTGGGGATCATGCGGCTCCCTGCGCTTGGGGTGCCTGCGCAGCAGCGGCGGGGGTGACGCGGGCGGCGACGGCCGTGACGCGGGCGGGGGCGTTTCGGACATTTTCGGAAAACGGGGAAGGAAGAGCGCCAGTAATTTGTCGTGTTCTTTTGTTGTTGTTGTTGTCGCGGGTGTTGCGAGAGCGCGGCACACGGGCGCAAGCACCCAGCCGAGGGCACACGGGCGCAAGCACCCAGCCGAGGGCACACGGGCGCAAGCACCCAGCCGAGGGCCTCGGGCGCAAGCACCCAGCCGAGGGCCTCACTTGGATTGGCACACGCGAACCGCTCGCTGTGCTTGGTGCTCGTGGAAAATGTGTGTCAGCAACGATGGTTTGCCAACACAGCGTGTCAGGAACATGAGTTTGTGAAGCTCGCGTGTCAGTAACGGCGGTTTGCAGGGAACGCGTTGTTTTTCGTACTCGAACTGTACGTACTCGAACTGTACGTACACATGCTTATCTCATCCTCTGGACCGAATTTGAGATTTTTTCGCGCCGACCCGTCCCGCAACTGCCGCGCAACTCGTCACGCAACTCGTCACGTTCCAAAAATTTAAAAAAAAAAGTTTGTCATCGACTTGTGCAACAAAGTGCACTTGCTTATTTTTTCATATTTGCTGGTTCAGTTCATACTCCATATGAGTGTGAAAAGTGAGTGTTTTCACTCGTTCTCCGCCGTTGTCAGGCCATTCGCTTGAAAAACGGGTGCGAATCATCCGGACGAGCTCGTGGAACGGTTTGCAAGAATTAAATTTAGTTTTCAATTCAGAACAGAATCCATCGCGCGCAGAAACGTCCCTGCCACGCAAACATCCACGCAAACATCCACTCAACATCGATCCCCGCCATTGCCTCAGCAAAAAAAACGCGGGTTCGTCACCTCGGCGTCGCTCGCCAAATCCTCCGCCAGCTGGCGACCGTGCGAGCACCAAGGCGCGCTGCGCCCGGCGTGTGCGGAGGCGACGGTGAGCGCGTGTTGCTTCGCAAGCTCGATCTTCTGACGGGTGCAAATCGACATCTGAAACGCGCCGGACTGGAGGATGTTGATCACCCACGCCGATTTGGGGTTCACGAGGACGCCGCGACGCTTCGCCATGTCTGGGAGCGTCAGCGTCACACCGAGGATGCGGTTGTCGTTCCGGAAGAACGCAAACAGCGGCGCGAGGTACCACCCGTGGCGGCGAACTTCTTCGTCGGTGCCCACCACTTGCCGGTACTGGTCGACGGCGTCATCCACGGCCGTACGAGGAAGGTCTGGGGCGTCGGCTGCGCCAGCGTCGGCTGCGGCGGCACCAGCTGCGCCAGCGCCAGCTGCGCCAGCGTCGGCTGCGCCTGCTGCGCCAGCGTCGGCTGCACCAGCTGCGCCGGCTTCGGCGGCACTGGGAGAGACTTCCGCGCCAGCGGCGGATGCAAAGAGCTTCTTGACGAGGTAGGTCGTGGATTTTGTCATGATCCCCACCATGCCGGTCGCCGCTCCGCCAGTCGCTTCTCCGCCAGTCGCCTCTCCGCCAGTTTTGGCCGCGAGACACATCGCCACCGTCCACGACACGAGGCGAACAAGCTGTTCGACCGTGTCGAGCTTCTTGCCAGTCGCCGCAGAAGCAGCTGCGAGCACCTGCTTCAGGACGTCTGTGGCGTACTTTTCCTGAACCAGCTTGCAGAGCCCGAACTCCCCCAGAATTAAGCTCAACTGGGTGTCCCTTCGCGCCAATTTGGAAGCGCCACCGCCACCAGAGCCGTCGCCACCACCGCCGGAGTCGTCGCTGGAGGCGCCCGCCGAACGACGCTTCGACGGCGCAGGGGTGCGGAAAGCAGAAGACATGACTGCAGCGGAACAAGAAGGAGTGAGGGCGGCGGCAGCGGAAATTGTTTTTGTTTTTGTTGTGTTGTCCAGCGGAGGCGACGAAGGAGGGAGGGAGGAGGAAGAAGGAAGGAGGGAGGGAGGGGGGAGGAAGAAGGAGGGAGGAAGGGAGGAGGGAGGGAGGGAGGAGGAAGCAGGAGGGAGGAGGAAGAAGGAAGGAGGGAGGGAGGTGATACTCATGTCAGCTCAGCAAGCAGGCAGGGAGGCACGTGTACAAGTGCGTACAGTTGTTGTGCCTTCTGCACTTGCATTCAAAACCATGTATTGGCTTTGACCAACCAGTTATTGACACAGATTCAGACATGGTAGTACATGATAGTACACGTACGCCATGAGAAATTGGATGGACATTCACCTAATATTATGCAACGGCCAGCAACCGATTCAACTTGTATCTTGAACTTTTTACATTATTTTGTACACATCCGTTGCGTGTCAATAACAAACACAAGGACGGTTGTCTTCCTCCTTGCCTCCCTCGTCCTCCTCTCGTTGCCTGCCTCGTCTTCCTCCTTGCCTGCCTCGTCCTCCTCCTTGCCTCCCTCGTCCTCCCTCCTCCTCTTTCGCTGCAAATGTCCAAAAACAAAACCAATCACCTCCACCCGCTTCTCTCGGATTCTTAGTCGTTGCCGCGCCATGAAGTACCCAGCGGGGTTTCAAGGCAAGGTTCCCGTCAAGACCGCGCGCTTGCAGGAGCTCTTGGATCAACAAGAAAAAGAAGAAGAAGAAGAACACGCGGGCGGCGACGACAACTGCGCTGAAGACGACGACAACGACGCCGAAGACGACGACGACGAAGACGACGACAACGAAGGCGGCGACAACGACGAAGGCGACAACGACGAAGGCGCCGACGACGAAGACGACGAAGACGAAGGCGAGGGGTCGGCTGCTCCGCAAATGGCGCCTGTGCTCGCGCCTTCATCGGCGCCCGCGCCACTGTCCACACTTCAGCGCGAGCCCGCGCCGCCGCCTCCGACGAAGCGCAAGGTTTCTTTCGCAACAGACGCCGGTGTCGTCAAAGCGATTCGCATGAGCAGCGGCAGCAGCGGAACCAGCGGCAGCAGCGGAACCAGCGGCAGCAGCGGAACCAGCGGAACCAGCGGAACCCGTGGAACCAGCGAAACCCGTGGAACCAGCGGCGGAGGTGGAACTGCCAGCGGCGGAGGTGGAACTGCCAGCGGCGGAGGTGGTACTGCCAGCGGCGGAGGTGGTACTGCCAGCGGCGGAGGTGGAACTGCCAGCGGCGACGGCGTCACGGACTGTTGTTGCGTCCTGCACAGCGTGGCTCTCCAACTCGCCATTCAACGCGCGAGACACGCCGAGCAGACTCTTGCCGAGTTCAAGGACACGACTGAACAGTCGTGTCGGTCGCGCGATTGCGACGATGCCAATGCCGGCAAGAGGCGGATGGTGCGCTTAGCGCGGAAGTGTGCGATCAACGAACGGCGCCTTCTTGAGGAGCTGGAACTGGTACGCCGCAAGAAGAAGCGCGCCGCAGCCGGATTGCAGAACATCAAGGACTACATGGAGAAACATGGGCTTGACGACGACGGCAACGACGACGACAGCGACGACAGCAGCGACGACGACGGCGACGACAGCAGCGACGACGACAAGTGACGCGCGGCTTGAGGCGTTGCGTTGTTGCATAGAGGTTGGCGGCGGTACTTGGCGCAGTCCGAGTTGCAGCCCTTGATGCAGTACCAATGCAGTATCTATTGCAGTACCTAATGCATTACCTAATGTTGTACCTAATGTAGTACCAATGCAGTACCAAGTGCCAAAGTAGTACCAGTGCAGTACCAATGCAATCAATGCAGTACCAATGCAGTCAATGCAGTACCCAATGTAGTACCAATGAAGTCAATGCAGTACCAATGCCGTTCCAATGCAGTACCAACGCAGTGCCAATGCAGTCAATGCAGTACCAATGTAGTCAATGCAGTACCCAATGTAGTACCAATGAAGTCAATGCAGTACCAATGCAGTCAATGTAGTACCAATGCAGTGCCAATGCTGTACCAATGCAGTCAATGCAGTACCAATGCAGTACCAATGCACCAATGCAGTACCAATGCAGTACCATTGCAGTCAATGCAGTGCCAATGCAGCGCCAATGCAGTACCAATGCAGTCAATGCAGTGCCAATGCAGTACCCAATGCAGTACCAATGAAGTCAATGCAGGACCAATGCAGTGCCGACGCAGGACCAATGCAGTACTGCAATTCAGCTGTATTTGCTGCGGGATTTGCTGCGTGTGTTTTCTTGCAATTTTTCAACGCTTCGACCGTTTTACGAGTTTGTTTTGAGACAAACCCTACCATTCAATACGCGCACACACACACACACACGCACGCAAGTTCCCGGGAGTTGAATTCTGGCTTTGCTTTAATCAAACCAGCTCAGTTGCCGGCATTCCAGCCGAGTTTGTGGTTTTCCAGCTCAGCCGCCGGTATTTCGGCTCTGCTGCTCTGTACCGGTATTCCGGCTTTGCAACCGGTATTTCGGCTCTGCGACCGGTCTTCCGGCTTTGCAACCGGTAAATGTGCTGTGCAACGGCAGTGTTAGTGACACGCCATTTGCATGCGCACGCGTTTGTTTGAGCAAGGTTCACGAAGGAATTTGGCAATGATGTGTGTGTCGGACGTGCATGCCGCAGTGGTCCACCGGGGGATATTCAAGATATTCTGTGTCCGCACTCGTGGGTTCGAATCCCACTGTACGTAATACCAAAATTTTTTTGACTGCATTTACACACAAGTCACGACAGTACAAGTCGCAAGTGCACAGTCGTCCGTGGTAGTGCATGGTAGTACACGTTGCAAGTACACAGAGTGTGTGCGGCAAAGCCAAACGAGGTCTTGTGTGTCAGTATCACACCGTTGTGCATGGTAGTACATGTTGCAAGTACACAGAGTGTGTGCGGCAAAGCCAAACGAAGTCTTGTGTGTCAGTATCATCCGGCAGTGTGTCAATATCATCCAGTAGTGTGTCAATATCACACAAGGTCGTGTTCCATCCCTCGCCTCCCTTGTGACACCCGCGCCACCTGTCCCGTCGCCCCCCCCCTCCCTCCTTGCTCAAACATACGCCTCACGTCCAAGCAGTCCTTCTTCCGCCAGACGACGCGAAACAATCAACAAACAACATTTCCAACCTCCGCCGCCCACTTCCCACCTCCGCCACCCCACTGCTCAGCTCCCCAGCTCTTTTTTTTCGTTTCTGCGCCATGAAGTACGCCGCCGGGACGCTCCACGGGAAGGTTGCCCACAGCAAGGGCGACCGCTTCCAGCAGGTCTTGGAAGAAGAAGAAGAAGATGCCTGTGCGAAGGACTTGAACCTGCAAGACACCGGAGCGGGCGACGTCACCGACGAAAACGACGACGACGACGAAGGCAAGGGGTCGGCTGCTCCGCCGACGGCGCCTGTGCTCGCGCCCACGTTTCCGCTTGCGCCCGCGCCGTCGCACCCGGCGAAGCGCAAGGCAAACGACCT
>Ga0209770_10002006_pt1 | contig 10281 bp, 4 predicted proteins | sample LauGreSu1BDMLBDD_2_FD_187572 | JGI IMG/M metagenome (GOLD analysis project Ga0209770, IMG submission 187572) | Freshwater lake microbial communities from Lake Michigan, USA - Su13.BD.MLB.DD (SPAdes) (version 2) | ecosystem: Environmental > Aquatic > Freshwater > Lake | place: Lake Michigan, USA...
ACGCCATGAAATACGCTTAATACAGCATTACCTACAATTCGCTTACATTCCTATATGAAAAAATTTATCATTTTCCCAAAAGCGTTTTATTTAACCGCAGAGCACGGACGAACAGCATGTGAAAAGGATGAATTCACCCTGCAATTCAGTCGAGGCACAATTCAAGCCCAACGCAGGCCAAGCCTGCTGGCCCCAGAATCATCCCTTTTTACTTCCCTATCCTACCCCTGCCATGCTGAACAGAGGGACCTATAATATTGAAGTGGCAATAAGCTCAAACGAATGCTAGATAAAAAGATTATGCCATTTTGCTGCTTTATACATATCTACCGCCTAGCAGTTATTCCCCTATTTTTACTCGTTCATTCATCAATGGCTCAACCGCTGCCCTTCGCCTGCGCCCAATGCAATGCAAAGGGAATCGTGCATGAGCCTGATAAAGCGACTAATCAACCACGTATCGCCTGCGAGGAGGCCGTCTTTGACTTTGGAAGCAAAGATTCCACCGAAACATTGGAACATACTTTCGTCCTCAAAAATACTGGCACCGCTGATCTCTCAATCGCAAAAGTACAACCGGCCTGCGGTTGCACGACCGCCGCTTTGGAAAAACCAAATCTCGCCCCCGGCGAGTCCACAACGCTCAAAGCCACTCTCTCCTTGGCTGGACGCAGTGGAGAAATCGAAAAGCCCATCGTCATCGAATCTAATGATCCAGCCAGTCCCGTTTTCCAGCTCGCCTTTAAGGGGGTGGTAGGTGCCGAATATGAAATCAGCCCCAGTACGATAATGCTTCGCAAGTCCGCACCAGATTCTCCAGCAGATGCTTCTGTGGTTGTCAAAACAGCGAAAAACACACCATTTGAGATATTAGAATCCAAGTCCGAAAGCGGAAAATTTCAAGTTCAATGGGTTAAGTTTCCCGAGCAAAACGCCTATCAAGTCACCGCCAAGATTGAGGAGACAATACAACCCGGTCAGTTCAGCGATAAGATCACACTCACAACTAACCATCCCGCGCGCCCAGTGGTGGAAATAAGCGTTCTCGTCACCGTCCCAGCCCCCATAGCTGTAGCTCCAACTAAGATTGTGCTCACGGAGGATTCCTCAACCCCGATTTCTCGTACCATTATCCTAAAAAGCCCCGCAGGCGAAAAGTTGGTCATTGATAAAATCGAGACCCCAGACGAAACAATGACCACCAAGAGCGACCCCATGGGAGATTTCGGAGTTCGTATTTCGCTTGGGAACATTCATTCCAACGCATCACTGGTTGGTAAGTCTGTCAAAATCACCCTCGCTAATGGCGATGTGGTCCAAATTCCTTTTGATAAGAAATCGAAGCCGTAAGAACTAGACCGATGTTGACTCCCTCGCGCTTTATCCCAGAATAGGATTTTTAGATAGGGTGACAGGATTGTAAGCGTCGCGAAGAACACCCGCGCGATAACGCATAACGAAAGGGAAAGACTATAGTGTATCCCAGGATGGGCAACCGAAGCGCAGCGTAGAATGACTAACAAAGGCATTCAAAAGGGAGTGGAAAGTGAATCAAAAGATTCACAGGAATACCTATCGGAGGGATGTTGCACAAAATATGGGATTTTAGGGGAGCGTGAACAACCCATTCCATGCGCCCGCTCTCTCGCCCGCAGTCACTTCTACTGATTTCCAGTTCCTAGGCTGCTTGCCAATGTCGATTCTGACTTCAGGAGAATGGTAGAAAGATCAAACGCCTCTTTATGGATGGTCTGCGCTAAAGAAGTTTGACCCAAAACGCGCAATCCGCTAGCCCACTTATTACTGCTTGCATTTCCTGCTTGAGACCGAGTTTCTAAAAGGCCGCTCAAGATTCTTATATTTTCCTAAGGTGCACCACCGATGCGGAAGCCGGTCTTGTCGTCTTCGAGTACGGGATCGGCAATATCGCTCTCCGATGCCATCATCGCGTTAGCAGCATCTGCCCAAGATCCGCCACGGATGATGCGGTATTTCCCAGCGTCCGCAGACTCAGTCCACTCACGCACATTTCCACCTTGGTCAAGCGTGCCAAAAGTTCCTAGACTTTCGGAGAAAAAACCTGCTTCTGTAGGACCAGTGAAGATATTACCGTAGTTCGCCAGATTGTTTGGATTAGCGAGCGTGATATCTGGTGCCGTGTCGCTCTGCGTGGGGTAATTCCAAAATGACACTGAGGTCAATTTCGAGGGTTTCAAATAGGCGGAAGTGAACCACTCTCTTTCGTTTAACAGCGATTTTGTAGGCTGATTTTTTGTATTCGGGTTCATTGCGTTTCGGACGATGCTCACCCCAGAGGTTGCTCCATTCAACGCATAGGCCCCATCTTCGGTAGTGGTCTTATCCTGTAAGCCCGTTGGGGAACCATTTGAGAGCCAGTTCACATACCTCGCCGCATCGAACCAAGACACATAAACGACGGGGCAATTGCCCATTCCAGATTTTACAGCATAGGAATAGGCTCCCGCCTTACCCGATCGAAAGATTCCCCCATTAGGGGAAGTGCCCATGGCGGAATTGTAAAGCCCTCGTGGGTCACTCTTTTTTGCCACAGCGTTCAAGAATACACAGTATTCCTCATTGGTGACTTCGGTTTTTCCTATTATGAATGGTGCAGTTACTAAATGATCTTCATTTAGCAAATCTTTGGCCGATACACTTTGGAGGTAAAAATAAGGATCAACGAGACAAGTCTGTGCTCCTCCCTTGAGTGTCATACTCAGAGGAACCGGAGTTGCACTCGGACATGTATATGTAAAATTAAAACTAAAACTTAGCCCAGAGGCAGCGGGGCCATAAGTTAAATTTGTTATAACTTGTGGATCATCTAGCGTGCTTCCTGTTAACCTATATGATCTAATTTGAACTACCCCATAATTGCTGTTGCCGTTATTTCTAATATTATTCATATTTAAGGAATTAGCACCCAAATAGGCTATTGCGGGATCGAATCTATGTACAACCATAGCTGATACAGGGCAATCAAAATCTCCGGTAGTCACAACAGCGTTTCCGTGAGCAATAAAAAGACTTCCGACCTGAGCATCGTGCCCTAGGTCAACATCTCCTATTTTTGTTCCGTTTAAAACAATATCAAAGTTATCATCCCTCGCGAAGTTTGAGTTGCAAATTTGCACGACCGTTACTCTACCAGGACAGTCGGCTGGCGGAGGCTCCGCTGGTTTATCTTTAACTACAATAGTAAAAAGCTTAGTCACTTTATTGCCGCAAGCGTCTGTTGCTTGAATGGTAAAATCGAATGTCCCAGCTGTTGTCGGTGTGCCGGTGATATCTCCAGTTATTAAGTCAAGATTGCAGCCCGTCGGAAGTGAACCGCTTTTTATCGTGAACGTGTATGGGGCCATACCTCCAGTCACACTTGCAAAGCAGGCTGAGAGGGTTGCCGAGTATGCCGTGTCTTTTAATCCATCCGGAAGAGCAGAACAGGTGGGCCACGCAAGGGTTGCCGTCTTCGGTATTTTAATTGTGACTTTTTTGGAAGCACTCAGCTTTTTGGGGCTACTGCTGTCCGTAGCAATCAAAGTTATAGTGTGGTTGCCAGGTAAATTAGGGGTTCCCGAAATGCAAAGGGTGTCGTTTCCTGTTCCAGAAACGGTGATAATAAGCCCTGCGACGGGCCGAGTTGGAGACCACGTGTATGGCGGCGTCCCACCGCTGGCAGTGTAGCACTCAGGGGTCTTCGGTGTACACATCGTGGCGTTGATAGTTGAGGTTCCATTGACGGTCAAAGGGCAAGCTATCGGGAGCGTAAAAGTCCGGTTGATAGTAGTCCCAGTGCAGGTATCATTCGCAGAAACGGTAAAACTGAAAGAGTTGCAGGCATCTGTTGGCATCCCCTTGATTTCGCCTGTAGTCGAATTCAGAGTCAGCGTGGCCGGGAGACTACCACTCGTAAGGCTATATTTGTATGGTGGCCTTCCCCCCTGTATTCCTACTTTAGCCACATAATTGACGCCTTGAACAGCTCTCGCAAGGTTTGCAGGTGAGTCTGCTTTCCAGCTTATAGGATCGTTGATAACCTTAAAAGTACGATTGATTGTTGCCGTTAATCCAGAGGGCGATTCCGTCACATTTATGGTCACCGTGTAGTTCCCCGGCGGCACTGTTTTTAGGGAACCTGAAAACACCCCCTTTTCCTTTCTTGTTCCACTTCCGACGATCGCAAAGGGATTAGGACTAGCCGTAGTAGAAAAAGACCAAGTGTAATTCCCACCAGCAGAGCCATTTCTGATCGTGTAAGTCTGATTTACCATCGTGCAAATACTCATTGCGGCGGGATTCGTCACATTTAGCGGTGGTACTATAATAAGAGCAGCGGAAGCGGGCGCAGCAGCTAACAAGATACCTAAACAAAGAAAACAAAAAGTAAAAGCTCTTGGTAAAAAGTTAGAATTGAGAAGATGCATATAAATGGCGCTTTTATTAATCTAAAAGCTAATACAAAGGGATTATTAAGCGATACACTAAAATTGTCCTAAATCATGTGCGGCGGTCAATGAATTTATTTGTCATGCAAGAAGCAAAGTTACCTTACGTCATTCTCGCAAGAAGATCTGTAAGGTAGGGGAGGAGTTGTTTTTTTCGCGAAACGATGCCGTCGAGTTGCCAGACATGGCGCCCGTCCTCCGGAAAATCAATGAGCCGCGTGAAGCTCTCGGATCCGCGGACGAGGAGAATGGAGTTCTGCGTGTTGACATCGGTGATGAGGAGTGTCGAAAAAAGGTAGTTGTGCGTTGCGCGATATTTTTCGAGTTCCTCGATGAGGGGAGCACGGTGTTTTTCGATCTGCGAAAAGCTGATTTCTTCGATTTGGGACACACTGAAGAGGTGGCCCCGATCTTCGTATTCTTTGCAGTCTGCCGTGATGACGTCTTTGCTTGTGAGCGTCTGAAGCGGTGACCCTACCGAGAAAATCTCATTGGCGAGGTCGCCGGGTTGGATATCACAGATGGCGGCCAGTTCATCCAATATCAGCTTATCGACTTTCGTTGTCGTGGGCGATGTGAGGTTGAGTGTATCGGAAATGATTCCACACATGAGTAACCCAGCCACACTTTTGGGGATGGGGATGCGAGCCTGACGAAAGCAATCGGCAACGATAGTGCTGGTCGAACCCACCGGCCGATTCATGAAAAGGATCGGCTGCTGGGTCGGAGCAACTCCGATGCGGTGGTGATCCAAAATCTCGATGATCGGTATATCTCCTGCCCCTGCGACGGCCTGCGTGAGCTCATTGTGATCGACCAGAATGAGCTGGCGAGGCGAAGGCTTGAGCAAGTCGCTCTTGGAAAACACGCCAATCAGTCTGTCGTCGGGTCCCAGAACAGGGAAAGCAAACTGGGAGACCATAGCCACATCGACTTGGGCTTGGCGCAGGGTCAACTCCGCGTTCAGGCACATAAACTCGGGCGTGAGCATCTGTCCGGCTGTGACGGCAGCCCGCGCGAGTAGAACAGTAGTCGCCGTATCGTGAGGCGATGAGATGAGTGTCGTTCCATTCTCTTGCGCCATAGCCAGAACCCTATCCGGAGGTGAGAAATTGTTTGTGATGACGATGGAGGGAACTCCCGCCTTGATCGACATCTCGATGATGTTCCAGCGGTCCCCCACGATGAGCACCGTGGAGGGAATGTCCAGTTGCTCCAGTCTTTTTTTGAACGACTCGGTCAACATGGCTGCCACAACCAGTGTTCGCGAACGCACAGCGGTATCCTCCTTGCCACTGAGCAACATGCCACGGATGGCATCGCGGATGTGAGCGATCGAGGCGTCTACCACACGACTGGAGGAAAGGTTCTCGAGAGGAGGGAAAAGGTATTTACCGAGTTTGAATGCCGAGAGAATGCCCACGCAGGCGCGGTTGTCATTGACGACTGGCAGAGCACGGAATTTATCTTCACCGAATCGCGTCATCGCCTGATAGACTGGAGCGGCGTGGTGAATGCTCACCACATTGCGCTCCATCACGTCCTCCACCCGAGGGTAGACATCCGCAATAAAAACCGGTGCCTCGAGCCCAAATTTGTGCAACGCAAAGTCGATGCGGCCATTGGTGTTGCCGCACCGCGCGGCGACCACATTTTCCATTCCGCTCGCGCGCTTGAATTCGGCATACCCGATGGCTGCGCAGATGGAGTCCATATCGGGGTTCCGATGCCCCATGACGATTGTTTTCATTGAAGTGGTAATTAAAATTAAGCGGACGCGCCAGCGAGGCAGGGACGAGTGAGGACGCTATCGGGGTCGTAGTTGAGATAGGATTGAAGCCACTTTTCGCTGGTCGCCGTATCTTGGCCCTTGCGTGAGGAATAGCTCTCCATTTGGTCGCGTTCAATTTTTCCAACAGCAAAGTATTTGGACTGTGGATGCGCGAAGTAGAGTCCGCTCACGCTGCTCGCGGGAAGCATGGCTAGGCTCTCGGTGAGCGTGATACCGGTGCGGCGCTCGGCATCCAACAAGCGCCAAAGCGTCCACTTCTCGGTGTGGTCGGGTTGCGATGGATAGCCAGCGGCGGGACGGATGCCACGGTATTTCTCGCGAATGATTTCCTCTGGGGTGAGGTTTTCGGTTTTTCCAAAGCCCCAGATATCGCGGGCTTTTTTATGCAGGCATTCGGCATAGGCCTCGGCAAAACGGTCGCCGATGGCCTTCGTCATGATCGAGAGGTAGTCGTCGTGCTGCTTCTCGTAATGATCGGCCAAATCGTGAACTTCCTTGCCTGCGGTAACAGCGAAGGCACCGATGAAATCACGTCGCCCAGCGGAAGCTGGCGCAATGAAGTCCGCGAGAGAGGCGTTGAACTGGCCTTCTGGCTTTTTCATTTGCTGCCGCAGACAATGCAGCACTTCCAACGGGCGACCATCCGCATCGAGAATCTGAATATCCTCGCCCGTGCTGATCGCTTGCCAGAATCCCATCACGCCGCGCGGGCGGAAAAGTTGCTTGGATACAATCTCATCAAGGAGACTGCGGGCATCGTCGTAGAGCTTTCGTGCCTCAACGCCGATCTCGGGATCGTCGAGAAGACCGGGAAAACGGCCGCGCAATTCCCAAGCATGAAAAAACGGCGACCAATCAATAAAGGGCACGAGCTCCTCCAGCGAGACATGGCACTCGATGATGCCGGTCTGGGAAGGTTCCGCTATATCGATGGCAGCCCAGTCTGTCGGAAATTTGTTCGCGGCCGCCTCGGCCAGCGAGAGTTGGGGGCGCCCAGCTTGACGGCCCGCATGCTGAATCCGCAGGGCCTCATAATCGGACTCCAACTGCGCGAGAAAATCCGGTTTCTGCTCGGGACTGAGGAGAGCGCTCGCCACATTCACTGCGCGAGAAGCATCCAGAACGTGTACAACTCCGGCAGGATAATATTGGGAAATTTTCACCGCCGTGTGAGCCCGACTGGTGGTGGCCCCGCCAATCATGAGAGGAAGAGTAAACCCCTGACGCTGCATTTCCTTGGCAACATGGATCATTTCATCAAGCGAAGGGGTGATCAGACCGGAGAGGCCGATGATATCGCAGTTTTTCTCCAAGGCTGTCGTGAGAATTTTTTCACAGGAAACCATGACGCCCATGTCGATGACCTCGTAATTATTACAGGCCAAGACGACACCCACGATGTTCTTGCCGATGTCGTGCACATCGCCTTTGACCGTGGCCATGAGGATGCGGCCCTGTGTGCGAGCGTTCGGATTGGCGAGGCGCTCGGCTTCCATCAGCGGAGTGAGCCAAGCGACGGATTTTTTCATCACGCGGGCGCTTTTGACCACTTGAGGCAGAAACATTTTTCCCGCACCGAAAAGATCTCCAACGACTTTCATGCCCTCCATGAGCGGCCCTTCGATAACCAGAAGCGGCTTGCCGTATTTGGCGTAAGCCTCCTCGGTATCAACGTCAATAAAGTCCACGATGCCCTTGATGAGCGCATATTTGAGCCGCTCCTCCACAGGATTCTCCCGCCACGAAAGATCGGGCGTTTGCGCGGCGGTTCCACCCGCCTTCGATTTGATAGATTCGGCAAACGTGACGAGACGTTCGGTTGCATCTGGACTGCGGTTGAAGATCACGTCTTCGATCAAGCCGAGAAGATCCTTGGGAATATCTTCATAAATACCGAGCTGTCCTGCATTCACGATGCCCATGTCGAGACCAGCACGGATGGCATGATAGAGGAAAACGGCATGCATCGCTTCACGCACATGGTTATTGCCGCGGAAAGAAAAGGAAATGTTGCTAATGCCGCCGCTCACACGCGCATAGGGGAGGTTCGCCTTGATCCAGCGAGTGGCTTCAATAAAGGCGATCGCGTATTCGTTATGCTCCTCAATGCCGGTGGCGACAGTAAGAATATTCGGGTCAAAAATGATATCCTCTGGGGGGAATCCGACCTCGTCGACAAGGATCCGGTAGGCACGCTCGCAGATCTCAGTTTTCCGCTTGAGCGAGTCAGCCTGCCCTTGCTCGTCAAAAGCCATCACAACCGTGGCTGCGCCGTAGGCCATGATCAATCGAGCCTGAGCCTTGAATTTTTCGGGCCCTTCTTTGAGGCTGATCGAATTCACAACGCTCTTGCCTTGGACGCAGCGCAATCCCGCCTCGATGACCTCCCACTTCGACGAATCAATCATCACAGGAACGCGCGAGATGTCGGGTTCGCTGGCAATGAGGTTGAGGAATTTGGTCATCGCGGCAGCTCCATCCAGCATGCCCTCATCCATATTGATATCGATGATCTGAGCGCCGGCATCAACCTGCTGACGAGCCACGGCGAGGGCCTCGTCGTAGTTTCCTGCCAGGATGAGCTTCGCAAATTTCGGCGAACCCGTCACATTGGTGCGCTCGCCCACATTGATAAATGGAATTTCCGGACGAGCGGTAAATGGCTCCAGTCCGCTCAATCGCAGGGTACGTGTACGCGCCGCGATCGCGCGGGGCTTGAATCCCTTAACCGCATCAGCAATGGCACGGATGTGACCTGGCGTGGTACCGCAACAGCCGCCAATAATATTCAACCACCCCAGCTTCGCCCAGTCCTGTAACTGTGGCGCGAGACTTTCGGGCGTTTCAGGAAACCCAGTCGGCGAGAGCGGGTCAGGAAGCCCAGCATTGGGATAGGTGCTAACAAAAAACGGCGCGATATTCGACAACTCCTCGATATACGGGCGCATTTCCTTTGGTCCCAGCGCGCAATTCAGACCGATCGAAAGGATGGGGAAATGCGAGAGAGAGTTGAGGAAGGCCTCGACTGTTTGCCCTGTGAGCGTGCGTCCGCTCAAGTCCGTAATGGTTCCAGAGACCATCACCGGAAGGCGCGGATGGTTTTCAAAAAAACGCGCGATCGCAAACAGAGCCGCTTTGGCATTGAGGGTGTCAAAAATCGTCTCCACTAAGAGCACGTCTGCGCCGCCCTCAACGAGGTTTTCAATTTGCTGAGTGTAGGCAGCGGCGACCTCCTCAAAAGTGACTTCCCGCTTTCCCGGATCGTTCACATCTCGGGAGATGGAAAGCGTGCGATTAAGCGGGCCGATGGCGCCAGCGACAAATATACGGCGATCGGTGCAGGCGTCCGCAGCCGATCGAGCCAAGCGCGCGGCGGCCAAATTTAGCTCCGGAACGATGGACTCCAACCCGTAGTCGGCTTGCGAAATCGTGGTGGAATTGAACGTGTTAGTTTCAATGATATCCGCCCCGGCGGCGATGTATTTGCCGTGGATCTCACGAATCACCTCTGGCCTCGTAAGAACCAACAGATCATTGTTTCCCTTGAGGTCCTGCCCCTTCCAATCTGCGAAACGTTCGCCGCGATAGTCGGATTCCTGCAATTTGTATTGCTGGATCATGGTTCCCATCGCCCCATCTAGGATAAGGATGCGTTGGGATAAAAGATCGCGGAGTGCTTTTTCGGTGGACGAAATCATTTGTCGAAGATGATCAAACTACGAAATATTCGCCCTCCTGAAACTAAAAACTTCACCTCCCCTTCAGTGATACTCCCAGAAAGGATCACTTTCCAAGACCAAACATGGCGGCTATCATAACGAGAGCGGTTTGGACTCTGGGACGCCAAGTTGCTTGATGATGGTTGTGAGATAAACGGCTTCGTGGTGGAGTCCGCGGTATTTCGAGATTTCCTTACGCTCGACAACGCGAAAACCAAATCTCTCCAGCACTTTTGTGCCCCGCCGAGACTCAAAGGTGACCATTTGACCGAAGACCTCCTTTTCTCCACGGGAACGGAGAAAA
>Ga0209770_10002007_pt1 | contig 10281 bp, 8 predicted proteins | sample LauGreSu1BDMLBDD_2_FD_187572 | JGI IMG/M metagenome (GOLD analysis project Ga0209770, IMG submission 187572) | Freshwater lake microbial communities from Lake Michigan, USA - Su13.BD.MLB.DD (SPAdes) (version 2) | ecosystem: Environmental > Aquatic > Freshwater > Lake | place: Lake Michigan, USA...
GTTGCGTCATGCCTGGCCACCGGACTGGCGACGCCCCGAGCACGGCGCCTGGGTGCTCATCCAGCCTTGGGAATACGGGTCCATCCCTGCGGAATGGGCCCAGCAAGCCAAGAACGTGGACGAAATCTGGTGCCCCAGCCGGTACGTCCGAAGCCTGTACCTGCAAGCCGGCATTCCGTCAGACAAGCTGAAGGTCTTGCCCAATGGCTACAATCCGGCAGTGCACCATCCGGGAGCTGCCCCCACGCCCATCGCCACCGGCAAGAAATTCAAGTTCCTCTTCGTGGGCGGAACCATCGCCCGCAAGGGAGCCGACCTGCTCCTGGAAACCTACCTGGCCACCTTCCGCCGATCCGACGATGTCTGTCTGGTCATCAAGGATTTCGGAGGCAAGTCCGCCTATCAGGGACAGACCTTGTCGGAACGGATCCGTCAGGCGCAGTCCGATCCGAATACCCCGGAAATCGTTTACCTGGATCAGGAGTTGCCCGAGCGCGAACTGGCCGGTCTTTACACGGCCTGCGACTGCCTCGTGCACCCGTACCGCGGCGAGGGCTTTGGTCTGCCGGTCCTCGAGGCCATGGGCTGCGCCCTGCCGGTGATTTGCACCGGCGGTGGGTCGACCGACGACTTCGCCACCGACGAGTTCGTGCATCGCATCCCGGCCGCTCGGGAGTACGTGGGCCATGAGGTCAGCGGCATGAAGCTTGATCACCGGGGCTGGTGGTTGAGCCCGGATGCCGATGCCTTGCGGGAATCCCTCAAGGCCGCTGTCCAAGAAGCTCCGCAATGGCGTGAGCGTGCCCTTCGTGGCGCGGAACACGTAGCCGCCCATTGGACTTGGAAAAACGCCGCCCAGACCGCCGCCCGTTTGGCGCGGGATTTGGTGGCCCGTCGCCAAGCCCAGGCCGAGGCCAAGAAGTCCCGTTTGGCCAACGCGAACCGCGGCATGACCTTGCCGGAGGTGTCATTCCGAGGAGATCTTCTAGCCGCCCAAAAGGCGTTCCAAGGACAGAACCCGCTCGAAGCCTGGCGACTGGGATGCAATGCCATCGAAGAACGCCCCTTCCACCCAGAAGGATGGGTCTTCTTGAGCGAAGTGGCGGCCAGCACGGGTCATCGGACTCTAGCCCGCCAGTGCGCACAAAAAGCCACCACACTGGCGCCCAACTGGAAGCCTGCCCGCAAGCGCCTGTCCAGCGTTCCCGGAGGCCCCGACAAACCTTCGATCGAACTGAGCGAACCGCCGCTGCGCGAGGGCCTGCCCCCGCGACTGTCGGTCTGCCTCATCGCCAAAAACGAGGAACGATTCCTCAATGGATGCCTCGAATCCATCCGAGGCCTCGCCGACCAGATCATCCTCGTGGACACCGGCTCTACCGACCGGACTGTCGAGATCGCCCGCGCCCACGGAGCTGAAGTCCACTTCCGGGCCTGGGACAACGACTTCAGCGCCGCCCGCAATGCTGCTCTGCTCCATGCCCGCGGAGACTGGATCCTCGTCCTCGATGCCGATGAAGAAGTCTCTAAAGCGCACCACTCGGCCTTGCGCGCCCTCCTCACACAGGCCAACACACTCGCCTATCGTTTGCCCTTGGTGGATGTGGGCCGCGAAGATCAGGGAGTCAGCCAGGTGCCGCGCCTTTTCCGCAATGCGCCCCGGCAGTTCTATGTGAGCCGGATCCATGAACAGGTCTACGCCAGCCTCGAGATCAACCGGGAGACCTGGTCCATGGAAAACCGCTTCGGAGACGCTCAACTCCTCCATCACGGATACCAGACCGAGGTGGTCAAGAGCCGGAACAAGGTTCAACGGAATCTCCGTTTGTTGGAACAAGCCAACGAAGAGTACCCGAATGACGTCAATTTGCTCATGAACCTCGGGTTGGAGCTCTGGCGCTCGGGTCAGCACGGCTATGGCATTGGATATTACGAAAAATCCTACATGGCCATGCTGCAGTACCCCTACTCGCAAACACCCCAGGAGTTGCGCGAGGTACTGCTCACTCAATACGCCTCCCATTTGCTGACCCTGAAGCAAAACGAGGACGTCGTTACCATCTTCAACGATCAGGCGATCTTGCCCAAGGATCGCACCGCATCGCATTACTTCATCCAGGGTTTGGCCGAGTCGGCACTGCAGCGTTGGGAAGCCTGCGCGACAAGCCTTCAGCAATGCCTGAAGCTGAGGAATCAGCCCGCCCTCACCCCCATCCACCAAGACATTCGAGGTGGAACCCCCGGACACTGCCTGGCCCATGCCTTGCGAAAGCTCGGACGCACCGCCGATGCGAACAAAGCCTATGAGCAATCGCTCCAAGACGCCCCGCTCAACGAGGCAGCGCGGGTGGAGTTCGCCGCGTTCCAGGCGGAATCGGGACAAATCATCCCCGCCCTCACGCTGCTGCATGAAGGCGTCCAAAAGAACGCCAACCAACCCAAGGTTTGGGAAGTGGGCACAGCCATCTCGCTGCGTCACAAAGACACCCTCGAGTTCGCTCTGGATTGGAGCGGCGAAGCCCTCAAGCACCTGCCCGATAACCCCATTCTGAAACGGCAACGTGCGGAAACGCTACTGCTCAATGGCCACGTCCATGAGGCATTACCGCTCTGGAGTCAGGCAGCCCAAAGCTCCGATGCAGCGGCTGCCTCCGGACTCATTCTGTGCCGACTCTTTGCCGGTGAATCGTTGCAGTCATTGCCACCTGATTATGAACGCGCCGTGAGTCAGGACGTGATCCGCCGCTACCGGGACTCGGTAGAGCTAGGCCTCGACGACTGGGTGGAAGCCCTTCATCAGCGCCTGAAACCTCTCCACCAGGCACTTCCCTCCGCCGCTCGCTTGATTCAACAGGTGGTCACCGAGACCGACCCGGAACGGTGACCGTCCTACTACCCATGAAGACCCTTAATCCGAACCGCTCCTGGATCCTCGCCATTGGCCTTATTCTGGCAGGGTGTCAGACACCGAAGCCGTCGCTGCCCGAGCTGGGAGCCCGATTCGAGCCCAAGAACGTGTACCGGGCCGTCGATGCGTTGCCAGGAAACCTGCAGCGGGTCGTCCTCATGCCGGTCACCCTTTCGACTCCAGACCTCGCCACCTTGGACCACCGGAACCAACTGGCTAAGATCCTGGAAGAGGAATTGAGGAAGACCCACCGCTTCGAGGTCATCAAGGCCACTCCGGAAGAATTGCGTCGTGGCTTTGGCAAGGATGCCTTTTCAGCCGGGGAGCCCCTGCCCGCCGACCTCCTGACCCGCATCCAGTCAGCCCACTCGGCCGACGGGGTGATCTTTGCTCAATTGGCCAGTTACCGCCCCTTCCCTCCGGTGGCCATCGGATGGGAACTCCGATTGGTCACTGCTGATCAGGGGGGCACGCTGTGGTCCATTGACGAAACCTTCGATGCCTCCCAAGCCGAGGTCGCTCGTTCGGCCCGGGACTATTTCCGCGGGCACCACACCGGGGCATCGGAACTGGCCGACCCTCAGTCTGATCTCCGTTCCCCTTCCCGATTTTGCCGATATACGGCCCAAACTGTCTGGCAAACCCTGCCCAAGCGATGATTCCTCAAGTTTTTCCGCCACGCTCCGATGTCCTCAGTGCGGCTGGTACTTGGGGGATAACAAGAACCGTCCGCGCCTGCCTAGAAAGTGAGAAAAAATGGACATCCAACGTACAGGCACCCTCGACTCCACATCGAAGGTACATCGCAACACCTCTCGCAGGGACACCACCGCTCCGGCGGTCGATGAGCAGGACTTCTCCCAGGCAGACTCTCTCCGAGGCGCTCTGGATCAACTGGCCGGTGCTCGACCAGAAAAGGTTCAACTAGCCCGAGAACTGGCATCCAGTGTCGATTACCCGCCCGCCAAGACCATCCGCCAAATCTCCACTCTGCTCGCAGTCAAAATACAGGGGCCAATGGCCTGGTAAACTGCGGCAACACGGATCGCAATTTTGATCGTCGTTCTGATCACTCAACCTTTTTAGCCCGCCCATGAGATACAACCCCAACCCGTGGCAATCCTATCGTCAGGCCGCCACCAAGACCGCGACCCCGGGACAACTGGTCTTGATGCTGTTTGATGGAGCACTGCGCTTCTTGGACCGGGCACTGATCGGCTTCGATCTCGACGATCCTTTGGAATCCAACCTCGCGATCAACAACAACATCCTCAAGGCCCAGGACATCATCCGGGAATTGAATGCGTCGTTGAACATGGAGTTGGGCGGCGAGTTCTCGGCCACGATGCGGCGGCTGTACAACTACTACGATTCACAACTCAGCAAGAGCAACCTCCAGAAAGACCCTACCGGGGTTCAACTGGTCATTCGACTGCTGACCGAGATCCGGAACGCCTGGTCGGAGATGCTGTCTGGCCGATCCACCAGCCAGGTGGATCAACACGCAGATTTGCAATTGCAGGCTGCCTGAACCAGACCGCCACCTCGTGGCTATTCCACAAGAAAAGCCTTCCACAACAAAAGCCCTCCCGTGAGCGCCCATCACGACCTGTTCAAGACTTACGACGAATGGCGGGATTGGACCGTTCTCGAGGGCGATGCCATCCGCAGTTCCGACTGGCCCAAAGTGAATTCTTGCCAACGGGCCAAGCTGGAATTGCAGGGAAGGATCATCCGATACACTGAAGCCGCCCGGGCTGAAGTGTCCCGTTCCGGAGTGAGTTGGTCGGAGATTGAAAAGCGCCTTCGCAGCGAGGTGGCCTCACTCATCGATCTCGAGAATAAAAACGGCGAAACACTCGCTCAAGTCCGATGCCGGGCCATGGCGGAGGAGGCGGAACTGGATCGTTCCAGTCGCCAACTCCGCCAAGTCCGCTCGTACGCTCCAGTGGCCCGCTCGGCCTGGAGTTCGTATTCCTAGACCGTCAGGCCTTCGCCCGACGTTTGAGCAATTGGCCAACACATCACGGGCCATCCTTCACGGCCAGCCCCCAACCCCGACCCTCCCCACCCTGCCCGGATTTTCACAGGGACGCTCGAGGCTTCAATTCAGGGCACCGGCTTTACAACACGTCGGCGGTTTTGAGAGCTTCCACGACACATGTCGAAACCGCTGCTGATCGCCGGGCGCTCATTTGATTCCCGATTGTTTCTGGGAACGGGAAAGTTCCCGTCGCCGGAGTCCATGCGTGACGCTCTGGAGTCCAGCGGAACCCAAATGGTGACGGTCGCTTTGCGACGCGCGGATCTCAGCAGCAAGAAGGATCCCTTCGCCAACATCCTCGAGTTCATCGATCCGAAGCGCTACCTCATCCTGCCCAACACCAGCGGGGCCATGAACGCTGCGGAAGCGGTTCGTTTGGCCCGTTTGGCGGCGGCGGCCGGTCTGCCCAAATGGATCAAACTCGAGATCCACCCCGATCCCCGATACCTGCTGCCGGATCCGGTGGAGACCTTCGAAGCGGCCAAGCAACTCGTGGCCGAAGGATTCGTGGTGCTGCCTTACATCAACGCCGACCCCGTTCTGGCCAAGCGTTTACAAGAGATCGGCACCGCTACGGTCATGCCCTTGGGATCACCCATCGGTTCGCATCGAGGCCTCCAGACCCGCGACCAACTGCGGATCATCATCGAGCAGGCGACCGTACCCATCGTCGTGGACGCCGGCATCGGAGCACCCAGCCATGCCGCCGAAGCCATGGAACTGGGCGCTGACGCGGTGCTGGTGAACACCGCTATCGCAGTCGCCTCGAATCCTTCGCGCATGGCCATCGCCTTCCGTGATGCGGTCAACGCCGGACGGACGGCCTACGAGTTGGGCCTTGGAGAGGCCATTGATCAAGCCAGTCCGACGAGCCCGCTGACGGCCTTCCTCAACTAATCCGGCCATGGCCGCACCGACCGCACCGCAGTCTCCCTCTGCTGCGCCGCCGGAGTCCGCTCCGGCCGAATCCGGCTCTTTCGAACCACTGGCACCGTCACTGCGGCTGGCCCATTGGTCGTCCCGTCTGGCAGCACTCAATGATCCGCAAGTTCGCCTGGCCCAATTGGTCGAAACCGCACGGCTGCTGTCACCTCTCCCGTCGATCGACCGTCAGGAAGCTCATCGAGTTCCGGGCTGCCTCGTGCGCACCTGGTGGATAGCGGAATGGCGCGAGGGTCGATGCTGGTTCCGGACCGATTCAGACGCCATGACCCTCAAGTGCCTCGCCGGCGCGATCGCCGAATTGGCTTCCGGCGGCACTCCCGACGAGATTGCTGCACTGGATTTCAGTCCCTTTGAGTCGTTGGGACTACTGAAACAACTGGCCGAGAACCGACAAAAAACGATCCGAAACCTGATGAATTCAGTCCACGAGTTCGCTCGTCAATCGACTCTCGGTCACCCTTGAGTCGTTCCCAGAGGTCATGCCCGACACCCACCCACCCACCACGCCACCGGCGATCCGTCCGGTGGCCGCGGTGCGCCTTATCGTGGGTTTCCTGGGCAAGAGACCCGGCTGGACGGCGCTGTCCATCGGGCTCCTGCTGCTCAACATCGGCATCGAGTTGTCGCTGCCCCAGTTCCTGGGTTCCACCATCACAGCGCTGGGCACCCCATCGACCCAGCAGTCCCTCGGGATCATGGTCGGGGTTTTTGTCGGACTCGTCGTGCTCCGGGCCGTCGTGGGCCTGGTTCTCGGCCCCATCCGCAACCGGACCGCCCAAACGACCCTGGGCGATATTCGCGCCGCCGTGTACGACTCGCTCCAACGGCGCTCCTTCGCCTGGCATGACAACGCCCGCACCGGCGAACTCATCTCCCGCGCCGGCACCGATGTCGGCCGCCTGCAAGACCTCCTCTTCGTGTGTCTGCTCTTCGGTGTGGATGTCGCCGTCGGGCTCATCGGCACCCTGTCGCTCATCTTCGTCACCAGCACGCGCCTCGGCCTGATGACCCTGGTGGCCGTGGTTCCCACAGTGGCTACCATGGCCTGGTTTGCCGCCCAATTGCAGCCGCGGTGGCGGCGTGTCCACGAGCGGCACGGAGCCATGAGCACGGTCATCCAGGAGAACATCGCCGGAGTTCGGGTGGTGAAGGCCTTTGCCCGGGAATCGGCCGAAATCACCAAATTCCGCGCGCGTCGGGCCGAATTTCTCAAGGAACTGGCCGAGGCGGTGAACTACTGGGCCGCCCGTGTTCCCTTCGCTCAATTCCTCTTCGGCTTGGCCGTACCCCTGACCTTGTGGATGGGGGGCAGCGAGGTGCGGGACGGATCCATCTCGCTCGGAGATCTGGCGAAGGTGCTGGTTTATCAAATGGCTCTGGGGGGACGGATCGGCGTGATCGGCCAAATCACCAACATCCTCCAGAACTCCAGCTCCGCCGCCCAGCGGGTGAGTGAATTGCTCGACGATCCGGCTACGCAGCACCCACACCGCTCGACCGGACGTATTTCCGCCGTTGAAGGATCCATCGTGTTCGACGCGGTCGACTTCCGGTACTCCTCGGAACCTTCCCTCCGAGTGCTGGATGAATCGAAGCCGCCGACCGAGAAGCGTCCCGCCACTGCCACACCATCCCGCACTCAGGCCCTGGAATCGGTGTCCTTCAGCGTTACCGCGGGTGCCCGAGTCGCCGTGGTAGGACCGACCGGATCCGGCAAATCCACCCTTCTGGCGCTCATCGCCCGATTCTACGAGCCGGCCCAAGGGCGCATCCTGCTGGACGGCACCGACCTCCGGGACTGGGACCGCGACACCCTGCGCCGAAACATCGGTATGGTTTTCCAAGAGACCTTTCTGTTCAGCGCGACCCTCGCTGAAAACATCGCCCTCGGACGCCCCACGGCTTCCCGAGACGAGATTGAGGCGGCCGCGCGGGCGGCACGGGCCGACGGATTCATCCGAGAGTTGGCCGACGGCTACGACACCGTCATCGGCGAACGAGGCATCTCCCTCAGCGGCGGACAACGCCAGCGTATTGCCATCGCCCGCGCCTTGCTCATTCAACCTCGGATCGTATTGCTCGACGATGCCACCAGCGCCGTCGACCCCACCACCGAACAAGAGATTCGCGAGGCGATGCGCGAACTGTGCAACGGCCGAACCACATTCCTGGTGGCCCACCGGGCGGCAACCATTCGCTCCGCCGATCAAATCCTCGTTCTCCAGGAAGGGCGACTGGTGGCCCAAGGGCAGCACGAGTCGCTCCTGAGTGGTTGCCCATTGTATCAGGAGTTGTTCGCGAACCGGGAAGCCGACAACCCCGCGGACGATAACCCCGCGCACTGATGGCCACCCACGACGACATCGCCCTCGACGAGGAGTTTGCCCAGAGCAGCTTGCGCGGTTCCTTGCTGCGCCGGCTCTTCGCCTACACCCGCCCGTATCGCCGGGCATTGTACACCAACCTGGCGCTCACCCTTCTGGCCACCGCATCAGCCTTGGTCGGCCCCCGGCTCATCCAGCACGGCATCGACCATGCCCTGTCTCCGATCCTCGGAAGTGGTGGCACGGCTGTGGCGGCGAACACCACGGCGGCGGCACGGGAAATTCTCGTATTGAGCGGACTGTACCTCGCCAACCTGCTGCTGGGATGGGGGCTAACCATCATTCAAGTCCGGACTTCCATTGAAACCGGTCAGGGAGCGATGAACGACCTGCGCCTGGCCGTCTTCGAGCACATCCAACGCCTGTCTCTCAACTACTTCGACCGCACCCACCAAGGGCGCATCATCGCGCGGGCCGACTCCGATGTGGATTCGTTGGACCGCGTCCTGACCTGGGGTGCCGGGCAGGCCCTGTCCAGTCTGGTGACCCTCATTGGCGTCGTGGTGCTGATGGTGCAATACGATCTCCGCCTGAGCTTGGCCGTGTGCTCAGTGCTTCCGCTGCTGGCTTGGATGACCCACTGGTTCCACCGTCGCGGGCGCGAGGCCTACCGAAGCCTGCGCGGCACCCAATCCCGCCTCATCGCCGCCATGGCCGAGAACATCTCGGGCGTCCGCGTGGTTCAGGCGTTCGTGCGCGAAGCCGAGAACCTGCGCCGATTCCAAGGCCTGCACGCCGACTTCACGGAACGCTGGGTGGCCTCGGCGCGCGTCTTCCACACCTACATGCCGGCCGTCGGGTTGCTGTCGGGCTTGGCCACCGCCATCGTCCTCGGCTACGGCGGATGGCGGGTACAACAAGGAGGACTCACCGTCGGAGCGCTCGCCGCCTATGTCCTTTATCTGGGCATGTTTTTCGGCCCCATCCAGACCATGGGGGACCTCTACAACGCCGTGCTATCGGCCGCCGCCAGCGCCGAGCGCATCTTCGCCCTGCTCGACACCGAGCCCCAGGTGAAGGACGCCACGGCCGCCACCGATTTGCCGACACTGCGGGGCGACGTTGAGTTCGAGGGTGTTTCCTTCCGCTACGACACCACGCCCGCCGATCGGTGGATCCTCGAAGACATTCATTTCTCAGTTGCCGCGGGATCTACCGTGGCCCTCGTCGGCCACACCGGCTCCGGCAAGACCAGCATCATCAGCCTCCTGGCCCGTTTCTACGAACCCCAGGCAGGCCAAATACGCGTCGACGGTCTTCCCATTGCCTCCCACACCCTCGCCTCCCTCCACCGCCAACTGGGCATGGTCACCCAGGAAAACTTCCTCTTCACCGGCACCGTGATGGACAACCTCAAGTTCGGACGCCCTGAGGCCACCGACGCCGAGGTCCATGACGCCGCCAAAGCCCTGGGAACGCACACCATCATCGAACGTCTCCCCGCCGGCTACGCCACCGAAGTCCGCGAACGCGGTGGAAACTTCAGCGCCGGAGAACGGCAACTCATCACCATCACCCGCGCCATGGTCGCCGCACCGCGCATCCTCATCTTCGACGAAGCGACCAGCGCCGTGGACCCTCAGACCGAACGCCTCATCCAAGAGGCCCTGCGAACCCTTTTCCAGCGCCGCACGAGCCTCGTCATCGCACACCGCCTCAGCACCGTCCGCAACGCCGACCTCCTCCTCGTCCTCGACCACGGCCGCATCATCGAACGCGGCACCCACGACAGCCTCCTCGCCCAAAACGGCATCTACGCCCGCATGCACGCCGAATTCGTCCGCGGCTAATCCCATTCGCCCCCAACCGCCACACCAAGCAGGCACACAGCGGCAGCGGGACCGGGCCGGAGCAAGCACTGGAAGCGATCAAACCTCCCCTCGCGCACAGCGCGAAAGCCTATCCTTCCCCGAGCTTCCCTGCGCGCGCAGGACCGGTCCCGCGGAGCACGACCCAACAACGCACCGAAAAACCGCCCCCATTCGGAGCCTGTCCCCAAT
>Ga0209770_10002008_pt1 | contig 10280 bp, 6 predicted proteins | sample LauGreSu1BDMLBDD_2_FD_187572 | JGI IMG/M metagenome (GOLD analysis project Ga0209770, IMG submission 187572) | Freshwater lake microbial communities from Lake Michigan, USA - Su13.BD.MLB.DD (SPAdes) (version 2) | ecosystem: Environmental > Aquatic > Freshwater > Lake | place: Lake Michigan, USA...
TCGCCAATACAAGCTATCGCTTTTATCAAACAATCGAGTTTCATACATAACCCTGCTGGAGTCGCTTAAATTAATCCCTGAGGTGTGTTGAACCGGACGATACGTTGTTGAAGCATTGATTCCAAGGGTTGTCCCATATTTACCTCCCAATTTGCTTCCTTTTTTAAGGGTGTAAATGAAATCTGCTTGATACGCCACCTCTCCCAAGGGTTGTGTGGCATAGGGATACAGTGTTGCAACAAGATTATAGGTGTGGGTTTTATTAAGAGCCGGTAAAAAATTGATGAACGCATCCTGAAGTTCTTTGTTTCGGTCCGATCGATAACTCATATTGTCGACCGATTTTGCGGAAAAGGAAAAGCCCAAACCCTTCTTTGAATACCCAAAATTAGCGACAGCTGCATGGCCAAAATTGTAAATCTTACCATTATCCAAAGAGGGATCTTGTTCTTTTTGAATGTATTCTCCATCTAACGTAAAATTCTTGTACTGTAATTTCACCCGGCCGCCATAAGCACCAACGTTTTCGGGTAAAATCAAGGCATCGTCGTCGTCCTTTTGATATTTACTCACGAAAGAAGCTCCCAAAATTACATCAACGGGGAAGGTCTCCAATCTTTTTTTGAACGTTTCATTTACGTGAAACTCACCATCAAGGGCTCGAACAATTCCTTCTGAATTGACCACACGGCCCTCAGTAAAGGACAACCTTTGTTTTCCGTAAACCCCTTTGATTTGCAATCCCGAAAACGGTTTGAATATAATTCGGGCCCCATCCAATACATTGTCGTATCCAAGGGCTCGGTCCTCATAGGTTCGCAACGCCAAGCCATTGCCAAATTGTTCGTAGAAATGACCAAGGGTAACATCGACTTTGTTATTTGAATAGCCAACATATCGGTAACCAAGTCCTGTTCCATCGAAACGGTTCGGATAACCCTGTATACGAGGCAAATAACTTTCTACTCGCATTCCGGCCTTAAATCCTCCATGGGTGTAAAACACATTCATGTAGGAATTAACCAATCCCTTGGTGGGGGGCTGTAAAGCGTTGATTATAGGGTCGTTGTTTAGGTATTGAAAGGTCGATTCAATGTTGCCCGTGAAGTTTCCCTGTGACCAAAAGGTTGAAATACCAAGTCCGGTAATTAGGCTAAAAACTGTTTTATTCAACGGTAAGTTTTTTAATTTCTTGGTATAGAATTTCTTCATCTCCAGGCGCATAATTATTGTGGGTATATACAATGTTGCCGTTTTTATCCAGCAAGAACGTATGGGGCACGTTGTTAACCCCCATGCTTCGTTTAAAGTCGCCGTTTGGATCAAGCAAAACCGTGTAATCCCATCCCTTACCGTTGGCATAGGTAATCACATCTCGTTTCGTTTTTTCATCGTCAATAGATACCGCGACTAAATTCACCCCTGTTTCCGTTTGCCAATCTTCGTACAACTCATGAATCGCCATAAGCTCTTTTTTGCAAGGAGCGCACCAAGTGGCCCAGAAACTAATTACCACTGGACCGGTAAAGCCAAGTTCAGAGGTATTAAAACTCTTACCGTTGATATCTTTAAGCAGTACAGAAGGAACTTTTTTATTGCTTGCCGAGTCCGCAGCGGAATGTTGACCCATCACACAATATGTACAAGAAATAAGAACTAATGTTAATAATCGTTTCATAATTTAGTTTTTAACAACTGAGCAAAAGCAATGCCGAAAGCAAAGATAATTTATTTTACAGGTTTTCTGTAATCAGTCTTGCTTTAGTCCGTAATAATCCTTAAGTTTGAAAACCATTCATAGTACAACATGCGTAAAATCTATTTCCTTCTATTTCTTTTATTGCCTTTAACTCTCCTCAAGGCACAGGATAACATTTCTATTTTCATTGAAGGTCAAAACACCGATTTATCTTCGGGTGCGTCTCCATATGCGGTAAATGCTCCTTCTTCGGGCTCTACGATCGATGTTCCTTTTGAAGTTCACAACAATTCTGCCGTGCTTCAAAGATGGCGCATCACTCGAAAACAACTTTCCGTGCCGGCTGGTTGGGCTGATGGTGTTTGTTGGGGCCATTCTTCCGATCCTTTCGGAGGATCCTGTTATTCAAGTACACAAATGAATACAAATCCTTGGACAACCCCCGGAGGTGCCGCCGTATTGTTCGATATCTTACCTGGAGAATACGGAAAAATGAAGCCTGATTTTAATCCGGCAGATGGTGTTTCTGGTTTTGCGCATTACCGATATTACATCACCAATAGTTCAGGTATGTCTTATTTGGATTCTGTCGATGTTTTGGTGGATTATGTTGCTGGGAACAAAATCATCAAAGATCCAGTGTCGGTTACGATGGTCCCTAATCCAGCGGATGACTACATTTTTTTAAATGCAAACAATAACGAATCTATTCAATTTAAGATTACAGATGCTATGGGGGCCATTCTCATGAAAGAACAGTTTATTTCTTCAAAAAAAATCAACACATCGGAGTTTCGTTCTGGGGTTTATTTTATTTCATTCGAGGCGCCAGGAATAAAATCCTTTACACGTAAAATCATAGTTCGTCATTAATGCGGCGGTGGGATAGTTTATAATGCCAAAAAAAAATAAGGGATTTGGGCATAAGCATGTTGACAAGTCAAGGGGTGAATACGGGAAAGCAATTTTAGCCGTATTTTCTAAAAATCCTTCAGCCCAATTATCGCACAAACAAATTTGTTATTTGCTTGAGGTTAAAGTTCCAATGGAACGTCAGTATGTACTTGATGCCCTGCAAAATTTGGTTTCAAAGCAACAACTTGAGCGGGTGAATTTTCACAGTTTTTCGCTTCGTCAAGGGCAATTATTTGAAGGCATCTTTGAATTAAACCCGAAGGGATTTGGTTTTATTCGACAAGAGCAGCAAGCAAATGATGTTCTTGTGCGAGAGGAAAACAAGGCTAAAGCAATGGATGGCGACCGGGTCCAATTTTCCATCATTAAGGAACGCAATGGTAAGAAGGAAGGAGCAATCATTGCGATATTAGAGCGAAGTCGTCACCAAATGGTAGGCACCTTACAGATTCGAAATGAAAAGGCAATCCTCTATCCAGACAGTGTTAAGTATGGGGTTCCAATCGAGATTGCTATAAACCAACTTAACGGCGCAAAAAACGGTATGCGTGTCGTTGCGAAAATTAATGTTTGGCCAAGCAATAAGTCCATGCCTTTTGGCGAGGTGGCGGCACTGTTAGGATATCCTGGGTCGAACGACGCGGAAATGATCTCTATTTTGGTGAACCAAGGATTTGACCCATATTTTCCTGAGGAGGTTATGAAAGAAGCCAGTCTAATTTCTACGGAGATTACGATAGATGAAATTCAACGGAGGAGGGATTTACGCGAGGTTTTAACCTTTACGATTGACCCAGTAGACGCTAAAGATTTTGACGATGCCATCTCTTACCAAGCTCTTGAAAACGGAAATCATGCCATTGGCGTTCATATTGCTGACGTGGGGCACTATATAAAAGAAGGTTCGCCTTTGGATAAAGAAGCGCTCAAAAGATCCAATTCGGTGTATTTGGTAGACCGTGTAATGCCAATGTTGCCCGAACAACTTTCTAATGTTCTTTGTTCTTTAAGGCCCAATGAAGATAAATTAGCATTTTCCGTTGTTTTTGAGTTCAATCCCAACGGAGAAGTACTCAATCATTGGTATGGTAAAACCGTTATTCATTCCAACCGGAGATTCGCTTATGAGGAAGCACAAGAAATCATTGAAGGTAAGGAAGATGAATTAAGCTCGGTGATTCATCTTATTAATTCTTTCGCTAAAAAAATGCGGGCAAAACGCTTTAAGGATGGCGCATTAAATATTGTTTCGGAGGAGTTGAGGTTTGTCTTATCAGAACAAGGAAATCCAACAGGAACCATCTTGAAAACCTCGAAAGAAGCCCACCAACTCATTGAAGAGTTTATGTTGTTGGCTAATCGTACGGTTGCGGTGGAAATAACGGCACAAAAAGAAAAGGGAGAGAGCCATTTGAGCATTTATAGAATTCATGACTTGCCAGATCCCGAAAAATTAGGATTGCTGCACTTGTTTTGTGAAAAATTTGGATTGAAATTAGAAATCAAAGACCTCAGCAGCGCAGCCCAGGCAATCAACGCGTTATTAAAGTCCATCGAATCCGAGCCTTTTTATCCCTTGATTCAAAGCATGGTGGTTCGGTCCATGGCTAAGGCGGTTTATAGTACCCATAACATAGGGCATTTTGGATTAGCATTTAAATATTATTCCCATTTTACCTCGCCGATTCGCCGGTATGCGGATCTCATGGTACATCGGCAATTGTTGGAGAAAAAAGAACAGGGAAAAATTAAATCAAGGTCCAATTTGGACGAGATTTGTAAGAAGATTTCATCCAACGAACGCAAGGCTACAGAGGCTGAGCGTGAGTCCACCAAGTACTTTCAAACACTCATGCTTTTAGATCGAATTGGTGATGAATTCGAGGGATTTGTATCTGGGATTTCCGAATACGGACTTTTTGTAAGACTCCTCGAAAATCACTGCGAAGGAATGGTGAGCCTTCAAAGTATTTCTTTTGATCGCTTTACTTTCGATGCCGAGAAACATCAGGTAATTGGAAAAAAATCGGGAAAAACCTTTACCCTTGGAACCCCCGTTCGAGTACAAATTGAAGAGGTGAGCCCTAGAAAAAGGCAAATAGATTTATTATTGATGCAGGATTAGGGAGTAAAAAGATCTTCCTTCCCAGAGCGGATTAATTCATGACCTTGTCGGAACATTTTTTTAACGATGGGGGAACCATTTTTACCGTAAACGATGAACCAACCATCTTTTAATCCATTTTTGTAATGCGCTTCATTTAATGGGGTACCTCTTCGGTCGTATTGGATAAAATCCCCATGTAATTGCCCTTTTTTAAAATTTGATACTACGGTAGGAATGACGCCACCAGGATAATAATTAACCCATTTTCCTGTTTTTTGGCCTTTTTTGTAATTTCCATTTTCCTTTAGGGTATAGTCAATTTGGGAATAAGCTTTGTAGGGGCCATGACGCACGCTTTGTTTACCCTCAAGACCAATTGCAACGACCTCAAGGGTGGCATTCTTCACCTTATGAATTTTATAGCTGATCACCTCCTTGGTTTTACCATTCGAATAAAACTCGGTCCATTTTCCAGTTTTGTTACCTTTCTTGTACCTGCCAAAGAGGCTTAACTTACCGTTTTCTGTAAACGAATACCACGCGCCGTTTAACAATCCTTTATCGTAATACGATTGATTTTTTAACCTTCCATTCGGCCAGAAGTTTTTCCATTGCCCCACTTCTTTCCCAAATTCATATGATCCATCCATTAGAAGGGTGCCGTCTTCATACCACGTTTTCCACGGTCCTGATTTAAGATCTTCTCGGTATTCGCCTTTCTTAAAATCCGTTCCATCACGGTAAAAATAATGCCATTCACCATCCTTTAATCCCATTTTGAAATGAGCAATGTAGGACAATTCTCCCGTTGAAAAATAATATTTCCATTGTCCATCTTGAAGTCCTTTTTTGAAAGAGCCCCTCATTTCAACATTCCCATCGTCCATATACCAAACCCATTCTCCTTCTTTCTTTCCTTGCATGTACTTGCCTTTGGTTTTGAGGGAACCATTAAAAAGATAAACCACATAATCACCGTCCAATGAATCAAGTAAATACGATTCTTGTTTTTCTATGGTGCCGTTTTCAAAATAATACGTCCAAACCCCTTGTTTTTTTCCTTGTTCAAAGGAACCTGAAATGGAGGTTAAACCAGAAGCTAATTGTTCGATAAATGCTCCGCTTCGCAGCCCATTTTTAAAGTTATAGGCTTCTTTCAACATCCCATTGCTGTAATAGGTGATTACGCTTCCGAAACCATTGTCAACTGTTTGTGTGTGCGCAGAATCGTTTTCAAAGTAGGATAAAAGATAGGTTGTATCATTGGAAACAAACTCTTCTTTCCAAAGGCTTGAATCCGTGTAATAGTATTGCCAAGTTCCCTCGGGGGATCCCAATCGATACATTCCTTGAATGGTAAGCGTTCCTTCTTCGCTGTATTCTTTAAAAATGGAATCTGGCACGTTATATTTAGCGAAGTACTGTTGCTTTATTTTTTTATTCGGATAATAAAGCGTTTGTTTTCCATGCATACGGTTTCGGTAAAAATAGCGCTCTTCTTCTAAGACCCCCTTGACGGAATAAAACAACCATTTACCGTGTTTTTCGGTAGTTTCTGGGTGAAGTTCGTCGATAAAATAAGACCCTGTAGAGTGGACTTTTTTATTATTGGCATCCCAATACAATTTTACTTTAGGGCCCAAGTTCTCAGGGGCTATTTTTTGTGCAAAGGCAAAGGAGTGCAATAAAAGGCCAAGGGCATAACAGTATTTTAGCATACTCTTAAAACTACTTAATTGATGGGTGTTACACGGGCAACAAATGCCTTAAAATAAAAAACAAGCCCGTTCCTGCAAAGATAGCTCCTGTCAGGAGGTTGAGTTGTTTTAACAATTGAGCATTTACCAAGGAACGGAGTTTATGGGCTAAATATATTTTTAGGACATCGATTCCAAAGAAAACCGTAAGAACAATTAAAAGAAAAACAAAAATATGATAGTTTTCGTTCGGGCCATCAATTAAGTCATAACCCTTTGAAACAATGGCTAACCAATAAATGATAACCCCAGGATTGAGTAAATTAAGGGTAAATCCTTTGAGAATCAATAAGGCATAATCTTTTTTACTTTGCTTGATGGCGTTAACCGATGAGTTGAGTTCTTCGCTCATCTTGGGTACTGGGGTCAATTTTTTGAACTTAACCTTTTTAAAGAAAATCATGTACGTCCCATACATGAGAAACATGCCCCCTCCAATAATTCCTAAAATTTGTTGTCCATCATCGCTAAAAACGCCCCGTATTTGATGGGCAAAGAAAATGGAAAAAAAAATGAACATCACATCGCTCAGTAATACCCCTAAATCCAGAGCTACGGCCTGTTTAAACCCCTTGGTAATACTCAATTCAAGCAACAGAAAAAAAACGGGTCCAACCATTAGGCTAAGAACCACGCCAATAATTATTGCCTGAAATATATATTCCATGTATCAAAAATAAGGAAATGTAGCCATCATTGGCTTTTTGGAAGTTCAAAATTAGCTACATTTGTAGCCAAAATCACAAAGTAATGAAGTCGCAAGCCGGAAAAGATAAATTAAGCATTATAATTCAACTTGTTGAAAAGAAAGGGTTAGAGGCAAAGAATCTCATCCAAGAATTGAAAGAGTTGAGGGAAATCGCCAAAACGGAGAACGATCCTTTGGTGGTTAAAATTTTACGATATTGTTTTGAATATCTTGAACAGAATGAAAGTTTTGATGTTCAGGGTCAGTTTGAAGAAGATGAAGAAGGCAATGTTTCTCCGATAGAGGTCACTTCGGATCAAGATAATTTACTGTACGTTTTGTCCCTCCTTCAGCATCCGGAACAACGCATTAATCGAGAGGAATTGTGCGATTACCGTGATGCCCTAAAAAATAGTTTGTATTAAAGGCAACTAACCTTGAAGTTCTTTCGTCAAGAGAACAATCGAGGTTTATAGCCTTACAGATTTAATTAACTTGCAGAAAAATCCGAAATGCGTTCCATTTCGGATTTTTTAGTTACAATAGGTGCAAAACTTGCTTTTCTCCTGATGTGTAAACGGCAGCTCGGGGTTAAAAAGTTCTTCAATTATTTCTTGGTTTAATTGAATAAAATGGTTTCGAAAAGCTTCCAATGAATGATCTATCTCCTTACTGTTCCAGGGGTAATAGGCATTTTTTTTGCGCTGAATAGCATGTATTCCGAGCTCAACAGGATAAAAGCCGTATTCTTTTTCGAAGAGGAATAAATAGGCCGCTAATTGCAAACTGTGCTTACTTTTCGAAAATCCTTCTTTGATCTTAGTGTTCGGCGCATAACGAACATCTTCGTCCTTTACGTTACCGCTTTTATAGTCAATTAATCGGTATGCATTGCCAATGCGATCAATGCGATCAATATAGCCAATCCAATGGATTGAAAACGGTTTGCCATTCAATTCTACCGTTGTTTCCCCCTTTAATTTGGCTTCAATTCGATGAATGTAAACGGGTTCTTGGTTAGAACGGATGTATTCTAAATCGTTGTTTAATAAATTTTCGATTAAATTCCGAGCGATTTCAACAGAAAGCCAATTGCTTCCGGAGGCGATTAATCCAGCATCTCCCCCTAAAAAATCAATGAACAAGTCCTCTAAAATTTTAGGATAAATGTTCAGCATGTTTTCAATATCCTGTGCTTTAATTGGGCCAGGATTTGGTGAAACAACCTTGCCTTCAGCATCTCTCTCGGCGAATGGAAGGTATAATTTTTCAAGAGCTTTATGGATAATGTTACCAAGGCTACTGCTTTCCATTTCTTCCTCAACGGAGGCCTCCTCTCCAAATTCGGCTAAATATCGGTAATAAAAATTCAATGGACAGTCAAGATATTTTTTAAAAGCACTGGCGGAAATATTCTTAGAAAAGTACTGATTGAGCAAGATATTTAATTCCAACGTTTTTTCCACTTGCCCCTTGGTGTTCCCTCCTTTTTCCAAGGGTTTTGCATTGTAAAAAGACTTAACGATGTTGAGGTTAGGATTGATTACCCCTAATTCCATCTCCAGTTGTAAAAGATACCTGCTGGGCTCACTTGAATTTAAAGAATCGGAGGCCAGGGAATAGGTAATGATGGAATTTTGCGCCTGATGAAAAAGCCGGTAGAAATGATGAGCAAATAATCCTTGATAATCTCGTGTGGTTGGTAAATCGAGCGCTCTGCGTAAATCCATTGGAATAAGCGTTTCGACTTGGTTGTGTTTAGGCAAAACACCTTCGTTTAGACCCAAAATGAGTATGTTTTTAAAGTCCAATAAACGGGTTTCCAAAATCCCCATTATTTGAAGCCCCTCGGTTGGATTTCCATGAAAAGCAATCGATTTATTTGCCCAATGTTGCTGGAATAAGCCTCGAAATGTTCGCAAATTCATCGGAGGGATTCCCTCGGAAAGAATATTTAAAAACGTACTTATGGCGTTTTGAAAAGTGAGCAGAATTTGTTCATTAAGGGCATCCTGTCGTTGTTCAAGGAATAAGGCGGTGAGTTCAAAGAGTAAGGTAAGTCCCCCTAAAAAATCTGAACCCCAATCGGTAAAACAAATACGTAAAATATCGTTGAGCTTTATGGGAAAATCCAATGCGGAAAGGTCTTGAAAAATCCAGTTTTTTTTCTGGGTTTCTTGCTCCCAACGCGCGATTTTTTCAAGATCGTTTACCTCCAGCATCTCCGTAATGAAGGGGTGTTTCAGCAAGGAATCTAGGTCTTTGTAGTAGGTTTTTTTGTTGTTAAATCGAGATTTGTTGAATTGAATTTCAAACAAAAGATCGATGAAGGTTTTCACATGCGTTTGGTTGAGCGTAATCCCCACCGTTATGTTGGCTTTTCCGATACTCAGCGGTAGGTTCTTAAGGAGCGGGGTGATTAATGCTTCGTCCGCTAAAAGCAATAAAGTCTCGTTTAATTCGGAAAGAGAAAGTTTTGAAAGTTCCGTCGCCGCAACATGGACTTGACTCGATGCATGCTGACATGCTACCACTTGAAGGGTGAGATCATCGTGTTTTAAGGTGTCTTGCAAGAAGGGTGGATTCGCGATTTCAAGAAACCGATGTGCTTTCTTTAAGAACACTCCAGCCTCGTGGTTGTCTCCATCGTAGTAAAAACGATCCATATCCACCCAAAATGAACCATGATTCGAGTTCATCAGTTTTTTTATCAAGGTAAGCTCTGCTTTCGTTAAGGCATTGAACCCGATGAAAAAATAGTGTTTTTTTTGCGCTACTTTATTACTTACATCGAGGGACAGGTTTTTCAGGGCTCGGCTATAGACCGTGAGTTCTTTTTCGATTAACCGTTTTTCATATTCTTCAAAATAGGAAGGCAATTCTTCCCATAGCCGAAGAAACGCTTCTTGATTAGTTGAGTAGCTTTCATCATCACCCAAGGTCCAACTTTCTAATTCCTTGATGGATTTAAGGTTGGCAAAAACGTTTAACTTATCGAGGTGGTTGGAATTTATGTCATCGTAATCGTTCAATGCAGAAGGCGCCCAAGTGAGAAACTCCTCGAACGTTAGGTCCGGGGATTCGGTAACATGAACCACCGCATAGTAAAATTCG
>Ga0209770_10002010_pt1 | contig 10279 bp, 11 predicted proteins | sample LauGreSu1BDMLBDD_2_FD_187572 | JGI IMG/M metagenome (GOLD analysis project Ga0209770, IMG submission 187572) | Freshwater lake microbial communities from Lake Michigan, USA - Su13.BD.MLB.DD (SPAdes) (version 2) | ecosystem: Environmental > Aquatic > Freshwater > Lake | place: Lake Michigan, USA...
AAGATCCAACTCTAGACATACATGAATTCACACACGTTGTTCAGTCCTACCAAAGAAAACCATTGTTAAGCGATTGGGTAAGTGATAACCCTCCATGGTTTCATGAAGGCCATGCGACACTTTTGGACAAACTTGGGTCCTCTAATTCATTAGCCTCATATAATTTTCAGAGAAATTGGGTAATTAAGAGTCGTCCTGCCGATGAGACAATCAAGGATTTCTCTCCTACAAACATATTGCGTTTTTATGACGCACTCGCACCTGGGAAAACCAATCCCGCCATGCGTGGATATTCTTACACACTGGGCTTTTCCACCCTTGAAGCCCTTGTTGCGATTGCAGGAATAGATTCGGCTATGGAGCTCATTACTCAAAACACGACTGGAAAAACATTCAATCAAGCATTCAAAAATGTTTATGGGATTGAGTGGGCTGTCGCTGCGCCAATCCTCGCCGAAGTGGTTTCGAAGCAATACCCGGCTAAACCCTGATCAGTGCTGTGCTGCGCCGAAGTTGTTTCAATGCAAGCCCTGGATTTGGGTCGTAGTTAAGAAAGACTAGTCCGAATATGGTCATTTTGTTATGGTGTTTCTATACCTCACCAGGAACGGCTCAATAGAATTCCAAATGTTGAGGAGCTTCCGAAATTGCTCTTTCAAGAGAAGAGAAGAACTATGAATGAGAGTCATAAGCTGCGAACGCATACCTTTCTTTCCGCAGCGATCGGATTACTCATTTTAGTAAGTGGATGCTCCTCAAGTTCTTCAGAAGTAGCAGCACCTGCACCATCTGCATCTATGACAACAGCTGAAGAAAACGTGATTGACTGCCGAACAGTGAGAAACCTTTACGAGAAGATAGTTCTTGAGGAGCCGACATCATTTACTGCTGCTTGGGAGTTAAACATTCTTACTCATTCAAAGATGGTTGTCACAGCCCCTGATTGCTTTTCACCAACTCAATTGGAACAAGCCAAGGCCGTTATTCAAAGCCATGCAAAGAATTTCCGGGGATAATTGAAACTCCCCGTCATTGCAGGCGTTGTAATTTCTGCGATGCTCTCTCTCAGCATCACAACTAATGCTCAAGCCGCCCCACCTGCATACGTTAATGACTGTGGTTACCCTGCATTTAAACCTCAATCCTTAACCCAATACTGTGCAGATGCCGGAACAGGTGTAACAAAAATCAAGTGGACCAGTTGGACAAGTACCCGTGCGACTGGAACCGGTTCTTACTACGTCAATCTTTGCGAACCATCTTGCGCTGATGGCAAATTAGTGTGGGCAAAAGTTAAAGTTGTTCTAAGCGGTGCAAAGTTCACCCGAGGCAAGCGATACCTGATGAATGTGACGGTCTCATCGCTCAATGGAAAGCCGCTTCCAGAGTCTGCAAATTCAAACACAATCGGTTGGGTAACCGATTACTGGATGGGCTAGTCCCATGTTCGGTAAGGGTCAAAAATGAAGAGTAAGGCGATCATCGCGCTTTTCATCGCTGCGTTAAGCACCAGTCTTATATTGCCTGCAGAAGGCAATACTCCTCAAAAGTCACTAGTCATTATTGATACAGGATTTGATACCGCTCTTCCGGTAATCAGCGAGGCAGTCATTTTTGAAGTGTGCATACTCAGCTACTCACTATGTCCAAATGGCAGAACTTTCCAAGAGGGCCCAGGTGCTGCAACCCTTCCGGCAAGTGCAATTAGTTCTGGAAACATGAGTCACGGCACGCAAATGGCAAGTATTGCAATGAATACCAACCCTGGGCAGAAAATAGTTTTGCTCCGATTAGTCGCATTTAATGCCCGCGGTGAGCGATTACTAGTCAATGAAAGCACCGTCATACAAGTATTTAAGTGGATAGCGTCAAAGCGCGAAGAGCTCAATATTGGGGCTGTTGCTATGGCACAAGGACATCACCCAACGCTTGCTGCAAAGAATTACTGCCCGAGGGTTAAAGAACTCGAAAAGATTTTGCTTGACCTTAAAGTCAAGAATGTTCCAGTCTTCTTCCCAGCAGGCAACGCCTCAAACAAATCAAGAATCGATTGGCCAGCCTGTATTCCAGTTTCGATGGCTATTGGGGCGTTGGATACCAAAGGCGAGATAGCCAACTATTCAAACTATGATCGTAACCTCGTTGATTTCTATGTAATAGGAACCGCGCCATCACTTATGCCTGGTGGCTCAGAATCTTCAGCAACTGGAACTTCGGTCTCTACCTTGATCGCTGCAAGCTATTGGCTCAATGTTGCAAACCAAAAACCAGAGCTAACCGCACCAGCAATCTCACAACTCTTCCGAGACGCAGGTCGAATCGTCTTTGATTCCAAGTTTCGATATGGCAGAGAAATGCAGATGCAAGGGGTGCTTAATAGTTGAGAACTAGTTCCCTAAGCGTCTTTTCATGATGACCCAATGATTTTCTCCATAGTTCGTTTGGGAAACGGCTTCCCATCCTTCTTGGCCTAAGGAATTGAGTGCTTCCATGGGTCCGGTTAGAAAGTGATACAAGATCTCTCTTCCTGGGTTGAGTGAGTCAGCAAGTTTATGAACTTGCTGACCTCCACCGGTAAAAGACTTTGGTCCAGTACCTAGTTCCACCCAAAGATATTCGTACTTGTCATTCATTGAATTCTCCTCATGCTCTATTGTAATTTTTCATATTTAATTTCGTGCCTCGTCAACTAAAAGTTTTTAATACCCTAAACCTTGAAGTCTTGCGCGGAAGTCAGTCATTTTTGAACGACCTTGAGACAACACCTTGTTTGCCCTGGCCATTCCTGCATAACTCTGATCCTCGAGCGCTTCCAGGGTTAGCAACACCGCTTCAAACTGCAAGTTCCATCCAGAAATGTAGATCTTGTGAATAGATCTCAATGTTGTGTTCTTTGGCTGGATCTTTTCAACTCGTGCAATAAATCGATTCATTTCAGGAGCTAAAGCTGTCAAAACTTCATACATCGTTTCATCATCAGTGTAGTTATCGCCTGTGACTGAACCGTACTTAGTAAGAATTGAATTTTCTGGGCTAACAAGGGTTTTCATACTGTTGATATACGCCTGATATTCCTTTTTTGAAACCTTTGCTGCAGCAGGCGCGGCCGGTGTAGAGAACATGAGACTCACGAGGGAAAGAATTACTGCAAGTGCAACACGTGTTGAACTCTTTCTAGAACTCAAAACCTTCACATCAACCTCCTAAACAACCCGCACGGATGAACCCAGGACCTTAGATACTCATCAAACTGTTGCTTATTCAATCACCCTGTTTAAACTTTTCGGTGAGAAGCGGTGGCGTTTTACATTTCCTAACCAGTCAATCCTCAAATCAGCTCAAATGAACCCTTAGAATCTAGGAATGGAAGCCAAACGCCATTTGATTATGCCTAGATTGTTAATCTGCTGTCTTTTGATTACTGGCCTTCAACTCAGCACGACAATCACCTGGGCTGCGGCCATTAAAAATGGAGATGTTTGTTCACCTGAAGGTGCGACATTTAAGCAAGGAACTACCGAGTTTGTCTGTACCAAGTCAGGGTCAAAAGTAGTTTGGAAGAGCAAAAAGAAGGCTTCACCATCTGCCACCCCTGAAGCCAAGTTCACAATGCCACGAGTCGTTGGAATGAATCTGCAACTCGCACAGGATCTACTGCAATCCAAAGGTAGTTACATCTTGGATCAAGTAGATCACAAGGGGCTTTTGAGATTTCAAGTTTTAGATAGCAATTGGAAAGTATGCAAGCAGACTCCGGCAGCAGGGAAAATCGTACTGGCATCCACCGTTGTGACTTTGTCATCCGTAAAGCTGACAGAGCGTTGTTGAGCAAGATCCGCTTTCACTCACTACTCAAAATATCTAATTGGAGGAAATAAATGAACAGACTGAAAAGAATAAAAACACTCTCAATCCTTTTAACTGCACTTTTCGCTAGTTCATTACTAACGCCTCCAGCGGCAAACGCTGCCTACACGGTTCTTCCAAAAGTGGGACAGTGCTTCCAATACACCAAGGCTCAAGTCTCTGCTTCATACGCTCCAAAGAACCCGATCAACTGCTCTCTTACTCACAACATGGAGACCTTTGCAGTTGAAACGTGGCCACTTGATGAGAATCCCGCGGATATGGATAGCGAGTTCACCTTAGACATTGTTGGCGAGCTCTGTGACTTTTGGGGAACGTTCCCAAAAGCAGCTAATAGTAGAAACAGCACGTCTTCCTTTAATTATTGGGCCTGGTACACACCAAGCCGTGCAGCTTGGGCTAAAGGACAACGATGGGTGCGTTGCGATGCGATGATCGGCAAATTCACAGCACCTGATCAGTGGCCGCCAGCAATCCACACTTCTTGGAAGGGCTTGAAACTTTACAAGTATTCCTAAACCGACCTGGGCTAACTAGCTCAGTTTTATTCCTTGTTGGGGGAGAAGCCGAGCGACTGCTTGCGCTCTTCCACCTTGGGAATATCCGCACTTTCAAACTTTAAAATTTCATGAAGATCGATATTGCCATCCTCGGCTGCCCGATGTGACATGTTCAGATACATCTTCTCAAATAGGTTGCGAATATACCGAGCATTACCTTGATCGCCCTGTGGCTTGGCATCCTCAATGTGCTTTAGCAAATCTTTCTTTGCAGTTTCACCTATCTCCATTTTATGTGAGAGGCAGAGTTCATCAAATATCTTCAATAGTTCTTCGCTTGAATAATCAGAGAAGTGAATATAGTTCTGGAATCTAGATTTCAGTCCTTGATTGGATTCAATGAATTGCTTCATAGGTTCTTTGTAACCAGCAACAATGATTGCCAAATTATCCCGGTTATCTTCCATCGCTTTGACTAGCGTTGAAATTGCCTCATCACCAAAACCTGCACCTGAATCTGCAGAAAGTGAATATGCCTCATCAATAAATAGGACGCCACCTTTTGCCCTCTCGACAGCTTCTTGCACCTTCAGCGCTGTCTGCCCGACATATCCGGCAACTAATGCTGATCTATCAACTTCGTGAACTCGTCGTGAAGGCAGCAGTCCGATAGAAAAATACATATCGGCTAAATATCGCGCGACAGTTGTCTTTCCTGTTCCTGGGCTACCAGTAAAGACGCAGTGCAGACCAACCGGAACCTTAGGTAAGCCTTGGCTTGACCTGATGTTGTTGGCTTGATGGACGTTGATTAGCTTAGAAACCTGAGACTTAACCTCATTAAGGCCAATCAGCTTATTGAGTCTCTCAAGTGAAACATCAAGAGTTAATTGCTCTTCTTCAACGGCTGGCGCAGCCACAGCAGTAGGGGCTGCTGCCTCATCAAGCTTTAGTCCCAACAAAGAAAGAGACAGAGTTGAAGCTAATTCCAACGCCTGTTGGGGGTATTGGATCCCCAACAAAAGTTCATCAACTTCTTCTGTGACCCCTAAAGCGCCTGTTTGCGCGCTGGGCAAAGCTGAAATCTTTTCTTCGATTGCTTCCAAACTCAGACCATTGAGCTGATCAGGAAACCTTCGTCGAATTCCGTAGAGAATGTGCAACTTTGTAAGCGCAGAATGATCGTACTTTTTTGCGACGCTGGTTGCACTCTCTCGTATTTCGTAGCTAAGACTCATCTATTCAGAACTTAGCTCACTCTTGCCGTAGATCTGCGACTGTCTTTCCGCCGAACTTTGCCTTTAACTCATCGTCTTCGTTATCGGCTGTAAAGCCAACTGATGCGAGAGCTCCCTTTAACTCACCTGGATCTAAGTGATCTCCGGGCAGGCTGTATTCAAAAACGATTAGGTACTTACCAGGCATGTCTGGAAGCTCACGAGCTCCAAATCGGCCGTAGTTATATGTCTGTCCTTCTGTTGCAATCCACTTAAACAATTCTGGAGAACCTGGCACTTCGCGAAGAACCAACGCCCAAACATTTACCAACGTTGTCGAGATTTCATTTTCTTTGCGAAATTCATTGAGATCTGGATTGCTGTTATCTAATTCAGTACATGAGATGTACATATGCGTTGACTCGTAAGGGATGCTCAGATCACCGTCGTCATCAAGTTGGACAATGTTAAAGAACTGCTTTGAAAATCTTTGAGCTTTATCTCTTACTAAAAGCAGGTTTGGGCTGGTCATTGTGGTTCCTCTCTTTTGGGCAAGCCTTCAATACCAAAATAGAGATGTCAAGACTATTTTGATTTACAAAAAAGGGAAGGAAATTTGCTCAAGCTATGACATGACCAGTCAGGAGTTGATTCTGGCGCTAGCGTATTTGAACATTCTCTAGGACACTTTGCCTCTACTGCATTCACTCAAGGCGAGCGAAGTTTTTTAAGGAGGTTTGAGTTGCCTATTAAATCTCAAGAATCCTCGAAGACTTTTATCGTGCCGATGTTTCTAGTGTTAGCACTTTTGCTTTCATCATGTAGCACGCGGGAATTGACTTCAGAGTCCTACAAATTTGGGAAAGAGACCGGTACTAATTGGCGCGAGCTAACTAGCGAGATTGATGTTATTTCCTCTTGGGTAGGGGCGGAGTCTGGCGAAACTATTGAAATTCCTGAAGTCGAAAAAGAAACAGCTTGTAAGGCGATGTGGTTAATCATCGGTTGGCCAAAATTTGGACTAAAAGATATGGCAGAAAATAGAGAGAATTTTGTTGACGGATGTATTACGACAATCGGGTCTTAGGTTTGGGTAACATGTTCTTTACTACCGTTGACATGTCTTTTTCTGTGCTTCCACTTAATATGTCGTGTGAAGACTCTTTGCATTCCTCTAGCGTTAAGTCACATCTTTTGTCTCAAAGACTAATGGGAGTTCAACCGTGACTTCGTGGGGTGACAGCACAAATTCAGGCTGGGACGTTAGCGACGTCCCCACTGACTATGGCTATTCAGAAGTTAAGAAACCACCAAGATGGCCATTGTTTGCGCAGGCTTTCTTAATTTTCTTAAGTGCTTTCTTGTACTTGGCAGGGCCATACATATTTGTATCTCAAAGATTAGCTATAAGCGTGATTGGTTACTTGCTTACCCCATTCCTAGTGGTCTTTTTCCTTGCAATTTTGAGAACAAAGGATTTAAGAAACAGAAGTTTGCCGTGGTACGACAGGGGTCTGGGCAAGGTGTATATCGCGTGGTCGCGTCGGCTTTGTCTAATCTCATTCCTAATCGCTATTCCAATTCTTTGGACACTAGCCGTAGAGATAGTTAATTAATATGCGCAGACACAAATTAACTACATTCAACTTCAAGAAGTTTTCGATCAAGGTATCAATCTTGTCTCTTTTGACTATTGCGATTATTCCGATGGTTCCCGCAAATGCCGATAAGGCATTTGATGGATTGGCAGCCTGTATTAATAAAGAGACTTCGACGCAGATAAATATCATGTTTTTGATTGACTCATCTGGCAGCCTTAAGTACGCAGAAGACAAGAAATCGCCAGGATCGGATCCTGAAGACAAGCGAGCAGAGATTATTGGCAGCTCAATTGAATTGTTTGAAAGAATCAATCAGGAAAAGAAGCTTTTCTTTGCTTTAACTACCTTTGACAGCACTTCTCCGGGTCAGGATAAGAATGGTAAGAAGTACGAGGAATACCCTTGGAAACAAGCCAACAAGGAGAACGTTAAGGACGCTAGCGAGTGGTCAGAAAAAATCAAGAACTTTGACAATGGTCAAAAAACTGACTGGGCTGCTGGCTTAAGAAACGCCCAGAAGAAGTTAACAGAAGCCCCTAAAGCTGAGGGCGGAGTTTGCCAAGCAATCATTTGGTTTACAGATGGTGGAATTGATGTAGGAAATGGTCCAGCAGATGTTGTGAATTCAATAAGAGAACTATGCGGAATTGCTCCGGGTGAAAAAGGTGTACCTCGCAGTTCTCTCATTAATTCAATAAGAGAATCTGGAATTCATTTAATTGGCGTTTTCCTCAAGCCACAGGTGATAACAGATAAGAATCGGGGTCGAGTATCTCTATTTAAACCGGTTGTTCTCGGCCAGGGTGAAGTCGAACCGGGCGAATTTAATCAGGGAGCTTTTAATTGTGGTGAATACCCAATCCCTGATAGTTATGGCCAAGGTGAACTAATTGAAGTAAACAACACCGATGAATTGGCAGAGCGTTTCTTGAAATTGACCATGCAGATAATTAATGGTCGCCCTATTCAAACTCAGTGCCAGAGCGGCGTAACAAACTTTAACTTAGATGCAGGAATTAAAGATGCCGTAGTTCTCTTGCCTTCTCAGAATTGGAAGATCTTAACTCCAAGTGGGGCTCAAGTTACGAATGGCTCTCTTCCTGCTGGTTGGGTAGAAACCACTCAGCTCGATCGATTCTCGATTCTGAATATTCCGATTAAGAAGGAATTGGTTGGTAAGTGGACAATAAATACCGGAAACACTCAATTTTGTGCAACTGTATTTCTCGATGCAGGATTGAAGCTGCGCATTGACAAGCAAGTTGTGTTGACTTCTGGAAAGCCAAATCAGAACATCACAGGAACAATTGTCAATTCGGACGGATCAAAGGCAAACCTTGCCGACTTCAGCGATGTGAATTTAAGTGTTGATGCCATTGATAACACTGCCCAGAATAGAAAGCTCGCGACATTTCCTTTGAAAGTCAACAAGTCAGCTTCATCCTGGGATGGCTTGATTAATCCATACACAGGGGCGACAAGTGCTTCTTTGCTACTCAAGCTAGATCTAACAACTAAGTCAGGCGTAAAACTTCCAACAATCAAGAGCGCTGTAGATGTCCCTCTTGTGTTACCTGACCAACTCTGCATCCTGACAAAGACAAACGTATTGCTGAGCGACTTGTATACCAAGACACCGGCTAAAGCCACTCTAGAGATTCAAGGACCTAAGCAAGGTGATTGTCTTTTGAGTATAAAGTCACTGGAAATTAAACAAGATCCACGAGGCAGAACTTTTGCTGACTTCGCATCATCAATTGTTAACAAAAATACTGGTTCAAAACTGGGAATTGGCGATGAAGTCTTGGTCAAGCAAGGTGATTCCTTAGAGCTTGAAATTTCTCTTGCAAGTGAAATCGCAGCTAAGGGAGTTTCAAAAGGTTTAGTAATTCTTAATACCAGGACTCCAGATTCAACTCAGAGTTTGGATTTACTGGCAAATATCGAATTCAACTCTAAAGAGATTCCGCCACCGCCTTGGTTGCCCGCAGTTTTAGTATTTCTTGGAATTTTAATTCCCTTAAGCCTCTTGCAATTGAACAACTATTTCTTTGCAAGATTTAGAATGAGGGACATTAGAATTGCCAATGTTCCAGTCAAGGTTTCTATCTCAGATAGTAAAGTCCTGGTCTCAAGAAACGATGATCAAAAAGATTTGTTCGAAGATCGTAACTTCGAATACCCTTCTAGCAATACTGATTCAGAAAGATCAATTACGCAAGAATGGAATTCGTTGGCTGTTTTCACTCTTAAAACGAAGCTGCCAAAGAATCCTTTCGCAGAAGTATCGGGAGTCTTGGACTTTAGCGAGGATCGGATCGGATTTGCCAACGAAGAGGCAATTAATGATCCAACCAATTTGCAACTGAGAGCGCCTTTGAATCCAAATGGCTATTGGGTTGTATCAGCTCTCAAAGGTTCTGCCAGTGAAGTTGCTGGAAAAATCGAATTGGTGGCTTTGATTACCGTGTATCTAAACATTGACCCTAGCCAAGCTGATAGTCAATTCAATCAACTTAAGGATCAAATTGAGACGAGTGAAGAATCTTGGTCTCTCATGGCTAAAAACCTTGGTCAGTCCGGTGCGGCTGACTTGAACCAATCTGACTCTGGTTTTGCTAGTCCAGATGTGTCAGTAAATGTTCCAAAAATTACTCCGGGTTCTGGTTGGGACTCAATTGACTCAACGAGCGCCGCGGGTAATTTTGGACCAAGTTCAGCAGACTCAATTGGCGCGGAGTCAGTGGAGAAAAAGAAGTTTTTCGGTAAGAAAAAGTCAGAAAAAGCAAAAGAAAGTTCCAAAGAACCAACTCAGGCACCGCAGGTGGATCCAGATGATCCATGGGCGTAAGAAAACGATAGGAGATTCTAAATGCTAGGTTCAATGTTGTTTGTCGGCGTTGGTGGTTCTGGAGGTAATACTGTCCGGGCAATTCGCGAGATTCTAACCGAGCGCCTCGAATCCCTTAAGTGGGAAGGCCCATTCCCTGATTGCTGGCAGACTCTTTGGATTGACACTATTGCAGAACAGGGACGCGGTGGTTTTCCATCACCAATGCTTCCATCAGACTCTTATTTAGGACTGGTACCTGGA
>Ga0209770_10002017_pt1 | contig 10261 bp, 7 predicted proteins | sample LauGreSu1BDMLBDD_2_FD_187572 | JGI IMG/M metagenome (GOLD analysis project Ga0209770, IMG submission 187572) | Freshwater lake microbial communities from Lake Michigan, USA - Su13.BD.MLB.DD (SPAdes) (version 2) | ecosystem: Environmental > Aquatic > Freshwater > Lake | place: Lake Michigan, USA...
ACATCAAAGATCAAGCAAAAATCTATGACGCCGCATTAATGATTTATCCCACCAACGCTCAAATGTTGAATAATTCTGGAGCCATTGCCTTGTTGCAGGGAAATGTAAGTAAGGCCAAAACAAACCTAGACAAAGCTATTAGCATTTCGGATAATGCCAATACTAAAAACAATTTGGCAGGGGTGGCGATGGCCAACGGAGACCGAGCTACAGCGAAGAAATTATTGTCACAGATTAAAAATTCAAAAGCTCCAGAAGATGGGTATAACAACGCTATCATTGCAATACTTGAAGGTAAGTACAGTTCAGCGGTTAGCGCTATGTCGTCTGCCTCCTTCAATAAAGCCTTGGCTCAAGTATTGGTAGGGTCGTTAGATGATGCAAGTAAAACCTTAGCCGCAAGTTCTGATAAAGAAACGGCAGATGGTTACTATTTGAAGGCGATTATTGCTGCTCGTTCCAATGCGGGAGTAGATGCGGTAGTAAGTAATTTAAAGTCTGCGATTTCTAAAAATGCGGCATACCGTGAAAAAGCGTCTAAAGACCGTGAATTTATCAAGCTGATGGAAGACGCAACGTTCAACGCAGCCGTAAAATAAAACATACCTTCTATTTTTTTTCAAACCCTCCTTCTCGGAGGGTTTTTTGTTGGAATAAATAGTACTGTTCGAACTGACCGGGAGTAGGTATGCATCGCCATTCACATTTTAAAGCCTCGACGTCTAGCAGGGTGGAATATCCGCAAAAACTTATTACGGTTTTCGCGTTCATTAAAAGTTCGTCCGCTTCCACCCAATCTGTAATTTGCGGTATCCCTTCGGGAATGAGCGAATGTGTGCCAATAACGCAATCAACTGTTGGTATTTCTTGCTGAAAATGTTGAATCAGCAAGGGGTGAAATTCCTTCGGACCATTCAGCACTAAGACGGTTCCTTTTTTGGCTTTCGATTGGTTGTTGAAGCGCGATAAACCCCCGAGATATTTGCTTGGAATATTTGGTTTTTTTGAGAGTTTCCCCGCCCATCGTTCGGTTTCCGAGTCCACGATCCAGCATCCTTGAAATCGATGCATTAAATACCGGTGCATGGCTTGGATAATAAAACCATACCAAGGAACGGGTAAGTGGCATTGGTGGGTAATAAAGATGCTTTCTACGCGAGGATGCCGAAACCCGTAACGGTGGTCGCTCAATATGATATCGATATTCTCCTCATGGACGATTTCCTCTACGTATTTTTTCTCGTGCCGGTGTTGTTGAAATAAGCTTGGAATGCTTTTAATAAAATCGTGTGACCTGAACCCTCGGTGGTTGAAAATAAATGGATAATCACCAAGGGGCTTATAAATCAAATCGTTAAAATAGTTGCGATAAATGGCTTCTTGATGGCTATTACACGCTACGATAATGCAATTGCCTTGGTCCGTTAGTCGCTTAAGCAAGGGAATGGAACGTCCAACATGACCCATGCCCCAATTTAAAGCGGCGAAGAGTATCCTGCGATTTTTTAAAGCAGATACATCGGGAATTCGATGAAATTTTGTGCGCATTCGCGGGTCTTATGCTTCGAATTGGTTATTTTTGAGGTCTAAATTTAATCAAATGAACGAAGGAAGAGAGTTTTTAAAATATGCAACGAAGCATCATGGGATCAATAGCATGCATGTGGGGCACTTTATTGAGTCCTCCATGACGCCATATATTATTGAAGAACGACCGATGAATATGACCCAGATGGACGTTTTTTCCCGATTGATGATGGATCGAATCATCTTCCTGGGTACGGGTATCAACGACCAAGTTGCCAATATTATTAATGCACAGTTGTTATTTTTAGAATCGTTGGATGCTAAAAAAGACATTCAGATTTACATGAATTCTCCCGGTGGATCGGTATATGCAGGACTGGGCATTTATGATTGTATGCAGTACATCCGTCCGGATGTTGCGACAATTTGTACAGGAATAGCGGCGTCGATGGGGGCAGTTCTATTGTGTGCGGGCGCGGAAGGCAAACGAAGCGCCTTGAAACATGCTCGTGTAATGATACACCAACCGCTCGGAGGGGCACAAGGTCAGGCATCGGACATAGAAATAACGGCGCGTGAAATTCAAAAGTTGAAAAAGGAGCTTTACGATATCATCGCTTACCATTCAAAACAAGAGTATGATAAGGTATATGCTGATTCCGATCGTGATTATTGGATGACCTCCGAGGAAGCAAAAAGTTATGGAATGATTGACGAGGTCTTGATACGTAATCCAAAATAATATGCCCGCTAAAAAAGAATGTTCTTTTTGTGGTAAAGAGGTAAATCCTCCCAACGTCTTAATTTCGGGAATTTCTGCCTTGATTTGCGATGATTGTGTGGTACAAGCTTCGCGAATCGTGGATTCAGAACGTAAAAAACCCAACGTATCGACGACAAAAAATACCTTCAAGAGTCTTAAGCCGAAAGAAATCAATGCGCTCCTAGATGAATATGTAATCGGACAGGAAGAAGCTAAAAAGGTGCTAAGCGTGGCGGTGTACAATCACTATAAACGAATCACGTTCGCCAACACCAAAGATGAAGTTGACATTGAAAAGTCCAATGTGGTCTTGGTGGGAAGAACAGGTACAGGGAAAACCTTGTTGGCTAAAACGATAGCTCGGCTGTTAGAAGTGCCTTTTTGCATCGCAGATGCAACGGTTCTTACGGAAGCAGGTTATGTGGGCGAAGATGTTGAAAACATCCTAGTTCGGCTGTTACAGGCGGCCGATTACGATGTTGAAAGAGCTCAAATGGGCATAGTGTTTATTGATGAAATGGACAAAATCGCACGCAAAAGCGATAATCCTTCGATTACCCGTGATGTGTCAGGGGAAGGGGTTCAACAGGCGCTATTAAAACTCCTTGAAGGAGCCGTTGTCAATGTTCCGCCACAAGGGGGCAGAAAGCACCCAGATCAGAAGATGATTCAAGTGGATACGCGCAACATTCTCTTTATCTGCGGTGGAGCTTTTGATGGCATAGAGAAAATGATTGCGAGCAGGGTCAATAAAAGCACCATTGGCTTTTCTAGTTTGGAACATGAGCGCATTGAAAACAACGATCTACTTCGCAATATTTCTCCACTCGATTTAAAATCCTACGGGCTTATTCCTGAATTGATAGGAAGGTTTCCTGTGCTCTCTTACCTCACTCCTTTGGACCGTCAAGCGTTAAAACGGATTTTAACGGAACCGAAAAATGCGCTCATGAAACAATTTGTTCGCTTATTTGAAATGGACGATGTAAAGCTCACCTTCGATCAAGAGGTATTGGATTTTATCGTGGATAAGGCCATGGAGTTTCAATTGGGAGCTCGTGGACTCAGATCTATTGTCGAGGCGGTTTTTATGGATGCCATGTACGATTTGCCATCGACCTCCAAGAAAAAGTTCCACGTGGATGTCAATTATGCTCGGTTGATTTTTGATAAAACGAATATAAAAAGGCTTTCGGCCGCTTAATTAAATTTTAAAAGTATAACCATGAAAACACTTCAATTTCGAGAAGCACTGCGTGAGGCTATGTCGGAAGAAATGCGCAGAGATCCATCCGTTTTGCTCTTAGGTGAAGAAGTTGCTGAATACAACGGTGCTTATAAAGTTTCGCAAGGAATGTTGGACGAGTTCGGCCCTAAGCGCGTAATCGATACTCCTATTGCTGAGTTAGGTTTTGCCGGGATTGCCGTTGGCGCATCCATGAACGGTTTGCGGCCAATCGTTGAGTTTATGACCTGGAATTTTGCGATTCTTGCAGCAGACCAAATTATTAATTCTGCCGCTAAAATGTTGCAAATGTCTGGAGGACAATACCATTGCCCCATCGTTTTTCGTGGCGGTAACGGTACAGCTGGTCAATTAGCCGCCACGCATTCCCAAAGTTTTGAGGCATTCTACGCTCATGTTCCAGGATTGAAAGTAATTACCCCCTCAACCCCAGCGGATGCAAAAGGCCTTTTGAAAGCCGCGATTCGCGACGAAGATCCTGTAGTATTTCTCGAATCTGAGAAAATGTACGGCGATAAAGGGGAAGTTCCAGAAGGTGAGTTTATTATTCCTATTGGTGTCGCAGATATTAAACGAAAGGGAAGTGATGTGACGGTGGTTTCTTTTGGTAAAATTATTAAAGTGGCTCATGAGGCTGCCGAAATTCTTGCTAAAGAGAACATCCATATTGAAATCATCGATTTACGTACCATCCGCCCCATTGATTACGCATGTGTGGTTAATTCTATTAAAAAGACCAATCGTTGCGTTGTTTTAGAAGAATCTTGGCCACTGGCAAGCATCTCCTCCGAGATTGCATACCACTTACAGCGTTATGCCTTTGATTATTTGGATGCGCCGGTAGAAAGAGTTACACAAACCGATACACCTTTCGCATTCTCTCCGACGCTTATCGATGAGGCACTTCCGAATGTGGATCGCCTGATTAAGGCCGTGAAAAGAACTTTATATAAGTAAAGATTATTTCAGTTTAAAAAACAAAAAGGGGCTTCGGCCCCTTTTTGTTTTTTAATTATTCTTTAATTAGAGCTAACTGTAAAGAAATAGATTTCATGGTTTTAATTTTCAGTTCTGTTTTAATTTAAAGGTTCCTGAATGAGGTTGAGCCACAGGAAACTGGGTTGTGTTAAAAATTCCATCCAGAATATACTTTCCTTTCTTTTTGCTAATTTGTCCCTGAATCGTAACTGGACCACCTTGATATAAAAGTGGTAAGTATAAAAATGTGCCCATTACTGAACATTCGTTACGACTAATATTGGTGCCGTTAATTACCAAATAGGATGACGTCACTTCAGTTAATTGCAACGTTTGATTCGGTAGTAGGACACCTTGCGTTGTTACAAATTCACCAGTATAAGTCCCTAAGGGCAATTTATTACAAACCTTTTTTTTCGAGCAGCTAACAAAAAAAAGAATTAGTAAAATTTGTATTCGGTATAGATTGTTTTTTTTTCATATTTTTTTTCTAAGTTAAAAAAAAAAGGGACCGAAGTCCCTTTCCTTTCTTAAAAATCCTCCTTAAATAATTACCAGCTGTCGGCTTGCGGTTGATCCATTCACACCAATCACTTTCACAGAGTACAATCCCGATGGAAGGTCTAATACTTCTGTGGTTTGTGTGTTAAAAATTTTCTTTGTCAATATCACACTTCCCATTTGGTTGACAATGATCAATTGAGAAGCGGCTCCTTTCCACTTGATGCGAACGTCTCCGTCAGAAGGATTAGGTGATAGGAATAAACTTACATCCATCAACGAAATCGTGTTTGCGGTGGTTTCGTTTTCTACTACGAAGTCCATTTCAGTTACACATCCATTGGCATCCGTAATGGTAACCGTGTAAGTTCCAGCTTCCAACCCTCCGATGTTCTGAGTGGTAGCACCATTAGACCATTCAAATGTATATCCAGGAGTCCCTCCGTTAACCGTAAGTTTGATTTTTCCATCGTTGTTGCCAAAATCTGCATCGATGTCAGCGGTGATTTCCAACGCTTGCGGTTCCGTTACGTAGAAGTGGCCAAAGGTGCTGCATCCGTTGATATCCGTCACGGTTACTTGGTAGTTGCCAGCGGCAAGGTCGGAAACCGTACTCCCTGTTGCTCCATTGTTCCACGTGTAAGTATATGTTGGGTTTCCTTGTGCGACGGTTACATTGATGGATCCGTTTTCTCCTCCGTTGCAGATTACGTTGTGCACAATACTGTTATCGATTACCGGTGTAGAATTGTGAATTACCATGTTTTGAGAAAGTGTACACCCATGTGCATCAATGAGCGTTACAGCATAGTTACCAGAGTTTAATCCCGTATTATTAACACCGGTCGCTCCATTACTCCAAACGTATTGGTAAGGCTCCTGACCGTTGGAAGGACTTAGGGCAATGCTTCCCTCACCCTCAACACATCCGTTGTGCGTATGAATGGTTAAATCTAAGGTATTAGGTGCTTGCAAAGCTGCTTGCACTGCGTCGAAAGCATTAAGCCTTCCTGCCCCTAAAAGTCCTGCATAGGAAGGATTCACGGCATCGATGTCATGCGCAGTATTTTTAAGGATGGTCTCGATTTGATCATTGCTTAAGCACGGATTTGCACTTAACATGAGAGCAACCGTACCTGTAACAAATGGAGCGGCTAATGAAGACCCAGACGCCGTTCCATAATGGGTTGCATCCAACGGAATATTGATATCAAAACCGGGTGCACTTAAGTCAACTCGACCGTTGTGTTGATGCGCTGTAGAAGGATCTCCAATAATTGCCTCGTGGTTATCGTGATCTCCGATGCTCGTTACAGCAAATACTCGATCGTAGGCTGCGGGATAGGTTAATGCACTTGCATCTCCGCAAGTTGTTCCGTTACCCGCTGCTGCAATGATAAAGGTTCCGTTGCTATATACCTCATCTATAACCGCTTGTTCAAATGAGCTGGGAGTACATCCAGAAAACCAACTGATGTTGATTACATCAATTCCTGCATACGTGGCAACTAGAAGTTCATTGAAGTCCATTTTATAAAACGCGATGGAAGAATTGAATCCAATAGAACTGCTTCCAACAAAATTCTCGGTATTTCCTGCTGCGAGGCTCGCAACCGCAGTTCCGTGATCAGGAGATAAACTGTTGTTGCTATCATAATAGGTGATTTTCCCCGCTAATTCCTCGTGCGATGGGTTCAAGTTCTCATCGCTGATCCCCACAACAAATGCACTGCTCGAATGCGAAAGGTCCCAAGCTTGCGGAGCTTTGATCAGGTCAAGGGCATAGTTTGAACCAAAGGCCGCATGGTAATCGTTGGGAACATAAAGCGTGTGGTATTCAGGAGCACGTTCAATTTCAGCGACAAGGTTCGGAAAGTTTCTTAAAGTTTGCGTTAAGGTGTTTTCGTCGCAAGCGCATTCAAACGACACTACGTTCAATAATTGTTCGTTTTTTGAATTGGGCAATGCCTGAGCAACGTGGGTAACTCCCACTTGATTCAGAGCACTGGCAAATGTACCGTTAGTGGCACCAATGGTTCCATTGGGAAGAACGCTTGGCATTTGCACATCGTCATAAATTCGTGCCCAAACAGCGCTGTTTTGAGCGTTTGCGCTTAAAGCGCTTAATCCTAGCATTCCTGCTAATAAGATTCCGAGGTTGTTTTGCTTTTTCATGATATTCGTTTTTAAAGTTGTTTTCCGTTTTCTGAGACAAAGATGGTGGGGGTATAATAATCGATGCCCTAACTTCTTGATTTTGTGATGTTAAATACCATCAATTACGCGCCATTGACTACGTATTTGTACGTTAAGTGGGTGATTTTCTACGTAGTTTTAGCGGAATTTACCGTTGCGCACGTCGGTAAAGCACGATGGAAACGATGCCGAAAAGCACGTTGGGAATCCATACGGCAATCACTGCAGGTATGCCCAAGTTTAAGGCCGAAACGGCCATGATTTTCATGGAAAAAATGTAGACGAAAACAAATCCCAGTCCGATGGCTACGTTCATTCCAATTCCTCCCCGGCGTTTTTGCGATGCCACCGAAAACCCAATCAAGGTAAGAACGTAGGTCGCAAAAGGGTAAGAGGTTCGTTGGTGCATTTCAATTTCATATAGCGGCACTTGTGACGATCCTTTGGCTTTTTCTTGACGGATCATTTCACTCAATTCGGAGTAGGTCATGGTTTCTGCAATATTCTCCCGCAGGGCCATTTCTTGAATATTGAAAGGAAATAGGGTGTCGAATTTTTGAAAGTACCGGAGCTTTCCTTGCGGTTGATCAATGTTTTTTACATAGGCGTTTCGCAGGGTCCAGCGATTCGTCCCTTTAATGTTCTGGGCTTCACTGCAATTAATGAATAGGTTAGGGCGATTCAAAGAGTCCCATTTTTGAACGACTAAATAATTGACTTTGTTTTCATCCTTTCGGTAGCTCGAGAAATAGACCGATATGTTGTTGGGGTAATCAGCATGGTAATTTTCAACCACCAAAATATCACGGTAATATTTGTCTTCAAATCCCAGGCGCAATTTATTGGCGTTGGGAACAATGAAATGGTTTAGCATTAAGGAAAGTACAGTTAATACGGTAGCCGCAATAAAATAGGGACGAAGGAAGCGCCTCATGGGTTTCCCGGAAAACCACAAAGGAATGAGTTCGGTGTCTTGCGCTAATTTGGCGGTAAACCATATCACTGAAATAAAAATGATCATGGACGAGAACATGTTTCCATGAAATAGAATAAATCCAACGTAGTATTCAAAAATTATCGCATTCAGGGGGGCATGATTCGAAATGAATTCGCTCAGTTTTTCTGAAACATCGAATACGACGGCAAACATCATGATGATTCCAAGCATGAAGAAAAAGGTGCTTAGGAATTTTCGAATGATGTATTTATCCAGGATACTCAACATTTATAAGCGACGTTTTAACGTTGGTATTAACTGATTTTTCCAAGTAGAAAAGGTTCCTGATTCAATTTTTTCGCGTGCTTCTCTCATCAATTCAAGGTAAAAAGCCAAGTTGTGTAAGGTCGCTAATTGAAGTCCTAAATTCTCTTGGGTTCTGAATAAATGCCTTAAATAGGCTTTTGTGTAAAAATGATCGCTGGCTAAAGTTGAGCTTGGATCTATGGGAGAGAAATCAAATTCCCATTGCTTGTTCTTAATGTTAATATTTCCTTCTCGGGTGTACAAAAGGCCGTGTCGAGCATTTCTGCTGGGCAGCACGCAATCGAACATGTCGATTCCCAAACCAATGCACTCGAGTAAATTCCAAGGGGTTCCCACCCCCATGAGATATCGGGCCTTATTTTCTGGAAGAATATTCGTTACAACTTCAGTCATAGCGTACAACTCTTCTTCCGGTTCTCCCACCGAAAGGCCTCCGATAGCTATCCCGACCTCTCCGTAATCCGACATGAATTCCGCGGATTCTTTCCGTAAATCTTCGTAAACCGATCCTTGAACAATAGGAAACAAGGTCTGCTGATGTCCGTATTTGGCTTCCGTTTGATTCATTTGCTTGAGGCAGCGCAGGAGCCAGTCATGCGTGAGTTTTAGGGACTTTTTCGCATACCCATATTCGCATGGAAAGGGAGTACATTCGTCAAATGCCATGATGATGTCCGCTCCAATAGAACGTTGAATGTCGATGGCTGATTCCGGAGTAAACCAATGATAACTTCCATCAAGATGGCTTTGAAAACGGACCCCCTCCTCGGTAATTTTTCTGGAATTTGCTAAAGAATACACTTGATATCCACCGCTATCGGTTAAAATGGGACCGTCCCAATGCATGAACGCATGTAAACCACCTGCTGCCTCCATGACCTCCATTCCCGGCCGCATATATAGATGGTAGGTATTGCCCAGGATAATTTGTGCCTTGATTTCGTCCTTAAGTTCATGCTGCTTTATACCTTTAACCGTGGCCGCGGTTCCTACCGGCATGAATATAGGTGTTTCTATAATTCCATGGTCGGTATGCAGCCTGCCTCGTCGTGCCTTCGATGATGGTTCGGTTGTCAGCGTTTCAAAGTGCATAAGGATGTTAATAAATATCGACTTCAAAGATACAGCTAATTGTTTTCCTGTCCCATCTTTGCAGTTTTGCTTTACATGTTATCCGTCAGTATTATAGAACCTTGGTTGTTGGGGCTGTTTTTAGCAGCTGCGTTGATGCATGGTTTATTTGCGGTTGTTTTTTACGGGCGCTTTGCAGTATATCGAACGGTAAAAACAACAGAGGAAAGCAATTCATTACCCGTTAGCGTTATTATTGCCGCTCGCAATGAATCCGAGAATTTATACGAGTTGTTGCCAAGAATATTGGAACAAAATTATCCAATATTTGAAGTGGTAGTCGTCAATAACCAATCCACCGATGAGAGTATCTGGCTTTTAAAAGCCTACCAACGTCAATTCCCAAATTTAAAGGTGGTTCAGATTGAAAAAAGTCGTCATTTGAGGGCAGGAAAAAAATTACCCCTCACCTTAGCCATCAAAGCCGCGAAATACGATCATTTTGTATTTACCGATGCGGACTGCATGCCTCGTTCCAAAAATTGGTTACATCATATGGTTGCAGGCTTTTTGTCCTCCAAAGAAATTGTTTTGGGATATGGGCCTTACCGCAGAGGTAAGGGATTTCTTAACCGTTTAATCCGTTTTGATACCGCCTTCATTGCCTTAAACTATTTTTCTTTTGCGCTCAACAAGCTGCCTTACATGGGAGTTG
>Ga0209770_10002022_pt1 | contig 10241 bp, 7 predicted proteins | sample LauGreSu1BDMLBDD_2_FD_187572 | JGI IMG/M metagenome (GOLD analysis project Ga0209770, IMG submission 187572) | Freshwater lake microbial communities from Lake Michigan, USA - Su13.BD.MLB.DD (SPAdes) (version 2) | ecosystem: Environmental > Aquatic > Freshwater > Lake | place: Lake Michigan, USA...
ACCTACCTCATCGCCTACGACTGCGGCTCCGACCCTAGCGCCTACCTCAACGCCTGCGCCCACGTTGGCACCTACCTCATCGCCAACCAAAACACCTACTTCTGCGCCCACGTTGGCACCTACCTCAACGCCTGCGCCTACGACTGCGGCACCAACCCTAGCGCCTACGGCTGCGGCTCCGACGTATAATATATGTAGTGAGGAGTTGAGTAAGATGTGTATAACGGATATGGTGGGTGGAGGGCGAATATGTCCGTCGACGTGTACGGTGCAAGGTGGTTGTAATAATGTAAATTGGGGTTCGTATGGTTCCCTGAAAGGTATGCTTCCTGAGTCCTCAAATGGTGTGACAGGCGAGATAATCAAGCAAACGACTAATCTGAAGGACTATGTGTTACTGTACGATTTGCAATCGGTTGGCAATAGAGGCGAAGTAAATTGTTGGTTAAACTGTATGGACACTGCGAAATGTATAGGATACAAATGGGACACAAGTAGTAATATGTGTACAATGTATAGCTCAATGGTCGTAGGGCAATCGGCGAAGCAGGCAACGGAGACGATCCAATGGATGTGTGGAAATTCCGCGATGGTGGGTGAAATATGTTCATTCACAGACCTAATAACTAAGAAGAAGGCGCCGTTAACAGGTCCACTGGGGACGTATAGGTTCCAACCTGACCCAGGATGTCCGGCGTATAATTGCGAGGGGATATTATACAATGATATGGAAATTGCTCTTACTTCGGCGCCAACTGTGGCGCCCGTTGCAGCCGACCCGTGTACGGTCTATCTTTTCAACGGACCAAACACCATCAACGCGTGCAATCAAGAGGTCTACATTAAGAGTAGGTCGTACGACGGGATTGGCTATCCGCGAATGGTGGCGTACGGGGTATTATACCCCGACCCCGAGCAACAGGTCCGGGCATTGTCCGTGAAACCCTGCGATTTTGACGCGTGTCGCTGGCGACTTGCCAAGCGTCCAAGCGGAAACGTGGCGATCCTTGCGTCCAACAATGACACCCTCAAGGTTATGTACGAAAACGGGCCTATACCAAGGATCACGACCGACCCCACTTTCAGCAACATTATGCCCGATAAAGTCTGCCAGGAATTCACGCTCCGGTATAACGTGGCAGACGGCGGATATACCATCTCCATCCCAGACAACTATCCACACGCCGGCACCCAACTAGGTCTCGAACCGGGACAGCAGGCCGACGGCGACCCCGACGACCCCGGCGGTGTGGTTATGGTCCTTGCGATTGAAAACCCCGCCTCTCCGAACCTCTGGATTTTCGAGCCCGTCGAGACGTCCGCGGCGCCAACATTTGCGCCCTCAATGCCACCAACCAAGGCGCCAACGGCTGCAACCACCACGCAGCTCGTTAGTCTAGTACGCGGGAGCTCTGTCCCGCCCTTCCAGGAGAAGAGCACAGATATTCGACAGTGGCCGTATCCGCAGTTAATAAACGGCGGATTGAGGTTTTCTGGTATCGGGGCGAGCACCGGAAACTGGCTTGCATTCCCGACGAACACGATCGACATGAAGGAAGGGTTCACGTTCGTCGTGGCATTCCGATTCGCTCGGAGTGCTGCGTGGCAACGAGTCTTTGACTTTGGTAACGGGCCCGGGGACAAGAACATCCTGCTGACACAGAAGGAAGACCAAGCCGTCCTCCGTTTCGGTGTCTATGACAGCGCGGGCACCGAGAGCGTGTGCGAGGTCCCTATCGAGTTCGGCAAGGTCCTGGTGGCATGGGGTTGGTACGACCCGACTCTGCCCGGTATGACATTGCGCGTGGACAACGCTGGCGTGGTGAGTACGGGGCGGCTTTACGCGCCGAAGATGCTCGACAAGCGCACACTGACAAGGAACTACGTCGGGAAGTCGAACTGGGACGGCGACTCGTACTCGAATATGGACCTCTTCCACCTGCAGATGTTCAACGAGTTCATCAATGAGGGCCCGCGACAGACGCAGCTGATACAGTACGCGAAGGACGAAGGCGCCGCGCTCTCCGTACTGATGGGCTTACCGCCAACCTCATCGCCAACCTCATCGCCAACCAAAGCACCTACCTCATCGCCAACCAAAGCACCTACCTCACCTCCGTTGATTCCTTCGTCGGTAGTGAATGGAGTAGACGTGACAAAAGAGTTGTACTTGGTAAGTTATTTAAATTACAACAAGTTGAATTACAATGCCGCAGCAGGTAATCTAAATGTTTCTATTCCTTATAGCGCAACACTTCCCCCGATTACTACGCAATTTAAATTTGTTCCTATATTGGGTACATCGGACGAGTATAATTTAATAAACGTCTCATCGGGATCACGTGTATATATAGACACATTAACAGGAACCATAAATGTGTGGGGTGATAATTCTCCTCCATCGGAAAATGTGATTGATAGATTTAAATTCACGACATTTACGGTGGGTAATTTAACGTTTGTGTCGATAAAAACTTCAATGAGTGTATGTATGGCTGATTATTGCCTGAACAACACAGACGAGTATTTGCTAGTGAATGATAGGAATTCAGCAACATTCGTAAACAAAAATGCAGTAGGAGTGTGTACTACACCTTCGACCCCCGAGCAGTGGGCTTTCCCCTGTGCTATATCCTCGTGGTATATAGAACCAGTTCCTGCGCCCCTCGCGCTGTCTTGTGATTTGTATGGTATATCGTTATGTAAACCGGAAGGCATTGTCTTAGGTGCGATTGTTGATGGTCAAATTAAAGGTGTTTATGCATCGGGTTTCCTAAGTAGTATAGGAGCTAGTGCAATTTTTGCTGATGGTAATACGAATGAACAAATATTTTATTTTGAGCCAAGTGATATAGATGGATGGTTTTATATGTATACGAAGAACGTTGGATTCTTCGCCACTCAAAAAACGCGTGTATATTTGAGATATGACGCAGTATATAACCATCTTAAAGTGAGTAATGATGATTATTTAACCCAGCTGTATTATTTTAGAGCGGTACCGTATGGTAAAATGGATGGTACATTTGGAATAGAGACACGAGCGGGCAGAGATTGTGTGTTTTACTGTAGTAACAAGTATTTGAGAAGATTTACTGGTTCACCCCTAACAAATATAGTGGACGGAACTACGAATAAAGACGAAATGTTGTTATTTAGGATTCTTTGAAAATAAATTTATAATGTAATAGTAAGCATATTGCGCTTCGCGCAAATTAAATCTTCGATATGTTCGAAAAGTACGAGGAGAGACTAAATAAGATACTTGAAGCCAAGCCTCAACGCGCGGCCAGGCGTTCAAAGGTGCGTTCGGCGAAGCGTCGTTCAAAGGTGCGTTTAAATAAGAAGCGTCGTTCAACGAAGCGTCGTTCAACGAAACGTCGTTCAACGAAACGTCGTTCAACGAAACGTCGTTCAACGAAACGTCGAAGCAGATTTGGGGACGACAAAGAGGCCGACGAAGACGAAGAGGAACCACTGCCCGAAAATATTCTTCGCAGCTCCCTTGGTCTGAACAAGCAATGGTTGGTCAAGAAACTTAATGCGGAAGAGGCGCGTGCGAAAGCGGACGAGGCGCCTCCGCCTCTTACTCCGCCGAAGCCTCCTCGTCCTTTTCCTTACGAGGGCCCGCCTCTTCCGCCTCCTCTGCCTCCTCGTGCATCTACATGGCACAAAGTGGAAAAACCCGTCCGTCCTGTATCATCTACACGGGATCTCGATCCGCTGATCCCATCTGCGGCGCGTGCGATAGCGGACGAGGCGCCTCCGCCTCCTCGTCCTTATAAATGGGCGGTCCCTGGCGTGCCCACCGGGCCAGCGCCCCCGGCGACTGAAGGTTTCAACAAGCAAGTTCCGGCCGTTGGATCGTCATTGTCCGCGGCACGAGCTGAGGAGGGCGCGAAATGGGTCGATGAGGCAGTGGCAAAACTTGTCAATGAGATCAAAAAAATCGGTTACGACGAACAAGGCCGAATGGCGGTCAAGTTCATCACGCTCTTCAAACACTACGAGAACATATCGGACAGTCTGGTCGGCATCATGATAAGAGCAAAAAAACGCGGTCTCATCGAATACGTTGGCGAGATGCTGCTGCAGGGTAAGGACGACGATGTCGTCATTACCGTAATTTAAACGAAATTTGCGCTTCGCGCGAATTAAATCTTCGATGTTGCGAAATTAATTTATATTCTATAATAAACACATGATCGAAAAGTACAAAGACAGGCTGAAGGCGATACTTTCGGACGAAAAGGTTGTTAAGAAGCGTCGTTCAACGAAGCGTCGTTCAAAGGTGCGTTTAAATAAGAAGAGTCGTTCGGCGAAGCGTCGTTCGACAAAGCGTCGTTCGACGAAGCGTCGTTCGGCGAAGCGTGGAATGTTGTTTGGAGGTGAATTGCAAATAGATTCATTCGATGAATTAAAGAAGGTACCCGAAGGGGAATTAGAAAGGGTTGCTGAGAAAAGGGGGTTTAAGAAACGGAAGAATATGGATGAAATTAAAGGTGAAATAGATGATATGATAAAAAAAAGAAACGAAGCGAGTGCGGAAGAATTAAAAACATTAGGGGTTCTTCATAATCTGAAACAATATTATGACAATAATGTTGAAAAAAGAAATAAATTCAATACATTCAATGCGTTGGGTGTAAAACAGGAATATATGACGGACAACTTTATTAATCAAGCGTCCAACTACCTTCAAAATTCATTTGATGAAAGAGTAGCAAAGGAAACTCCGCCTGAGCTGACACCGGATGAAAAACAAAAGATTATGCAAATGTGGAGAAGACTCCCAAAACCAGAGCAAAAATTTATTAATGAACATGAAAAAGATCTTACAAATGAAGAAATGAGAGAATTGATAAATAAGGTACATAGCTATTACCAAACAAACCCCAAATATAATCCTGACGACTCATTCTTTAAAGAATTAAATGAATTTTCTACGGGTAGTTCGGCACCTTCGTCACCACTAATTGCTGAAGGAGTGTTAAAACAAATAAATAAACGTAAACAAGAGGAGCTTAAAAATAGCGGCACCAAAGACCCAGACGCAGAAGTCCTCTTCAAGCAGCCAAAACGTGAGTCACTTGCTAATAAAATAAGAAATTCATTAAGAAGAGGCATGCGTTTGCCCCCCAATGCCCTTGAGGGTCTTTCCGCAAGCGGTCCCAAACCCATTGATAAGGCGCTTGAGGAAGCAAAAAATGCCGCGAGAGGAAGTGTGAGAAGACCACCACTCTACGACGACGATGACGAAACTGTTTAAATAAACATGCAGCGAAGCCATCTTTGATTACCAAATTTATGTTCTAATGAATTGAATTTAATTTATTAGAACATATTAGGATATGAGCGAAGCCATCGCGATAATCGAATTGTTCAAAGAGGTGAATAAGCCATTTTACACCAATTTTATCGAGCCGCTCCGTGATAAGAAGAATTTGACAAATGTCATAGGTATATTCTTGCACAGACCAGATGGATTTACAAGAGAAGAATTAAGTGATATACTGTTTGGCGTAGTAGATAAGTTAGGCGAATCGCAATTGGATTTATTTAATAATAGTGTATCTGCATTAATCGACAGTAAGTACGTGAATAAAGAAGGAAAAACGCAAAACTTAGATAAGACTCCTTTGAAAAGCTTGGAATATTTGAAAAATGCAAGCGGAACTCGTTTAGATACAAGATTACAATATGCTGACATAGAATGGCTAATTCACGATCAGTATAATGAACTCAAAAACTATAAAATAGATGTTGAACAACAAGTAGCTAAAGCTTGGCAAAGGCAATATTTAAATGCTCAAAAGTACGACATAAATGAATTAATAAATAAGGTGAAAGAGTCTAAGCTATCATTAGTAGAATCTATATATAATAGTTTAAGTGACAATCAAACGCCGCTTGACGAACGTATATCTTTTATAAAAGAAATACTAGACTTAAAAAAGTATGATCAAGATGATTACGAAAGCATACTTGAAAGTTTATTAGCAAAAAGTATTTCCGAAGAAGAAATAAAGCACGCATTAAAGGAATTACAAAGGATTTATAGAGTATTATCAACAACACCACAAACAATACCAGAATTTGAGGAATATGTTGAAAGAGCGAAAGAAAAAGAAAGAGTAAGAATCCAAACCCCGCTCCCAAATCGTAAAGATACACAAGCTTATGAAGGATATAAACAAAAGACTTTAGCTAAGGCAAAAAAATTACTAACTGATACGAAGGAACTTGAATCAGGACTTAAAGAAGGTGCATTAGCTAGAAACAAGTTCGGCAAACGAAGGAGAAGTTACCGGAAGCGAAAAGTAACAAAAAAGTTGCGTCCAAGAAAAAGGAGATCAAAAAAAAAAATATTGCTACCGATAAGAAAATGAAACCCTGTAACCCTAATTCGGACAAGGCAAGGGACCCCGCGTACGAATGCAACCCAAAGACGGGTCGTTGGGTCCTTCGCAAAGGTGGTAAGTCTCGCAAGAAGTCACCACCCAAACGCCTCTCGCCATCCCCCGCGCGTTCCCTCCTCACGCCCATCTCGCTAGTGGAGCGCATACCGTCGCCCAAGAAGAAGTCGCTTAGGAACAGGAAAAAAAGAGATACGCGCAGTGATGTAATTGTTGTAGATATAGGTGATTCCCAATATGAGTACAACCGTGCGGACCTGATATATGACTTGGAGCAGGGGCCTGTTTATTTCGCATCGTATAATGCAACGGTAGACATAGCTGATTTTATAAATGACATTGCTGGATTGCAATCCAACTTGGGGGCAACGTACAAACAATCGGAAAGATCAATACATCTATTGGCGGGTCATAAAGGGCGGTATGGGTTTGAGTCGTTTGAGTATGCATTAAATGGCTTTGATAATACTGGAAATTGGAAGTATGTTCGTGATATGTTTAATAGGTTGATGTCTGTATATAGGTTGTACGAATTGCCAGATGAGAAGGATGTTTACCTAACTGTGAACTCGTTGGATCTTCTTAGGGATACTAAATACAAAGAGTATGAATTAGTAAAGGTAGGAAGAACGAAAGAGTTAACAAAACTTCTTAATCAAACAGAGAAGGAACTTGATATATATGATCTACTACCAATTGGTTACAAGGGTGAGATTCCACACTTGGTTGACACGAAACGAAATAAAAAAGCGTACTTTGGAACTAGGGAAATTACTAGGAATCTGCATGAACTATTGGACGGATTTTGGAAGAATACTAAAGCTCATATGGAACAAGATAAAGTAAAAATAATTAAATTAATAAAACATAAATACGAATTTTATTGAGGGATGATCTTTTGTTTTGTATTAAAAAGTCTAGATATGATTGATGTTTTAGACTGAGAAGTAGGTAATTTATTAATTTGTTCGTTATTTATAATACGTTTTTCGCTTATTGATGATTTACTGGTTGATTCGCTAAATTCCAATAATCTCTGTACGAGTGGTTTTTGGTAAGGAATTTCAAGAAGTAAATCATCCATCCGCTGTATACGTCTCTCCATCGTTGCAATACTAGGTAATCCTTGAAACATAACATTTGGTTGAGGAGTATTACCAAAACCAAAACGTCTTACAGCTCGTACTTGTACAGGTTGGACAGAAATAGGTTCAGGAATTAGGTTAATTTCTTCACCAGTATCTAAGTAATAGTCGAGTCTGACTTTTTCAACAATATTTTCTCTATTGTCGAATATATTCTTTATAAAATCCTTTATTAACTCCGCATTTCCCTTATAATTATTCATATACATACCAATATCCTTGACAAACTCGTAATTACGCTGCAAGGGGTTATCAATAGATTTTGTCAAATTAAGTCTATTCTCTTTATCATCATTATATAAGAATTTAAAAGGCACAATCATAGTAGGAAAGTCTATGAATTCTTGTTTCCTTCCGGTTTCCTTATTGTGAATAATGTCCGAATTAGTGTACATCTGTACGATATATTCGCGCACAGTTTTGTCGCCTATCTTGCACACATTCATTTTACCTTTCTCAACGGCCCAGTACAAAGTGCAAACAAATTTCAATAGATTTTTGTACTCTTCAATGGTTTCATTCCACCGAACGCTATCCCCAGCGGAGCGATTGCAAGTATTCGTGACGCAAATCTGCACGAAATTGCTAATTAAAGCGAACCTAAAAATAGACAAGAAGAAATTGAAAAAGTTGCGTTCTTTGTCGTCACTGCCTTCTTCCTTAAATGTAACAGCGAAATCAGCCATGTATTGTAATCTGGACGAAGTGACAATGTGTTCAATGTCAATGCCAGTTTTGTATTCCTGAAAGTACTGGCCACACAAGAGGTCCCAAAATGTATAAAATTCCATTGGTTTTCTAAACGAATCCTCATTGAACATAAATTCGGTCGGAATGAACAAGAAAGCAGCCCTCGAGCTATCTGTCTTCGCAAGCCTACTTCGAAATTTAGCGGTATCCGCAAAATTTTTAAACTTCTCAAGATTAGTGGACATAATCTCGGCAATGCATTCAATACCGTCTAATACATTCTTAAGATCATTGTCTATTTGAGTATCAGTTATTTCGGACTGTAAAGTGTTTACGGGAATTCTATAGACGTTGCTAAACTGAGACTCGAGATCCTTTATATTAAGTTCCTCAACAATAGCAAGGATATTGTGTTGATTCTGCAGGTTTCCGCTAAATATTTCACGATTCTTAAAAATTCTATATTTTTTGAGTATATTAACGTTAAATGAAATAGCATCATCGGGGGTGCAAAGGTAAAAAACCATATTTAAAACGATATGTTTCAAAGGGTTTGTCATTTTTTTCAAATTATTTGCATTACTCTTATTAGAAAACCCGAGACTACTATATATATAATTTTGTTTATTTGAAATAATATCTTTGAACTTAGAATCCATCAACTCAACGAGAACGTTAGCAGTTTGTCTTAAAAAACTCTCGGTATTAGGAATTGGCAAAATGAACTTAATCCACTGAGTGAAAATTTCAGCGATTTTATCTTGTATATACTTCTTGTCTTTCCCCTTCAAATCCTGAATCATTTCGTATCTCTTGACGCTATTATTAAGTATATTACGTGCATTAATAAATGTGCACTGCTGTACCTCGGTTTCAGTATTCTTTTTCGCTTCCTCAAGACCACTACACTCTCCGTTAATATCATTAATGATGATATTTTCCAATGAAGATAAGTTGTTTTTATCAGCGTAATAATCAACACAAGCAACTAAAAAATTGTGTATATATGTAGGGGATAAACTGGGGCACAGGTCGAACCCTCCATAAGCGGAAGTAGCGCGTAATAAATACTTGTCAGTGTCAGTAATAAATTCAGAACACTTCTCCATTTTAAACATCCTAAACAAATTAAATTTCATGTATATATATATATGAAATGGTTGTAGACCAACCTTCAGATGAAGAAGACATACTACCTATGATAAATGCGATGCAAAGTACCATAAATCGACTAAGTGGGATACCAAAAAAGATAATATTTTTAGCACTAGCGGTAGTATCACTGATTGCAACAATAACGTCTCTATCGGTGACGTTCGGGAAGGTTCCGACTCCTCCTACTGCGGTGCCGATTACGGCGGCGCCAACTACGGCTATGCCGACTACGGCGGTGCCAATAACAATGTCTCCAACGCGAAAAAAAACGGCGTATCCAACTACAGCGATGCCAACATTTTATACGGTACCAACTGGTATTCCAACAACAAAACCGACTAGAAAGAAGGGGGGTTAGTTTTTTAACAGTTAAGCTCTTAATAAAACAATCAAATAAAAATATTCGAGTATATATAAATGGAAACACCACAGCCTATCGACAACGTAGGATATACGTGGAAATGGAAATTATTGGTTGGGTTTGCTATATCAATTTTTGTAATTATTGTAATAGCACTTGTTACAATAGGCGTAATAACAAATGGGTCGTTCGTATTTGAAAAATCACCTTCGCCTACGCTAGCTCCCACCAAGGCTCCTACATTAGCACCAATCACTTCGCCACCTACCATGGCACCAATCACTTCGCCACCTACTTTCAGCCCAACTTTTGCACCGACTCTTTCCCCAACCATGCCACCAATCACTTCGCAACCTACTTACAGCCCAACCGCAGCACCAATCACTTCGCAACCTACTTACAGCCCAACCGCAGCACCAATCACTTCGCAACCTACTTACAGCCCAACCGCAGCACCAATCACTTCGCAACCTA
>Ga0209770_10002023_pt1 | contig 10238 bp, 10 predicted proteins | sample LauGreSu1BDMLBDD_2_FD_187572 | JGI IMG/M metagenome (GOLD analysis project Ga0209770, IMG submission 187572) | Freshwater lake microbial communities from Lake Michigan, USA - Su13.BD.MLB.DD (SPAdes) (version 2) | ecosystem: Environmental > Aquatic > Freshwater > Lake | place: Lake Michigan, USA...
CACATGAGCCAAGGCGGTCTTGACGCCCTTCTCAAGAAGTTCGAAGGCTGCAAGCTGAAGGCATACTATTGCCCGGCGGGCGTCTGCACCATCGGCTACGGCCACACGTCGGCTGCGGGCGCGCCCCAGGTTGTGGACGGCATGACTATCACGCAGGCGCAAGCCGAAGACATCCTCAAGCGCGACATCGTCAAGTACGAGACCGCCGTGATGGATCTGGTCAAAGTCAAACTGACCCAGAACCAGTTCGATGTGTTGGTGGACTTCGCCTACAACGCGGGCGTCGGCAACCTCAAATCTTCGACAATGCTAAAAAAGATAAACTCGGGCGATCTTGATGCGGTGCCTGCCGAGTTGATGAAGTGGACCAAGGGCGGCGGCAAGGTGCTGCCTGGTCTGGTGCGCCGTCGCCAGGCGGCGGGCGCGTGGTGGACCGCACAGGATCAGGCGAATGATGAACAAGAGGACCGTGCAGAACCTGATGCTCCTGCAAAAAGAACTATGGTGGAGAGCAAGCAAGGTAACGCGGCGCTACTTACGGCAGGGCTCGGAAGCGTGGGCGTCGCTAAGGAGGTTGCAGCGCAGGCGAAGGATGCGTCTGACGTGGCGGATCAGTTCATGGGCCTACTCAGCAACACAAATTTCGTCATCATGGTGGCGATCATTGGTGCGGGCGCAGCCATTTGGTATTGGCGCAAGAAGAACATGGACGAACACGGTGTTTAGCCTGCTGTTCACGCCACTGGGGCGTTACGCCGCCATAGGTCTCATCATCCTGATGACGCTGACCGGCGTCTACTACAAGATCCGCAGGGATGCAGTGGCCGAGGTTGAGGCCGCTGCGACGGCGGACGTGCTACGGAGGACACGCAATGCGGTTGGCGCTTCTGATGCTCTTGACCTATCCCCTGACCGGGTGCGTGACCCTGACCAGCACCGTCGAGACTAACGGCGCGGTCTGCACCGTCTGGAAGGACGTGTCTTGGTCGTCCAAGGACACCACGGCGACCATCATCGAAGTCAAGCAGAACAACGCCCGCCGCGAAGGCTGGTGCGCTAAGTGAGCGCCATTACCTTGGGAAACTCGATGTCGCCGAGGATCTCCATGCGCTCGCGCGCCGCCCGCAGCATCGTGTAGCGTTGGTGCAGGCGCACCAGCACCGTGACGCGCTGTTCGCCTTTGCGTTCCTCGTCCAGTAGCCGCAGGACAGCGTCCTCGTCCAAATCGGGCAACGCCTTGTTGATCTCGCGCCAGTTCATGCTGTTAGTTCCTCAAGTGCTATGTCTGAGATCGCCCGCTTGTCCTGAAGCGCGATCCAGATCCGTTCGTCTATTGTTTTATTACAGATCAGCAGATAGCACCAGACATCCTTCGTCTGGCCGCTGCGGTGCAGCCGCCCCACCGTCTGCTCGAACAGCTCCAGTGACCACGGCATGGACAAGAAGATGATCTTGCAGCCGCCGAACTGGAGGTTGAGCCCGTGCCCCGCCGACTTGGGATGGATCAGCAGTAGCTCGATCTCGCCCGCGTTCCACCGCTTGATGGCGTTGAAATCGTCAATCGTCCGCGCCTGCGGATACCGGCGCTTCAACTCGGCCAGCTCTTCCTTGTAGTTGTAGACGATGATCGTGTTGGCGCGCTGGTTCTCGTTCAGGATTTCCTCGATCAATTCAAACTTGTGCGTAGAAATCCAGATAGCCTTTTGTTTCTGGAGAAATTTGCCGGGCTCAAGTGACGCTTCCGTTTTGTTGTCGTAGACAAACCCAGACGCCATCTGCTGGAGTTTGTTCGTCACAGCGGCGGCGTTCGCCGCGATGATTCGGTCGTCGCCGTATTCCAGCACCAGGTCGCGCTTCATTTTCTCGTAGGGCTTGCGGTCGGGCATGTCGCAGCGCATTTCCACAACATGTAGCTGCGGCAGTTTGTCGCTGTACTCGCCTGGGTCCAGCACGAAGGTCGCCGGGCGGATGGCGTCCATGACCTGTTCCAGCGCGCCCTTGCGCGGTTGCCAATCGCCAAAGTCGCGGTTGACGCACACGAAGTACTTCTGGAGGAACGCGCCCTTGGCGCGGCCCAACAGCGATTGGTCGATCACCTTGCATTGGCCGAACACGTCCTCAAGCCCATTGGATGTGAACGAGCCGGTCAGGCCCCACCGGAACGGGATCTTGTCAAGGTGCGCCAGCAGCGCCTTGAAACGCTTGCCGCTGGGGTTCTTGAGCCGCGTCAGCTCGTCGAAGACAATGCCGTCGAAGCCCGACAGATCCGGCAGCGATTGGATATTGTCGTAGTTGGTCACGACGATGGGCGCGGCGCTGTCAAACGCCGCTTGACGCTGCGCTGGCGTCCCGGTGGCGATAGCGATCTCGAAGTCTGGAGCCCATTTCGGTTGCTCGACCGGCCACACGTCCGTGCAGACGCGCTTGGGGGCCAGCACCAGCCAACGCTTGACGTGCCCCTCCGCGATCAGCTCGGTCATGGCCGTCAGCGTAATGGCCGTCTTGCCCGCGCCCACGGGCGCAAGGATCATCGCGCGGTCTCGTTCGAACAGGAAATCGGCGGCTTGTTCTTGGTAAGGGCGTAACATGAGGCCCATTCATCTACTCCTTCCGTTGACCACAAACAGATGTAGAGCTGCCCTAGCCGCTGCATGTCCGCAGCGAAGATCTTCTGGAGCGGGGCGAGCCGCCCGCCTTTCGTCTTGAGTTCCACGAACCACGTCTGACCGTCCGGCATACACGCGATCCGATCCGCCACCCCGCGCTGCGTAGGCGACTTGAACTTGTAGGTGACGCCGCCCAACGAATGAACGGCCCACACGAAATATCGTTCGATCTCGCTTTCTCTCATAAAAAAATGTATTGCATGTTCGTAAAAGAAAGTCTAGTGTCTGATTCGTCAACAGTCCACTGAGGTAATCTAATGGCCCAACATTCCAACATCGTCGGCGGGTCCACCGCCAAGCGCGTCATCAACTGTCCAGGCTCCGTGGCGCTCGTCGCCCAAATGCCGCCCAAGCCTTCCAGCGTCTACGCCGACACCGGCACCCTGCTTCACAACGTCATCGCTGACGTGTTGGACGGCAAGGCCACCGCGCAGGATTTCCTTGGCGCTGTCCATGCGGATGTGACGCTCGATCAGGATCTGATCGACCGCAAACTGATGCCCGCGCTGGCGGCGCTCAACGAGATCGACCCCGACAAGCAGATGGAATACGAGACCGAGGTCATCGTCGGGTTTGGCGATTTGCTGCCCGACGTGTTCGGGTCCGCCGACATCGTCGGGCGCATTGGCGACACGGCGTACATTGTTGATTGGAAGTTTGGCGACGGCGTCGCTGTCGATGTCGAGGAGAACCCGCAGCTTATGTTTTACGCCGCTGCGGCCATGCGGACCCCTGCCGCGCAGTGGGCGTTCGAAGGTGCAACCAAGGTCGAGCTGGTCATCGTGCAGCCGCCCTACGTCAAGCGTTGGGAGACGACGCCGCGCCGCATCCAACTGTTTGAGAAGGAGCTGATGCAGGCGGTGAAGCTTGCCCAGCGTCCTGACGCGCCGTTGGCGCAGGGCGAGTGGTGCCGCTGGTGCGCCGCCAAGGCGGTGTGCCCCATCATGACCGGCGCTGCTGATCGCGCGGTGGTTTCCGCGTTGAAGGGCGTCGATGTCGCCAGCGTGTCGGACCACCTCAAGATGGCGGACCAGTTGGAAGGCTGGATCAAGGAGGTGCGGGCGCTGGCGATGCAGACGCTGGAGGCTGGCCTGCCGGTGCCCGGCTACAAACTTGTCCCCAAGCGCGCGATGCGCCAGTGGATCGACGACGACAAGGCGCTTGAGGCGCTTGAGGCGCTCGGATGGCCCAAAAGAGAATTGGTGGAGACTACGGTTATTAGTCCGGCGAAAGCGGAAAAGCTGCTAAAGAAACAGAAGATTCCGTTGCCTGCTGACCTCGTGGTCGCCATCTCATCAGGTAACACACTGGCAACCGAGGATGATCCTCGCCCAGCGGTGTTGCAGATCGGCGTACAGTTGTCCGCCGCTCTTGGTAAACTCGTCTAAGGAGAACGGTAATGTCAAATCTTACAGTGTTCGGTGGTGCTAACCTTCCCTCCGTTTCGTCTCTTGCGTCTAGTCTGCGTTCGATCAGTGCAGGCGTTCCTGACGGCGCGGGTTCTGTCATCATCAAGATGGACAAGACCGGCCATTGGGTGTTTGGTGCAGACCAGACCGAGATCGAGGACGACTCGACTTGGGCCATCAATCCCTTCAGTTTCGTTCATGGCTTTATCGCTTGGGGCGAGGGTGAGGTTCTTGGCGAGAAGATGGTGCCGGTGTCGCAGCCGCTGCCTGAACTCGACGTTGCGCCGCCCGCCGCCAAGCGCGGTTGGGAAGTGCAGGTGGGTCTGTCCCTGAAGTGCATGTCCGGCGAGGACAAGGATCTGGAAGGCCGCTACACGGTCACGTCCGTGGGTGGTAAGAAGGCGGTGCAGCAGCTTGCGCTCGCCATCGCCGCCCAGGTCGATAAGGACCAGACCAAGCCGGTTCCCGTGGTGCGCCTGAAGAAGGAGCATTACGTTCACAAGTCCTACGGTAGGATCTATACTCCCGTCTTCGAAGTTATTGAGTGGGTCGGGATGGATGGTCCTACTACGGAACCCGAGGCGGCGGAAGCCGCGTCGGACGATGCTCCTGCTGATTCGCGTCGCCGTCGTCGCAGCGCGTAAGGAGGAGTGAAAGCGGGCGCCAGTGGTCCTCCCCCCGCTGGCGCCCGTGAGTATCTACAGCCCATGAAAACTCTCTGGCTTGATTTCGAGACGCGGAGCAAGTGCGACTTGCCTTCGCGGGGCGTGTACAACTACGCCCAAGACATCAGCACCGAAGTGCTCTGCATGTCCTACGCTTTCGATGACGACGAGGTGGTGACCTGGTTGCCCGGTCAGCCATTCCCCGCCGCTGTCGCCAATCACACCGGCCAGATCCGCGCGCACAACGCCGCGTTCGAGCGCCTAATCTTCTGGTTCGTGTTGTGCCCTGATCACAAGATCCCTGAGCCCAAGCTGGCGCAGTTCTACTGCACGGCAGCGCAAGCCCGCGCCAACTGCGCGCCCGGCTCGCTGGAAGACGTGGGGCGGTTCGCTGGCGCGTCCATGAAGAAGGACCACCGGGGATCGCAACTGATCCGCCTGTTGTCCGTCCCGCAGGCTGACGGGTTCTTCCGTCAAGATCCGACGCTCATGGACGAGATGATCCAGTACTGCGAACAGGATGTCCGTGCCATGCGCGCGATCAGCAAGGGTATGCGTGACCTGTCCGCTGACGAGCTGGCCGACTACCACGTCAACGAGCGCATCAACGACCGAGGCGTGCGCGTCGATGTCGCGCTATGCAACGCCGCAATCCGCTATGCGACCGAGGAACTGGACGAGATCCAGCAGATCGTGCGCGAGGTGACGGACGGCGCGATCACCAGCGTCCGCAGTCCCAAGATGCGCCAGTGGGTGCTGGACCGTGTTGGGCCGCAGGCGCTGGAGCTGATGACGATCTTCAAGGACGGCGAGGCCAAATATTCTATCGACAAATCCGTGCGCGGCAACCTTTTAATTCTTGCTGGAGAAAACGCTGATGAAGTGCCGCCTGATGTCGCTGAAGTCATACAATGTGCGGACGACCTATGGGCTTCGTCGGTCGCGAAGTTTCAACGCGCCGCCAATCTCGCTGATCGAGACGATGGACGAGTGCGCGGGGCGTTTGTCTTTTCTGGAGGTTCAGCTACGGGCCGTGCTTCGAGCTTTGGACTGCAAGTCCACAATTTCCCCCGCAAGTGCGCGAAGGAACCTGAACTAGTTCGCGCTGCGATGACGCAGGGGGGCGAGATCGTCCCGCAGTACGGCAAGCGCGTCACAGACGTGCTGAAGCAGATGCTGCGCCCGGCGCTGCTGGCCGAGCCCGGCAACGCGCTGGTGGTGGCCGATTGGTCCTCCATCGAGGCGCGCGTCAACCCGTGGCTGTCTGGCCGGGGCGACGACAAGTTGGACATCTTCCGCAACGGCGGCGACGTTTACAAGGTGAACGCATCCGCGACCTTCCGTGTGCCTGTCGCCGAGGTGACGGGCGACCAGCGCCAGGTCGGCAAGGTGCAAGAACTTGCCTGCGGCTTCGCTGGCGGCGTGGGCGCGTTCGCTGCGATGGGCCGGATCTACGGCCTGCTGCTGCCTGAGCCCGAGGCCAAGCGCATGGTGGACGGGTGGCGCAGGGCCAATCCGTGGGCCATGCCCTTCTGGGAAAGTCTGGAACGGTGCTACACCGCCGCCATGCGCCACAAGGGCAAAGAGTTTACCGCCGGGCGCATAACGTACCTATTCGATGGCGTCCACCTCTGGTACGCTCTGCCGTCTGGGCGCATCCTTTGCTACCCATACGCTCGATTGGAGGAAGGCGGCGTCACCTACGCCAAGGCGGCATGGAAGCCCGCTGCTGACGCCAAGGAGTGGCCCCGCGCCCGCTTGTGGCGTGGTCTGGCCTGCGAGAACGTTACGCAGGCGACGGCCAACGACATCCTGCGCTACGCTCTTCGTTCGCTCGATGCAGAGGGGTTTGAACCCGTGCTGCACGTCCACGATGAGATCGTGCTGGAGACCGCAGATCCCATAGCAGCCGAGGAGGCCATGCAGCGCGTCATGTGTACGCCGCCCGCATGGGCCGCAGGTCTGCCGCTGGGGATCGAGACGAGTATGATGACACGCTACGGGAAGGGGTAGGACATGGACGACCAACAAGAATTTATTGACTATATTGTAGGGCTCGCGCCTGACGAAGAGACGGCGCTGCTTGTGTTGCAGCGTCCAGTGGTCCGCAACGGGGTCCACATCACGTATCCGGACGGGGAATTGGCCTATACGTTTCCGTCATTTATGCCTGATCATCCGCGCAAAGATGGTCAATCGTGGTACATGAACACCGGCTGCTACATCCCCGAACGGTTCAACAACGGGCGCCCTAGCGCCAGCATTGCCAACTGCACACACGTCCTCGCCATGATGCTGGACGATGTCGGCACCAAATCGAAGGTGCCGGATCTGCCTCCGACGTGGGTCATGGAGACCAGCGAAGGTTCGTTTCAGTGGGGTTACGCTTTCGATCTGGATCACCAGCCTACTACGGGGGAGTTCAGCGCCGCCATCAAGGCCATCGCTATGGCGGGTTACACGGACCCCGGCGCGATCAATCCGGTACGTAACTTCCGCATTCCCGGTTCAGTTAACATTAAACCTGGCCGCAACTCTTGGCGTGCCAAGCGGATCGAGTGGCACCCCAAACGCGTGTTCTCGCTGCCGCAGATCTGTGAGGCGCTTGGCGTAACGCCCGACGAGGCGGACACGGCTGTAGGCATCTCGTTTAACCTGAAGGACACCGGCTCTGACAGCGTCCTCCAGTGGCTCAACGACAAGGGTTTGGTGTTGAGCCCTCCCAACGGCGCAGGTTGGCTGGACGTGGTCTGCCCGAATCACGCGCAGCACACGGACGGCCAATCCGCCGCCCGCTATAAACCGCTCGACCGCTCGTTTTGCTGCTACCACGGGCACTGTCAGGATCTGGACAGCCAAACCTATCTTGCGTGGGTCGCCGAAAACGGCGGTCCCAAGGTATCGCATGGCTTGCGCGACGAGTTGCTGGCGCAGCATATGCAAGCGGCGATGTCCAAGCTGTCGCCTACCAAGGCGTTCCCTGACGAGGCCGCGCGCGTCATCGCCGAGGTGGAGCGCAAGGAGGTCGGGCGCGTTGACAAAGCAAGTTGGTACGAGCGGTTCGCCTACATCGTAGAGGACGACGCCTACTTCGACATGGACGCCCGCACCGAGATCAGCCGGGGCAGCTTCAACGCCATCTTCCGTCACGTCAATTGCAAGTCCATTCACGTCACCGGCAAGACCGCGCGGCGCATCGAGGCCAGCGTCTGCTATGACGAGAACCGCAGCGCCGCCAACGCCCGCCTGCTGCGCGGCATCACCTACGCCGCTGGCGACGGGGTGCTGGTGTCGCGCGACGGCGACGTGTACGGCAACCGCTGGCGCGACGCCCGGCCCAGCTTGGATGGCGTCGCATCCGGCGACGTGTCCCGGTGGCTGGACCACTGCCGGGTGCTGGTGCCGGAGGAGGCCGAGCTAAACCATTGCCTCGACGTGATGGCGTTCAAGCTCCAGAACCCGCGCGTCAAGATCAACCACGCGGTGCTGCACGGCGGCGACGAGGGGTCCGGCAAGGACACCATGTGGGCTCCTTTCATCTGGGCGGTCTGCGGGCCAGGTCTCAAAAACCGGGGCTTGGTGGACAACGATGGGCTCACCTCGCAGTGGGGGTACGCGCTGGAGTCGGAAATTCTGATCTTGAACGAGTTGAAGGAACCCGACGCCAAGGAGCGCCGCACCCTCGCCAACAAGTTGAAACCTATCATCGCCGCGCCGCCGGAGACGCTGCCGATCAACCGCAAGGGCCTGCACCCTTATGATATGGTCAACCGCATGATGGTGCTGGCGTTCACGAACGACCCCGTCCCAATTTCGATCAGCAGTGGCGACCGCCGTTGGTTCTGCATCTGGAGCGCCGCCGGTCGTATGCCTGCCGACGAGGCGCAGGCGATGTGGACTTGGTATCGTAACGGTGGGTTCGAGACCATCGCCCGATGGCTGGCTGATCGCGACGTGTCCAAGTTCAACCCGTCTGCGCCGCCCATGTGGACGGAATTTAAAGAAAACCTGATCGAGAACGGCATGAGCATCGCCGAGAGTTATATCGTGGACCAGATCCGCGCCAAGACCGGAGAGTTCGCCAAGGGTGTCGTCGCCACGCCATTCTTCAAGTTGTGCCAGTTCCTAACGGTCAACGCGCCTAACGGCGTCAAGATCCCGCAGGCGGCGCTGCTCCATGCCCTCAAGGAGGCCGGGTGGGTGGATATGGGGCGGATTGGGTCGTTTGAGCATTCCAGCAAGCGCCACATCTACGCCGCGCCTGATCTGGCGCGGTCGCAGACCAAGAGCTATCTGCGGAACCTATTGGAACCCGCCAGCGCCGACAACAAGGTGATCGACTTCCCTGGCCGCACAGCCTGACACGAAAGACCCCCGGTTGCGTGAGCGACCGGGGGCAAGTGGGCGTGTCGAACAAACACTAGGACTAGGCCGTCAGACGCCTGTCTGACGCGCCGGGGCGGGTGCCCCGACGATCCGGCTCATCACCGGATAGGTTTTGCGGCAAGCGCCGCATGTTCATCATCTTCGCGCAGCGCATGTGTCGCAGCGGCCCACGCGTCTTCGATCTCGCGTGGGGGCAGATCCTCAATCACGCGCAGGTTAGCACGTAGGTTTTCAATGCGATACTCCAGCGTCTCCACGGTGTCGTTGATGGCGCAGGCGGTTGCGCGGTCGTCAACGCCCAACAAGCACAGCAGATCCTCAATCTCGCGTTCCATCTCGTCATGAAACGTCTGTTTCTTGCGGCCCTCGCAGTAATACGCCAGCAGCGCCGCCTCATGGATCGCCTTGGCGGCGATCTGAATCTTCACGTATGCGACTTCGTCATGCTCGTTAATGCCAATCTTAAACATGTCAGACTCCCCTTGTTGACGGTGGACCATCGCACGTCAGCGCGATGGTGTAAAGGATTATTCTGCATCCAGTGCTTTGCGGGCAAGCTGTCTAACATCAAAAAGTTTTTGACGCGCCCACGTCAGTTTAGTGTCAACTGGGAGTTTGCCTTCAGTGTCGCAATCGGTAATGTTTGCCAATATCCGCAGCGCCGCCTGTAGTTCTTCAATACGGTGAAAGCAGTGATGTAACTCCGCGTCCAGCTTCTCGATACGGTCGGCGGCTTCCAAACAAAGGGGATCGTCCCAATAGTTGCCCTCATCACTGCAAACGCTTTTCTCGCGCAGCCGCGTCACAAGATCATCGCGCATTTATTTTCCTTCCCATTGTCGGGTTGTTGCGCCCGCGCACGTCGGTGTTAGGCCAGACCCAGATCTCGCCCGTGTCGTCCTGGATGCAAACCCATAACAGATGGTGTTCGTCACCGTTGTCGATCAGGAAGTGCGCCAGCGCCCGCCCCAGTGGCGTGGTGAGGGGCATGGTCGGATTTAGCTGCAAGATCATCCCCGGCCCTCCGTCAGGAACGCTGGCGCGTCCAGTGGCTCGTCGTCGGGCCTGTCAGGCATGGTCGCGCGGGGCATCGCCACCTCGCGGGTGACGGG
>Ga0209770_10002029_pt1 | contig 10221 bp, 6 predicted proteins | sample LauGreSu1BDMLBDD_2_FD_187572 | JGI IMG/M metagenome (GOLD analysis project Ga0209770, IMG submission 187572) | Freshwater lake microbial communities from Lake Michigan, USA - Su13.BD.MLB.DD (SPAdes) (version 2) | ecosystem: Environmental > Aquatic > Freshwater > Lake | place: Lake Michigan, USA...
GCAGGGCGATCATCTTCTCCCGGACTACCGATGCCGTTGCCATAATGAAAAAGGGCCACGAGGGCCCCCTGTTATCGTCCCGCCCCGGCCAGGGGCACAAAAACAAAAAGCCCCTCGGGGGGCTTTAAAATCAAGCACTTGCGACTCGAGCCAGAGGCTTTTCGCCGCTCCCACGAGACCCGAGGAGCCTCGCGGAAGCGCGATCTTACAAGAAAAGACCCTTGCGCGCTAGTTGGCGGGCGCCGGCTGCAGCCAGCGCGCCAACCACCCGTGCACTTCGGAGTAGAAATAACGGCTGTTCTCGCCCTTCAGGATCCAATGATTCTCGTCCGGGAAAACCAGCAGTCGGCTAGGAATCTGTTGACGCTGCAGTACCGACCAATACTCGAGCGAGTTATTCAGTGGCACGCGGAAATCGCGCTCGCCGATCGTCACCAGAGTGGGCGTGCGGAATTGAGCAGCGTAGCGGATTGGGTTCTGCTCACGCCAAACCGGCCCCTGCTCCCAGACCGGTCCGCCATTGTTGATCTCTCGGCCGTAGATCGTGTCGCTCGTACCCCACTGCGACTCGAGATTGATGAGTCCGGCGTGACTGACGAGGCAACGGTAGCGCGTCGTCGTCGCCTGCAGCCAATTGGCCAAGTGCCCACCGTAGCTGGCACCGCCGGCGCACTGCCGCGTGGCGTCGATAAAGGCGTGATCACGAATGGCGATATCCGCCGCTTCGTTCAATTCCTCGCCCGGCGTGCGCAAAGGGTCACCCTGAATCGTCTGCGCAGCCGCCTCACCGAAACCGGTCGAGCCGCTGTAGTTGGTCAACAAGAGCACATAACCCGGCGCCGCCAACAAGTGATAGTTCCAGCGCAGCACCCATTGATCTCGCCACATGGTATGCGGACCGCCGTGGATGACCACGAACAGCGGATATTTCTTTGACGGATCAAACCCGGGCGGCGTCAGCAGCATGTTGTGGATGCGCCGACCCTTCGAACTCGTAAACCAAAAGTGGCGCAGCGGCGCGAGATCGAGCTTCGCGAGACGCTCCTCGTCGAACGAGGCCAGCGTGGTGTGCGTCGCTTTGGATGGGTCAATGCGCACCACTTGTGGCGGGCGAGTCGCACTCTCGAAAGTCGCGAGCAGCACGAGCGAGCGACTGCGCTCGGCGATGGTGACATTCGTGTACACGCCGACCGAGATGTCGAACGCGAGTCGCGTCGCGCCATCGCGAATCGAAGTGACGAATAACTTCTCGTGTCCCGCTTCCTCGGCCGTGAAATAGAGCTGCTTCGAATCCGCCGTGATTGCAAAGGAGGCAGGCGTACGATCCAACTTTTCGGTCAGCACTCGCGCAGCCGGCAAGCCGACCCCGGCCGATCGGGCTGTCGACCAAGGAAACGCAGCCAGACGCGCTTCGTTGTAGGCCTTGTCGGTCCGCGGCGTGTAGAGCGCGATCAAGGTTTGACCATCGGGCGTAAACGTCGGCGACGACCAGGAATTCACGCCATCCGTGAGGCGTTGCACCTCACCGCCCGATACCGCGACCTGCCACAACTGCGAGGTCGTGAATTGGTAAGCGGCTGCGTTGCGATCCGAGCTCGCAGCGAACACCAAAGATTTCCCATCCGGTGTCCAAGTGAAGTTCATTCCCTCTTCACCACCTGCGCCAAAACCGGGCTGCGCGAATAACTGGGTGGTTACCAACAAATTGCGTGGCTCGCCGGCTGCCGCACTACCATCCTTCAGCTCGAGGACCAGCAACACGGGTTTCAAATCATCGAGCCAACGATCCCAGCTTCGGATCGGGAAGCCATCGTAAGCACGGGCATTCCACTTGCGCGCCTTACGTTCGGCTGCGATACGTTTGTTATCGGCTTCGCTCTTCGCGCCAGGAAACTGCGTGCTCGCAAAAGCGATGGATTTTCCATCCGGAGAAAACTCGGGAGCCCGTGCGCCGTTGACCAACTGCGTCAACCGGATCGCCTCACCGCCAGACAGATCGAGCAGGTAGAGCTGTGCAGCCTCATCTCCATCGCGCCGAGCCGAGAACACTAGCCTTCGACTGTCCGCACTCCAATCGACCCCGCTCTCCCCGCCTGCCGTCCCGGTCAGCCGTCGCGGTGCCGGCATCTTGCCGTCGCGATCCGCCATGGTCGGCACGATCCACAGGTCAGACACCTGCGCCTTCTCATCGTAGGCGGGTTCCGTCACGGCGAACACGGCCCAACGTCCATCCGGGCTCACCGACGGAGAGCCCACCCGCTTCATGAGCCAGAGATCTTCATGCGTGAGCGGCGTTTGCGACGCAGCGGCAGCAGCGATCGACAGTGTGGAAAGGGACAGACCGAGGGCGGTCGCAACAGCTAGGAGTAGGTGCTTCATCGGCTGATTATGGCAAAAGCGTCCCGACTTGCGACGTTCAGGCGGCTGGCCGATAATTGAGAATGATTCTTAACTGCGGAATTTCTGCCATGCGACTCGGTGCCTGCAACCGTCTCTTGTCCATCACCCTCGCGGCCGTAATGATGTTAGCGGCCCTGCGCTCAGCCGCGGCGGAAGCAACCGAGCCTGTCGTTGTTTATTCGGCGCGCAACGAGCAATTGATCAAGCCGATCTTTGATCGATTCACCGCTGAGACCGGCATCCCGGTGCGTTTCACGACTGCGGATGCGGCCGTGCTGATCGAGCGACTTGCTGCCGAGGGCAAGAACAGTCCGGCGGATATGCTCATGACGGTGGATGCCGGTGAACTCTGGAACGCCGCCAATCGCGGCTTGTTGCGGCCGACCCGCTCAAAGATCCTCGAGGCTAATATCCCGGCAACCTTGCGCGACCCCGGCAACCGCTGGGTCGGCTTGTCGCAACGGGCGCGCACCATCGTCTATCACCCGAGCCGCGTCGACCCGCGCACGCTCAGTACCTACGAAGCGTTAGCGGACACGGTGTGGAAAGGTCGTTTGTGCCTGCGTAGCTCGAAGAAGGTATACAACCAATCACTCGTGGCCATGATGATCAAGGCACAAGGTGAAGCGGCGACGGAGGCCACGCTCCGCGGCTGGGTCGCTAATCTCGCGGCTCCGGCCTTTGCCAATGATAATCAAGTCATGGAAGCCATAGCCGCTGGCCAGTGTGACGTGGGTATCGTCAATACCTACTACCTCGGTCGAATGCTGCAGAAGCAGCCGGACTTCCCGGTCAAAGTATTTTGGGCAAACCAGCGCAGTGACGGCACGCATGTCAATGTGAGCGGCGCTGGCATCACGCGTCACGCCCGCAATCCAGCAGGTGCTCAAAAATTGCTGGAGTGGCTGTCTGCCGGCGAAGCGCAGCGACTCTTCGCAGGGTCTAACATGGAGTATCCGGTCAATCCCGCCGTCGAGATCGATCCGCTGGTTCGCAGCTGGGGCAGCTTCACCTCGAGTCGCATCAATATCGTCGAAGCGGGTCGTCGGCAGGCTGCGGCGGTGCGCGTGATGGATCGCGCTGGCTGGCGATAATGCTCGCGCGCTGGCGCGCCTCGCTGGTCATTTTGCTGGCGGCCGCGCCGGCACTCGTCGTGTTAGCAGGCCTCGTGGGGGCGTGGCTCACCCCTGCCGGAGACGCCTTGCAACATCAGTGGCGCTACTTGCTGCCTGATGCCAGCCGTAACACGCTCATTCTGGTCACAGTGGTCGCGATAGGGTCGGTTCTGCTTGGCACCACCCTCGCCGCGCTCGTAGCGCTGTGCGATTTTCCTGGCCGGCGCTTTTTTTCTTGGGGCTTACTGCTGCCACTGTCGATACCGGGATACGTACTGGCCACCGTGTTCGCGGGCAGCCTCGACTACTCAAGCCCGCTCTACAGTTGGCTGCGCGAAGAGATCGGCTGGCAGTGGCCATCGATTCGATCACTCGGTGGCGCGGCCCTCGTACTCACGCTCACGCTTTTTCCCTATGTCTATCTGATCGCGCGGGTCGCTTTTGAATCCGCAGCTCAACGTTATCTCGAAGCAGCCTCTCTGCTCGGCCGGACGCGTCTGCAGGCCACCCGCGAGGTACTGCTGCCGCTGGCGGCCCCAGCCATCTTGGCCGCCACGGCGCTCGTCGCCATGGAGGCGCTCGCCGACTTTGGTGTCGTCGCGGCACTGAACGTGGACACACTCACCACCGCGCTCTATCGCGCGTGGTATGGCATGTTTTCTTTGGTGACGGCTCAGCAAATTGCCGGCTTTCTGGTCGTCATGGCCTTGCTGCTGCTGCTGCTCGAACAGCGTGCTCGCCAAGCGGTACGGATGCGCGAGAGCGGAGGAATCTCATTACGACGCCGACGACTGAAACCGCTACCAGCGACGCTGGCCACTCTCTTCGCCACTGTCACTCTCGGTGTCGCCTTCGCCTGGCCAGTCGTACATCTGCTGTCTTGGGCGAGCACCCACGTGGCCGCCGATCTCGATACGCGCTACTGGGGATATCTTTTACGCAGTGTGACTTTGGCCGGACTCGGCGCCCTGTTGATCGTGTTGATCAGCACACTCTTCGTATACGCACGACGCGCGGATGTCGGTTGGGTGACTCGCGGCTTCGCCCCCTTGGCCACGGCGGGTTATGCGATTCCGGGAACGGTGCTGGCCGTCGGTTTGTATGCGCCTTTGACTCAAACCTTGCCTTGGCTACAAGGCACGTTGTTCGTGCTGTTCATCGCGTACATCACGCGCTTTTTCGCGGTCGGCCACGCCCCGATGGCCGCCGGCCTCGCGCGACTGCCGATGGCTCTCGATGAGGCCGCACTACTGCTTGGCAGTCGCCCACTCGAGCGCTGGCGAAAAATTCATTGGCCGATGCTCAAAGGCAGTGTCGCCGCCGCATTCGTCCTCACCTTCGTCGACTTGATGAAAGAATTACCCATCACTTTACTGACGCGACCCTTTGGCTTTGAGACCTTGGCGATCCGCGTTTTTGAACTCACCTCCGAGGGTGAATGGGAGCGTGCCGCAGTCCCGGCACTCGCTCTCGTGCTCGCCGGACTTTGGCCACTGAAGTGGCTAGCAGGAAGAATGTCTCATGCGACTTGAACTTCGCGATATCCACTTCCGTCGGGAAGCGACCGAAATCCTGCGTGGAGTCGATCTGCAACTCGAGACCGGTGACATCGGCGTTCTGGTTGGCCCGAGTGGCTGCGGCAAGACGACGACCCTGCGATGTATCGCCGGTCTCGAGTCGATCACGGGCGGTGAAATCCAACTCGGAGATCGCATCGTGTCGTCTGCGGGTTACAGCCTCGGTGTCGAGGACCGTCGAGTCGGTTATGTCTTGCAGGATAACGCCCTGTTCCCACACTTGACCGTCGCGGATAACATCCGCTTCGGTTTACGCAAGCTCGCGGCGGAAGAGCGCGAAACGCGCGTCGCCGACATGCTTTCCCTGCTCGGTCTTAGAGGCCTCGAACGACGCTTGCCGCAAGATCTCTCGGGTGGTCAACAACAACGCGTGGCGATCGCCCGATCACTCGCGCCGCAGCCAGATCTTCTGCTGATGGACGAACCGTTCTCGAATCTCGATGCGCGACTACGAACAGAGCTTGTCGGTGAGTTACGCGGCCTGCTCAAAAAACTCGGTATTACGACTTTGTTGGTCACGCACGATCAGCACGATGCCTTCGGTCTCGCCGACCGCTTGGGTTATATGAACGACGGTCAAGTGGAACAATGGGATACCCCGTACGATGTGTATCACCGACCTCGCACGCGAGCGGTCGCCAAGTTCATCGGCGATGGCGTCATGCTGCCTGCAATCGGTAAGGACGGGTTTTGGCATACGGAGCTTGGGAACATTGAAGATCCGGCGGCCGACGGATCGGCTGACCTGCTACTCAGACCCGATGACCTGCTGCACGATGACGACTCACCGACACAGGCCCGCATCGTCGAGCGCGTCTTCAGAGGGGCCGACTTTCTCTATACCGTGCAGTTACCGAGCGGACTGCGTGTATTGGCATTGGCCCCGAGCCATCACGACCATCATGTCGGCGAGACATTGGGATTTCGCCTCGCCAACGATCATCTAGTCGTCTTCCGCCGCGATTAGTATCGCGAGCCGCGACCCTTTTTATCTGCCTTGATGCGCTTGATCGCAAGCGGCTGTCCGCGCACAACGATCCCAGCCAGGTGCTTCAAGACGTGATCCGGGATTTGCGCTGGCAGACGCACGATCGTGTGATCGTCACGGATGTCGATGCCATTGATTTCGCTGCCATGCATGTCGCCCTCGTGCGCCAAGGCGCCGACGATGTTGCCCGGTTGCACCCCGTGACGACGACCGACTTCAAGTCGGAAAAACGCCTGCGGACCCTCGGGGCGACGTGGTCTTGAAGCTTTGCGCTCGATGCTCTCGCGCGCCGTGTCCGGCGTCTCTTCGCTCGTTTCCGCGCGCTTGGTGACGAACAGCGAACGACCCGACTTCGCCAAGGACGCGAGTGCAGCGGCGACGTCGAATACGTCTGCACCACTTTCTCGCACGAACTCTTCGATGACCCCGCGGTAGGCCGAGAGTTCCTGAGACTCGAGCATCTCACTCAACTCTTTCTTGAACTTCTCAGCACGACGCGCGTTCACCTCTTGAACCGTCGGCAGCGCCATCGGCTCAATCGGCTGACGCGTGGCGCGCTCAATAATGCGCAGCATGTTGCGCTCGCGCGCCGAGATGAACAGGATCGCTTCGCCTGAACGGCCTGCACGACCGGTACGACCAATTCGATGCACGTACGATTCGCTATCGTAAGGCACATCAAAATTGACGACATGCGTGATGCGCTCGACGTCGATGCCGCGTGCAGCCACATCCGTCGCCACCACGATATCGATCTTGCCGCTCTTCAAGGCCGCGATCGTTCGCTCGCGCTGCGCCTGCAAAATGTCGCCATTGAGAGCGGCTGCGGCAAAACCGCGCGCCTCGAGTTTTTCAACGAGCTCAACGGTCGATTGTTTGGTTCGCGCAAAGACCAGCATCGCATCGAAGGTCTCGACCTCGAGTAATCGGGTCAAAGCATCGAGCTTGTGGATGCCGGCGACCAACCAATAACGCTGACGAATGTTGGCTGCGGTCGCCGTCTTGGACTTGACGGTGATTTCGCGCGGATCTCGCAGATGCTTTTGTGCAATACGCTTGATCTGGGTCGGCAACGTGGCCGAAAACAGTACCACCTGTCGCTCAGCGGGCACGAGGCTCAGGATATGATCGATCGCATCGACAAATCCCATCTGCAGCATTTCGTCAGCCTCGTCGAGCACGACGTGACGAATGGTATTCAGATCGAGCGTGCCGCGTTCGAGGTGGTCGATCACGCGACCCGGGGTGGCCACCACGATGTGCACGCCACGTCGCAAGGCATTCAATTGCGGCGTATAGCTCTGGCCACCATAAATCGGCAGCACGTGCAGACCCGGCATATGGCTCGCATATTTTTGACAGGCCTCAGCAACTTGAATCGCGAGCTCGCGAGTCGGAACCAGCACCAGTGCCTGCGGTTCGCGCCGCGCCACATCGATTTGCGACAACACCGGCAAAGCGAAAGCGGCAGTCTTACCGGTACCGGTCTGCGCTTGCCCGATGAGATCTCGCCCTTCGAGCAAGACGGGAATCGTGGCGCGCTGAATGGGCGACGGCGTCTCGTAACCCACAGACGCGAGTGCGGAAACCAAGGCGGGATTGAGGCCGAGTTCGGCGAAAGTCAGATCAGTTTGTTCGTTGGCAGTCATCGCGAGATTAGTGGCAATAGGGCCTTGGAAATCGAGTCGCGATGCAGGTCACGTCGTGACAACCCCCCGAAAGGCTCGTCTGAGGGGTCCGATAAAATTGGTAGCGGGGGTAGGATTTGAACCTACGACCTTCGGGTTATGAGCCCGACGAGCTGCCAGACTGCTCCACCCCGCACCAGGAGGGGCGCGAACTATACCCGTTCGCGCCTCTTAGCTCAACACCTGTTCGCAAAGGCTCAACAACGAGTGCGGAAAGACACCGAGCGCAATCAGCGCCGCTGCATTCAATGCCAAGGCGCTGCGAACACCCACATGGCGCTCCGTCGCCGGCAAGTCGGCGGGTGGATCGAAGTACATAAGCTTGATGACCCGCAAGCAGTACGCCACGCTGACCACCGAAACTGCAGCAGCAAACACCACGAGTGCCAGATGATCCGAGGCCCAGAGTGCAGAAAAAATCTGCAGCTTGGCGATGAAACCTGCGAACAGCGGAATGCCAGCCGTCGAGAACATCATCACCATCATCAAGAGTGCCAACAAGGGATCGCGCGCGTGTAGACCCTTGAAGTGTTCGAGTTCATCCGACTCGAAGCCCGCACGACTCGCCAGCAAGATCACGCCGAATGACCCGAGTGCCATGAGTACGTAAACGATGGTGTAAAACAATGCCGCTTCGTATCCCTGCTCCGTGCCTGGCACGAACCCAAGCAGGATGAATCCGACATTACCGATCGCCGAATAAGCCAACATCCTTTTGAGGTTGGTCTGAGCCAGCGCCACCACGTTGCCCAGCAACGCCGACAGAACAGCGACGATCGCGAGCATCTGCGTCCAAGTCTCGCTGATACCTTCGAGGCCACCGGCGAGGAGTCGGAAAGCCAGAGCAAACGAGGCGATCTTCGGTGCCGTGGCAACGAACAGCGTCACCGACGAGGGTGCGCCGTGATAAACGTCAGGAACCCACATATGAAATGGCACGGCGCCGAACTTGAACGCCACGCCCACCACGAGGAACACCACACCCATGATGACCCCGAGGCTCGCCGGACCCTGCAGGGTGACCGACAGCTCACTGAACAGCAGACTGCCGCCCAACCCGTAAACCAGCGACATGCCATAGAGCAGACAACCTGAAGCGATCGCGCCCAGCACAAAGTACTTCATCGCCGACTCGGCGGCGACACCGTTGTCGCGATCGAAGGCCACGAGCGCATAGAGCGAGAGCGCTAGCAACTCCACACCGATGTACATGGTGAGCAAGCTGCCCGCGGAGATCATGACGAAAATACCGAGCAGTGCCGTCAACACCAGCACGTAGTACTCGCCTTTCAGCAGACCGCGGGTTTCCAAATAGTGCCGCGAGTACAGCAAGGAGACGGCCACGAACAGCATCGCGAGCAACTTCAACAAATTCGCGAGTGGATCCGTGACATACATGCCGGAGAACAACTCGACGGTCGAGGGCACCTGCGCGAAGGCCAGCAACAGCCCTGCCCCTACGGCCAGAACGAGCAAGGTCAGCGTCGGCGTCACGCGAGTCGCGGCGCGGCCAGCGAACACATCGACGAGCAACACCACGCACACGGCGATGGCGAGATAGATCTCCGGCAGTGCCGGCAGCACGGATTCGAGGGTCAATGTCGGTGTCATGTCGTTTCCCCTCAGAGCGGCAGCTTGCTGGTGACGATCTGCTCAACGAGATGCTGCACGGAGGCTTGCATCAACTCGAGCAAGGGTGCCGGCCAAATGCCGAGCAGCAGCACCGCGACGGCGAGCACGCTGAGGATGAGAAATTCACGGGCGTTCAGATCATCGAGTGTCGCGACCCCGTCGTTTGCAACGGGACCGAAGATCACCCGCTTGACGAGCCACAGGGTGTAGGCCGCGCCCAAGATCAGGGTGGTCGCGGCGAGGAAGGCGTACCAGAAGTTCGCCTTGAAGCTCGCGATGATCACGAGGAACTCACCCACGAAACCCGAGGTGCCGGGCAATCCCGAGTTCGCCATCGCAAAGAGCACCATGAACGCGCCGAACATCGGCATGCGATTGATCACACCGCCATAAGCGGAAATCTCTCGGCTGTGCAGACGGTCATAGAGAACACCAACACACAGAAACATCGCGCCAGAGATCAGACCGTGCGAGACCATCTGCACCATCGCGCCGTCGATTCCCATACCCGCGCCCTGCAGGTCGCCGGTGTTCGCAACGATGTCGAACACCAGGAAACTGCCGAGCGTCACGAATCCCATGTGCGCGATTGACGAATACGCGATCAGCTTCTTCATGTCGCTCTGCACGAGCGCGACAAAGCCGATGTACACGACCGCGATCAACGACAACACAATGATGAGCATGTCGAGTTCGCGTGCGGCATCGGGCGTGACCGGCAGCGAGAAACGCAAGAAACCGTAGCCACCCATCTTCAACATGATCGCCGCCAGTACGACCGACCCGCCGGTCGGCGCCTCGACGTGCGCATCTGGCAACCA
>Ga0209770_10002030_pt1 | contig 10215 bp, 8 predicted proteins | sample LauGreSu1BDMLBDD_2_FD_187572 | JGI IMG/M metagenome (GOLD analysis project Ga0209770, IMG submission 187572) | Freshwater lake microbial communities from Lake Michigan, USA - Su13.BD.MLB.DD (SPAdes) (version 2) | ecosystem: Environmental > Aquatic > Freshwater > Lake | place: Lake Michigan, USA...
CCGCCGCGCCGCCTGGTCGAAGGGCGAGATCCGCACCAGGCGGTGCACCCCCGCCTCCGCCGCCATCAGGCCAAAGGCGTATTCTCCGGTCAGCGTGAACGTCACGCTCTTGAGCCCCGCCTCTTCGCCCGGCTGGTACTCGAGCATCTCGCGCTTGAAGCCGCGGCGCTCGGCCCATTTCAGGTACATGCGCAGCAGCATCTCGGCCCAGTCCTGCGACTCGACTCCGCCGGCGCCGGGATGGATGGTGATGATGGCATTGGCGAGGTCGTGCTCGCCGCTCAGCATCTTCTTGGTTTCGGCGGCCTCGACCTGTTCGCCAAGCGCGTCGAGCGCGCGCGACAGGTCGTCCAGCACGTCTTCGCCACCGCGCGCCCACTCGAGCAGCACGCCGATGTCGTCGATCTTCTTGGCGAGGCTGGCGCTGAGCTCGCGGTCCTCGGTCAGGCGCCGCTGCCGCAGCAGCGTTTTCTGGGCGTCGGCCTGGTGGCCCCAGAAGGCCGGGCCGGCAATCTTGCTTTCGAGTTGCGCGAGCTCACCCGGATCATGGGCATCGTCAAAGATAGCTCCGCATGTCGGCGGCCCGTTTCAACAGGTCGGTGGAGCGGCGGACGAGGTCATCGATCACGAGTGCCAAGCGAGTCTCCTTCGGCGATCAGCGGGTCAGCGTTCGGCTTTCAGCCAGGCGGCCACGCCAAGGGCCAGCACCGTCACGACAGTGGCCATCAGCGCGACCAGGTCCCCAATTCTGGCATACAGCGTCCGCGCCTGCACGAAGCGCGCTTCGCCGACCACGGCCGTGGTCTCGAACAGCCGGGTCCGGATGAGCACGCGGCCGTACGGATCGATGATGCCGCTGACACCAGTGTTGGCCGCGCGCACGAGGTAGCGGCCCTGCTCCACCGCGCGCATCGCCGCCATCTCGAAGTGCTGGTAGGCGGCAGACGACTCGCCGTACCAGGCATCGTTGGTAATCGTGGTCAGCAGTTCGCTGCCCTGCCGCACGGCTTCGCGGGCCTGGCTGGGATAGGTCACCTCGTAGCAGATGGCGGTGCTGACCATGTGCTCGCGCACCGGCAGCATGGTCACGCGCTGGCCGGCGGTGAACGCCGAGACGGCCTCGACCAGCGGCCCGACGAAGAACAGCGCGCGTTGAAACGGCACGTACTCGCCGAACGGCACGAGGTGCATCTTGCGATAGACCGCGGCCGTGGCCCCCGCCGGATCCAGCATGAACGCCGAGTTGTAGTACTGATCGCCGTCCGGCCCTCGCTCCACTTCGTCGCTGCCCAGGAGCAGCGGCGTGCCCAACTGGCGCACGAGGGCGCGGACGACCTCGCCACCGGGCTCATCCTGGAAAAAGAAGGGCGTGGACGACTCGGGCCACACCACGAATTCGGCGCCATTGGCCACGGCCTGGCGCGTCAGCTGCAGGTAGCGGTCCACGATCATGCCGGCCCGCACCGGATTCCACTTGTCGACCTGCGCGATGTTGCCCTGGATCAGCCCCACGCGGACCGGGACCCCCTCGGTGAGCCGGTTGTCGGCCAGGCGCTGCCCGCCCCACACGGACACGGCGGCAATCAACAGGACGGTGCCGGCAAACGCCACCACGCGGGCGCGGCCAACGGCGAGCGCCGTCGCGGCAAACCCGGCATTGATCAGGGCGACGAGCGCCGACAGGCCGAACACGCCGGCCAGACTGGCCAGCTGCGCGATCGGCAGCAGGGTCACCATGGTGTTGCCAAGCGGGATCCACGGGAAGCCGCCGAACAGGAAGCCGCGCGTGTATTCGGTCGCGACCCACGCCGCCGGTGCCAGCGCCAGTCCGACGAACCCGAACTGGCGAATGAAAATGGCCGCCGCCGCCGAGGCCAGCCCGACATACGTGGCCATGTAGAGCACGAGCAGGCCGGTCACGAACACGGCGACCGGCCAGGGCAGGCCGCCGAAGGTCTGCACCGTGGCGCCGGTCCAGTACACCGTGCCGGCAAAGTGGATGAAGCCGGCGATCAGCCCGAGGCGAAACCCACGGCCGGCCGTCACGCCGGGCGTCCGGCCGGGTTGGCCGTTCCAGCCGCTCAGGGCGACATAGAGCGGCACCAGCGCAATGAACGCGAGCGCGGGGTGGCCGTAACGCGGGAACGAGAGCGCCAGCAGCACGCCCGAGGCGAGCGCGGCGACGGTGGCGAGCGACATCATCGGCGAACGGCTAGGCCTTCATCGCCGCGTCGAGCAGCGACTCGAGCGAGCCGAACTTCTCGTGGTAGTCGGCTTGCGCGCGGCGAATCACCTCGAACGCCTCGTCGCGGCCATAGACATGGGTAATCTCGCACGGGTTCTCGTTGGTCCCCGGCACCAGCTTGTAGGTTTCGAAGTAGTGAATCAACCGCGCGACCAGCGCCTCGGGGCAATCCTTGATGTCACGGAAGCCGCCGTAGCCCGAGTCGCCGACGAGCACGGCGACGATCTTGTCGTCGGCCTCGCTGCCGTCAATCATGCGCAAGCCGCCGATGGGAATCGCCTGCAACAGGATGTCGCCGTGCGACACCGGCCGCTCCGACAGCACGCACACATCGAGCGGATCGAGGTCGCCCATGATCGCGGGCCGGCCGGTCTTCTGGGCGCTCAACTCCGCGACGCGCTCGCCGCAGTAGGTTTGCGGCAACAAGCCGTACAGCGCCGGACAGAAGTTCGAGAAGCGCTGCGGCCGATCGAGCTTGAGCAGGCCGGTGGCCTTGTCCAACTCGTACTTGACGGTGTCGGAGGGCGTGATCTCGATGTAGCAGGTGACGACATCGGAGCCTTTGTCGCCCAGGCGGACGCCGTGCCAGGGATGGGCCCGGAACAGCCGGCCCATCAACTGCCAGAGGGGCTGTCGGGATTTGGGGGTGGTGACCATGAGGGCGCCCTAGCGGACGACCCAGGGCTTGAACTGCTCTTCCTTCTGCAGGCGCGCGGCCACCGTGTCGGCCTCGCGCCGTTCCTTGAACTTGCCCACGCGCACGCGATACACCGAGGGCGCGCCCTTGGCCGGTGCCAGGACATAGGCCGGATACCCTTTGCCCGCCAGACGCTTGACAATCGTATCGGCTTCGCTGCGCTCGCGCAGGGCGGCGACCTGGATGGCAAAGCCGTTACCGGGAGGCTCGTTCGCAGCCGGTGCAGCAGGTGCAGGTGCCGGCGTGGCTGCCGTGGGTTCGGGCGCCGGGGTCTCGGCCTTCGGCGCGGGAGCCTCGGCGGGAGGCTCGGGCGTCTTCGTCAGCGAATCGGCCGCAGCCTCGTTGCCGGTCAGCCGCTCGGCGTAGCTCAACTTCTCGCCCGCCGTCACCGGAGTGTCGCTGGCGCCCTGGGTCCCTGAGGCCGGCGGCAGTGGCGGTTCAGCCTCGGGCGTGGCCGCGGCGACGACATCGGCGCCCTCCGGCAGCCCGCGTTCGCCGCGCACCCCGCGTCCGACCTGGACGCCCATCAGGAAGATGCCGACGGCGATGACGACAAAGGCCATGGCCATGAAGACCAGTTGCTTGCCGTTTAGCTGGATCTCGCGAAACGCGTCGTCTTGAGTAGTAGCCATTAGTGCAGAACTGGGCAGAATTTTACCACGGGCCCCCGCCGATCTTCGCTCTCATTGCCCTGGCATCTGCCGACTGCGGGTCGAGCGCCAGTGCCCGGTCAACTTCGATTCGGGCCGAGGCTGTGTCTTGCACCTCGAGGTAGGCCTCGGCCAGCGCCAGGTGCGTGGCCACGGTCTCGTCGCTCCAGAGCGCGATCTTGAGGGCCTCGACCGCCTCTTCCGCGCGGCCGCCGCGCAGGTACAGCCGGCCCAGCAGCAGATGGGCTTCCGCGAGGTAGGGCGACACGTAGAGCGCTCGCCGCAGCTCCTGGATCGCCTCGCGATCGGCTTCGCGTTGATACGCGCGGCGCCCGGCATCGAGGTGGAACGCGGCCAGCGCGTCACTGTCGCGCTGCCCGGCCGAGGTCAGGATCATGTCGACCCGGGTGGCCGACGGCGTCAGCTCGTCGGCGAGGCGCTCGAGGCCGCGCGGCACGGGGTCGCCGCCGGCGGCGCGCGCCTCCCAGCCGACGTACTTCGACGACAGCCGCGTGGCCAGTTCGCGTTCGCGGGCCGCCTCGGCGGTGGCGCCGGTTTGGTTCAGGGCCGTGCCGAGAATGAAGTGCGCGTCGCCGTCTCCGGGATTGCGCCGCACGGCCTCGCGCAGCCAGTAGATGGTGGCGCGCGGGTCCCGATCGATCCAGTAGGAATAGCCCAGGTTGAAGAACAGGTTGCCGTCCGACGGATCGATCTCGGTTGCCTGGCTGAAGAAATAGGTTGCCCGCCCGGGTGGCGGGGTCGCGGTGCGGCGCAACTCGGCGACACCAATCGCGTTGGTCACGGCCGCCGAGCGCTCCTCCCCTTGCAGGGTCCGCAGCGTCTGCAAGGCCTCGTCAAACCGCTTCAGGCTCATCAACGAGAGCGACCGCCGGAATCGGCTCTCGCGTGAATAGCGGCTGTCGGCGCGGATCCCGGACAGGGCATCGAGCGCGCGCTGGTGCGCCGACGCCTCGGTGTGGAGGTCCCAGAGGGCCAGGCGCGCCGGATCGAACTGCGGCGCCGCCTTGATGGCCTGCTCGAGAAACGCAATCGCCGTGGCCGGCGCCTCGGCCACGAGGCCCTTGATGTAGAGCTCGAACACCTGCATCGAGGGAGGCAGCCGGTCGCTGGGCATCGCCGGCGGCGCGGCGCTGACGCCCCGCACCTCGTGCGCCAGCCGGCTGAAAATGCCGAACAGATCGGCCAGCGCGCCCGTGGCCTGGACCTCGGGCAGCAACCGGCCGGTGTCGAGGCGCACCACGCGTCCGCGGGCCAGCAGTTGGTCGCCGGTGAGTTCCAGCGTGCCGATGACCACGACACCGGCGGCGACCACCTGGCCCACCTTGATGGATGACGCCCGGCTCAAGCCGGCGCCGGCGGGCAACTGCAGCCGGTCGAACGCACGCAGGCGTTCTTCCCGGTTGATGACCCGCTCGCCGCTGGCCGCCAGCAAATCGGTCAGCAACACCGCCGCGCCTTCGCGCATCCAGGCGAGCCGCGGTTCCTGCCGGGGGTTGTCGAATGGGAGGACGAGAACGGCCGCGCCGCCCGGGACCTGCGCGGCGCCGGCGGCGGGCCACGCCGCCACGGCCGCCCACAGGACCACGATGGCCCAATGCCGTCCGATCACGCAGTCGCCACCGGTCCGGCCGGGCGCGCGCCGTTGAAGGTCACCGCCAGGCTGACGCCGCCCTGCCGCTCCCCTGCGGGTTCGACCGAGGCCTCGACCTCGCAGTGCGCAAACAGTTGCTGCAGCGCCGCCGCGTAGAACCCCCGCATCGGTACGGTTGCCGGATCGCGCAGCTGCTGGCACAATGCCGAGTCAATCAACACGGTGGCGGCCGTACCCCGCATGCTGGTCTTGACCTTGGATTGACGGACGGTGGCCAGCACCAGGCGCTTGCCGAGCCCGAGCGCCGCGCGCGAGCGCAGCGCGAGGGGCAGCCGGCGGATGTACCATCTCCGCAGGCCCGACAGCTCCTGGTAGGTCCAATCCGCGGCGCACACGCCGGCGCGGGTGGCAATCTGATCGTTCGACGGCGGCTCTTCGCGGTGCAGGAAGCTGAGCACCGCGCCGAGCGGGGCCAGGCCGATGCGGCCGTCGCGCATGCCGGTGGGACTCAGCCAGTTTTCGTAGAATTCGAGCCGGCTTGGAGAAACATCGGCGATGCCCTGGTGCAGACTCGAAATGAGCAGGCGGCCGATTCCAGCGTCAACCATGACGAAGGCGTGGGGAAATGATAACGTGATCGTACCGCTTCGCTTCGATCCAGTCAACGAACCAGCATCATGATTCTTCCTCTTCACGAACAGCTCAAGGCGCGTGTGCGCGCCGTGCTTGCCGAGCGTTACGACGTCTCTGATCCCGGTCTCCATCTCCCGGTCGAGACGCCGCCCAACCGCACCATGGGCGATCTCGGGACGCCGGTCGCCTTCGACCTGGCCCGCCGCCTCCGCAAGGCGCCGCGCGTGATTGCCCAGGAGATTGCCGATGCCCTCGGGCCGCTGCCAGGCATCACCAGGGTCGAGGCGGCGCCGAACGGCTACCTGAACGTATTTCTCGACCGTCCGGCGTTCCTGCTGGCCCGGCTGGGCATCGCCGGCACCCTGCCCGCCGCCCCCGTCCGCACCGACAAGACCATCGTCGAGCACACCGCGATCAACCCGAACAAGGCCGCGCACATCGGCCACCTGCGCAACTCGGCGCTCGGCGACACCCTGGTCCGCGCCCTGCGTTTCCGCGGCACGCCCGTCGAGGTGCAGAACTACATCGACGACACCGGGGTGCAGGTGGCCGATGTCGTCGTGGGCTTCCGCGAATTCGAGCACATCGATCTCGCCGGCGCGCGGCACCTGGCCGCCACGACGCGGTTCGACTACTACTGCTGGGACCTCTATGCCCGCGTCACCGAGTGGTACGACGGCGACAAGGAACGCCTGAAGATCCGCGCCGCGACGCTGCACGACATCGAGCACGGCGTCGAGCCGACCGCCAGCCTGGCCGCGTTCATCGCCGATACCGTCGTGCGCGCGCACCTCAAGACCATGGCGCGCCTCAATATCGACTACCAACTGCTGACCTGGGAAGGCGACATCCTGCGCCTCAAGTTCTGGGCCCGCGCCTTCGAGGCCATGAAGGCCACCGGCGCCGTCTACTTGCAGCACGAAGGCAAGCATGCCGGATGCTGGGTGATGACGATCGACGATCCCGACGCCGCGGCGAATCCGGACGAAGACGATGACCCCGAGTCGCGCGAGAAGGTCATCGTCCGCTCGAACGGCACCGCCGTGTACGTGGCCAAGGACATGGCCTACCAGTTCTGGAAGTCGGGGCTGCTCGGCCACGACTTTCAGTACCGGCCGTTCGCGACCCGCCTGAACGGCGACACGCTGTGGGCCACCACCAGCGACCCGTCACTGGCGGTGGCCGATCACCCGGCGTTTGGCGCGGCGGCCGCGACCTACAACGTGATCGACGTGCGGCAGGCATACCTGCAGAAGCTGCTCAAGCAGGCGCTGACCGCCATCGGCCATCCCGCCGAGGCCGAGCGCCTCACCCACTTCTCGTACGAGATGGTGGCGCTGTCGCATGCCACGGCCAGGGAGCTTGGCTTCGCGCCGCCCGAAGGATCCGAAGAAGCGAAGAAGCCGTTCGTCGAGGTCTCGGGCCGCAAGGGCCTGGGCGTCAAGGCCGACGACCTGATCGACCGCGTGATCGACAAGGCCCTGGCCGAAGTCAGCCGCCGGCAGCCGGACCTCCCGGCCGCCGACCAGCGCCGTATTGCCGAAGACATCGGCGTCGCCGCGGTACGCTATTTCCTGATCAAGTATTCGCGGACGAAGGTCATCGCGTTCGACATCGACGAAGCGCTCAGTTTCGAGGGCGAAAGCGGGCCCTACCTGCAGTACGCGGTCGTGCGCGCCAACAACATCTTCCAGAAACTGCACGATCGGCTCGGCCTCGACGAAGCGGCGATGCTGACCCCGCTGTCGGGCCTGCCGCCCGACTTCATCAACGGCGGCGATGGCGACCACGAGCTCTGGGCCCTCGTCCTCGAAGCCGCGCGCCTCGACGAGGTCGTCGAACAGGTGGTGCGCACGCTGGAGTTTGCGGTGCTGGCGAAATACGGCTTCGGCCTGGCCCAGATGTTCAACGCCTTCTACCACCGCGCCCAGATCCTGAACGAGGAGCGCGACGAGGTCCGGCGCTGGCGGGCGGCGGCGGTGGCGTATTTCCGCCTCCAGCTCACCCGCATGCTCGATCTGATGGGCGTTGCTGTTCCGCCGCGAATGTAGGACGCTTGCTGCATATGGCCCTGATTGCAATCGCCCGGAACCGCCGGATGTCCGACTACGTGGAGTCCGTGCGCCGCGCCGGTGGCGAGCCAATCGAGGTGGCCGCCGGCGGCGAGTCGCCCGAGCAGATCGTGGCCCGCGTCGACGGCATCATGCTGACCGGCGGCGGCGACGTCGACCCCATGTTGTACGGCGAGGCTCCGCACGCCACCTTCCAGGCCGCCGAAGCCGACCGTGACGCCTTCGAGATTGCGCTGACCAGGGCCGCGATCGCCGCCGAGGTCCCGTTTCTCGCGATCTGCCGGGGCATGCAGCTGCTGAACGTGGCCATGGGCGGCACCCTGATTCAGGACATTCCCAGCCAGGTGCCCGGCGCGCTCGAGCACTCGGTACCCGAGCCGCGCGCCCACGTCGCGCATGACGTGTGGGTGTCGAAGGAGTCGCGGCTGTCGGCCCTGCTGGCCGAACACATGGAGGACGGCGAGACCTGCCACGTCAACAGCCGGCATCACCAGGCGGTCGCGACGGTCGCTCCCGGCTTCGACGTGAGCGCGACCTCGCCCGACGGCGTGGTCGAGGCCATGGAACAGCCCGGCAGCGCGTTCTGCGTCGGCGTGCAATGGCACCCCGAGAATTTCTGGCGCACGGGCGAGTTCCGCTCGCTGTTCGAAGGGTTCGTGCAGGCCGCTAACGCACGAAAGCGGTAACCGTCTCGACGTGCGCCGTGTTCGGGAAGAGGTCGAACGCGCGCACGCCGCTCATCTGGTAGCCGGCAGCCACCAGCAGCCGCGCATCGCGCGCCAACGTCGCGATGTCGCACGACACGTAGATGACCTTCGGCGCCTGCACCGCCATCACCCCGGCCAACGCTTCCTTCGACAACCCCGTGCGAGGCGGATCCATGATCACGGTCGACGCCTTGGTCGCATGAGGCAGGTAGTCCTCCACTGACTCACTGCGCACGCGGACGTCCTGGCGGGCCGAGGCGTTGCGCCGGAGGTCGGCGGCCGAGAAGCGATCGCCCTCGACGGCCACTACCGGGCCGTGGCCCGCGTGCGACGTGGCGAGACTGAACAGGCCGACGCCGGCATAGAGGTCGAGCACCGGGCCTTCGGTCACGAGCGACAGCACGTGCCGGACCAGCGGCTCCAGCAGGTAACGGTTGCCCTGGAAGAACGACCGCGCGTGCCGCGACAGCCGGGCACCGGCCACGACGTCCGACACGGCCGGCGAGCCCCATAGCTCCATCGTGCGCGCGGTCTCGGGCGGCGCGCACGTCGCCCCGGTCAGGCCGTCCAGGGTCGTCACGGCCGCCAGCCGCGACGGATCGGCGTTGGGCAGCAGCTCCAGGTGCAGGGCGCGCTCGGTGGCCGCGACGTTTTCCGACAACTCGATCTCGCCGACCGGGTCTCGGCCGAGTGACTTCAGCGACTGCTCGAGCGCCTGCAACACGGCCAGCGTGTCGGGCCGCAGCTGGCGCGTCGGGCCGGGCTCGCAGAGCGAGTGGGTGCCTTCGCGAAAGAAGCCGATGCGGCCGTTGCGGACGTGCAGCCGCGCGCGCATGCGGTAGCCGTCAATCGGCGATGCCAACACCTCAACCGGCGAGTCCAGCGTGATGCGCCCCAATCGCCGGAACGCGTCGTCGATGATCGCGGCCTTGATGAGGCGCTGCCGATCGTAAGCGATGTGCGCGAACACGTTGCCGCCACAACCGCCGTCGGACGGCGAAGTGCCGTCGGCCCGCTCGGGGGCCCGGTCCGGGGACCGCTCGAGCACGCGACGGGTGATGGCCCAGCCGGTGCCGCGCTGCACCTTCTCGACTTCGGCCTCGACCACTTCGCCGGGGATGGCGCCGGCGACAAAGACGATCGCGCCGTCGTGGCGCGCGATCATCCGGCCGCCCGCGGCCGGCCGTTCAATGGTGAGCGTGAGTCGATCGCCTCTCTGCATGGTGTTGGCACTCTATGGTGGGGTCAGACCCCTCGGAACTGCTGGCGCGGGGTCAGACCCCGAGATCAGGTAAACCGAAATGGTGGCGGACGAGCCGTTCGATGGCCGCGCGGCGTGATTGCGCGTAGGCCTCGGGCGTCATGCGCTGGCGGAAGGGCGCCAATTCGGCGTCGGCTTCGTGCTCGATTTCGGTCCGCGCCCCTTCGCCGAGTGCCGCGGTCGCGGCGGCCACCAGCTCGGCCTCCACCGCCGCGACTCGCGACACGAGGGTGTCGCGAACCTCGCCCCGCGCCCGGGCGGCCTCCGGCTGCAGCGCGTCGAGCGCCCGCACGGCGGCATCGAGCGCCGCGCCGATTGCCGGGCCGGCCTGGTCGCTG
>Ga0209770_10002031_pt1 | contig 10214 bp, 7 predicted proteins | sample LauGreSu1BDMLBDD_2_FD_187572 | JGI IMG/M metagenome (GOLD analysis project Ga0209770, IMG submission 187572) | Freshwater lake microbial communities from Lake Michigan, USA - Su13.BD.MLB.DD (SPAdes) (version 2) | ecosystem: Environmental > Aquatic > Freshwater > Lake | place: Lake Michigan, USA...
GGTCCGCGGCCGCGCCACGCCCGAGGCATACCCGCCCGGGTAGCGGGCGGCATCATGCAGGAACCGCTCGACAAGCTCGCTGTTGGTTTCTATGGCCACGAGTCTCCTGATTCTAGCGTCTGCCGCTAAGCACCTTAGGCACCTTAGGCACCCTAGGCACCCTAGGCACCCTAGACACCTTGGCTAGAGCATCACGCGAGCCGCGAGCCCTATCAACGCGAACCCGGTGGCCGTCTGCAACAGTCTTCTCGTCCACGGCGCGATGAACCACCGCCGCATGGCGTCGAGTCCGGTCGCCCATGCCGAGTGACAGAGCAATGCCATCGCCACATGCGATGACGCGAGCATCGGATAGTAGAGCCGCGAGGCGCCGGCGGGAATGAACGTGGGCACGACCGAGAGGTAGAAGCTGATAATCACCGGGCTCAGCAGGTTGATGGCCAGGCCGTCGCCGAAGTATGCGCCCGCATGGGAGCGCTGGGGCGCGCTGCCCGGATCGAGCGCCATGCGGATGCCGCCATCGTGCTGATGCCACGCCCGCCACAAGCTCGACACGCCGAGGAACGCGAGGAACAGCGCGCCGGCGATCTTGATCGCCGAGAGCGACCCCGGCCAGTAGGCAATCAGCACCGACAGGCCGAGGCCGCAGGCCGTCGCGATGGTGGTGTTGGCGAGAGCCGCACCGAGGGCGGTGACGTAACCGGCACGCCGGCCGCCCTCGAGCGTATTGCGCACCACCACCGCCGTCGTCGACCCGGGGGTGACGACGAGGACGAAGGTGAAGGAGAGGTAGGCGAAGAAGCTCGGGTCCAGGCCCGTGTCGATCACTTCCTCAGCACGGCCGCGTTCGACGTCGCTTCCGCGTGATAGCGCTTTTCGCCCGCTTCAATGCGCACGGACAGCTTGTTGGCCGAGGGCGGCAGCGGGCAGGTCGTCCACGGGTTGTAGGCGCAGGGCGGGTTCTGGGCGCGGTTGAAGTCGAGCGTGACCTTGCCGTCGGGCGTGGGGCCGTCGGTATACAGGAACCGGGCCGACGGATAGGTGGTGTCGGCGCTGGTGAGATCGCGGAACACGAACCACAGGCGGTCGCCGGACTTCCACGCTTCCATGTTGGCGGTCTTGCCGCCGATGGTGACCGCGACGGTGCCAGGGACCACGAACGGCTCGAGGTCACCGAGAATCGTCGGCGCCTGGATCTCCTTGGGCTTCGCGAGCGGGGTGAAGGTGCCGGTCACTTTCATCGCCGGGTTGGCCGGGTACCACTTGAGGCCCTTGAAACCGGTGCGCAGCGGCGCCTTCTGGTCGCGCACGCGGATGGCGAGGCGCGGGCCGCTGAAGTGCAGGAAGAACGAGGTGCTCTTGTAGGTGATGAGGTCCGCCGGCCGCTGGCCCTCGGCGAGACGAAGCGGCGCCTCGGCAACCGGCTTGCCGTTGTAGCTCAACATCTGCCCCGCAGGCGCCTTGATGGTGACGTTGCGGCCGTCCATGGTGATGACGCCGGCATGCTTGGGCACGTCGCCAAACTCGAGAACGATGTCGTTCAGCGGGTCGGAGCCGAGCGTGTTGTCGCCGGGGTTGAGGAAGTGCAGGCCGGCGACGGTGAACCAGCCGTTGTCGGCCAGCAGAATCTTTTCGCGCTCGGCGCGGAACGCCTTGAGCGCAGCTTCGTCGTAAGCGGTCTGCGCGGCGGCCGCCGAGGCGGCCAGAGTCAGGACCAGCAAGCTAATGCGTTTCAATAATGTCATCTGCGTCATCTGCGTCATCTGTGGCCCCTTAACGGCGAGCAGTATACAGGTCATCACCGAGTCTGACATCCGCCCCGGCCCAGGCCTTCTCGAAAGCCGTCCGGGCCTCCTGGGCGGCAAATTTGCGCTGCCCCTCGAGGCTGCGGAACAGCCCATAGAGCGCCCGCGGGTTGCCGACGTTCTTGACCAGGTCGGCGCGGAACACCTTCTCGGCCTCGGCGAACCTGCCGGCCCTGAGCAGCAGGGCGCCGAGTCGCTCGCGCTCGGGAAGCAACCAGTCCGGCGGCTCGTTGTAGCCGAGGTGATCTTCGGCGGCGACGGCTTCGGTAAACGCCTTGAGCGCGGCCGGCACGTCGCCCCGGGCTTCCGCGACCCGCGCCGTGAGATCGTTGACCGCCACGAAGATCACGTCCACCGCGGCATTGGCCGGTCCCACCATGGCGTCGCGCGGGATCTTTGCCGCCGCCGTCTTCAGCGCCGCCAGTTCCGCCTCGGCTTCCGCCACTTGACCTTTGGCCGCCAGCGCCGCGCCCCGGGCGAAGTGATAGAGCGACGTCTGCACGGTGCGGGTCGGCGCCGGCGCCTTCGCGTCGAGAACCGGCTCCCACTGGCCAAACCGGACCAGCACGGCGAGTTCCTGTGCGGCGAACGGCTCGATCATCGCCATTTGATCGGCAATGGGATCGGCCAGCTTCACGGTCCGCCGCGCGGCATCGCGCGCCTGCGCGAAGTTGCCGGCAAACATGGCGGCCGCCGATTCGAACTGCAGGTTGTGCCCGTAATACATCGCGGCGTAGAAGCTCTGGTCGCCCCCGGTGGCCTTGAAGTACTTCTCGTCCACCGCCGCGGCGTCGGCGTTGCTCTTCGCCGACCTGGCGTACTGGCCGGTGCGAATGTAGACGTGCGCCGGCATGTGAACCAGGTGTCCCGCGCCGGGCACGAGGGTTTCCAGGCGGCCTGCGGCCTCGAGCGCTCGCGCGGGGGTCTTCGACGCCTCCACCGCATGGATGTAATAGTGATTGGCGCCGGGGTGCTGCGGGTTGCGCTTCATCACGGCTTCGAGCGCGGCGACGATGGCGTCGGTCCCGGGTTCGGGTGTGCCGTCTTTCTTGTAGAGCCGCCACGGCCGCAGGTTCATCAGGCTTTCGGCATAGAGCGTCGCCACGTCGTCGTCTTCGGGAAAGCGCTTCGCCAGCTCCCCCATCGCCTTCGAGTACGCCTGTTCGCGCGCCATTTGATCGCCGGTGGGAGCCGCCACATACCGCTTGCCCAACGCCTCGACCAAGCCCTGCTCCACGGCGCTGCCACCCGACTTGCGCCGCTCGGCCTCGGCCAGGTGGACGTAGCCCTGCTTGAGGCGTTCGGCCGGCGCCACGTCGTTGATATTGGTGCCGAGCGCCAGCGACATGCCCCAATGCGGCATGGGCGACGACGGGTCGAGCGTGGCGGCGCGCTCGAACGACTTGAACGATTCCTCGTGGTTGAAGCCGTAGAGCAGCGCGAGACCCTCGTCGAAAAACTGCTGAGCCCCGGCGCTGGCCGTCTTGATGGCGCGGTGATAGCTGCCAAGGTTGCCGAGCAGCCTGGTTCGCGGCCCGGTGGCCGGCGCGGCGGGCTCGTGCGCGTCATGGGCCGACTGGTTGGCGGCGACCGGCGCGGGTTCGGGTGGCCGTGAACAGGCGCCCGACAAGACGACGAGCGCGACGAGGAGCGCGCGCAGTTTCATACGGATCCTCTCCAGCCGAGGAGCAACAACACCGTTTCCGCGCCGAGGAGCAGGCTGGCCAGCGTGAGATGCACAACCTGCGCGCCCGGCAACAGCGAAACATACGCCATAACGACGCCCACTGCCACCTGGACGATGGCCAGACCCAGCACCACCCACGACCAGCGAATCAACAGGCCGCTTGCTCGTTTGGCCACCAACCAGAAGCACAGCAGGATCGACCCCAGCAGCGTGACAAACGCCGCATCGCGATGCAGGAAGTCGAGCGTGCCTACCGTGGCCAGCGCCGCGTGGCGCGCCACGCCCGCATCGAGCGCCGCATCCACGCCGCCGCGCACCTGGGTGCCAATCGCGATTTGGATCAGCGTGACGACGATCAGCACCATCGCGAAGGTGCTCAGGTGCTTGGGTGCTGAGGTGCTCGGGCGCGAAGGTGCCGGCGTGCTCGGGTGCGCCGGGGGAAATGCGCGCACCGTGACGTACAACAGCATCTGCACGATCACCAGCGCGACCATCATGTGGACCGTGACGATCCAGGCGGCCAGCTCATGCGCGACGACACGGCCGCCGAGCCAGCCCTGGAAGCCGGTCAGCAGCAATGCCCCGATGGTCGTCCACAGGATGCGCGGATCGCGGCGATGATGCCGCCACGCCGACACCGCGGTGGCGAGAATCAGCAACCCGACCGCGGCGCCAAGCAGGCGGTTGAGGTACTCCGTCCACATCAGCGTCGGGTTGAACTGCGACGGATCGAACTGCGGCGGCAGTTCCGCCGCCGACGATGGCGGAATCCAGCCGCCGAAGCACCGGGGCCAGTCAGGGCAGCCGAGCCCGGCGCCGGAGGCGCGCACCAGGCCGCCCACGAGGATCAGAAAATAGGTCGTCGCCGTCGTCCACAGGGCGAGGCGCTGAAAAGATGACAGTCGTTGAAACATTCGCAACCAATCTCCAGTCTAGCGCCTTCATGGCCATCCTGGCCGACCTGCGGTGTGCCTGCCGGATGGGCGGGCGCAGCCGGCGCGGGGCGGCGGCGACCGATCCCGCCACGGCCCGGCGGGCCGAGTAAGACGACAGCTGGTGAGGTCTTGATCTGGTGATGTGGTGATGTGGTGATGTGGTGATCGAATCGGTTGATCGATGACCGGTTGATCTGGTGAGCGATCTGTTTGATCGGTTGATCTGTTTGGGTTCGACAACCGCCTCAATTCGACAGATCACAACCTCGCTCACCAGCTCACGAGATCACCAGCTCACGACCTCGATCGCGACATCACCAGATCAAGAGCTCACGAGATGTTCGCTCACGAGATGTGCGATGTCATCGCACGACCTCGAACACCCTGACCATGGGCGTCTCGTTGGACTTCTGCTGCGGCTCGCGAAACTCCTGCGCCACGCGCAGGCCCGTGATGCCGGCCACCGGAAACGCCGGCTGCCACGGCGTGCGCCCCACCACGACAAACTCCGGCCCGCGGCCGGCAGCCGCGCGCTTTGCCTCGTCTGCCGACGCATATGACTGCGGCTGCGAGACCTCGCAGAACTGCCGGCCGGCGCCGTCGACGCGCTGCTGCTTGCGCACCACCCACGTGTTGTTGACGGGATTGGTGGCCGTGCCGCCCAGCACCATCAATCGGTAAGCCATCGTCTGGTAATACGGCTCGTAGTAAATCCAGCTGGGCGTCCACGGATCGGTGTCGCCTGCGCGCGAGTAGCAGAGTGAGTAGAAATGCGAGGTGGGAATGCCGGCCCAGTCGGCCAGGTTCTCGAAGCGGCCGGCGAGCGACCCGTTACCGGTGTCGCGAAACGGCAGTTCCCAATCGACCATGACCAATCGCGCGCGGTTGGCCTTCAGGATGTCGAGCGCCGCGGCCTCGTCGGTCGCGGTGAGAAACGCCGCCGACTGCGGCGCGCCGGCTTGCGTCGGGTTTGACACCGGCACGCGGTGCGCGGCCTGGACCAGCCAGTAACCCTGGTCCCACCAGTTCATCACCGTGTAGGCCGCCGGCGGATTGGTGGCGCCGTACCGCGAGTAGTAATAGTCGGGCGAGCCGAACGGCTCAGGCGTGGCGGTGCGCAGCCACGTCATGGTATCCGCCCAGTAGCCGGGCATGCCGCCGGCGCGAGTGGTGGTGAGCGCGGCCGGCACCAGGTTGGGCGCGACGACGAGGCCGGCCACGAGCACAATGGCGAACTCCCGCTGCATTGGCATGGACGGCGTGGCGCGGGGGTGCGGATTATCCGCATGCGGCACACCGCCCCAGTCGAGCACGCGCGCGCACAGCCAGCCCGCCACCAGGGCGGAGGCCGGCACCAAGTAGTAGCCAAAGCGGTTCTGGCCCACCGTGGCCACGTAGTTGGCCACGGTGAAGATGACGATCAACAGGTGATCGAGCCGGCGGGAGCGCCACACGCTGGCGGCCAGCGCCGCCATGGCCAGGAACCCGACATAGAACCCGCTGCGAAAGAACACCCAGGGCTGCGCCCACTCCCAGTTGCCGGTGTAGAGAAACAGCGGACGCGCCTCGAGCACGGCCATGCGCGTGGGATCGGGCTGGAACCGGGCCAGGTCAATCGCCACTTGCCGGACGAGAGCCGGCTCCAACCAGTACGCGCCCACCACGGCGACCGCTGCCACGCCGGTGAGCGACCCGAGCGCCAGCAGGATGCGGCCGGCCAGGATCATCACCAGCAGCGACAACAGCAGCAGCACCGCCAGGCCCGCGACCTGCGTGTCGTATCGGAAGAGATGGGGGTCCTGGAACGCGACGACGATGATGAGGGCCGTCGTGGCCGCAATCGCCGCGGCACGGGCCGCCGGCGCGGCCATAGCGCGCGGCGACAGCAGGGACACCATCGCCATCCACGCCGCCAGGATGGCGACCAAGTACGCGCCGCTTCCCCACGCGAGCAGATACAAGCCCAGGCAGCCGCCGGCCGCGATGGCAGCCGCCATGCGCCCTGTCTTCATCGCCCAGGCCAGCCCGGCCAGCGTCGAGAACGACAACAGCACTTCGAGCGCGTGGTGGTCGACGAAACCGACCAACGTGCGATCGAGAAAGTGACCGGGCAACACGGCGGCCAGCAGCGCCGCCATCAGGCCCGCGCGGCGATCAAAGGCAATCGTCCCCACCAGCCAGACGGCCACCACGGCCAGCACGCCCATCGCGGCCGGCGCCATTGCCGCCACCCGTTCGATGTATGCCGTCGAGGCGCCGGTTCCCTGCGTCAGGACGACGGCGGTCGAGATGACGAAGTCGAGCAGGGGCGCGACGGCGACGTACTGGCCGTCAGCGGACGCATACGGGTCGACCGTCACGTGATGCGGATAGTTGCGAACCTGGTTCTCGACCAGCCGCACGTGGTACCACGAATCGGTCTCGAGAAAATTGACGCGGTCCGATCCCAACACATCGTCCCACGGCGCAAACAGCCTCAGCGTTGCCGCGACGCCGAGAATGACGAGCAGGCAGATGACATCCAGCTTTCTCATCGCTCAGTCGTCACCTGTTCGCCGCGCATGAAGCGGTCGCGATCGCGCAACTGCCAGACTTGCGTCCGGTGCGACGTCCCCGCCTCGAACGCGGGCGGCCACTCCAGCGAGAGGGCCGGCAGCGCGCTGAACCGCGCCCGGAAGGGCTCGCGTTCCCATGCGTCGAGCGCAATGACGACCGGCCGATTGGCATCGCGCAGCGACGTGATGGCCGCCACCATGGTCTCGGGCGAGGCCGCATCCCAACGGAGAATCGAGCGGCCGGTGTAGTAGCGCAACGCGCCGCTCTGCTCGCCGGCAACGATCACGGCGGCGGCAGGCTGCGTCCGCGACAGGTAACCGGCGGCTTGCGAGACCCGGCGGTGCTGATCGGCGAGGCGGAAGGTGTCGAGCGTGCGGGCCTGCGAGACGCCCTGCGCGGCCACACCCAAAACCACCGCGGCCACCGCCGCCAGCCGCCATGACGCCGGCATGCGTGTTATGAGCGCGGCGGCCGCCACGCCTGCGAACGCGGCCGCGACGGCCAGCGCCGGCAACAGGAACCGCAAATACGACCAGACATCGAACACGGCGTATACCAGATACGCGGTCACGACCAACCCGGCGAATGCGGCCAGCGGGCGCGCCGAGGCCGTTCGCCACGCGAGCGCCATGCCGGCCGGGGCGATCAGCAAGAACGGCGAGGTTGCCACCAGCCAGCCCAGGTATCGCGACAAGTTGGCGCCGAAATTGGCTATGGCGAACAGCTCGTCGGCCGTGCCGTAGCCCGACCGAAACGGCGAACCGTACCACTGCCATTGCAGCCACATCAACGCCACCCCGGCCAGCGCAACCGGACTCGAGAACGCGATCAGCCGCCGCGGGTTCCAGCCAATCGAGAACAGTGGCACGGCGGCAAGCGGCGCAAGGTTGGGGCGGACCAGGACCGCAAGCGCGCAGGCAAGGCCCGCGAGCGCGCTGCGCACGGGTCCCGGATCCCGGGCCCCGGATCCCGCGTGAACCAGCAACCACGTCAACATCCAGAGCGCGGTGACCGGCACATCACTCATGGGCTGCACCGATTGGAACAGCAGGATCGGACTGGTGGCGATGGCGACCGCGGCGATGATACCCGCTGCCCCACCGGACAAGCGGATGGCCAGGGTGCCCGTCGCCCAGACCGTCAACGCCGCGGCGAGTGTCACCAGCCAAGTGGCAGCGGCCGCACCGCCGAGCGCGTGCGGCAGCGCCATCAACAACGGCAGGCCTGGGGGATAGGTCGGCGACTGCAGTCCCGCAACGGGTGCGGGCCGCCAGCCGAGCGGCACGGTCAGCCACGGATCAGCGGCGCCAATGATCGCGGCAAGCGGTTCGTGATGAAAGATCCGGCCCGACGTCCAGTGCGCGGCCTCGCTGAGATAGCCGGATGCGTCGGCGCCGGCGGCGGAAGCGGTCGCAAAGGCGGCCGAGACGGCCGCGGCGGCCAGGGCGACGCCCATCACGATCGACGAGGCGCGGCGTTCGAGGGTGGCCGAGGCCAATCGCAGATCCGTCGCGACGGCCCGGCCGCGACGCGCGAGCGCCCACCAGGAGGCCACCAGGGCCGCGGCCGCAAGCGACGCAGGGACGGGAGAGCGGGCGGAAAGGCGAAGGCCGCCAACGGTGGCGCGAACGCCGCCGCTCGCGGCCAGCAATACTGCGACGGCGGCCAGGGCGGCCGCCACTCCGAGCAGACTTCGGCGGTTCAAACGCCTTGATTATCCGGCGAAAGCCGGATGGCACAAGCTAGCGTTTGGGAATCGTCCAGAAGTAGACCTTGCGGCCGTCCACGTCGAGTTCCTTCTCGGGTTTCCAGTCGCCCATGTCGAACGCGTGCGACACGATGCGCGTGCCGGGCTTCAGCTCTTTCATCAGCTTGGGCATCAGCTTCACGTTGAGCGAGGGCAGCAGATACAGCGTCACGACGCTGGCGCCGCTCAGGTCCTGCTCGAACAGGTCGCCTTCGACCACCTTGACCAGGTTGCCCACGTTGTTCTTGGCGACGTTCTCGGTGGCTTCCTTGATGCGCTGCGGATCGATGTCGAAGCAGACGCCGCGTGCGCCATACTTCTTGGCGGCGGTGACCGGAATGCGGCCATCCCCGCAGCCCAGGTCGTACACGATGTCGTTCTTGGTAACGTTGGCGACCTGGAGCATGGCTTCGACCACCGCCTCGGGCGTGGGCACGAAGATGACGTCAGGGCGGCGAGCCGGCGCGGTGGTCTGCGCCAGCGCCGAAGTGGCGCCGGGAAGTCCCGCCACGACGACAGTTACGGCCAGGGCGAGAAGACGAGTACGCATGCGAAGCAACCTCCTGTGGACGTGAGATCGACAGTATATCCCTTGCTCGTGACCGTGCTCGCGCTGGCGGCGTGCCGCCCGGCAGAGCCGCCGGCCGCGGCCGGGCCGGCGCCGCTGCGCGGGTCGTGGCTGCCACCTGACGCGGTCGAGGTGGGTTCGGGAGCCGACTATCCCTTTGGACTGGCGCTTGCCCCCGACGGCCGCCGCCTCGTCTTTCCTGCCGCGCATGCGGGGCGGGTGTCGTTGTGGCTGCAGGACCTGTCCACCGGCGAGGCGCGCACGCTGGCCGCGACCGACGGCGCCGCGGCGCCCTTCTGGTCTCCCGACGGCGCCCGAGTGGGCTTCCTCGCGGAGCGGCGTCTGCACGCGGTTGAGCTGGCTTCGGGCGCCATGACGGACCTGGCCGAGGCGCCGAACGGACACGGCGCGACCTGGAACCAGGCCGGCGACCTCGTCTTCGCCGGCACCACCGGCGGGTTGCAGCGGCGCGCGGCCGACGGCGTCCTCACGCCACTCACGACGGTCGATCGCGAGGCCGGCGAGTCGGCCCATGCCTGGCCCACGTTCCTGCCCGATGGACGGCACGTCGCGTATCTCGTGACGGCCAACGAACGGTCGCGGGCCGGTATCTGGCTGGCCTCGCTCGACACGCCGGCGGCGCCCACCCGGCTGGCGGCATCCGACGCGCAGCCGATTGTGGCGGGCCGCACGTTGTTGCTGTTGAGCGGCCAGACGTTGCTGGCGCAGCCGCTCACGCCCGCCACCTGGCTACCGGAGGGACGCACGACGCCGGCCGGGATGCCGGCCGGCCGCGGACCGCTGGGACAACTGTTCGCGACCGCTGCGGCCGACGTGCTGATCTACGGCGCGCCCGGATCAAGCCGCCGCGAGTTGCGATGGGTCTCGCCGGCCGGCAAGACGCTGGGCCGCGCCG
>Ga0209770_10002035_pt1 | contig 10198 bp, 14 predicted proteins | sample LauGreSu1BDMLBDD_2_FD_187572 | JGI IMG/M metagenome (GOLD analysis project Ga0209770, IMG submission 187572) | Freshwater lake microbial communities from Lake Michigan, USA - Su13.BD.MLB.DD (SPAdes) (version 2) | ecosystem: Environmental > Aquatic > Freshwater > Lake | place: Lake Michigan, USA...
GAAAACTGCGGTCATCTTATAGGCATAAGATCAAATAGTTCTGGGTGCAGGGAACCATATTTTCTCATGATTTCACCTGCTTTTGCATTTGCTTGATTCTCTAATGGACTTCCGGCATGAGAACTTCTATGATGAATACTTTTTTCCGTATGTTGTTTATAATGAACAAACTCATGAGCAAGCGTTCTTAAGATATCCATGGGATGACGATTAACAACGCTTAGATGAATTGCATTTTTGTTTGATATTTGACCAAATGCTTTAATTGTTTTTGCGAAGTCTGCATCATCCACAAGAATAACTGGAATATCATAAGTAAGTTGAAGTTCTCTTTTAAGGAAGATCTTAAAACTTTTAAGAACTAAATCAAATTGAATTCTTGTAGTTGGTCTTCCTTTTCTTTTTCCAATCAAGGACATTTTTTGAAATATTTATTATCTATCGTCAGCAGCACGGTTTTCTGAAAAATAAACATCAAAAGCACCTTCAGGATAACGCTTGAGAAGTTTTTGTACGTTACGAGCAACGACATCATCAAGAGTTACATTAAGTGCAATACAAGCTTGAGCAACATACCACATAATGTCACCCAGTTCAATGATCAAGTGCTCACGGTTGTCTTCATTATAAGGTTTCCCCTGAAAAACCATTTTTTTAATGATCTCAAGGAATTCCCCACCTTCGGCATTGATACCAACACCTGCGGTAAGAAGACGTTCAATATTAGCACCTTTCTCATCCAGTTGAACCAAACGATCAGAAAGAGCAAGAAAATCTTTAGATGCGTCACTTGTGACTACATCTACAAACTCAGCATATTTATTAAAATTAACGTGTCTAGCAGTTTCCATTAAAATTTAAACCCCTCAAATGATTTTTTTAGTTTTTTTTCTTCACTATCATTATACTCCTCTTCTTGTCCAGTGTCAACTATGTCTTTTTGTGCAGATTGTTCACAGTCATAGAGACGCATTTTAGCACGATCAATACCAACAACAAAACGCTTGTAAATGGTTGGATCATTATATCGGTTCTTAAGTTGTTTCACCATAATTTGCCCCAAACCTTCTAGATCTTCGGTGCTAATAAGGGCAAACATAAGATCAGCAGTAGCAGGAAGACCAAAGGATTCAGAAGTATCAGTAAGTTCAACATCAGAGTTACCAAAACCACTACGAGTGGTCTGAGTAGCGGAGACAATTGGGACATTAAACTCAACGGCGAGTCCTCTAAGTTCTTCCGCAATTGATTTGATATACGAATAAGAATTGATAGAACTGTTTGCCTTGTGCCTAGAGGAAGCACAAATATTAAGGTAATCAATAAAAATAATATCAGGTCGGAATGACTTCTTAAGTGCAAGTTCATTAAGTAATGCCTTAAAGTGTCCACTATGAGCAGAAGCAGTAGGATATTCTTTGATGATCAAAGTTCCTTGAGTTTTCTTTGCAAGATTTGTAACCTTAGTTTCAAAAGTAGAACGAGGAAGATCTGACAACTCCTGAATATTTACATTCAGAAGGTTTGCATCAATTCGTTCAGCAATTTTCTCTTCTGCCATTTCAAGCGTAATGTACAGAACATTCCGTCCTTGGAGCAAGACGGAGCTAGCCACATGGCACATGAATAGAGATTTCCCGACACCCGTACCAGCAAGTGCGATATTGAGAGTTTTATTAGGGAGACCACCTTTTGTGATTTTATTAAAGTATTCAAGATCAAATTGAATTTTATCCTCCTTTCTGTGATAGTACTCATATCGTTCTTCATAGTTATTTAAGTAATCGTGTCCAATATTATTGTCAAAACTGACAGCAAGAGCATCAGAAAGAATACTGGGAATAGCATCACGATTCTTTTTTTCATTATTTCCATCGGCAATGTGAATGGATTCCATAAGTGCCAGATAAATGGCACGATCACGACACCACTTCTCAGTAGTATCTATCAACCAAGTCTTATCGACAGGAGCATCATTTAAACTCTTGTTGATCTCCCTGATCTCTTTGATTTGATCTTCTGTTAAATCAGTTCGGTTCTCGACTTCGATTCCGAGTGCTTCGATTGTGATTGCCGAACCATACTTAACAATAAACTGGACAATTTCCTCAAAAATGACCTTTTCGGATTTTTGCTCAAAATAATCTGGTTGTATGAAAGGTATGACCTTACGCGAGTAGTCTTCATTAAATACTAGGTTTCTGAGAATAGTTGTTTCAATTTTTTCCATTACTTATAATGTAAATAGGCACTCATAATATACTTTGGATTTCCGATAGGAGGATTACCTTTATGAGGAAACATCCAAAGTGGTGGAAACATCACTAATGTTCCTTTTTTTGGTCGAATTATTAAATCCTTGAAGACAGTTTCTCCACCAGAATCAACATCGTTTAAATACCACATAAAAGATAAAAATCTTCTTGATGATGAATATTCAATAACATCTACATGAGTATCGAAACGATCTTCTCCCCCAGGATTGTACTTCTTTATTCTAAATTGTTCAAGTGCATGTTCTTCTGGAAAAACTCTTGGGTCAATAAATTCATAATACTTATCACGATATTCAAATATTTTTCGAATGATGTGATTATGAACTTGATTGACTTCTGAGGTTATATCTCTGTTTTCAGTTAGATTAAATTGAGTAAAATTTGGTTTCCCTTCATTATTATAACGTTCATGCTTATCTGGAACTTGATCAAAAAGAGAAATCAAAAAATCACAAATATTTGCTTCTAAAGCATTTTCATACACATGAATAAAATCATTCAGTTCATCCATAAGAGAATTGTTGTTTTGCGATGGCGTCAAGTTTGTTCATAATTTCTTCAGTGAAATATTCCTCTGGATTAGCAAGGATCTGTTTGGCATAAATCTTCTTACCATTCATCTCATAACGACCCGCTACATTCTTCCAGAGTCCACCAATCTCACCAAGTTCTAGAAGACCATAATAACGATCAAGACCTCGCTCATCATAATACAGACGGACTTCAACATCTTGATTCTCCTTACTCAAACGTGATTTATGAGTCTTTGCCTTAATAATGTTTCCGATGACTTCTGTCCCTTCTTTTTCTTTCTTTTTGCTGAGATAGATGATTGTAGAAGCAGCATACTTAAGACCACTACCACCACCCATTTCTTTTGTGGGAACATAAGCGCCGATAACATCATAGGTGTGATTAGTAACGATCATGGGAATATTTGCCTGACCTAACTTCAGAGTCAGCATACGGAATGCACCTTTAATCAGTTGAGATTTGGTCATGTCACGAACTTCCTTATCATTCAGAGCATCATTAATCTCTTTACTGGTTGAAAGCATTCCCAGAGAGTCTAGCACGAACATACAAGGATTACGTTCCCCTTCTGGTTTCTTCATATACATATCAACTGCCTTGAGTGCCTTACCACGAAACTCTTCTACAGTTACAACATTAACCACGACAATGCGTGATGTGTCGATGCCGCGACTCTCCAAAAGTGATTTTGTAATGGCAGCTTCAGTATCAAAGTAGAGACAATAACCATCGGGATTATTATTGAGAAAATTCTTAACCACGGCGAGGCTGAAGAAAGTCTTTCCAGTAGAAGACTCTCCAGCAATAGCAGTAATCTTATTGCCAGATACACCACCAAAAATACTACCTGAAACCAATGCGTTAAAAATGTACGAACCCGTGTCAACATAAGTCTCTGTCTCATCAATATCAGATGCTAATTTTGTATAATCATCACCGATTTCTTTTACAATATCTTTAAGAAAATCCATCATTTTGTTCCTTTTTTCTATAGTTTATTTTATAAGACCATAATTTTGCATAAAGTTGAGGGTTAGATGATTTCAACTTTTTAATAATAATTTCTAATTCATTTTCATTTATAGGTAATTCCACTATGCAAAAAATAGATCAAGGTTTACACTATGTTCCGTTTTCCACCCAATCGCATCAAGAATAGATTTGAGAGGGTCAATAAAACTCTTCTCAAATTGTAATTCATAGTCGATATATTTGTCAAGACCAAGTTCCTTAGGAAAAACTTGAATGAAAGAGATCACATTTTCCTGAATGATATTTGGTTTCTTAAGGAAAATATATTTAACCTTTTCACCATTATTAATCAGCGAATATTTATTAGTAAGTTTTTTCTGCTTGATATAATGATTGAAAAGAAGTGCTCCACGAACCTGAATTGGAGTTTTGGGTGCATAGATGTTTGATGATGAATAATATTTACGAATATCAGAAGCAGTTCTGGGAAAAGCAATCTGTTCTGGTGAAAGTTTTCTAAACTCATCACGACATTTATCAATAAACTTAATCACATCATTTTCAGTACCACTCATCAGAATCTTAAAGGAATCTTTCAGCATCTTACGACAAGGTGCTGGAGTAGAAGACTTAATTGCCTCAATACCCTTAATCTTCAATTTAGGTTCCTCATAACGAACACCTTCACTATCCCACACGCTCAGAATGTATCGTTTCTTCGCAGTCCAAATACCACGTTCAGCAATACATTCACGCTTCATGATCATCTTTTGATCATAGGCATTTACATAGTCTGCCAATTTTTGGTAAGAACTTTCAATATATTTTTCAAATTCCACTTGACAGACCTTATCAAGGAACGACACAACGTTTTGAGTAATTTTCTCTCTTCCCTTGAATACAGTTTCAACCAAAGGGCCCATATGGACATAAAGAGAATCGGTATCAGAAGCAATAACATAATCAACATCATCGGTTTTAAGAACTTTGTTTAAATACCTATTCATAGAATTCATAATCCACTGAATAGAAACCTGCCCAGACAGAGTGATTGCCTCTGCATTTGCTAGTTTAAAATATCGGAAATATTGATTGCCGATAGCACCATAAGCAGAGTTAAGTTGAATCTTCCTTGCCATCTGAATATTATTGCAACGGGAGATTTCTTTTAGAAGTTGTTTGTTCTTTGTCTTCTCATATTCCTGCTCCGCAGCAAGCATCTTCTTTTTGAAGATCACACGTTCATTATAGATCTTTTCCATCAATTCTGGAAGAAATCCACGCACATCTTTACGATACATCGCTCCGTTCGCACAAACGGCATAATCCTTATAGAGTTCAAAATTCAATTGCTCATTCAGAATCTTATCAACATTTACGGACGGATGTTTCTCTTCCAGAAGAGTTTCTGGCGAGATGTTGTATTGCATAATGAGGTGAGGGTATAGGGAGTTGAGGTCAAAAGACACAACCCAGTCATACTTTCCAGGAATAGGTTCTTTAACATACGCACCAGCATACTTTGAATCCTTATCAGAACGTTCTTTAGGAGGAATCACAATATTCCTCTTCTTCAGGTAGTTATAAATGATCGTATCCCACATCCGAACCTGAGAGAACACATCAGCATAGTTCGCCTTTGCGTCATATGCCATCGTGATCGCAAGTTCAATCAGTTTCATCTTGTCTTCCAAACGGTCAACAAGTTCTACGTCAACGATGTTATACTCTACGAACTTCTGCCAACCCTTTGTATAAAAGTCCTTGAAGGTTTCATACTCAGAGTGATCCAGTTTCTTCTGCCCCAATTCTACTTCGGCAATATAATCCAGTCGATAAGATTCCTGTGCTTTATAGGTGAATTTCTTATAAAGATTCAGGTAATCAAGTTGAGTAATTCCACCAACATCGTAAGCAATGTGCTTACGCCCAGAGATGTAAACCTCAGATTCAGTAACAAGACCCCAAGGAGACATACGCTTCATCAGTTTCTCACCGAGAACACGATCCAAACGACGAACAAGATATGGAATATCATACAGTTCAATATTCCAACCAGTCACAACCTCAGGAGCATTTTCCTCAATCATCCACCAGTTAATAAAGTCCATCAGAAGATCCCTCTCATTTGTGAAGGATCTATAAATGACGTTCTTCTGTTTGTTCTGAAAGGGACCAGATCCCCAGGTGCGAATTTGCTTGGAAGAATAGTCCTGAATAGTAATCAACAGAACTTCTTCGGCAGCAGACTCTACATCTGGGAATCCGTTTTCGGAAGCAACCTCAATATCCAAAGTAGAAACCTTGATTTTACTGATATCAAACTTGACTTCCTCTTCAGGATACATTTCAGAAATGTATTGATAAATGTATCCTGTATTTCCATGAATTTTAAAGTTTTCTACGTTCTCATACTTCTTAATAAACTCACGACAGTCACGAACACATCCAGGTTGAATTTCTTCAACATACTCACCAGTTAGAGTTTGATATTTAGTTTTTTTATTAGAAGGGACAAAAAGAGTCGGGTTAAACTTCTCACGAGTCATGAAATGTTTTCCATTTTCATAACCACGAACCAAGAAGTGATCCCCGACCATTTGAACGTTTGTGTAAAAGCGATGATTCATAAATATCAGGCAGTTAATTCAAGATACTTTTCAATAATTTCTGGTTTTGGATCTACAATAGTAAGAATACTATCCGAATGAATCATCATTTCTCTTTGCTCTGTAATATCAGGCCAAGGAGTTAGATTACCTCGAATATCGATTTTATAAGGATTAATGAGTTTACAATCTGGTTCTCCAAGTTCGGAACCAATTTCAATAATCTCAGTAACAATTACGTTATCAACTTTCAGTAAAAGACACTTGATCGATTTGTCCATTTAATTTTTCCTCATACATTTCTTTGATGGTTTGAATAGGTTCCACAATTGTAACAATCCAATCAGGTGGAACTGGTATTTGATTATCACTTGTTAAAATAATCCAAGGAGATAAGGAAACTTCTAAATCCGCTTTTGAATTCTCATTTTCCTCAACTAAAAGAAAACTCTTTCTAGTTTCAATCTTATGTGGATGATTGAATAAGAATCCACAAACTTTTTCTTCAGAAATTAGTTCTTTGATATCGGAAATAATTGTTTCTCCAGATTTTAATAACGCTAATTTAATTGACATGTCTCAAATCATTCCTCATTCCATTATAGCAAAAAAAGAGGGAGGCGTCAACTGGTTTTTACCAGTTGCCCCCCAGCGCCGACAATAGTCAATTATATTTAGAGATAGTCTTTCCTCTTATGATGTTCTGGAATAATTCTACCAAGAGTAACCACCAAAAGACCATTCTCAAAATCAACTGACTTAACTTCAGTGTCATCAGAAAGTGTCCATGCTCGTTTAAAGGATCTTTGCGCTAATCCCTTATGAACATAATTGGTTTCTGTTTCTTTGTCTTCTTTCTGCCCCTCCACAAAAAGTTTTCCGTCTTGAGTATAGACAAAGACTTCTTTTTTCTTAAATCCAGCAAGTGCAAGTTCTAATCTTGATTCCACATTACTTACTTGTACAAGATTATAAGGTGGGTAATTAGATGTAGTTTCGTGAAGATTAAATAGACGATCAAAATACTCATCCATTCCAATGCTATGACGAGTAATCCTGTCCATCAAGGCAGGCAAATCCGCAGATGTAAACCGCGAGGTTGCAAGGTTAGTCATTATAGTAGCTCCTTTTTAAGCGAGTTTGTGTTTTGTGGATCCTTTTTGGCATCCAGTACTAATTATACAACAAGTACAAAAAAAGGGAGTGTTGAACTCCCTAATAAATCATTCGGTTTCTTCACCTCTTTTTTTCTTGGAACCAATATTATATTTGGTTTCCAAAATCCAATCTCCTTTATCCTTATAGGCAAGGACTTTAATTTGATTTAGTGGTGCAATATCTTGAATTTTTTTAACATCAATAATTGTAATTAATCCCCAATCTGCAAGAAGTTGGGCAATACGATTACGACGTTGAACATCATTTACAGTCAGATTGGCATGTTTACCATCCAATGCAAAAAGTTCCTTAAAATGTACAAGATAATATCTACCCTGCTTGTGCAGAATATGACAAGACTGATAGATTTTCTTTTCCTTTCTTGAAGCAACTCCAATACGGGTCAAAGTCTCACGAACCTTTAAAAAGTCATCAGGTTCATTAAGAATCACTTCCACCATTTGATCGGGCGTCCACTTTACTTCAGGTTCTTGAACGACACTCATTTTGTTCCTCCAGTTTCAAATTTTGATTTTATAAAAGTAAGTTGTTCTTTTGTAAGAATCCTCAAAGCCTGTTTTGCCTTTTCATTACTATAACCATAGTAACGTTTAACATAATCAAGATCTTTGATTGTATCTTTACGGAGCCAGGGAGAAAATCTCTTCTTTTTCCTCAGACTATTTATAAAAAAGTCATATTGCATTTTCTTTGAAAGGAATGAGTACATATTCATTTCATTCGCAAACATAATAGAATCAATATGACCAGAAAAACAACGATTAATAATATACGGATTGTATTCTTTTTCTAAAGATGGATCCTCATCAATTAGATTTTTTTTCGTTTGATTGATTGAATTTAACCAGTCTTTTAATTCCATATTATCTAATAATTTCCAAGTTTGAATGTGCTGTCCACAACTCAAGTTCTGTTCTTAATTTATGTTCCGACTTGAGTTTTTCATACCTTTTAGATGCTTTTCTTTTCCACCATTCGATGACTTCTTGTGGTTCGTATCCAAACTTAGAGATATAATACCTTTTCTTTTCAGTGAGTGATTTTGCATGTTCGATGCAAGACTTAAACTCAAGTAGTTTTGAGGCATCACAAAGAGACTTTGTGATGATTGAAATCATCTTGGTTTGAATTTTTAATTTCTTAGATGATTTATCTGCAGAAATTAATCGTTCTCCACCGTTTGCATTATTATTGAACCACCAAAACATATCTCTAAAATAATCATCATGAAATAATGGAAGAAAATTACTTTCAGTATCTCCTATGTGTCGAATATAAGGTTTAAGACCATCATACATGGATACTCCTTTTGTTGTACCGTATAATGAAGTTGTTTCAAAGTATTGAAGATCAGTTCCATACTTTGCATTAAATTGTCGTTTGAGTTCATTAGATGATGCCAGTAGTGCAAGAAGTTTTCCACCAAGATAATTATATCCAAAAGGTTGTACTGGGACAATATTAAATCCCATTACAAACTCATGATTAATTTTTGATAATGATAATACTTCACCAAAATAATCATTTCTTGGTTTCGAATTAATAGTTGGTGATCCAAATCTAACTACACCAACAATTTTTTTAGTTGTATCTTCAGTTACAATCCATTTAATTGTTCTTCCAGGAATTGCTTCCTCAATTGGATTTGATGCAGTCATGTTCAAAATTTCAGAATATAATTCTTGATTATATTTTGTTTTTGGTTTTGAACTAGTATCAACTTCATGAATTGAAAAAGACATGTCATTGGGATGAATACTAAAATTTGAAAAAATCTCATCCTCAGGCCCAAATAATTTTCCAGAAGAATTAGAGATTCTACTTTGTTTTACAAATCTTAGATAATCATCAATTCTATTGAATTTTGAATAATACTCAATAAATTGATCTGCCGCCCAAATGGCATTTTCTGGAGATAGCATAATTAAAACTTATTTTCAAAATATTTAAGGCAAATTTTCATTACAAAATTACCTCAACCATACTCAAAAGTTGACTAGCATCAATCTGCTTTTCTGTTGGAACAACATTAGAATGAACCATTTGATACTCACCCCTTTCAAGTTTAAAAGTTGCACCAGCACCATCACATTCAACCCGCGAATATACAGTATCCCAATCTGTATATGCAATAGACATACTTTTAGTATCTACGAGAAGCATATATTCAAATGTTTTTTTAATATCTTCCTTTTTCAATTCAATTTTTTTCTTTTTTCCTGGACGTTTATTAATTAAGACAACTCGTTTACAACTTCCATTTTTATTAAACAAACCTAGAGATCCTTTCATTTCATAATAAGTTCCATAATAATCTACAAAATCTCTACCATCTTCATAGTCACCAACATAAATTAGTTGACCATTGCTCCATTTTGCAAAAGACTTTTCTTGCAAATATGTGCGGAAAGTTTTAAATGCATTAGATTTCATTTGAGTTGTGTTTGTGGCATTTACACATCCAAAGAATTCTTCAAGATTGATGCGGGAAAAATCAATTGTCATAATCAGGTTTATTATACTTAAGGTATTCAAAAAAAGTAAGTTTCATTTCTTTCTGCGTCATGCCACAATGTTTAGCAGCAGCAGGAAGAGTCATTTTAGCACGAAAGAGACCTTCGTTTGCTT
>Ga0209770_10002038_pt1 | contig 10191 bp, 9 predicted proteins | sample LauGreSu1BDMLBDD_2_FD_187572 | JGI IMG/M metagenome (GOLD analysis project Ga0209770, IMG submission 187572) | Freshwater lake microbial communities from Lake Michigan, USA - Su13.BD.MLB.DD (SPAdes) (version 2) | ecosystem: Environmental > Aquatic > Freshwater > Lake | place: Lake Michigan, USA...
GCCATCGACAACATCGAATACGCGGTGGTTCCCACACCATCGGCACTTGCCCTGCTTGCGGTTGCTGGAGTGGTTGGAAGGCGGCGACGATAATGTACGGAATCATTACTGAAACAAACCAATTTGTTTCAGATAATTTAGTAGACTCTTCGGGAGAACCCCGCAAGGGTCTTCTTGTTTTTAAGAAGAAATCAAATGCGGTATCAGAAGCAGAGTCATTAAACGAACTGCGAAAACAAAACAAAATGACACAATGTTATTCTGTTGAGAAGGTTACTCTTGAAGATATACCTAGTTGTGGCATCATTCTTGATGGCAAGTGGAAAGATAAATTATGAATATATCAAAACTAACTGATGCAGAATTGATTGAACTTAAACGACAAACAGAAAATGACATATCAAAATACCACAACTTTCAGTTGGTTCGTAAGATTCAATTGAATTCTGCTTACGGTGCGATAGGCAATCAATACTTCCGATATTATTCAACTGAACTCGCAGAGGCAATCACTCTGTCGGGTCAGTTGTCTATTCAATGGATTGGTCAGGAACTTAACAAGTACATAAACAAAACTGTAAAGACAGAGAATATTGATTATGTGATTGCATCAGATACAGATTCAGTTTATCTTTGCTTGAATAATCTTGTAGAGAAAGTATTTCCAAACATTGGTTTGTTTGATGGCAGTTCTGTCACAACAAATACTAAAACTATTGTAGACTTTCTTGATAAAGCAGCAAATGAATTGTTTCTTCCATTCATTGATAAAAAGTTCAAGGAACTTGCTGATATCACAAATGCATACGAGAATAAGATGCAGATGGGTAGAGAAGTTATTGCAGACAAAGGCATATGGACTGCAAAGAAACGGTATATGCTAAATGTATGGGACTCAGAAGGTGTAAGATATACTGAACCTAAACTAAAGATCAAGGGTATTGAGACAACTCGTAGTTCTACTCCAGAGTTTGTAAGAAAGCATCTCAAGACCGCAATCAATATTACTTTGAACGGTACAGAGCAGGAGATGGTAAACTTCATTGAAAAGTGTAGAGATGAATTTTATTCTCTGCCACCAGAGCAGATGGCATTTCCTCGTAGTGTTAATGGTATGACAAAGTATGCGGATAAAGATACAATTTATCGTAAGTCAACACCGATTGCTGTCAAGGGTGCTTTGATCTATAATCATCATCTCAAGCAAATGAAGTTGGAAAAGAAGTACAAGAAAATTATTGAGGGTGATAAGATTAAATATCTTCATCTCAAGAAACCGAATCCATTTGGTGGAATTAATGGAGAAGATCAAGTTATATCTTTTCCAAATACTTTACCTAAAGAATTTGAACTTGACAAATATATTGATTCTAAAAATCAATTTGAGAAATCTTTTATTGATCCGTTGACTACGATCCTAGATACTATTGGGTGGTCAACAGAGAAGAAAAACACACTAGAAAACCTATTTGGTTGAAAGGATATATTATGAGTGATTTTTTATCATCAATGGTTAAATCATCGGGAAACAAATATGCATCATTGGTTAGTGACGGACTCGAAGGGTCAGATGTCAGCGGATTTGTAGATACTGGAACCTATCTTCTTAATGGATTGCTTAGTGGAAGCATTTATTCTGGGATGCCTGGTAACAAAATTCTTGCACTTGCTGGAGAATCTTCTACAGGTAAAACTTACTTTACCCTATCTATTGTATCCAAGTTTCTAAGAGACAATCCAGATGCGGTTGTTCTTTATTTTGATTCAGAGCAAGCAGTTACTTCCGAGATGTTCAAGAATCGCGGTATAGACCCAAAGCGCATTGCTGTGTTTCCAGTATCAACTGTAGAAGAATTTCGTCATCAGGCAATTACAATCGTTGACAAGTATCTTGAACTTCCAAAGGAAGATCGTAAACCAACAATGATTGTTCTTGATTCACTTGGCATGTTATCAACATCCAAGGAGATGAATGATACTGCTGAAGGCAAAGAGACACGCGACATGACTCGCGCACAAATCGTGAAATCAACCTTCCGTGTACTTACAGTGAAACTTGGCATCGCAAAGATTCCAATGATCATGACAAATCATACTTATCAAGTCGTTGGTGCTTATGTTCCAATGTCTGAGATGGGTGGTGGTACAGGTCTTAAGTACGCAGCATCAACTATTGTTTATCTTTCAAAGAAGAAGGATAAGAATGCTGATGGTGAAGTTGTTGGTAACATCATTCATGTTAAACTTTACAAGGGTCGTTTTACCAAGGAAAATAAACAAATTGATGTTCGTCTAAACTATGATACTGGTCTTGATCCATATTATGGTCTTGTTGATATTGCTGTCGGTGCTGGTATCTTTAAGAAAAATTCAACACGAATTGAACTGCCTGATGGAACAAAAGTATTTGAGAAGACCATCTACGATAATCCTGAAAAGTATTTCACAAAGGATGTTCTTGATCTGATTGACAAGGCAGTGTATAATGAGTTCAGTTACGGTGCAGACACAAAGGTAGAAGACGATGACTGATATCGAAAAACTGATACTTCACAATCTAATTAAAAACGATACATATTCACGAAAAGTAACTCCCTTTATCAAAAGGGAGTATTTTCATGACCGTGCTTTGAGATTTGTTTATGAAACAATTCATGACTTCATAATCAAATATAATAATCTTCCAACAAAAGAAGCACTATATATTATACTTGACAAAAATAAAAGTATAACACAAGAGGAGATGAAGCGTGTCTCACATATCATTGAAGAAATATCAAATACTCAAGAGGCATGTGATGTTGAATGGCTCCTCAACGAAACAGAAAGTTTCTGTAAAGAGAAAGCAGTCTACAATGCGATTATGGAATCCATTCAAATTATTGATGGTAAGTCTCAGCAATCGCAAGGTTCAATTCCTGACATTCTTTCAAAAGCACTAGCAATATCTTTTGATGCTCATATCGGGCATGATTATATTGAAGATTACGAGAAACGATTTGATTTTTATCACACCAAGGAAACGCGAATTGCTTTTGATCTTGAGTTTTTCAATCAAATCACAAACGGTGGAACTCCAACTAAGACACTGAATATTGTGATGGCAGGAACAGGTGTTGGTAAATCTTTATTCCTTTGCCATCACGCAGCAAATTGTCTGAAACAAAATCAAAATGTTCTTTACATCACATGTGAGATGGCAGAAGAAAGAATTGCAGAACGAATTGATGCAAATCTATTGGATGTAACTCTTGATACTCTTCGTGAATTGCCAAAAACAGTTTATGAGAAGAAGATGAATAATCTCAGTGCTGGAGTCAAGGGTAAATTGATTATCAAGGAATATCCAACTGCAACCGCAAATGTCAATCATTTTAGATTCCTACTTGATGAATTGCAACTGAAACGCAAATTCAAACCTGATATTATCTTTGTTGATTATCTAAACATCTGTGCTTCCGCAAGATTGAAAAATGGTAACAATGTAAATTCTTACATGTATGTGAAATCTATTGCTGAAGAGTTGCGTGGTCTTGCAGTTGAATATGGTGTTCCATTGTTCAGTGCTACACAAACTACACGATCTGGTTATTCCAGCACTGATGTTGGTCTTGAAGATACATCTGAATCTTTCGGTCTTCCTGCTACAGCAGACTTTATGATTGCACTTATTTCTACTGAGGAATTGGCAGAGATGAATCAGATCATGGTCAAGCAATTGAAGAATCGTTATAACGATACTGCATCAAATCGTAAGTTTATTCTTGGTATCAATCGTGCAAAGATGAAGGTCTTTGATATCAAGAAGGAAGAAGCAGCAATTATTCCAGCATCAAATAAATCACAACAACAGACTACAAAATCTGGACAATCGTTTGTGAAATCAAATGATGTTGATACTTGGAAGTTCTAATGTCTTTATATATTGATAAGAAATATGTTAATCTAGTATCTACTTCTCTTGAAAAATTCAAGTGGAAGAAAGTTAATCTTGCAAATTGCAGATGTCCAATTTGTGGTGATTCAGAAACAAATAAAAATAAAACAAGAGGATATTTCTTTAGCAATACAGATAGATATTTTTATAAATGTCATAATTGCGGTGTTTCATACAATATATACAGATTTTTAGAAATTGTATCTCCATCTTTATTTAAACAATATTGTTTAGATAAATTTACTGATAAAAATAACATTGACGAATATTTGCGTGATGATGTTATTGATTATGCAGATCAAATATCATCAATACCAATTTATGATATGATTGAGGAACTGCCTCCTGATCATGCTGCTATACGATTTCTGTCATCTAGAAAAATACCAGAAAATAAATGGGATAGATTTGGTTATACTAAAACATTTGGTGTGTTTGCTAAGAAATTTAATTCTATCTATAATAATCTATTAGAAAAAGATGAAAGAATTATAATACCAATATTTGATGAAAATAATCAAATTATTGGAGTGCAAGGAAGATCAATTGGAAATGTGACTCCAAAATATATCACACTAAAGCAGAATGATAAAATCAAATTAATTTATGGTATGGATACAGTTGATAAGAGTAAATTAATTTATGTTGTTGAGGGTCCAATAGACAGTTTATTTTTACCTAACTCTATTGCTGTTCTAGGTCTTGGTAATTTCTTAGACGCAAGAAGTAAATTGCAAAATCAAAATCTTGTTTTTATATTAGATAACGAACCACGAAGTAGAAATTTATCAAACACAATGAAAGATTTGATTAAACTAAATGAACAAGTAGTAATATTTCCACCAGACATCAAATGTAAAGATATTAATGATATGGTGTTGAAAGATATTAATGTTCTTGATATAATACAGCAACACACATATAGTGGTGCATCAGCATTGTTAGCATTTAATGCATGGAGAAAATGTTCATGAAAATTGATAAAAAAGATTATGATTTACTTGTTGGTCTAGCAAACTTTCACTTTAAATTCAGTGAATATGTAAGAGAACAAGATTCTGAAATGTTTTATAGAGCAATTGATTATGCAAAAACATTTACTGAAACTGAATCTATAGAATTCGTATATTGGCATGAAGAAAATAAACAATTTTTAAATGAATTGTATACTCTTCTTTTGAAGAAAAGAACTTCTTATGAAAAATATTTAGATAAGAATGAAAACAATGAAGAAGCAATTGAAATATGGAAAAAAAGAAAGAAAACAACAAACGAAGATATTCTTGGCATTAATAATTATATTTCAAATTTTATTCGTCATGCCAAAGAATTAAAATATTCAGAATTCGATGATGAAGATTGGAAGAATTTCTGTGGAGTTTGTTCTTTTGTGAATAAGAAAGAAAAGTTTTTGATATTTGCAATTTCTCAAATTAAAAAATATCTAGGTGATGAGTGTTCACTTATAAAGGAGTTTAATTTAGATGTTAATTAATGTTCTTGATGCTGGATATGTTGAACTTGTTGATGTAATGGGTTCGGACTTGACGATTGTAAATGCTGCTAGAGTTTCTTTTAACAAAGAAAGTGAGTGGCAGGAAATCGACAACGAAGGAAATGGTGTTCTGTCTGCAAAGGACTCAAAACTTATTTCTTATTTGGCAGAACACAAACACTGGACACCATTCGCGCATCCGCAGATTACTCTGCGAATCAAAGCGCCTATTTCCATTCGCACTCAACTTTTTAAACATAAAATCGGTTTTGTTGAGAATGAAATTTCTCGTCGTTATGTTTCATATGTTCCTGATATTTATCAACCATTCTGGAGAGCAAAACCTGCTGGTAGCGCAAAACAAGGTTCTGAAGATTTCGTGAAAGATGGTGAAAATAAAAATACTTTTCAAAGAACATACAAAGAAGCAACAGATAAGTGTTTAGAAATTTACAATTCTCTTATAGATAATGGAGTTGCACCAGAACAAGCACGATTTGTTCTCCCACAGGGAACATATACGGAGTGGTGGTGGACAGGATCTCTTGCTGCGTATGCAAGAGTTTATAACCAGAGATCTGATCCACATGCTCAATGGGAAGTTAGAGAATATGCAAAAGCGATTGGTGCAATTATTGAACCTCTTTTCCCTGAATCCTGGATTGTGCTGACAAAGGAGAATACATGAAAGAATTACCTTCTGATTATCAGAAATTTATACACACCTCTAGATATGCTCGTTGGATTGAAAAAGAAAAAAGACGAGAGACATGGGCAGAGACAGTAAAGCGTTATTTTGATTTTTTTGAATCCCATTTAAAAGAACATAATAATTATACAATTCCAGCAGATCTTCGTAAGGAACTAGAAGATGCAGTTCTTAATCTGGAGATCATGCCATCAATGCGCGCACTTATGACTGCTGGTGAAGCACTTAAGCGCGACAACACAGCAGGGTATAATTGTTCGTATATTACAGTTAATCGTATTAGAGCATTTGATGAAATTCTCTACATATTAATGTGTGGTACTGGTGTTGGTTTTAGTGTGGAGCGTCAATATGTTGAAAAACTTCCAACAATTGCTGAACAGTTTACGGATTCTGACACCACGATCATTGTCGAAGATAGCAAAACTGGTTGGGCTAAGGCTTACAAAGAACTTATCTCCTTACTCATTGGAGGTCAGATACCAAAATGGGATGTATCAAAAGTTCGTGCTGCTGGGGCGCGCCTCAAAACATTCGGTGGTAGAGCGTCTGGATCAAGACCACTTGAAGATTTATTTAAATTCACCGTTGATACTTTTAAAAGAGCATCAGGGAGAAAACTTACATCTATTGAATGCCACGATATTGTATGCAAAATTGCAGAAATTGTCGTGGTGGGAGGAGTCCGTAGATCTGCTCTTATTAGTCTCTCCAATCTTACAGATGAAAGAATGCGAGATGCCAAATCGGGAGCATGGTGGAATGATAATCCACAGCGCGCACTTGCAAACAACTCCGTCGCATATAAAGAAAAACCAGAAATAGGAGTATTTTTAGATGAATGGGTTGCGTTATATAAGTCAAAAAGTGGAGAACGCGGTATTTTTAATCGCGATGCTTGTCGGAGAACAGTGTCTAAACTTACAGATCGTCGTGATTCGTCTTATGAGTTTGGCACAAATCCTTGTTCTGAAATTATTTTACGCGATCGTGAATTTTGTAACCTCACTGAAGTTATAGTTCGTCCAGAAGATGATGTATCATCACTCCGTAGAAAAATTAGACTTGCTGCAATTCTTGGTACATGGCAAGCATCACTGACACATTTCCCATATCTTTCATCAGAATGGAAAAAGAATTGTCAAGAGGAAGCATTGCTTGGACTTTCACTTACTGGAATTCTTGATAATAAAATGATGCGTTCAATGAATATTCTTCCAGATATGCTGGAAAATTTAAAGAAAGAAGCAATTGAGACTAATAAAGTCTGGTCGTCTAAAATAGGAATTAACCCAGCAGCAGCAATTACTTGCGTAAAACCATCAGGAACAGTTTCTCAGTTGACTGATTCTGCATCTGGTATTCATGCAAGACATAATGAATATTATATTCGTACAGTTCGTGCGGATCGTAAAGATCCTCTATGTCAAATGATGATTGATATGGGATTCCCAGCAGAACCATGTGTAATGAAACCAGATCATACTATGGTATTTTCGTTTCCTATGAAAGCAGAAGGATCGATTACAAGAAACGATATCACAGCAATTGAACATTTAGAGTTATGGTTAGCATATCAGCGTCATTGGTGCGAACATAAACCTAGTATAACTATTACCGTAAGAGAACACGAATGGATGGAAGTGGGTGCTTGGGTATACAAGCATTTTGATGAGATCTCGGGTATTTCATTCCTCCCACACTCAGATCATTCATACAGACAAGCACCTTATCAAGACTGCACAAAAGAAGAATATGAAATAGCACTTGATAAGATGCCAAAAAATGTTGATTGGACATTGCTTATAAATTATGAGAAGGAAGATAGGACAGTAGGAACACAAACTTTCGCTTGTAGCGGAGATAAGTGTGAAATAGTAGATTTAACAAATTAAGGAGTATATATGAAAAATTTAGTTAAGACAGTATTGGTAGGATTCGTAGCACTTTTTGCAAATACTTTTGCTGTAGCACAGGAAGTCGAAGCAGCAAAACCACAACGCGGTCAACGACAAGATCGTGTAGATTCATTCAAGATGAATCTTACAGAGCAATTCTCAATTTATAGTTTTGATTCTGGTACAATCACTCAGTGGGATACAAAATTAGATTTTAAATTGGATAATGATGTTAAGGTAGACATTGTTCTTCCAGTATTTAATGATGAAAGTCAGGCAAATTCAACAGGAGTTGGTGATGTAAATGTAAATCTCACCTACGATAATGCAGTTGAATTTTTAGGATTCTCTGTTGACATTTTTGGTGGAGTTGGTGTACCTCTTGATGGTGATTATTCATCAAGTGATTGCACTTTTTCTGGTGGTGCAGCACTATCTGCAACATGGGAAGCATTAGACTTTACTCAATCAGTCAAGTATACACTTGTCAACGATTACACATATATGCCAGTTTTTGGTGGATTTGTTGAGGATAATGTCTTTGCTCTAGAGTCTACTCTAAAGTATAATGTTTCTGATAAATTTGGAATCTGTGGTAATATTGATCAATTCTATACTGATGGTCAGAATGTAATTACTGTAGGACCAAGTGTTTCATATAATTTTGCTCACAACATTTCATTTAATGCTGGAGTAGCATTTGCAGTAACCGAAGATCTTGATGTAGAAGATATGGATACTGTTACTACTTTCGGTCTGGGTTTCAAGTTCTGATATATAGTTAAGTCCAATCAACAACCCCACCTGAGATAGCATCTCAGGTCCGACAACCTCCAGAAATGGAGGTTGTTTCTTTGTATAAATACTAAAAAAGGGACATTATGCACAAAAAGGAAAGAAAAGTTTTATTTATTATAAAACAAAGATACGCTTATGGGCAAAAAACAAAAGCATATGGTCTTTATAATTCCTGCGATTTTGTTTCTAGAAAATTAAATGAACTTGATATAGAATCAAAAGTAGTACAAGTAATTGATAATAATTCAATTGATCGTGAAGTTTCTATATTTAAACCAACTGATGTTTTTATTGAAGCACTATGGGTGGTTCCAGAAAAATTTAGAATACTTTCTAGATTACATCCAAAAGTTAAATGGCACATACGACTTCATTCTAAAACACCATTTATTGCTGTTGAAGGAAATGCATTTAATTGGTTAAATCAATATATGGATCTTAGACGAGAAGGAATTGATATAGAATTAAGTGCAAATAGTGAAGAATTTTACAAAAACTTAATAAAAATTTATGGACATAAACATATATCTTATAGTCCAAATATGTACTTTCCTTCAGAGAATTTAACTCCATCTAATTTGGTTCCTGATATCAGGACAAATAATAATGAATTTCATATTGGAATATTTGGAGCATTAAGACCATTAAAAAATCATTTACAGCAAGCAATTTGGGCAATTGAATTTGGGAATTATTTAAATCGTCCAGTATCTGTACATATTAATGTTTCTGAGCATGAGTCATATTCTGCGCAAAATGGGGTTTCTAATGTTTTATCAAATATTAGAAATTTATTTGAATCGCAAAATAATGCTAAATTGATTGAACATCCTTGGTATACTCATATTGATTTTTTAAATGTAGTAAAGCAGATGGATCTTGGATTACAGGTTTCATTTAGTGAAACTTTTAATATTGTTGCTGCTGATTTCATACATATGAATGTTCCAATTGTTGTTTCAAATGAAATTGAATTCGTTAATCCATTATGTAGAATCAATTCAAATTCATCATCCGATGCTCTTGGTGCTATGAAGATTGCATCTAAATTTAAGAAATTAGGATTAAATCGAATTAATAAATTTTTATTGAATAAATGGAATGATAATGCGTTAGATGAATGGAAAAAATTATTAAAAGGAGATAGAAATGAAAAATATTTTAAATAACTTATTAACTTCTCTTGTTGTACTTTTGTTATTAGTGGCAACTGATGCATCAGTTGCTCAAACTCCACCTACTAAGGTTCCACAAGCAGATGGAACAATTCAATTAGTTCCTGTTCCTCCTGCTGTCGTGTTTACCCCATATTTTATTGATCCAACCATAGGATATAGGGTTCTTTTTGAGTCTG
>Ga0209770_10002040_pt1 | contig 10180 bp, 10 predicted proteins | sample LauGreSu1BDMLBDD_2_FD_187572 | JGI IMG/M metagenome (GOLD analysis project Ga0209770, IMG submission 187572) | Freshwater lake microbial communities from Lake Michigan, USA - Su13.BD.MLB.DD (SPAdes) (version 2) | ecosystem: Environmental > Aquatic > Freshwater > Lake | place: Lake Michigan, USA...
ATCAACTCGGCCAATACTCAGGTCGAATTAAGAATCAAGATGAGTTAAACCAAATGCAAAGTGAGTACGGTGAATTTCGCGTCTATGTTGTGGAGATCTGTACCGATTGCCACTGGAATCACCTAGTGGAATCCTTTTTATTGGGAGATGGAATATATCGAAAGCCACCACGGAAGGTGCACACCTTATTAGATGATGATTAACGGGTAATCTTGCCGCGTGAGCAATTTTGTTGAAAAACTACCTAGGCTAGGTTTTTTAGCCGTCGGCTACGCATTTGTTGGCGGAATTTTTCTCTTTGGTTTTGCCTACTTCACCGTTTCAATTCCAGATCCAAATGCATATGTAAATAGCCAAGCCACAATTATTCAATATGCAGATGGCACTGAGATTGGGCGAATTGGTTCAGAGAATAGAACTGTTGTAACACTTGCTGAAATTCCAGTACAGGTAAGAAATGCAGTAATGGCCGCTGAAGATAGAAACTTTTATTCAAATCGAGCAGTCAGCCCAATCGGTATTGCAAGAGCGGTTTGGAACAACTTAAGAGGTGGCTCACTACAAGGTGGCTCAACTATTACTCAACAATATGCCAAGACCGCATTTTTAACACCAGAGCGATCAATTCAGCGAAAAGTAAAAGAGTTAGTGATTGCAATAAAGTTAGAAAATCAATTTACTAAGGATGAGATTTTAGAAAATTACTTAAACACAATTTACTTTGGTCGCGGCTCCTATGGCGTGCAGACCGCATCACAGGTTTATTTTGGAACTACCGTAGATAAGTTAACAACCGCCCAATCTGCAGTATTAGCTAGTATTTTAAGAAGTCCAGGGCTGTATGACCCAGGGTTTAAAAAAGAGAATTTACCTAGATTAGAAAAAAGATTTACATATGTAATTGATGGCATGGTGGAGGCTGGTTGGCTAGAAGAAGATAAGGCTGCAAAATTAAAGTTTCCAATAATTAATCCAAGAGTTACCTCCGGGGCATTAGCAGGGCCAAAGGGATATGTGATCTCTTGGGTTGAGCGAGAGTTAAATCAACTTGGCTTTACCGATGAACAACTTCTAATCGGTGGCTACATAATCAAAACTACATTGGTAAAGGATGCACAAGAGGCTGCTGTTGCTGCGGTAAACAAAGAGGCACCAACTAAAGCACCAGAGAATTTACATATTGGATTGGTGGCAATTAAACCTGGTACAGGTGAGATCTTGGCAATGTATGGCGGTCAGGATTATTTGAAGTATCAATTTAATGCAGCAACTCAAGGTATTACCTCAGGTGGTTCTTCATTTAAAGCCTTCACATTAGTTGCCGCCCTTGAAGAGGGAATTCCATTAACTTCAGTATGGAATGGTGATTCACCAAAGGTTTATGACGATGGCATTGGCCGGCCATATCAAGTTAATAACTACGGCAGTGAGAGTTGGGGCAATATGTCTCTACTTACCGCCACCGAAAAATCTGTAAACACTATTTATGTTCCACTTGGCATGAAGGCTGGCTTAGAAAAAGTAGTTGATGTTGCTCGCCGTGCTGGTATTCCAGATTCAGTAGAGATGATTGCATCCCCTTCAGTTTCCTTAGGTGCTGCCAGCCCACATGTAATTGATTTAGCAAATGCTTATGCCACCTTTGCCGCTCAAGGTGTTTATGCAAAACCATTTATTATTAATGAAGTACAAGGGCCTAATAAAGGAATCTTGTATCAAGGAAGAATTCAAGCTCAAGAGGTTTTTAGAAAAGATGTAATGGCAGATTTAACTTACGCGTTAAGTAAAGTAACAACATCAGGAACTGCAGCTGTAGTTGGATCAAGAGTTGCCCGTCCTACCGCTGGAAAAACAGGAACATCAAATGACAACGCATCGGCTTGGTTTAATGGCTACACCCCAGAGGTTGCTGCATCTGTTGCCTTTTATCGAGATGATGCAACTCAATCTTTAAATGGAATTGGCGGCCTAACTTCAGTAACTGGTGGATCATTCCCAGCCAGAATTTGGGCGGAGTTTGTAAAAGGGTATTTAAAGAAAGCACCAGTCCAAGAGTTTCCTGCCCCTGCAAATATTGGTGGTACAGAATCTGTTAATTTCATAAATTCAGTTCCACAAATGGATCCCGCCTTAATCCCTCCATCCCCATCACCTTCACCTAAGAAAAAGCGGTAAATCTTGCTTACCAAATTGGTAAGTAGATCATTTCTTGGAGTATTACTTTTATCCTCAACTCTCTCATTCTTAAAATTTAATCACTGTCGCCTAAATAATTGGGCCTCCCCTGATAATTATGTGCACGCTTGTTATACAGATATTCCAGCACTCTTTTCAGAGCGGGGCTTAGATACCAATACTTTCCCCTATCTTTCAGCGACAAACTCATTTGAGTATCCACCAGTAATTGGTTTAGGTAATTGGCTAATCTCATTTATTACACCAACATATAACTCACATCGCTTTTTCTTTGATATTAATGCTGTGATTATCATTGCGCTGTTTTTGGTATCAGCATTTATAGTTAGAAAAATTGCTCCTAAGTATCAATACTTATTTCCACTAGCACCTGCAGTAGTTGCTTCCTTATTTATAAATTGGGATATCTGGGCTGTGGTAACCACCCTTGCTGCTATTTACTACTTTGATAAGAAAAGGTATGAACAAAGTGGGATTTGGTTAGGCATCTCTATTGCCACCAAATTCTTTCCAATTGTTTTGCTACTTCCTATCGCAATTATTTTTTATAGAAGCGGTCAGTTAAAGCAGCTCGCACGATACTTACTCACCACCTTTTGTTTCTGGGCAGCAATAAATATTCCCATTGCAATTATCTATTTTGATGGCTGGTGGCGATTTTTCAAATTAAATCTAGAACGGGGAGAGGATTTTGGCTCTATTTGGTATGGGCTATCACTCTTAAATATCAAGGTTTCAAATCTTGATTTACTTTATCCACTCATCTCACTGATTCTTTTTGCACTCCTTGCCTATTACTTATTTAAACTTCCTACCTTGCCGAACTTGGCAGCGGTTGCATTATTTGCAGTGGTGATTTTTACAACTCTTAGCAAGGTTTACTCACCACAGTATGTTTTGTGGCTAACACCGCTTGCAGTAATTGCTTTACAAAAAAGTGGGCAGCTAATTTCATTTTGGTTTTGGCAGGCAACTGAGATTATTTATCATCTGGCAATCTGGCAGTACTTAGCGTTATTTTCAGATGCACAATTTGGATTACCAGCCGGTGGTTATGCAATCGCATCCTTGCTGCGGGTTTTAGGGGTGAGCATTTTTACCTATCGATTGATGCGGGATTTATCTGCCCCCTCCACAGCAAGAGAAGATTAATTTCCCTCTTTTTACCCCTTTGGCTACCCTTAGCCTCAACACCTGCCGCGGAAATTCCGTGGCCGCTTTAGTCCAGAGGTGGTTTAACAAATGCGTCGCTATGAACTCATGGTCATTTTAGATCCTGATTTAGAAGAGAAGACCGTTGCCCCAAGTCTTGAGACTTATCTTAAGATCATTAAAGAAGGTGGCGGAAAAGTAAATAAGTTAGATATCTGGGGTAAGCGCCGGATGTCCTTTGAAATAAATAAAAAGGGCGAAGGTATTTACGCAGTTATCGATATGCAATCTGAGCCAGCACCAGTTAAAGAGTTGGATCGCCAACTTAATTTAAATGAGTCAGTGCTTAGAACTAAAGTTGTTCGCCCAGAGTAATCCCCAACAAATAACCAACAAGCATCTAAAGCAGATAAGGGAGAAATAAAAATGGCAGCAGGCGATACCAACCTAACCATGATCGGTAATTTGGTTAATGATCCAGAGTTGCGCTTCACACCAAGTGGAGCAGCAGTTGCAAAATTTACTGTGGCATCTACACCTCGTTACTTAGATAAGAACACAAATGAGTGGAAAGATGGCGATAGCCTCTTTCTGCAATGCCAAATTTGGCGACAAGCTGCAGAGAATGTGGCTGAGTCACTAACTAAAGGCATGCGCGTAATTGTCTCCGGACGATTAAAGCAACGCTCTTATGAAACTAAAGAGGGTGAAAAGCGCACCGTGTTTGAGGTTGAGGTTGATGAGGTTGGACCTTCACTTCGCAATGCAACAGCTAAGGTTACAAAAACAGCAAGAGCTGCTGGCAATGGCAATACTTACAACGCAGCAGCTGGCAATACACCGAGTGCGTCAACTGATGATCCTTGGTCAGCAGCCCCAGTAGGCGGCGGTTGGTCAACGACACCAAGTGATGACACACCACCTTTTTAAAACCAAACAAACCATTCCTGTTTTAAATAACAGGGCCCTAACTTAAGGAGCACCACAGTGGGAGCAAGAAGTAATAAAACGCTTAGAGAAAAAGCTAAGCAATCAAAGTCAGCAGCAGCCGCTGCTGCGATGAAGAAGTTCAAAAAGAAGCCATGCTCTTTTTGCCGCGACAAAGTGACATATATTGATTACAAAGATATTGCCACCCTTCGCAAATACATTACTGATCGAGGCAAGATTCGCTCTCGACGTATTACTGGGGCATGCACCCAACACCAACGAGCAGTAGCTGCAGCGGTTAAAAATAGCCGTGAAATGGCGCTTCTGCCTTACACCTCAACTGCGCGATAAGGAGAAAAACAAAAATGAAATTAATCCTTACTCGTGAAGTTTCAGGTCTTGGTGGCGCAGGAGATGTTGTAACTGTTAAAGATGGTTACGGCCGCAATTTTCTATTAGCTAGAGGCTCTGCAATTATGTGGACCAAAGGTGGGGAAGGTCAGATTGAAGGAATTAAGCGCGCTCGTACAGCACGTGAGATCCGAGATTTAGATCATGCCAAAGAGATCAAAACCAAGCTTGAAAAAGCTAATGTGATTGTCAAAGTAAAGGTTGGCGCAACTGGATCAATGTTTGGTTCAGTTACCGACAAAGCAATAGTTGCTGCAATTAAGAGTGCAACTAGTGAGACGATTGATCGTCATAAGATCAAGATGGATAAGCACATTAAAAAGGTTGGTAAGTACACAATCAAGATTGCACTTGAATCTCAGGTTGTGGCAAATGTGCCAATAAATGTGGTCTCAGATAAGTAATTAAGCAAAACCTTTAAAGCCCTCCAGTAAAACGGAGGGCTTTTTACTTGCATCAAATAATGAGATAAGTGAAAAAAGTTTTCTCCACAACCAAAACAACTTTTTTACGCTCAATTTAGCTTGCGATAAATACTTATCCACCAAGATTGCACACTTACCCACAGAGTTATCCACGGCAAAGTATTGGTACTGCACAGCTATTTACACAGCCTCTTAATTGGCTGTATCTGGGGGTTAGTAAAGGGATTATCTTTGCCTCCTAGGCTTAAAAAGATTAAATATCAATGCTTTTCAGGTAGTTGTCAGTGGCAGATGGGAGGGTTGTTGTATGAGCATCGCAGAGTTTCCAAGTAATTCCAGCAGAGGCAAAAACAACTCTGCTGAATTTGAGCGCACCCCACCACAAGATGTAATCGCTGAACAATCTGTTTTAGGCGGCATGCTTTTATCAAAGGATGCAATCAGTGATGTTGTTGAAATCTTAAGAGAGCGCGATTTTTATCGACCAGCACATGAATTAATTTATGATGCAATTGTTGATCTTTATGGCAGAGGTGAACCAGCAGATCCTGTAACAGTTTCAGCTGAGTTAACAAAACGTGGAGATTTAGTTAGAGCAGGTGGTGCTCCATACCTTCACACTTTAATCTCATCCGTTCCAACCGCTGCTAATGCTGGTTACTATGCAAAGATAATTCGTGAGCGGGCAATTATGCGCAGACTTGTTGAAGCTGGCACCAAGATTGTGCAACTTGGTTACACCGATGAGGGTGAAGTAGATGATGCTGTTGATCAAGCACAAGCAGAGGTTTATGCAGTAACTGAAAGAAGAGAGGCAGAAGATTATGTTCAACTCTCAGAGTTACTTCCTGCTGCCTATGATGAGATTGAAAAGATTTCAGCTGGTGTAGTTGGTGAAGGTGTTAAAACTGGATTTAAAGATTTAGATGCACTTACAAATGGTTTTCATCCTGGAAATATGATTGTGCTTGCAGCTCGTCCTGCGGTTGGTAAATCAACACTTGGTTTAGATATTGCGCGTTACGCATCAATTCATAAACGAGAGGCTTCAGTTATTTTCTCACTTGAAATGAGCCGCTCTGAAATCACAATGAGAATGCTTTCGGCTGAGGCACGTGTGCCACTTAATAACATTAGATCTGGTCAATTAGGTGAAGAGGAGTGGGCAAAGATGGCCCGCCGAATGGGTGAGATTTCTGATGCTCCATTATTCATTGATGATTCACCAAATCTTTCACTGATGGAGATCAGAGCAAAGGCGAGAAGATTAAAGCAGCGCCATAACTTAAAATTGATTGTGATCGATTACCTACAACTTATGACTAGCGGCAAGCGGGTAGAAAATCGTCAGCAAGAGGTCTCTGAATTCTCTCGTCAATTAAAATTACTAGCTAAAGAGTTAAATGTTCCAGTAGTTGCCATCTCACAGTTAAACCGATCCCCTGAGCAGAGATCAGATAAGAAACCAATGCTTTCAGATCTTCGCGAATCTGGTTCGATTGAGCAGGATGCAGATGTGGTTATCTTGCTTCACCGTGAAGATTTATATGACTCACAAAATAGATCAGGTGAAGCGGATTTAATTGTGGCAAAGCATCGAAATGGACCAACTCGAACAATTACCGTTTCCGCTCAACTTCACTTGGCCCGCTTTACCGATATGGCAGCCAACTTTGCGCCAACTGAGAAGTTTGTTAAAGACAACTAAATCTTTTTTAACTCACCTGTCTTAACATTATAAATAGCACCAATAACTTCAATATTTTTTGGCAGCAGTGGGAACTTTTCAATTCTTACCAAATCAGATTTCAAAGCAGAGATCTGATCGCTAACAGTTCTTATCTCAACACTTCTCGTATCTATGCCACTTCTTTCTAGGATAGTGGCGTGAATTTGCTCTTCAGTTCCACTTGCCATTCTGCAATCAGTGTGTGGCATAACTAAAATTCTGCTGACATTTAGCAAGGCAGTAGCAAGAATTAAGGTGCGAAGCACATCTTCTGTGACTCTAGCTCCAGCATTTCTTAATATCTTGGCATCGCCTGAACTCATACCAACGATTCGAAGCGGATCAATTCGAGAGTCCATGCAGGTGACAATTGCTAAACCTTTTCTAGCTTCACCAGTTAGATCTTGGGATTTAAACCCTTTAATAAACTCTGTGTTTGCTGCAAATAAATCATCAAAGCCACTCATTATTCTTTAACCTGCGACCTTGCCTTATCAGCTAGATAAATTCCAGCTAGCAGAACTGCGCATCCAATCAATTGTGTTGTATTAAATGCTTCATTTAACAACCACCAAGCAATTGCGCCCGCAAAGAGTGGTTCAATCATTCCGATCACGCTGCCAGTGCTGGCAGATAACTCACGAATACCGGTCACAGTTAACAGATATGGAATTACTGTGCCAACAATAATGATCCATAAAACTAAGGCCCAACCAGGTGCGCTGTAGTTAGATAGGTTGCCCTCTAAACGATAAGTGTTGGTTAGAAACTCAAATGGGAAGTTCCACCAAGGAAGAACAAGTGACCAAAAGACTGCAGCGACACCAATACCCCAAGTCATAAGTGATAATGAGGTTCTCGTTTGTGAGAGGCGATCAGCAAATAAAAAGTAAATAGAAAGAGCGAAGGCATCAGCAAATGCCACAGCCACTCCGAGTGGGTGCAAGGTGGTGCCTGTCCAAATTTGGGAGAGTAAGAAAAGACCAGAGAATGCGCAAGCAATTCCCCACCACATAATTGGAGAGACCTGCTTTTTCTTAATAAACCTCAAATATAGAACGATCCAGATTGATGCAGTGAACTCAATAACTAGGGCAACTGAGACATAAAGATATTTAATTGCAAAAAAGTAAAAGGAGGTCACAGCTGCAACACCAATAACACCAAAGATGATTAAATCCTTTAACTCATCTCTTCTAGCGTAAAGCTGTTTCTTCCCGCGCATAAGGGCAAATGCTAAAAGAATTATTGCGGCGCCAACAGTTCTAATCTGGGTTAAGCGAAAAGCATCCATATCTGCTTCTCTAAGAATTTTCGCTGCTACACCACCGAGCGCAAAACCCATTGCAGCTGAGATCATTAAGAATTCGGCGCGATGTTTCACAAGAAGCACCTTACATTAAGCGACTAATTTAATTAAATTTAAAAGGCACTTTCAGCAATGTTCATAATTTCACCAGTCTCAGACTCAACTACAGCTCTTTCAACTGAAATATGAGGAAGGACTGATCTTACGAAAAACTTAGCCGAGGCGATTTTGCCGTTATAAAACTCAGTATCTTTACCAGCAGTTGCTAACTTACTTTGTGCAATATCTGCTTGGCGAAGAAGCAACCAGGCAATAATTAAGTCACCAGTTGCCATTAGCAATCTAGATGTGTTTAGTCCAACCTTATAAATCTCTTTTGGATTCTCCTGGGATTCCATTGCAACACCAACCATATGACCAATCATTGCCTGCACATCTTCTAATGTTTTCAGCAATGCTTTCTTCTCTTCCGGAAGATTTCCGCCAGCGGATGCAAACTTTGCAATCTCTTTACCTAAAATTGTGATGGAACGGCCGCGATCTCTAACAATCTTGCGGAAGAAGAAATCTAAACCTTGAATTGCAGTTGTACCTTCATACAAAGTATCGATCTTGGCATCTCTTACATACTGCTCAAGTGGCCAATCAGTAGTAAAGCCTGAGCCACCAAAGGTTTGCAAAGATTCTGTACCTAGTAATGTCCAAGATTTCTCACTGCCATAACCTTTAACAATTGGCAGTAACAAGTCATTAATTAGGTGTAAATCTTCAATCTTTTCTTTATCTGTACCCTCTGCCTGTGCTAACTCAAATGCATCCTGAATTGTTGCTGTGTAAAGAACTAGGGCGCGCATTCCTTCAGAGTATGACTTTTGCACCATCAAAGAACGGCGCACATCTGGGTGCTTAATGATTTCAACTCGTGGGCTATTTTTATCTTTAGCGACTGTTAAATCAGGCCCTTGCACACGTGTTTTAGCGTAAGAAAGTGCTTGTTGGTAACCAGCACTAAGTGTTGCAATCGCTTTAGTTCCAACCATCATGCGGGCGTACTCAATAACCTTAAACATCTGCGCAATACCATCATGAACATCACCTAGTAGATATCCAACAGCAGGTTCTTTTTCACCTAAATTCATTTCACATGTTGTTGAAACATGTAAGCCCATCTTCTCCTCTAATTTAGTTACGTAAACGCCATTTCGTTTTCCAAGCTCACCGGTTTCAAAATCAAACATAAACTTTGGAATCAAGTAAAGATCTAAACCTTTAGTGCCAGCAACTGCGCCCTCAGGCCGAGCTAAAACAAAGTGAATAATGTTTTCAGATAGATCAGAATCTCCTGAGGTAATAAATCTTTTTGTACCAGTTATGTGCCAAGTGCCATCTGCTTGCTTAACCGCTTTAGAACGACCTGCACCAACATCACTGCCTGCATCAGGTTCGGTAAGCATCATGGTTGCACCCCATTGCTTATCTACCATTAGCTTTGCTACTTTCTTTTGTTCTGCCGTACCAAAGACATAGGCAACATGAGCGAATGCAGTACCGGAGGCATAAATATGAATTGCAGGATTTGAACCTAAAACCATTTCAGCAATTGCCCAACGAATAGATGGCGGGATTGCTGTGCCACCTAATTCAACTGGTGCATCAATTCGCCACCACTCATTATCCATAAAAGTTTTATAAGATTTTTTAAATGATTCAGGTAACTTGGCATCCCCAGTTTTTGGATCAAACTTAACCTCTTGGCGATCACCATCAATAAATGAGGCAGCTAAATCATTTTCTGCCATGCGCTTAACCTCTTCAAGCATGCCCATTGCAGTTTCGCGATCTAAATCTTTATATATTGATTTTCCTAAAATTGATTCACGATCTAATAGATCAAAAAGACAAAACTCAATATCGCGCAGATTAGCTATGTAATGGCCCATGGGATAAGCATGCTACCCGCGGGTAACTTAATCAATACCCGCCAGTAGGTTTTACCCTCACAATTTTGTTATTCAGGATAGGGTCTGC
>Ga0209770_10002043_pt1 | contig 10170 bp, 10 predicted proteins | sample LauGreSu1BDMLBDD_2_FD_187572 | JGI IMG/M metagenome (GOLD analysis project Ga0209770, IMG submission 187572) | Freshwater lake microbial communities from Lake Michigan, USA - Su13.BD.MLB.DD (SPAdes) (version 2) | ecosystem: Environmental > Aquatic > Freshwater > Lake | place: Lake Michigan, USA...
CCGGGCCGGCCACGACGCGCCCGCCACCTTCCTGCTCGACGAGGTGCTCGAACTGCGCACCTTCGAGAGCTTCCCGGGCCTGCGTCACGTGCTGCGCGAGATGCTGCACGCGATGGCGGAAAGCCCCAACCGCTTCGTGCTGACCAGCCGTTACGTCGCGCGCGCGCATCGTCTGCTGCGCGACGGCCATCCGCGCTTCGAGGTGATTCACCTGCCGCCGCTCGGCGCCGCCGAGGTCACCGCGATGCTGCCGCCCATGGGCAACACCTCGGCCGACGATCGCGAATACCTGGGCCGCGCCATCCAGGTGCTGGCCGACGGCCGGGCGGCCTACGTTCATGCCCTGAGCGACGCCGCGGCGTCGATGAGCGGTGCCGGCGGCGATCCCATCAGCGCGCTGACGGCGCTGCTGACCGGCGAGGGTGCCATGGCGGGCTGGATCGGCCACCGCTACGAGCTGCGGCTGCACAAGGCGCGCGGCTACGGCGCGCTCAAGGCGATACTCGAGATCCTGGCCGAGGAAGAACCGCTCACGCTGACCGAGATCGCGCACCGGCTGCACCGCACGCCGGGCTCGACCAAGGATTACCTGTCGTGGCTGGAAGACGTCGACCTGATCGTCTCGCGGCAGAAGCGCTATAGTTTCGCGGACCCGCTGATGCGGCTGTGGGTGCGGCTGCACTGCCGCCCCGTGCCCCCGTCGGTGGACGAGGTCGCGCGCGAGGTGCAGGCCTACGCGATGGCGCGGCTGCCGCAAGCCGAACCGGCCCACGCCATGGCCGCGGCCGGCGCCGGCGATCGCAAGGACTGGGGCATCATCGAGATCGACTAGTCGACTCCCGACTCCCGACTCCCGGCCTAGGCCCGGGCGGTGCCGTATCTCTCGGCCGCTCGGGCCTTTGCCTTTTGCGCTTCTTCTTCGCGATTCTTGGGCGGCGCGGTCGTCGCCAATGCATCGACCAGTCGCCGCGCCACGAGGGCAATGTCGTCGACGGCCTGGTGGAACACGGCCTCGTTAACCCTGGACGGCGCCGTGAAGCCACTCAGCTTGCGGACGAACTGCAGCGACGCGGCGCGCACTTCTTCGTCGGTGGCCGGCGGCGCGAAGTTGAACAGCGTTCTGATATTTCGGCACATAGCTACTCGCCGTTCGTGATCTCGGCGAGTGCCAGCCTCGCCCCTTCCTGCTCCGCTTCCTTCTTCGTGCGCCCGGCGCCCTGCGCCAGCACCGCCTCGCCCACGACCACTTCGACGTAAAACAGCTTGCGGTGGTCGGGGCCCAGCTCGCTGGCGATGCGATACGACGGCAGCGGGCGGCCCAGGCTCTGCAGCCGCTCCTGCAGGCGCGACTTGTGGTCGCGGCCGAAGTACTCGGGTTGGCGCGCGTCCTCGATGTGGCCCGCCAGCTCGCGCATCAGGAACTGGCGCGCCGGCTCGAGCCCGCCGTCGAGGTAGATGGCGGCAATCAACGCCTCGCAGGTATCGGCCAGCAACGCCTGCTTGTGGCGTCCGCCGGTCTTCTCCTCGCCGCGGCCGAGAATCATGTGCTCGCCGAGGCCCATCGCCTCGGCCAGCTCGGCCAGCGACGCCGTCGACACCAGGTTGGCCTTGATCTTCGACTTCTGCCCCTCCGAGTAGGTGGGGAACGCGCGGAACAACGCCTCCGACACGACCAGCCCGAGCACCGCGTCGCCCAGGAACTCGAGCGACTCGTTGTCGGCGACGCCGCCGCTCGGATCCTCGTGCGCCTTCGACTTGTGGGTCAGCGCGTGCTCGAGCAGGCCGCGATCGCGAAAGCGATAACCAACCCGCGCCTCGAGCGCGTCGAACGCCTGCGGCAGCGTCACCACGATGCCGCCGCCCACCTGGTCGCGGTGGCTGTCGATAATCCGCACCGCTTCGGCGGCGTCGGCGGCGCGCACCGAGATCTGGGTCTCGCCCAGCGGGTTGAGCGCGAACGGAAACAGGCCCGGCGTGGGGCCGGCCGTGCGCAGCGTTTCGATGCCGTGACTGTCGAGCAGCCCCTCGATCACGTTGGCCTCGATGTCGGACTGGGTGCGGAAAATGACGGTGAGGCCGTTGTCCGTCACGCCAGTCTTCCCGAGCCGAGCGGCAGCGGCGCCGGCAGGTCCATCTTCATCAGGATCATCGTCATGTCGTCGTGCTGGTCGGCGCCGCTGGCAAAGGCCCGCAGCTCGGCGAGGATGTACGAGCGCAGCTGGTCGAATGGCAGGTGCGCATACTGCTCCACGACCTGGGTCAGGCGCTCTTCACCGAAGCAGTCGAACGCCTCGTTCATGGTTTCGGAAATGCCGTCGGTGAACCATACCACCAGGTCACCGGGCGCCAGGCTGATGGTCTGTTCTTGCAGCAGCCCGTCGAACATGGTGCCATCGTCGAGTTGCAGGCCCACCACGAGGCCATCGGGGACGAGCAGGCGCGCCTTGCGGCGGCCGGGCGGCTGGTCGCCCGGCACGTGGATCAGCGGGCAGTGGCCGGCGCGCGCGAACGTCATCTCGCGCCGTTCGACGTCGATCACGCCGTACGACATGGTGATGAAGCTCTTGCCGTCGAGATTGGCCGACACCACCTTGTTCACCGCCGACAGAAATTCCTTGGGCTCGTGGTGCAGGCGCGCCAGTGACTGCACGATCACCTTGAGCTGCGCCATGTAGAGGCCGGCGGCCAGGCCCTTCCCCGCCACATCGGCGATCAGCACGCCGGTCATGGTGTCGGTGATCGGCAGGAAGTCGTAGTAATCCCCGGCGACTTCGCGCGCCGGTTCGCAGAATGCCGACATGGCCAGCCCGGCGACGCGCAGCGGGCCGGCCGGCAGCAGCTTTTGCTGGATCTCGCGGGCGGCGAACATCTCCTGCTCCATGCGGCCCTTCTCGGCCATCTCGCCGAGCAGCGTCGTCACTTCGCCGGTCATCAGGTTGAACGACTCGGCCAGCTCGCCGAGTTGATCGCGCGCGCGCACGGGAATCTGGTGGCCGAAGTCACCCGCGCGGACATGCTGGGTGCCGGTGAACAGGTCGTGCACGGCGCCGGTGATCTGGCGCGCCAGCGCGAAGCCGATTACGAGCGCCACGAACTGGATGATCAGGAACAGCGTGCCGATCACGGCCAGCACCATCAACAGCAGCTGCCCGAAGGTCATGTTGCCGACGTTGGCCTGCGAGACCACCGAGATTCGGTTGTAGATTTCCCAGACATTGATCTGGATGGCGACCGACGCGCTCTCGGGCTCGCCGGTGGCCCAGTCGGCGAAGTCGAGAAAGGCCACCCAGCGCTGCGTGCTGAGCGACATCACGGGGACGTTTTGCGGATCCGGCGGCCGGGTCTCGAACGCGCGGCCCAGCGCCGGCTTGCGTCCCTCGTCCAGCTCGGCGGCGATTTCGCCCAGGCGGATGCCGGTCTCGTCGAGGATGCGGCGCTCGATCGCCACCGACAACGGCATGTCGAGCACCACCGCCCACGTGGGGTTGGCCACCTCCGGCAGCGCCACCGCGCGCATGGCGAGCCGCGTGCCGCCGCCGATGCCGTCGGCGCCGGGCGGCACGGCGAACGCGATGATGCCGGCGAAGCCTTCGCAGGGAATCCACTTCGGCAGCGCCGCCGGCACGTCCAGGTGTGACCACGGCCCGGCGGCAATCGGCAGGGCCGCCGGCAGGGTCCGCGGAATGCGCGCGGCCGCGGCGGCCGCCACGTTGCAGGTCATGCCCGACACCGGCACCACCGCCAGCGAGAGGTAGGGATAGCGGGTTTCGGTGCTCGACTGGCGCCGCTCGAGCGCCTCGGCGACGTTGGCGGCAGTGGCACTGCGCTGCACTTCGAGCTGGGCCGTCTGGGCGAGAAACCGCGCCTGGTCGGTCAGCGATCGCACGCGCGACTGCACCAGGTAGGAGCTGACGTTGAACAACAGGATCAGTCCCGCCAGCAGGAAGAACGTGATCACCAGCAGCGCCGGCACCACGCCGACGAACACGTACGACAGGATCAGCTTGCGGCGCACGCGCCACAGCAACCGGCGCTTGCCCCACATGGCGAAGCGCGTAACGCCGTAGGCGGCGGCGAACAGCAGCGCCAGGCTGCCGACCATGTCCATGGCCTCGACGGCCGACGGCAGCACCATGGCGAAACGAAGGGGCCAGGTGACGAGCTTGATGGCCAGGCCCAGCACGAGGGCGCGGCCGGGAAACGTGCGGAGCAGCCAGTTCCGCCACACGTGCCAGCGCGACGGCGCGTCGCCGGGCAGCAAGGCGGCAGGACGAACAGGTTTATTCATGGGCGCGGCGGCGCCACGGCGCCCGGGCGGCGCGCGGCAATTGCGCGCGAAAATCATACCAGAGTATCGTTAACCAACAGATCCCATGAAACTTACCGACTCCGCCCGCTTCAGCACCGTTTGCATTCACGCCGGCCAGGAACCTGACCCGGCCACCGGCGCCATCATCACGCCGATCTACCAGACCTCGACCTACGTGCAGGATGGCCTCGGCCAGCCGCATGCCGGGTTCGAGTACGGCCGCACCCAGAACCCGACGCGCATGGCGCTCGAACGGAACATTGCCGCCATCGAGGCGGGATCGGCGGCGTTTGCCTTTGCCTCGGGCATGGCGGCGATCGATGCGGTCCTGACGCGGCTCGAAGCGGGCGACCACGTGCTGGTCAGCGACAACACCTATGGCGGCACCTTCCGCCTGTTCGAGCGGGTGCGCCGCAAGTTCGGCCTCGACTTCACCTACGTCGACACCTCGCAGCCCGAGCTGGTCGGTCCGGCCATCAAGCCAAACACGAAGTATTTGTTCATCGAGACGCCGACCAATCCCATGTTGTCGATCACCGACATCGCCGCGGTCAGCGAGATTGCGCACACGAAGAACGTCCGGGTCGTCGTCGACAACACCTTCGCCAGCCCCTACATCCAGCGGCCGCTCACGCTGGGCGCCGACATGGTCCTGCACAGCACGACGAAGTTCCTGAACGGCCACAGCGACAGCGTCGGCGGCGTCGTCATTCTCAAGCATCAGGACGATGTGGAGTGGTTCAAGTTCGTGCAGAATGCGGCCGGCGCGATCCTGGGGCCGATGGACGCGTGGCTGATCCTGCGCGGCACCAAGACGCTCACGGTGCGCATGGAGCGCACCAATAGCAATGCCCAGGTGATGGCCGACTTCCTTGCGGGCCACAAGAACGTTCAGCGGACCATTTATCCTGGCCTCGCCTCGCATCCGCACCACGCGCTGGCGAAGCGCCAGATGCGCGGGTTCGGCGGGCTGATTTCGTTTGATGTCGGCTCGCTCGAGGCGGCCAAGAAGGTGCTGAATAACCTGAAGCTGATGGCGCTGGCCGAGAGCTTGGGGGGCGTCGAGACCTTGATCTCGCATCCGGCCATCATGACCCACGCTTCGGTCCCGCCCGAGCGGCGTGCCATGCTGGGCATCACCGACGGGCTGATCCGCATCTCGGTCGGCATCGAGGATATCGAGGACTTGCAGGCCGACTTGGCGCAGGCGCTGGCCGCGATCTAGCCGGCGCTGTCGCGGAGCCAGGAAAGATACGCGGCGCTGCCCGCGTCGATGCCGAGGACGAGAAACTCCGGCACGTCGTACGGGTGCAGTGCCAGCACACGCTGTTCGAGGGCCGTCACGCTGGCGGCCTTTGTCTTGATGAGCACCTGCCGTTCGCTGGCGGTCGCGACCTCCCCCTGCCATCGAAAAATCGACTGCATGGGCGGCAGCACGCTCACGCACGCCGCCAACCCCTCGTCAACCAGGGTCCGGGCAAACACGTCGGCATCGCCATCGGCCGGAAGCGTCGTCAAAACCAATACAAATTCGGTCATGGGGTCAGGTCAAGAAAATCACACTTTGGATGTTTGGCGCCTGTGTCATTGCGGTCCAAAGTGTGATTTTCTTGACCTGACCCCACACTCCCCTCCCCACACTCCCGCACGGAGACCCGTAAAACCGTAAAACGGTTAAAACATATTTACTCTTGCATGGGGACCCGTATTTGTGTAAGAGTGTGCATAAGTTTAAACGTTTTTACGTCTTGCCGTTTTGCCGTAAGGCTAGATACACTGCTGCCCGTAGTGGCGGCACGACGGACTGACAGCGACACGGTGAAAACTACCGTCGAACTCCCGGGGGAGCTCTGGCGGGCTGCGAAGATTCGGGCCATGGACGAACGGGCCGACCTTCGCACGGTGCTGATTCGCGCGCTCGAGGATTACTTGCGCGAGGGCGAACCGGCACCAGCGGTTACCGAGAGTCCGACGAGCCGATGACCGAAACCGACGCCCTCACGCCGACGCCAGCGACACTGGCCCCCAAGGCGACCCTCGCCCATCGCGGGCGCCGGCTCTTGCGCCACGCCCTCGTCTTCTTCACCTTTGTCATTGTCGTTGACGCGATCGCCGGAGAAAAAGGCCTGCTGGCCCTGCTGCAGGCACGCCGCGAATACGCCGCCCTCGAACGTTCGCTCGATCGCGCCCGCACCGAAAACGCCGATTTGCGCGAACAGGCGCGGCGCTTGCGCGAGGATCCCTCCGCCATCGAAGACCAGGCGCGCCGCCAGCTCGGCCTCATCAAGCCGGGCGAAGTGGTCTTCTTCATCAAGGACGTCGACAAGAGGCAGTAACACCCAAGGGCTTGGGGCTTGGGGCTTGGCCCTTGACGGTGTACGCTTGTCTTTCTCGCAACACTTTCGAGGAGGACACATGGCACGTCAGGCAGAAGCGGAGTGGAAGGGCGATCTCAAGGGCGGGGTCGGCCGCGTCAAGCTGGGTAGCGGCGCGTACGAGGGCAACTATTCATTCGCCACGCGATTTGAGAACGGGAGCGGCGCCAATCCCGAGGAACTGGTCGGCGCGGCGCTGGCCGGCTGCTATTCAATGGCCCTGGCCAACTCGCTCGCCCAGGCCGGCTTCACCGCCACCAGCGTGCACAGCAGCGCCGATGTCCACCTGGGCAAGGACGACACGGGCTTCCTGATCAACCTGATCGAGCTCACCGTCACGGCCGTGGTGCCGAACGTCGACAACACCACTTTCCAGCAGCACGTCGAGAAGACCAACACCGGCTGCATCATCAAGCGCGCCCTGGCCGCCGTCCCGACGGTGACCGTGAAGGCGACGCTCAAGAGCTAGCTCTGCAGGACGGCACTCCCGTGCCGTCCTGCTTTTCCCGACGGCCACGCCATGACGACCCCGCGTTCCGCGACGTCGTGTCCACCAAGCCTGCCAGCGCGAAGCTCGGCGTCAAGGCCGGGCACAAAGTGGGCGTCCTCGGCGCGCCCAAGGGATTCATCGACGGCCTCAAGCCCCGGCCGGTCAAGGTGACATTCACCGCGCTCGAGCCTCCAAGCCCCCAAGCCATCTGATCACGCCCACCGATAGCCGCTCTTGGCCAGCGGCAGGTCGCGCACCCGCTTGCCCGTCGCCGTGAAGATGGCGTTGGCGACCGCCGGCAAGACCGGCGGCAACGCCGGCTCGCCCAGCCCGGTCGGCGGATTGCCGGTCTTGTGGAAGTGCACGTCGATGACCGGCGCCTGCGACATTCGCACCATCTGGTGCTGGTGGTAGTTGCTCTGCACGACGGCTCCGCGCTCGAGGGTAATCTCCTGCGACATCAACTCGCTCAAGCCGTCGATCACCGCGCCCTGCACCATGTTCTCGGCCGCCGCCGGATTGATGATCTGGCTGCCGACATCGGCCACGACCCACACCTTGTGCACCTTGACGCGATTGTCGCCGCTCACGGTCACATCCGCGACCTCGGCGAAATATCCCATGTGACTGAAGTGGCAGGCTACGCCAAGCGCGCGGCCCTTCGGCAGTTTGGTCTTGCCCCACCCGGCCCGCTCGGCCGCCAGTTGCAGCACGGCCTTCATCCGCGCCGGATTGAACGGGCTCGAGAACGGCCCCTTGTCCACCGCCGGCATCTGCGGCTGGTCGAGCAGCTGCAGGCGGAACGCCACCGGATCCTGGCCCGCCGCGTGGGCCAGTTCGTCGAGAAACGACTGGAACACGAAGGCGTAGACGTTCGAGCCGGGCGCCCGCAAGGCGCCGGTCTTCATCCACAGCGGCATCAGGCTGAACTCGAGCGTCAAGTTCGGAATCAGCCGCGCCGGGAACTCGTCAGGGCTGATGTCGCCCGCCGACACGAACTGGTCGTCCTTGCCGTAGCCGACATAGTGGTTATGCCAGGCGACGATCTGCCCTGACGGATCGAGGCCGGCTTTCAGGAACTGGAAGCCGCCCGAGCGATAGAAGTCGTGCTGCATGTCGTCTTCGCGCGTCCACAGCAACTTCACCGGCGCACCGATCGTCTTGGCGATCCACGCGGCTTCGACCATGTAATCGTTGGTCAAGCGCCGCCCGAAGCCGCCGCCGGCCCGCTGCATGTGAATGGTGATGGCGCTCTCGGGGATGCCAAGCGTCTGCGCCACGAGCTGACGGCCACCGGCCGGAATCTGCGTGTTCGACCAGATCTCCGCCTTGCCGTCGCGGCAGTCGGCAACGCAGTTCTGCGGCTCGAGCGGCGCGTGCGCGATGAACGGGTACGAGTAGGCGGCCGTCACCATCTTGGCCGCGGTCTTCAGCGACGCCTCGACGTCGCCGTCCTTGCGCAGCACCTTGAACCCCTTCTGCGTTCCCAGTTGCCGCGCCCGCTCGGCGAAGGCCACGCTGCTCTGCTGCGCGCCGGCACCCTCGTCCCACTTCACCTGGAGCAGCTTGCGGGCGCTCTGCGCCTGCCACCAGCTGTCGGCCACGATGGCGACTCCCGGTTCGAGATCCACCTCGAAGCCGAGCACCGTCCCTTCCTTGACGCGTCCTTCGACCAGGAAGGCATGCCGCACGCCGGGCTGCTTCTTGATCTCGTCGAGATTGGCGCTGACCGGCTTGCCATTGAACACCGGGCACTTGTGGAACACGGCGAACAGCATGCCGGGCACGGTGAAGTCGATGCCGTAGGCCGGCTTCCCAGTCACGATGTCCTTCACGTCGTAGCCGCGCTGCGAACGGCCGATGATGGTGAAGTCCTTCGCGTCCTTCAGCGCCAGTGCCTTCAGATCCGGCGCCGGCAGCGTCGCCGCCTTCGCCGCCAGCTCGCCGTAGCCCGCCGACCGATTCGACGCGCGATGATGCACGCGTCCGGCCGATGTCGTGAGCTGCGCGGCGGGTACCGACCACTGTTCAGCCGCTGCCGCGACGAGCAAATACCGCGAGGCGGCGCCGACGCGCCGCATGCCATCCCAGTTCATGGGCGTGGCCATGCTGCCGCCGGCAAATTGCGCGGCGTACTTTGTGTCGTCGAAATCGGCCTGCTCGATCTTGACCTTCGGCCAGTCGGCGTCGAGTTCCTCGGCAATCAGCATCGGCAGCATCGTCTTCACGCCCTGCCCGGTTTCCGGGTTCTTGGCGACGATGGTGATGGTGCCGTCGGCGGCGATGCGGACGAAGGCGTTCGGCAGCAGGCCTGGATCGCGTCCGAGGGTCTGTGCGAACGGGTCGGGGACATCGAGATACAGGCCGACCATCAGGCCGCCCCCGGCCAGCGATGCGACCTTCAGGAACGAGCGCCGGTCGATGCTGACAGCCATTACGACCTCACCTCCGCCGCGACAGCGGCCTCGGCAGCCGTGGACGTTGCCGTGCCGGCGGCCTTGTGAATCGCCTGGCGAATCCGCGAGTAGGTTCCGCAGCGGCAGAGGTTGCCGCTCATGGCCCGGTCGATATCGGCGTCGGTTGGTTTGGGGGTCTGGGCGAGCAACGCGGCCGCGGCCAGAATCTGACCGGCCTGGCAATAACCGCACTGCGGCACATCGAGCTCCATCCACGCCTGCTGGAGCGGATGGGAACCATCCGGCGACAGCCCCTCGATGGTGGTGATCGCCGCCTTGACCGTCGACACGCGGGTCTGGCACGAGCGGACGGCCTTGCCGTCAACCAGCACGGTGCAGGCGCCGCACAGGCCGGCGCCGCAGCCGAACTTCGTGCCCTTGAAATTCAGGACATCCCGAAGCACCCACAGTAGCGGGGTATCGACGGCGACATCGACCGTGGCCGCCGTTCCGTTGACGATCAATTCGTAAGTCATCCGCCGATTATTACTGATTGACGAGCCCGCTCGGTAGCACCAGATGATCGCTCGTGGACCGGCC
>Ga0209770_10002047_pt1 | contig 10161 bp, 7 predicted proteins | sample LauGreSu1BDMLBDD_2_FD_187572 | JGI IMG/M metagenome (GOLD analysis project Ga0209770, IMG submission 187572) | Freshwater lake microbial communities from Lake Michigan, USA - Su13.BD.MLB.DD (SPAdes) (version 2) | ecosystem: Environmental > Aquatic > Freshwater > Lake | place: Lake Michigan, USA...
AGCTGGCCGGACCATTGCAGCCGCGGGCCAAGCTGGGTGGGGCTGATGGTCCCGCCGCCAAGGGGAGGATTGCAGGACCGGAAAAGTCGTGCACACTGCACGGTAATCCCATGCAAAAGTTTCTCCGTCTTGAATTCATTGCGAGCAGCCCGGACGCGGGCCTGCTGGTGCTCCGCCTCTGGCTCGGTGGGTCGATGTTGTGGCTCCACGGCTGGGGCAAACTGGTCGCGTTGTTCTCGGGCAAGACTTCCTTCGCCGACCCGCTGGGCATCGGCGAGGTCCCGAGTTTCCTGCTCACCATCCTCGCCGAGGCGGGGTGCTCGGTGCTGCTCGTGCTCGGGTTGTGGACCCGCTGGGCGGCGCTGATCCTGGCCTTCACGATGGGCGTGGCATTCTTCCTCGCCCACGGCGCGAAATTCAGCGGCCCGGGCAACGGCGAGCTGGCCTGGATGTATCTCGGCGGCTACCTCGTGCTGTTCGCCGCCGGGGCGGGCAAATTCAGCGTGGACAAGAAATAGCGGTCATTCGCTCCGCAGCGCCTCCACGGGATTGATGCGCGTCGCCCGCCTCGCGGGCAGCACGCAGGCAGCCAGGCCGATCAGGGCGAGGCCCGCCATCCCGACGGCGACGACAGCCGGATCCAGGGCAGTGATGCCGGAGAGCTGTGAAGTCAGCAGCTGGCTGGTGGCGAAGGTCAGGCCGAGCCCGGCCACGAGGCCGACGCCCACGGCGATGCCGCCGTAACGCAACATCCAGCGCAGGATCATGCCGGCGTCGGCGCCGAGCGCCATGCGCACGCCGATCTCCTGCGTGCGCTGGGTGACGGTGTAGCTCATCACGCCGAAGATGCCGAGCGCGGCGAGCAGCACGGCGGTGGCGGCGAAGGCGGTGGTGAGCATGAGCGTGACGCGGCGCGGGGCATTCTGCCGGTTGATCTGGTCGGCGAGCGTGGCCGGCGGATCGAGGGCGAGATCGGTGTCGACCTTGTGGGTGGCCTGCTGCACGGCGCGGGAAAGCGCCGCGGCGTCGCCTTCGAATTGGAGCACGGCGGCGAGGCGCGGGCGCGGTTGCTGGACAAAGGGGAAATACGCCATCGGCGTGGCGGCGCTGTCGAAACCGCGCGGCTTGATGTCAGCCACGACGCCAATGATGCTGGCGGAGGCGGGTGCGCCGTGACCGCCGCGCGCCGTGGGCAGCGAGACGGGCGAGCCGAGCGTGAAGCCGTTGGGATGAAAAACCTTGAGGAAGGCCTCATTCACGATGGCGACGGCGGGAGCGTCGGCGCCGTCCTGCCCGCTGAAGAAGCGGCCCTGTTTCAGGGCGATGCCCGCGGCGGAGAAAAATTCCGGCGTGACGGAGGCGACGCCCATCGCGGGCGGCGGGGTGGAATTGACGGAGGCGTTGGCCCGGCCGCCGCGTGAATCGATCGTGGCGGACAGGACCATCTGCTGGAAGCCGGAGAGCGGAGGCGAGTCGGCGATGGCGGCGGACTTGACGCCGGGGATGGCGCGGAGGGCGTCAAGCCAGCGGTCGGCAAAGTCGCGCTGCTGTTCGGGCGCGCCGTAGCGGCGGGGCAGGGAAAGATTGGCGGTCATGACGTCCTCGGTCCGGTAGCCGAGTTCGGTCGAGTAAAGCTGATAGATGCTCTTCACGAGCAGGCCGGCATTGACGGCGAGCACGAGCGCGAGGGCGACCTCGAGGGCGACGAGCCCCTGGCGCCAGCGGTGGCCGCCGGCCGTGGCTTGATGGGAGCCATCCTTCAGGGCCTCGAGCAGATCGACGCGCCCGGCCTGCCACGCGGGCGCGAGGCCGAAAGCGAGGCCCGAGGCGACCGCGAGCAACACGGCGAAGCCGAGCACGGGCAGGCTCACGCCGATGGGATTCACGCGCGGGAGAAAGCTGGCCAGGAAGGCCTCGAGCGCCTGCGTGCCCCACCAGGCGAGCACGACGCCCAGCACGCCGCCGGCGAGGGCCAGCAGCAGGTTCTCGAGCAGGAGTTCAAGCGCCAGACGGGCGGGCGAAGCCCCGAGGGCGGCGCGGACGGCGGCCTCTCGCTTGCGCGACGCGGCCCGGGCGAGCTGCAGGTTGGCGATGTTGGCGCAGGCGATGAGGAGGACGAAGCCCACGGCGCCGAGCAGGAGCCACAGGGTGGTGCGAGACTGGCGGGCGAGCTGTTCCTGCAGGGTGATGAGCTGGGCCTTGGAATCGGCGAAGGGCAGGCGGAGGGCGCCGGGCGGACCACTGCGCGGGCCGCCGGGACCGGCGGGGACGAAAGTCGCACCCGAAGGCCCGGGCGCACCGGGGGGGCCGGCGACGACCCGAGGACCGGCCACGCTGTCGGGGGATGGGGCCGGGTTGGAGGGTGCGACCCGGCTCTCCGGCGCATGGGCAAACCCTGATTGGGGCGAAGCACCGCGGCGATTCGCTTGCTGCTGGGCGATGGCGTCAGCAATGGCCTGCTTGATTCGCGGGTCGTTGGGATCGGCCCCCGGGGGCAATTGGATGGCCATCCGACGGCCATCCGGAGCGGTAAGTTGACCCGGGGTTTCCCGCACTGGCTCCACGGCGGCCAGACTGGAGGCCGGTGCCGGGCCTGGACCGGCGGGAGCCGGGGCGCCATCGGTGGGACGGGGACCGGTGCGGATTTCGCGTTGGCCGCCGGGGCCGCCGGAGAAGGTGCCAACAGTCAGGTTGTTCCAGAAGCGCTCGGAGAGACCGTCCAGTTCGCGCGCCGCCGTGTCATGGGTCGTGCCGGACAGCAGGCGGCCGAAGACGCGCACCATCTGGATGCGGATTTCCCCCGGGGCCGTGGCGGTGATGACGAGCGGGCGCCAGAACTGCACCGGGTCGACGAATTCGAAGGCGGGCGGAAGAATGCCGATGATGGTGTGCGCGGTGTCGTCGAGGCGAACGACCTGGCCGAGGGCATCGTCGGCGGAGTTGAAGCGCGAGGCCCAGGCGCTGTGGCTGAGCACGGTGACCGGGGTGGCGCCGGGTTTCAGGTCATCGGCCGTGAAGAGTCGGCCGCGCCAGGCGCTGACGCCGAGCAGGGGAAAAAATTCGCCCGTGACGGCGGCGGAAGGCACGCGCACGGCCCCGTCGCCGCGCTGGAGGTTGGCGTTGTTGTTGCGATAGGCGGCGAGGGAGCGAAAGGATTTGGGCACGGCCTCGATCCACGCGTTGAACTCGGAATCAGGCATCAGGTCGCCCCCGCCGGGGATGTTGGCGGCGGCATCGCGCGGCGGCTTGCGAACCATGACCAGTTCGCCGGGGGAGGGGAAGGGCAGGGGTTTCAGCAGGACGGCGTGGACGACGCCGAAGATGGCGGTGTTGGCGCCGATGCCGACGGCGAGCAGGGCGATGATCAGCGCGCTGAAGCCCGCATGGGCGCGCAGCTGCCGGAAGGCGGACCTGAGGATATCCATGGGCGGGGTGGTGCAGGCGCGGTTCGCCGCGCTGCCTTTAAGCGCCACCCGGGCGCCGGTTTGTCTGCCGGCCGGCCGGAAAGTGACGCTGCCCGCGGCGGGCGCTAGGCGGTCTTTGGCGCGGGCGCCAGCTTCGTGGAAAGGAGGTAAGGTCGCTCAATGAACCAATAGGTCACCACCGTGACCAAGAGGGGCACGACCAGGGTCAGCAGCAGCTGGAAGGCGTGGCTCCGGTAGCCGGGCATGAAGCCCAGGGCCCAGGTGGTCGCCATGATGACGGGCGGATGCACGGCATAGAGGCTGTAACTCACCTGGCCCGCCGGACGCAGCCAGCGGAGCGGCCCGGAGCGGACCAGGGAGGGATCCCGGGCCTCGCGGCCGACCAGCCACAGCACCAGGACGGCGAAACCCAGCGCGCGGACCAGCTGGATGACCACATAACTCGCCGGGGAAAAGGGCAGGCCACGCACCGCCAGGAAAAGGCCCCACGCCAGCAGCACGGTCCAGCCCGGCACCGGGCGCCCGCCCTTGAAATGCCATTCGGCCGCGAGCATGCCCAGATACCAATAAGCACCCATCAGCAGAGGCGACCCGAAGAGCCAGTGCACGGCAACATACGGCAGCAGGGCGAGCCCGGCGAATTGCAGCGCGACCAGGCCGGCCAGCAGCGACACCCAGCCCAGCCGGCGCGTGCCGACAAACAGGAGCGGGTAGAGCGCATAGATGGCGATTTCGGAGGAGACCGTGTTCAGCGACCAGTTGCCCAGGATCACGTCCCCGGGCACGACGGCCGTGACGGCGAACACGCGCACCAGCAGGTCGCGCAGGCCGCCCGCCACCTGCGGGGCGAACAGCGGATTGGCCGAGGGCCAGGTCGCCTGCAGGGCCACCAGGCCCACGCCGAGAAAGGTGCCCCACCAGTAAACCGGCAGGATCCGCCGCCCGCGGCTGATGAAATAACGGCGCCAATCCGGCGTGCCGACCACCGGCGCCGCCCGCCGCGCCCGAGCGGTATGGATGCAGAAACCGCTCAGCACGAAGAAGGCCAGCACGGCCGGGTGCTGGCCGTCACTGTTCCAGATGATGGTGCCGAACATCTGGTAGCCGGTCTCAAGGCAGTCATGCAGCAGGCGTCCCGCCTCGCCCACGGGAGGGAAATTCGCCCAGACCAACCAGTGGGTCAGGAAAACCGTCAGCGCGCACGCCCCGCGAAATGCATCGAGCGACTCAATCCGGCCGGTGGCACCGGGGGTGGGCGGCGGGACGGAGCCACTGGCCTTGGATGGCATCATTCGCGCAGGGAGTGGCCGGGCGCCGGGGGCTCTGTTTCCAGGCGCCTAGGTCTTGGCGCTGTTGTCGCAGGTGATGTGTGCGCGCCGGCGCTGGGCGGTGTAGCTCCGTATCTGGGCCGCGAAGGTCTTGTTCTTGATCAGGATCGCGTTCGCGGGTTTGCCGGCGGCGTTGCTCTCCTCCGTGGCCGCGGCCGTGGCGATCAGCACCAGCAGCTCCGCCTTCTCCGGCAAACGCTGCGCGGGGAAACGGGCATGGGTGGCCAGCCAGCGCAGGGTCTGGTGAAAGGGAGGTTGGGCGGTCGTCGTCACGCGCGGAGAGTGCAGGGAGGCCGGCGGGGGAGTCAACCGGAGTTCTGTTTTAACCACTAATGCACACTGATTGGCCACATATCATCGGATTTGAAAGACGGGTCCTGCTGATACCAAGACGCTCTGGTTCTGTTGTTTGGATTAGTGTCTCATTAGTGGAGATTAGTGGTTAAAAATCTCCCGAGCTTTGGGTTGCACCGGCCGGGGCGGGGCCTACGTTCGCCCGTTCCCATGGCTTCTTTGCTCAACCTGCTCGACGTCAGCCTCCACTTCGGCGGCCCCGCGATCCTGGAAAAAATCAACTTCCAGGTCGATGCCGGCGAGCGGGTGTGCCTGCTTGGGCGCAATGGCGCGGGGAAGTCGACCCTCATGAAGGTCATCATGGGCGACATGAAGCCCGACACCGGCGACGTCTTCCGTCCGTCCGGCGCCGTCTACCGCCGGCTCACGCAGGAAATCCCGACCGACCTGAGTGGCACGGTGCACGACATCGTCGCCGCCGGCCTGCGCCCCAACGACGACCACCATGAGGAGGAGTGGGAGCGCGACGTCCGGGTCGAGGACCTGATCAACGCCATCCGCCTGCCGCCCGCGCAGGAATTCTCCGCCCTGTCCGGCGGGCTGAAGCGCCGCGCCCTGCTGGCCCGCGCGCTGGCGGCGCAGCCGGACCTGCTGTTGCTCGACGAGCCGACCAACCACCTCGACCTCGAGTCGATCCTGTGGCTGGAGGAGTTCCTGCTGGAGAAAAAGCCCACGCTGCTCTTCATCACCCACGACCGCGCCTTCCTCCGCAAGATCGCCTCGCGGATCGTCGAGCTCGACCGCGGCCGCCTGGCCGGCTGGGCCTGCGATTACGACACCTACCTGGTCCGCAAGCAGGAGGTGCTGGAGGCCGAGGAGCGGCAGCGGGCGCTCTTCGACAAGAAGCTGGCGCAGGAGGAGGAGTGGATCCGCCGCGGCGTAAAGGCCCAGCGCTCCCGCGCCACCGCCCGCATCAACGCCCTGAAGGACATGCGCGCCCAGGCCCGCGCCCGGCGCGACCGCGTCGGCAACGCCACCATCAAGGTCACCGAGGCCGAGCGCACGGGTGTGAAGGTCATCGAGGCGCAGAACGTCACCTATGCGTGGGGCGACGGCAAGGTGGTCATCCGCGATTTCTCCACCGTCATCCAGCGCGGCGAGAAGATCGGCATCCTCGGGCCCAACGGCGCGGGCAAGACGACCCTCATCAAGCTCCTGCTCGGCCAGCTGCAGCCGACCACCGGCTCGCTCAAGCACGGCACGAACCTCGAGGTCGTCTATTTCGACCAGCTGCGCGCGCAGATCGACGACAACAAGACCGTCGCCGACAACATCGCCAACGGCAACCCGACGGTGACCATCGAGGGCCACACGCGGAACGTCATCAGCTACCTGCAGGATTTCCTCTTCGAGCCCGCCCGCGCCCGCACGCCGGCGCGCGTGCTCTCCGGCGGCGAGCGCAACCGCCTGCTGCTCGCGCGGCTCTTCACCCAGCCGGCCAACGTGCTGGTGCTCGACGAGCCGACCAACGACCTCGACGCCGAGACGCTCGACCTGCTCGAGGACCTGCTGGTGGAGTTCCAGGGCACGCTGCTGCTCGTGAGCCATGACCGCGAGTTCCTGGACGAGGTCGTGACGAGCACGCTGGTGTTCGAGGGTGACGGCCGGCTCGGTGATTATGTCGGCGGCTACACCGACTGGCAGAACGAGAAGAAGAAGCTGGCGGTGCGGAACGCGGGCGTGGTCGCCCGCGCTCCATCGGGTGGAGCCGCGGCGACCCCGCCGCGGGATGGAAAATACAAGCCGGCCAAAAAACTTTCCGGCAAAGAGCAGAAGGAACTCGAGACCCTGCCGGCCAAGATCGAGGCGCTGGAGCAGGAGCAGGCCGAGCTCACCGCGAAGCTGGCCGACCCTGCCTTCTACAAGAAGGAAGCCGCCAAGTTCGCCGAGGTGAAGCAGCGGCTCGAGATCGTGGAACGCGAGCACGCCACCGCGTTTGCCCGCTGGGAAGAGCTGGAAGCGGCGAAGTAAGGTGGTTGAGGGTTGAACCTCAGCTGAGGTTACAAATCCGCGACCCCTTTCATCCGGTCCCCTCCGGGCTCGACTGCGGGCGCCGGGGTCGCATTATCAGGGCCGTTCGTCCCCTTCCGCCCTCCGGGCAGAAACCTCAACTCCGCACACACATGGCCTTGATCCTCTTCTTCACGGTGCTCGCGATCGTCGCGTTGGGCGCCTCTTTCGTCCTCACGCTGCCGGCCGCCGGCCGCGGCGCGCTGATCGTGCTCTCGTTCTCGCTGTTCGGATTCGGCCTCGTCGTCGGCTCGTCGGTCGTCATCGACCAGGACGAGGTCGGCATCGTGCACAAGCAGTTCTTCGGCAAGCCGCTGCCGACCGGCCAGATCATCGCCCGCGACGGCGAGATGGGCCCGCAGGCCGAGATCCTCGGCCCCGGCTGGCACTTCGGCTTCTATCCCTTCACCTATCAGGTGCGCATTGACCGCGTGATCACCGTGCCATCCGGCCAGGTCGGCTTCGTCACGGCCCGCGACGGCCAGCCGCTGCCGGAGAACGAGATGTTCGCCCCGGCCTGGGACAGCGCCCAGGACATGCTCAACCCCACCATCTTCCTCGCCAAGGGTGGCCGCCGTGGCCCGCAGACCACCATCCTCACCCCCGGCACCTACCGCTACAACACGGCGCTCCACGAGGTCACCGCCATTCCCGCGATGCAAGTCGCGGCCGGCACGGTCGTCGTCATCAAGAGCAATTCCGGCAAACGCTGGACCGCCGCCGACGGCCAGGGAGACACGGTTAACGGCGTCCCGCTGGTCCCCCGCGACCACATCGGCGTCTGGTCCGAGCCGCTGACCCCCGGTGGATATTACCTGAATACCAACGCCTATGTGCCCACGGTCGTCAAGACCACGCAGCGCACCTATACCTATCAGGCCGCGAGCACGCCCGCCTCCAAGATCGCGCCGGCCGCCCCCGCGGCCCGCGCCGCCGTCCGTGCCGCCCCCGCGGCGGCCTCGGGCAATAATGACTGGTCCGTTTCCGTGCGCTCGAAGGACGGTTTCTCCTTCCCGGTGGACGTGCGCGTCGCCTGTGCCGTCGAGGCGAAGAACGCACCGTATCTCGTGGCCCTGCTCGGCAACCCTGATGCCGTCGTGCAGGACGACCAGGAGGGCGAGGAACTCGAGGTGCTCGAGGCGCGCATCATCCTGCCGTCGATCCGCGCCATCTTCCGCAACGTCGCCGAGACGATGAACGCGCTGGAGTTCGTCAACCGCCGCAGCGAGATCGAGGCCCTCGTGGGCCAGCGCATCACCGCGGAGCTGGCCCGCTACCGCGTGAGCTGCGATGGCGTCTACGTCGGCAACATCCATCTGGACGCCAGCCCCGCCGGCCAGCAGCTGCTCGCCACGCAGACCGACCGCGAGGTCGCGGTTAACCAGGAGAAACTCTACACCCAGCAGAAGCAGGCCGAGGAATCCCGCGCCAAGTTCGTCCGCGCGCAGGAGGAGGCCGAGCAGCAGCGCCAGCTGGCCGCCGCGGAATACAAGGTGAAGGTCGAGGGCGAGAACGCCAAGTCGCAGGTCGTTCGCGCCAAGGGCGAGGCCGAGTCCCAGGTCATCATCGGCGAGGGCCGCGCCAAGGCCTACAAGCTCCTCGTCGAGACGCTCGGCCAGCAGCAGGTCGCCCAGCTCGAGCTCCTGAAGCTCGTGGTCGACGGCAAGGTCCAGATCACGCCGCAGGTCATGGTCAGCGGCAGCGGCAGCAGCGGCACGACGGATGCCCTCATGGGCACCATCCTCCGCCAGGCCGTCCCGCCCGCCCCTGCCAAATAAACCCCTTCAACCGGAGAAATTCCCATGCGCCTGCTCATGTTTGTTTCCGCCCTCGGCATCCTGCTCAGCATCGCGGTGCTGATCATGGTCATCATCAAGGCCAAGAAGAACGAGACCCCGCCAAAGATTAAGCAGGAAGACTGAGGCGCTCGCAGTTTGCGCTGCCTGGTTTGAGTCGGAGCCACCGCCTGCGTTTGCCGGGCGGAGGGCGACGGCCCGCTCCGCCGGGGACTCCGCCCCATAATAATGGCTGGCGGGGCGGCGGGAGGCATGCAATGAGACGGGCATGAGGATATCACGCCTGATCATGGCCGGGCTGGCGGCGGGAGGGTTTGCCTTGGCGGTTGGGGCGGCGGAAACGGCGGTTGCGATCACGCCCGGGCTCAGGGGCGCGTGGCTGAAGCCGGACCAGGGATGGAGCGGCCGTGCCGTGCTGCTGCTGCACGGCTTTGCGGACGACATGGACGGGGCCGGCGACCTCACGAAGCGGCTGGCCGGCGAGCTGGCGGCGAAGGGCATCGCGAGCCTGCGCATCAATTTTCGCGGGGAGGGCGACCGGCACCGCACGGACATCGAGTCCACCTTTGCCACGCGCCTGGAGGACACGGCGGCGGCCTATGCCTGGCTGGTCGAGCAGCCCGGTGTGAACGCGAGCCGCCTCGGCGTGGCCGGCTGGAGCCTCGGGGCGACCACGGCCATCGAGATCGGCGCGCAGTATCCCGACTGGTTCAGGAGCATGGCGCTGTGGTCGAGCCCCAGCGGCGACCAGTTCGCGATGTATCGTGAAAGCCCCACCGGGCAAAAGGCGCTGCGCGACGGCGTGGCGACGGAGGAGGTGCCCGGTTGGAAGAAGATCACGACCAAGCGCGCGTTCTACGAGAGCTTCCGCGGCGTCGACCTGGACAAGTCGCTGCCGAGGTATCTCGGCGCATTCCTGACGGTGCGCGGCACCAAGGATTTCCTGCCGCAGCACGACGAGGTCTTCCTGCAACTCGCCCCCGGCGAGCCGCGGGAGAAACTGGTCATTGAGGGCGCGGACCACATCTTCAACGTGTTCCAGCCCGAGCTCGGCCACGCCAAACGGGCGGTCGAGGCGACGGTGGATTGGTTCGGGCGGACGCTGTGAGTGGGTAGGGCGCGTTATCCTTAACGCGCCGCGGCGGACTAAGGATAGTCCGCCCTACCAAATCAGGCCAGCTGCGGGACCGTGAACGGGGTGCGGTAGTTGCGCGTGAGCAGCTTGTTGGCGGCCTTGGCGCCTGAGCC
>Ga0209770_10002049_pt1 | contig 10155 bp, 11 predicted proteins | sample LauGreSu1BDMLBDD_2_FD_187572 | JGI IMG/M metagenome (GOLD analysis project Ga0209770, IMG submission 187572) | Freshwater lake microbial communities from Lake Michigan, USA - Su13.BD.MLB.DD (SPAdes) (version 2) | ecosystem: Environmental > Aquatic > Freshwater > Lake | place: Lake Michigan, USA...
GGTTGCGCCCGAGCCGGTCGGCAGTGCCCAAGTGGCTGTCGTGCCATTCGATGTCAGGACATACGTATTCGCCCCAATTGGCAGGCGTGTCGAGCTGTTAGCGCCGTTGCCAATGATCAGGTCGCCCGTGCTGGTGACTGGCGACAAAGCGTTAAATGCTGCGCTCGCAGTCGTCTGGCCAGTACCGCCGTTGGCAATCGGCAGGGTGCCTGTCACCTGCGTGGTCAAATCCACACCACTTAGCGTGCCACCCAGTGTCAGGCTGCCGCTGGAGGTGACCGTGCCGGACAGGCTGATACCGTTGACCGTACCGGTGCCAGACACACTGGTGACCGTGCCTACGTACTGGTCGTTGGATGTAATCGTAAAATTTGGGTACGTACCACTGATGCTGGTCGTGCCTGCGCCCGTCAGCGACACCACTTGGTCAGGTGCCGTATTGGTCACCGTAAAGCTGGGGTATGTGCCTGACGTGCTAATGCCCGTGCCGCCCGTCAGTGACACTACTTGGTCAGGCAGGGTGTTGGTGATCGTAAAGCTGGGGTACGTGCCCGACGTGCTGATGCCGGTACCACCCGTCAACGACACCGTCTGGTCAGGCGCTGAGTTGTTGATGGTGACCGCCACCGAGCCGTCGTAAGTCGTGCCAACACTGTACGAGATACCCGTGCCTGCAGTCAGCGCGTTAGCCACGCTGCCGGCTTGGCCGCTGATGTTGCCGGTAACCTTGCTGCCGGCGATCGACGTGATCCACGTAGGGTCAGCGTATGAGCCTGTCGTATAGACGCCGTTGGTGACCGTGGCAGCGTTGCCGGTGATGTCGATACCCCAAGTGCCTGATGCGCCAGATCCCGTTGTGCTGGGCACACTCAGGTTCGTGCGAGCCCCTGCCGCAGTGGTAGCACCTGTGCCGCCGTTAGCGACATTGAGCGTGCCTGCTAGTGTGATGGTGCCTGACGTCGTGACGGGCCCGCCCGAGGTTGTCAGACCCGTGGTGCCGCCGGAGACATTGACTGAGGTGACCGTACCTGACCCGCCGCCACCGCCTTGATTGGCTTTGTTCAACAGGTTTAGGAAGAACCGATACCAATCCCGCGACACCATGCCCGTCCGGTCGTCGGTAATCGGCGACTGGTTCTTGGGTATCTGCGGTTCGTTATCTGGATTAGGCATTGGTGCCGGTCAATGCAAGTTCGGCACCCATGATGGCGATCTTGACGGGGTCAGTGCCCGACACCTCGTACACGCGGTCACGCAGCTTGTTGGTCATGCCCAGACGGCGCCAGAAAGCTCTGAAGCCGTAATTGCCCATCTTGCCCATGCCCGCCCACTTCTCGTTCGACCATGTGTGACCGCCGTCGTCTGAGAAGCGCAGCATAACCTGCGGGTCGTTGCCTTGGCCGATCACCAATCCAACACCTGTCTCGCATTCAAGCTGCAAGGCATGCTGGGCAGTACGCTTTAAGTTGTTCTGGCCGGTAGGTAGCGCCCGCCATGACCGCAACCACTTCTGTGGCAGGTTGTCGTCAGCAAACACGTCCAAGTCATACGCGTAAATCTTGCCGTTCTGGAAGTCACCCACCACCACTTCGTTGTTGAAGAACATCTGGCAGTTGGCGCGGTGACGGATAAACTGGCCGTTGGCAAACCCAGCGCGCTCATGCCAGGCTTGGGTCGCCACATCGAACACCCAAGTCTTTTGGGCGGTCGGGAAGGTCAACACATAGAAGGCATGGCCGTCTTGCTGGTAGGTGAACGCAATCGCGTCTGAGATGGTGCCGTAGCTCTGGATAGCGTACTCGACCGCGTGGGTTGAGATGCGCTGGCCAGTGTAGCCTTGGGCACGGAACACCACGCCTTGGCCACGGGCATCTGACCCCAACCAGAACAACGAGTTGTCCATCTTGGCCACCGAGAAGGTCGCAGCGCAGCCGATCTCGTTGACGGCACCTTGGATGCGAGCCAGCGGGAAAGGCGTAGTAGCCGCGTCGTACCAGACCTCAACGGACTGGGTGCCGAACAGCCACACCTCGCGGTGGTCAACAAAAAGCGATATTAGCCTGTCTGGCATGCCTTCAGCGCTTGCAAAGCTCAAAGGGTCAATCTGAGTGCCATCAAGCAGCTCAGACGTCCAGAAGCGGTCTGAATTAGGTTCCTGAAAGATGAAGTAGCCGTCCAGATAGCCGACAGTCACCGCGCCTGGGAAGTCGACGTCGGTAATCTCAGCGTACGCTTCAGTCGCTGCATCGTAGATGTACCCGTCAGGGTTGGCCGCAATGAAGAGCTGCGTGCCGTTATCGACCATCGACACGGGGCCAGTGCCCGACACACCACCGATCGGAGTGACCGTCCAGTTAGTATCTATCCGATACAGTCGCGCGCCTGACACGGCGTAGGCGTAGTCACCGTAAGCCCACAGCCCACGAATGGGGCCGGTACCCACAGTTGCCAGCCTGCGCAAGCCTGGCGCCCGGTTCAGGTACGCAGGCTCGTTACCCTCTGGCGCCGGTGTGGCTTCGGGGTACAAGTTTACGCACCTGCTGTCGGCGGCGTTTACTGACCGAGCAACGTACGACTGACCCAATATAGGCGTTTTCATTTAACACCCTTTATGGTAAACTCAAATTCATGATTACCGCTGACCATATCCGATCTATTCTTGACTATGACCCAGAAACCGGCGAATTTGTTTGGAAAGCGCATAGCCGCCGCCCTGATCTTGTCGGTAAACGTGCGGGCAGCCCAACTAACGCGGGTTATTGGGCTATTGCGATTAACAACGAAAAAAAATTGGCTCATCGGCTTGCGTGGGTGTACATGACAGGCAAGTGGCCGTTGTTTCACGTAGACCATAAAGACGGAAACAAACAAAACAATAAGTTTAGTAATCTTCGAGAAGTATCTCGTTTTGGCAATTTGCAGAATATCCGAAAACCAACAAAAGCTAATAAATCTGGTTTCTTGGGTGTTTCCGCGCATCAAGGAAAATGGCGTGTGCAAATTATGGCAAACGGCAAACGCATCCGCGAAAGTGGCTTTGATACGCCCGAACAGGCGCATCAAAGATACTTGGAGCTGAAACGATTGCATCACCATACTTGCACCATTTAACAGTTAATTAAACATACTTAGTAGTTGCCTGCAAAAATGTTATACCGCTGTCTGCTGGCCACGATCGCGTAAGGCATCGACATCACGTCGTCTGGGTTGTTGATGCGCTTGAGATTGCGTTTGGACGTCATGGCAATTCGAGTGACTTGCGGCATAGGCTCAACACCAAACTCGTTGGCGATTTCCATCGCCAAGTTGTACTTGAACGCCCGCAGATAGCCTGGTGGAAAGGACAAAACGGTGTTTAAGGTCGCCGGCTTAGTCAGCTCTTGCACCGACACAAAATGCCACTCCAACAGCCTTGTAGGCTTCGGATAGATGGTCATCGTGATGTCGGGGAACGTATTGTTGACGAACATGACCTGCGGGTAAGTGCTGGTCACGGTCTTGACTGCAATGCCGTTGTACTGCTGCTGGTTAATCAGCTTGATGCCGTAAGACACATTGGTCTGCGGATCGCGGAAGTACGTTGAGTCGTCAATCAGAATAGGACGATTGCCGACAAAGTCGCCGGTGGGGCCAAGCGTGCGGGTGATCTCGCCAACAGGCCAATTAAAAATCTGGTCTTCCGTACAGAAGACGGCCAGACGCTCAGTATTCCACGAATCAATCATCTGATTCATGGCGTTCAAGGCATCTTGAGCAGCCTGCGGAGAAGGTTCCTCACCTTCGGCCAGCTGGCCAATCAGCCGGAGTGCTGCCTTGATCTGGTCGAAAGCGGTTGCCATGCAGGCTCCTTATTCTACTGCCACAACCTCTGCAGGCGGGCGGCTACGACGACGTTTGGGTTCCAGTTCGTTGACTGGCGCCGCTGCTTCGGGAGCCGAAGGCGTGTCGGGATTATACCGCTCCCAACCGTTTTGTTCATCAAATTCAGCTTCCAAATCCATATTGGCGATTTTGGTGCCGTGAACAGCATGTCGTAGGTAAATTGTCATAGTTTAGATAGGGGCCGAAGCCCCTATTTTTTAAGCAACAACAGCAAATTGCCACTTCGTGCCATCAGACACAAACAGTTTGCCAGCGCCAGTAGCGTTGCTGGTAGTGCCAATTGAGCCTTTAGGAGCGGAAGTGGTTGTGGAGTTAGCGGTAATTGCGGTAGTCAGAAAATACAAGCCCGCAGTCGCATTCGCAACAACAGCACCGGTAGTTGCTGTTGATGTAATGGTAGGGGCGGTAATTGCACCCGTGACGGACACGCTTTCAAACTCAGGGTCTGAATACGCGACGCCGACGGCTTTGGTATTAGCCATGATATATCCTTAAAAAGCGGGGGCCGAAGCCCCCGAGGTTTTTAGCCAACGCGATACAGAGTCCAAGTGCCAACGCCGCTCTTGCGAGCACGGAAGATTTGCGCCGTGCCAGCAGTCGCAACAACGGTCATCAGACCAACCAGTGTCCAACCAGTGTTGGTTACCAGTGTGATCACGCCTGAGCTGGAGCCGTCGACGTTAACTACCGAAAAGTCAAACGAAACGCCTGGCTTGTCGGAGTTAGGCAGTGCAGCTTCTAGATCAGCTACGGTTGGCAGCGTGTAGCTGGCAGCCGATGCGCCTGGGCTGCCCAACAGAATGCCGTTAAGCACTTGAGCTGCGGTTAGCGTTGCGGTTGCAGTAGCCGTTGCCGGTACTGGGATAACTTGAAAATTGGTTTCATTAAGGTTGCCATCACCAATCTGATAGCCGCCTGCGCCGTTAGGAAGTGCCATGATAATTTTCCTTTAAAAAGAGTCGTTAATGGGAGCCGAAGCCCCCACCAGTGCTTAGCCCCAGACGCGGCAAGCCATTTGCGGACGGATTGTGCTGTAGCCGTACAGAACGTCGATACGGCAAGGCAGACGGTCATTGTTGATGTCGTATTGACGAACAATACGCATCGAAATGCCGTTGTGGACTTGGCGGGAAGCCATGTCAACGCCTTGTGGCATCAGCAAGTCAGCGGTCGCGAATGTGATCGCATCTTTGTGGTAGACGAGGTTCTGTGCGTACTGGCCAGTAGCGTTACCCAGCATAGTCACAGCAGCGCCCGAAGCAGGCAGTGCGGACACGGTGGCCAGAGCTTGCGAAGCCGAATACAGCGCTGGGTAGATCGACAGAGTTGCAGTCGAAGAGCCAGTAGCAGCGGCAGTCACAACGAACTGCTGCAGCGAACCAGTCGATTCACGGGTCTGTGGGTTGACAGCAAACACGTTAGCGATAGTGAACACGTCGCCGACATTCCATGTCTTAGACGAGCCAGTAAAGCTGATTGGCAGGGTGGACTGACCTTCAGTTGTGACAGTCGAAGTCACAGTGATGGTGGTGCCCCAATCGCCGTTGGTGTGCTGCTTGATCGACTGAGACATGTTGACTTCGTCGAAGCCCAGAACGCCGGTGCCCATCATGCCGTTCTTGAACTGACGGCTGATAGTGTCGGTTGGGTTGAACAGACCTTTCATGCCTTCAACCAGACCAGCGTTAGCAGCTGGGTTAACCGTTGCGTAGCGTGGCGACATCACAGCAGCGTTTTCGTTCAGCTTCTGCTGAGCTTGCAGCAGAACGAGCGAAGTCGAAGGTACGGTGCCAGGCGTGCCGACCGAGTTACCAACGTATTTGTATGCGTTAGCAACGTCAGCATCGATGCTGGAAGCCAGCTGCGAAATACGAGGCTTCAGAACACGCTCTGCGAAGTCATCCAACTGCATGGTGAGTTCGGCGGAGGTGAAGTTCACACCGATGTGCTTCTGCGAAGCCACGGTCAGGGTGGTGAACTGTTCGTTGTCGTCCTGAACTTGCAGGGCGGCGCCGTCGGTCACCAGAGCGCGGTCTGGTAAACGAATACGCAGAGTCGAGCCAATTTTTGCGCCTTCAACGGCGAAAGAGTCGTCGTACTGACGGTTAACGTTACGAGTGATCACTAGGTTGTTCTCGAGGATTTCGAGCGCTTTGCGTGTGATCATGTCGATGGTAAGAATCGAGTTTGCCATGATATTTAGTTCCTAAAAAGTTAGCGGTTACGTTGGGCTTCCCACTTCTTCATCTGACGCTGGCGATCCGCCTCAATCCACTCTGACGTAGTCATGTTCTTGATAGAACGTGGGTCAGTCGTGTCATAAGACGGCGCTCCAGAGCCTCTACCCGATATGGGCGCGATGGGTGGTGGTGCGCTTGTCGTTTTTCTCAAAACCGGCTCAGAAGCCATCTTAGCTTCAATTTTGCCAATCTCTTTGGCTTGTAATATGGGCGAATTCAGTGAGGCTATGCGCGCAGCTTCTTTCGGGTTTGAGCCAAGATAATACGCAATATCAGGGCCAATATCCGACGCTTGAATCGTCTCAGCCATCGCGTTAGAGATTGGCAGCTTGGGGTTATAAGCAACTTGTTCAAAGTCGTCATACTTAGTCCGCGCTTCTTCTTCCCTATCGTGATACGCATCAAGCAGATCCATTTTCTGCCGTTCGACTTCCCGCTGTATCAACAATTCTTCAGCCTTGCGCGTAGCTAGTGCATCAGCATACGCATCAACGGAATCAAAATTTTCGACCGGCGGTAACTCTGCAGCTGTAGGTGCGGGTTGTGCCCTACGAGTCTGCTCGCGTTCCCACTTACGTTGCTCTCTTGCAAGCCTTTTGCCTACGATTGCATCCAGCTCTTCTTGTGTGAAGGTCTTGGTCTGCTGTTCGTTTGGCTGTTCATTCTCCGGCGCGTTTGCTTCTACAGCTACAGGCTCTGCCGTCGGTGCCTGTTCTGGCGCGGGTGAATCCGCTAACTGATTGCTTGTTTCTTCAGACATTGTCGATTCCTAATGAATCCCTGACGTACCGCGTCAGTTCGGTTTACAGCAAGATTACTCGTAAATTACTGTTGCAGCAACTGTTCCGCTAATTGCCACATAAATGCCGTTCTTGGCGTACGCGCCATCAAGCGGCAGCAGGTACGACGTTGCGCCAACTGGCGTAAACGTGCCCAAGATAGTAGTGGTTGTGGTTGCTGCAGGCGAATCGTAAACCGTGATGGTCGGCGTGCTAGAGGCCGAACTGACAAAGATACCCTTGAGCTTGCCAGCCATTGGTTTAATGTTGGCCGAAGCCGTGATGTAGGTGTAATTTGCCATGATTAGTTTGTGGTGTTTTTAACCAAAAGAATAATGAACATGCAAGAAACGCCGTTGTTAGCCGCGCTGCCTACGCCGGTAGCTTCAATATCTGTTTTTTCCTCTATTCGCAACGGATACTCAAACACATAGTCTGCTACACCATTGTTGACTGTGGTGACCGCTGCGGTGCGGCGGATACCGTCGGTGCCCGCAGTTAACAGCCGCCCGCGAACTTGGGTTGACCCCGAAGCTTGACCCGCAGAAAATAGCCCTTGCGACAGATAGCCGGTGTAGCCTGCCGGAATCGTGTAGTGGCCGGTAACGGTGTTATTAAAGTCGTACTTGATAATGTTGTAGGCGGTTGCCGGTACACCGGAAGTTACCGTGCCAGTGCCGATATAGATGTCACCTGCGGCTGACTTTGTGCTGCCTGCTGTGGCGACATAAGCGTAATTGACTCGCAAAAACGATTTTGACGTCAATACTTCGGTTTGGCCATTTAGCGTAACCGTGTCCGTTATCTCGGCGTAGTTGGCGTCAAGCCCTTGAATGACGATCGTTCTGGCTCCAGTGCCTGCCGAGGTATCGTTGGCGTTGGTCGAGCTTACCTTCATCTGCAGCGCGGCTGCTGGATGCGCAATGATGGACGGCAGCGGCCATACGGTTACTTCGGTTGTGTCAACATCCGCGTTATAACCAAACACGGTGACATTACGATGGTTGGCAATCTCGCTGCGTGAGACTTGTAGCTCAAACGGCTCGTTCTTACCAAACTTAGTTTGTGAGACAGGTATCGTCATGCCAAGTATTTAAGTTTGTACAGCGTTGACATATACAGCGCTTCAATTTCGTCGATGATGTTGTGGATTGCGGTGCAATCCTTATCGACAACCTTGTAGCGCACGGAGTGTATTTCTTCGAGCTGGTCTTCCAAAAACTCCACCACGTTGGTGGTCTTTTTGGCTGAGTGCAGCGAGATTGGGCCAATCAGACCGTATTTACCCTGATAGGCTTCAGCAAACTTGTCGGCCAGATCAATGACGTTGTCATAGAACTTTTGAAGCGCCTTGTGTTTTGCATAGCTGCGGGTGTTCAGATGCACCGAATGCGTGACATCTCGCGCCAAAAACAGCATTCCTACAAAATCTGCGGCTTTCATTGACCCATTCCTTCCGGCGGCATGTTGAGCATTTCAGGCGGCATTTCAGCCCCACTTGGCGGCATCATACCCATTTCTGGCGGCATTTGCTGCATTTCTTGACCCATTGGTGGCTGGCCACCCATTGGCATCTCGCCTGGCAAATTCAATCCGCCACCTTCCATGACCAAGTCGCCTGCCGTCATGACGTCGCGCAAGGTTTGCATGACGACCTCTTGCACCTGCTCGGGGTTCATAGCGCCAGAGACAGCTGAGAGGCGCTGCGTCTCGGCTTGGTACGCCTTGATCTCGGCCTCGAAGTTCTTGCGCTCCAAATCCTGCACTTCGATTGACTTGTCCACGTTTTGCAGCATCTGGTGCAGCTGATCCAGCTCCTGCGCCATCGCTTCCATTTGCTGCTTGGCCTGCTGCATCTCGGGCGAGTCGTCGCTGTCTTGCATGATTTTTGGGTCGATAATCTTCTCGAACCGTTTTGCCATCTCTTGAGCGCCAGGCCAATCCATGTTTTTGATGAACAGGTCGCCAGCGACTTGCCAGAGCTGCGGGTTGGATTGCAGGATCATGCCCATCGCATCCAGTGCTTCCTGACGCTTGGTCAGGTAAGATGGGCCGGTGGTGACCACGACGTCGTACTTACCGACGTTAGGGTTGTAAATCTTGTCGATGACGATGTCGGGGTTGTTTGCATCCCGAATCTCACGCACAGGTTCTGGCTGCATGGGGTTTAGTTTGACCATGTCGGTCTCGCCGTCCACACCGATAATGCGAGCCACGCGCTGGGTGTCGTAAATCTTAGGAATCAAGTCAACCAGCTGGCGCGTTACGTGCCTAACAGCGCGTGCCAGATTGTCCACGTAATGATAAGTGCCAGTGTCAGACTGACGCTCGCGCGCCATAATCGCCTTGCCCGAACGCTCATTGGATGTCGCTCCCAGACTGGTGTCGTATTGACCGGTGGTGGACTTGATGTCGTCCGACGCACCCATCTTGGCCTGAATCAGACCGGTCTGCGGTAGCGGCGGTGCTGCCCTCTGGGGCAACGGCAATACCGCACCCGAGCCGTCAGTCACGTCGGGGTTGACCTCCAAGTACGGCCAGTTCTGCGTGTTGGCCGTCTTCCACTGCATTTCGTAGCCTTCAAACTGGCCACCGTAACCAATAAACGGCGCTTTGGGCGCCAAAGCCAGCATCTCGGCTTCTTGGCTCGTCCAGTAGTTGTACATGCGCTGGGCGTCCTTGGCGTTACGCACCAGACCCGACACATACAACTTACCGTCGACCTCAAACTCGTTACCGATAACGCGGATGATGGGGATAAACCGGCCAGCCCACTCCTGCTCTTCCAGCATCTCGTAGCCGTTGGTCTTGCACCACTTAACCCGCTTGGCGTTGACTTCACGGGTGCGGATCGGCTTGATGCCCATCTGCTTCATCTGCTTGGCCTCGGGCGAACCCTCGAAAGCCGTCACGTTGCCGGGGTACAGGTGCAGCGTAGCCTTGTCGTACTCGACGTAGTAATACTCAGCAATCCTCACGGTGTCCTGGTTGATCCACACCGAGATCGACTGGTCGCCCACACCTTGCGCTTGCAAGGTCGAGATAGGGCTGGCATCAGGAAACATGCGCTCGTAGTCCGCACGCTGCAGGTCTTCGGTGACAAAGCACCATTTGGCATCCGCCCCGCATGGGTCTTGGATCGTCGGATCCATGTAGACGGAGAACGAGTTGCGGATGCGTGCGATCTTGATGTCCTGATCGAACGTGTCGTCGTCGCAGTATTCCGTCAGGATTCGGATGTAGCCTTCGCCGTA
>Ga0209770_10002051_pt1 | contig 10145 bp, 10 predicted proteins | sample LauGreSu1BDMLBDD_2_FD_187572 | JGI IMG/M metagenome (GOLD analysis project Ga0209770, IMG submission 187572) | Freshwater lake microbial communities from Lake Michigan, USA - Su13.BD.MLB.DD (SPAdes) (version 2) | ecosystem: Environmental > Aquatic > Freshwater > Lake | place: Lake Michigan, USA...
CACGAAGCACCGTGTTGATCCGGTGGAAGACGCGCTCCACCGCGCCCTCGGCCGCGTCGGCGCGGTTCTCGCGCGGCGCGTCGAGCCACGCCGACTTCGCCGACTCGCCGACCTCGCCCATCGCGGCCCGGAGGCCCTCGCCCTCTGCGAGGAATGCCGTCAGTCCGAGCACGATGCGCTCAAGGTCCTTCACGGAGATCCCATGCTCGTCGGCGACCATCGCCAGCCGACGCGCGCTCTTCCCGTTCCATCCGCCGCTCACGACCAGGAGCGCGAGCGCCATCCGGTCGAATTCGGTGAGGTCGGCCGCGGTGAGCCCCGAGCCGACCTTGATGCCCGCGGTCTTCTCGACTGCAGCGGGACGGACGACGGGGGCCGCCTGAGAGGCACTCGCCCGCATGCGCGCGGCGAGCCTGCGGGCGGCTGCCGGATGCAGCGGCCCCCTGCCGGAGCGGGCGATCTCGGCCTGCAGCCTGTCGGCCGCGAGAACGAGCAGCTGCGCGAGGCGCTTCGCCTCGAAGCTCCCGGCGAGCGCGTGGCGTGCGATGTCCTCGCCGCGCCTCACGAGCGCGCCCTCGACCTGCTCGCTGCGCAGGTCGCCGGTCTCGGGCAGGCCGAGCAGCGCGCGGTCGCTCGGCCGCTGCCCAGCGGCCGCCAGCGCGAACCACGGCGGCACGCCGCCGTCGCCCTCGTCCGGGTGACCGCTCATGGCACCGCCCCCTTCGGCTCGAGCGAGCGCTCGATCTCCTTGATCCGGCTGCGATGCGGCTCCGGCCCGAGGTCGGGGTAGAGCGTTCGGTACTGCGCGAGCACCGTGCGCGCCCGCTCCGGCGAGAGCTTCGCGAGCACGCGCAGCTGCTGGACCTTCGCCGCGAACCACGGCTCGGTGCGCGGAGGAAGGCCGCCGACGAGCGCGCGCAGGAACTCGGCAGAGCGCTCGTACTCGCCCGCCGCCTCCGCGAAGGTCGCGGCGGCGCCGAGCAGCGCGCCGTCGCTCGGCCTGCGCGCGAGGAGCACTTCGGCGAGCGCGAGCCCGCGTCCGCCCTGCCGCGCGTCGCCGGTCGCGCGCACGAGCTCGAGCCGCGCGTCGAGAAGCACGCCGGCGATCTGCGACATCGGAACGGCGTCCGCCGCCTTCGCGTCGAGGGACTGCGCGAATCCGCCCTTGCGTTCGAAGATCGCGTCGCCCGCGCGCACGATCGTCGCGATGAACGCGTCGCGCTCGGGCGCGCCCTCCGCGACCGCGCGACGGCGCGACTCCGCGCCGCGGATCGCCAGCCGCAGCGCCGCCTCCGCCCAGATCGGCGTCGCCTCGGGCTTCTCGAACGGGGCCAGGATCGCCTCGACATCGGCCCAGCGGTCGCTCAGGATCGCGACCTGCAGGCGCCGGTACTGGAGCTCCTCCTCCGCCTCGCGGATGTCGAACGCACCCGATCCGCCCGCCGCCTCGAGCGCGGCGATCAGCCCCGAGGCGGTCTGCACCGCGCGGATCTCCTGCGACAGGAGCACCTCGAGCGCCTGCCGGGCGATCGACGGGCTCGAGGCGGGCAGTCCGGTGGACGGGTCCACCGGCAGCTCGGCGAGCACCGCGGCGTAGCGGCGGCCCGTCGCCTCGCGGGGCTCCCTGCCCCCACGGAACATCCGGTAGAGGGCGTCGAGGGCCTGCTTGCGCGAGACGAGCCACTCCTTCGATTCCGGCGGCACCTTGAGGAGCGCGTCGACATCGGCGGCGACGGGCTCCGGGACGATCGCGACCTTCCGCACGAGGAGTTCCGGCACCGCCTCGCTCGAGGGAAACCGCGCGAGGAACGCGTCGACGCGCCGCGCGAGCAGCTCCGCGAGCCGCGCCTGCTCGGCCGGATCGGTCGCCTCGCGACGCGCGTCGTCGAGCGAGATCGCCGAGAGCCGCGCGGCCTCCTCCGCCCGGTCACCGACGGAGTCGGCGGCGCATCGCTCGAACGCATCGGCCGCATCGGCGAAACGGCCGGCGCCACGCAGGCTCCATGCGAGCATGAGCTGGCACTCGCGCATCGCCTCGGGGTAGGCCTTCGCGTCGTCGGCCTTGAGCGCCTCGGCGAGCGTCGCCGCGGCGTCCGCGGCCGGGACGCGCACGGCGGGCGACTCGAGCTGCGCGCGGTCGGCCCCCGCGCGCGCGATGGCCGCCTGCGCCGCGTCGAACTGCTGCACGCCGCGCACATAGGCGCGCAGGAACGCCGCGCCCTCGTCGCCGAGGATGTCCTCCGAGTAGCGCTTCACGAGGTCGCGAACCGCGAGCAGCTCGCGCCGCGCCGCGAGGAGCGCGATCGCCTCCCGGAGCAGCGCCGCGGCGTCGGCGTCGCCCTTGCCCTTCTCGACCGCGCGCGAGGCGGCCACGCGGGCCCAGTTCGCCGCGTCGTCGCGCGGCGCGATCTTCGCGAGGTACTCGCGGGCCGCGCCGAACGCGCGCGCCTCGAGCGCCGCGATCATCGCCCATCCGAGGCGCGCGTCGCGCACGGACGGATGCGTGTCCTCGTGGTCGAGCAGGGCGATCCAGCGCTCCGCCTCGCCGAATCCCGTGTTCGGCGCCTTCGCGAGCGCGAGCCCGAGGATCGCGCTCGCGAACATCTCGTCCGCGCGCAGCGGCTCGGAGACCTCGGCCGGCAGCAGGCGCTGGTCGCGCGCGCCGAGGAGGGGCAGGAAGATCGACGCCGCGCGCGCGGAGTCGCGGGGCTCGTCGCGGAGGAACCCGCGGTAGACGAGGCTCCATGCAGCGAGGTAGCGCGCGACGCCGGCAAGCCCGGACTGCGCGTCGCGCTCGACGCGCCGGCGCTCGGCGAGCATCGCGCGCTCGGGATCGATCCGGCGGTCGATGTCGTTGGCGCGCTTCTCGGCGCGCTCGCTCACCTCGAGCAGGATCTCGACCTGCTGGGTGAGAAGCTCGGCGGCCCCCACCGCGTCGCCGGGAAGGCCGGCGCGCACGGCCTCGGCGACGCGGGCCGCGGTGCGGTAGCGCGCGCGCGCGGCGGACACGCGCAGGTTGTCCGACTTCGGGCTCTTCTCGAGCTTCTCCGCGAGGCGGTCGGCTCGGCCGAGCAGCCGCGCGAGCTCGTCGCTCTCGTCGGTCGCGTCGAGCAGCCTGGAGAAGGTGTCGGCGAGCCGCTCGAGCAGCTGCGACTTCTCGTCCCCGGTGGCCGCGTCGGCGAGCCGCTCGAGGTGCACCGTGGCCATCGCGTCGAGCCCGCGCGCCTCGAGGAAGTCGAGGAGCTCGTCCGCGGAGGCGCGCGACGCCGGCGCGAGCAGCGCGGCGCAGGCGAGGAGGATGTGCGCGCTAGTTCGCCGGAACATAGGTCACCGCCTCGAAGCCCGTGTCTCGCCCGACCTGGATCACCGCCGCCGCCGACCCCACATCCACGCCCTTGTGGACCCGCACGAAGAGCCCGCGGTCGACCGACAGTCCCCTGAGGGCCGCCTCGAGCGAACGGCGGTCGGGATGGTCGACCGAGCCGAGGCGGAACACGACCGCGCCCGACTCGCCCCGCAGCACCTCGACCACCTGCGGCTCGAGGTCGTCCTTCGCGTCGGTCCCCTGCTGCACGCGCAGGTTCGGCGAGAGCTTCGACTCGTTCACGCCCGCGCCGGATGTGAAGATGAAGTACGCGAGCAGGAGGAAGGTCGCGTCGATCATCGACGCGAGGTTCAGCTCGGGCTTCCGGTCGGCGGCCTTGCGGCGGAAGCGCATGTCAGCGGCTCCTCTCGGTGGCGAGGCGGATCGCGGAGAGTCCGCGCGCGCTCAGGCGGTTGAAGAGGTCGTTCAGCCGCGCGGAGTCGCAGGCCCGGTCGGCGCGGATGAGCGGCTTCAGCGACTCGAGTCCGCCGACCCGCGCCACGGCCTCGTCGACGAGCCGGTCGAGCGCCTCGGGCGCCACGGTCTTCCCGTCGACGACGATGCTCCCGTCGCCGAGCAGGTTGATCGTGAGCCCCGCGAGCTCGCGCTCCTTCTCCTCCTCGCCGCGCTCCTTCGGCAGGTCGAGCTGCGCGCGCGTCTGCTGGGCCATCTGCGCGGTCACGAGGAAGAAGATGAGCAGCTGAAACACGATGTCGATCATCGGCGTCATGTCGACGGCGACGGAGCGGTTCGGGCTGCGGGAGTTCCTGAATTGCACGGGGTGCTCGCTGGTTCCGGCCGGTTACCTGGCGCTCTTCCGTCCGCTCTTCTCGACGAGCGTGACGATCTCCTCGGCGCTCGCCGCGCACTCGCCTGCGAGCCCGTCGACGCGGTTGCGGAGGTATCCGTAGATCGACACGCACGGGATCGCGACGACGAGGCCCTGGAAGGTCGTGATGAGCGCGATCGCGATGTTCGACGCAAGCTCCTCGTAGTAGCTCGCGTTGTTCGCGGCGCCGGACGCCACCGTGTCGAACGCGCCGATCATGCCCTGCACGGTGCCGAGCAGCCCGAGCAGCGGCGCGACCGAGCCGATCGTCGCGATCACATCCATGGTCCGGTAGAGCCGCGCCGTCTCCTCGGCGCCGGCCTCCTCCATCGTGCTCTTGATCTCGAACGCGCCGAACGGCGAGCGCAGGAAGCGCTTCAGCCCCGCGCCGATGACGCGCAGGTAGTAGCAGTCGTTCGCCGGGAGCGTCGCGTACTCGAGCGCCCCCTCGAGGTCGCCGCGCTCGACCATCTCGCGCACGCCGCGGACCTTGTCCGGCGGAAGCAGCGCACTGCGGCGGATCTGCACGAAGTGGATGACGACGAACGCCACCGCGACGACGGAGAGGACCACGATGATGTAGCCGATGATGCCGCCGCCGGTGATGAACTTGAGCAGCGAGCCGCCTCCGCTTGAAGCGTCGCCGGACTGGAGCAGGATGGTGGTGAGCATGCTGGTCATGGGTTTCCTCTCACGGTGTCGCCCTCGCGCCGCTTCGCGCGAGCGCCTCGAGCTGGGCGGCGCTCGATGGCTCGCCCGACTCCCTCATCAGCAAGGCGGCCATCTCGAGTGCATACGCATCGACGAGGCCGGTCCGGTCGAGTCCGGAGGCCGGGACGGCAAGAAGGTCGAGCGCCGCGCGGGACATCTCGGTGGCCCGCCGCGCCGGATCGGCCACGCCGCGCGCGATCCGCGCCCGGCCCGTGCCGATCGCGGCGAGTCGCCAGGCCGGCAGCGGACCCGCGGGCTCCGCGGAGTCCTTGGCCAGCGCGTCGAACGCGCCGACCGCGCGATCAAGCGCGGCCGGCTCCGAGGCGCCGGCAATCTGCGCCAGGAGCTCGAGCGCGCGCACCGTGCCCGCGGATGCCGTGCTCGGGCGGCGGGGCTCGCCGGACGAGGCCGAGGCACCGCCACGGGCGAGCGCCAGCAGGAGCCGCGAGATCTCCGCCGACTCGGCGCGCGTCCCCGCCGCCTCGAACGCCGCGATCACGACGGCGCGCTGCTCCGATGGAGCGAACGGCGAGAGCACCGGCAGGAGACCCGTGTCGGCGTCGAGCGCGGGCGCGAGCTTCGGAAACCTCGTGGGGATGCCTGCCTCGCGGTGCCGCAGGCAGGCGAGCCACGGCTCGACCGCGCCCGCGATGTCGCCGCGCGCGAGGGCGCAGCGGAGGCGGCCCTCGGCGACGAGCGCGGCCGTCGGTCCGGACGCGTCGCGGTAGCGGTCCCAGTGGCGGTCGATGAGCGGCTGCGCGAGGGCGGCGTCGCCGCGCTCGAGGCGCGTCCGCGCGCGCCAGAGGTCCTCGGCGATGCGCGCGAGCTCCGGCGTGAACAGGGCGCGGTCGCGCCCGTCGATGGCCGACACGAGGTCGAGCGGAACGGTCTGCGCGAACGCGATCCCGTCGGTGTCCGCGCGCGCCGCCTCGCCGCCTCGGAGCTCGATCCCTGCGGCGGACGGAGCCGCGACCTCGACCGCAATCGGCGGCAGTCCGCCTCGGAGCGAAAGCGTGGTCGACTGCGCCGCGGCGACCGAGGCCACGAGCAGCGCCGAAGCCGCCGCGGCGATCGCGCGGCTTCCGCCGGCTGATCCACGCTTCAGACCACCGGTCACGGGGCACCTCCGCCCCGCGACGGCACGAAGCGGAAGACGCCGCGGTTCTCGCGCGCGATCCGCTGCAGCGGCTCGCGCCCGGCCTCGCTCGAGAACCCGATCGTGTTCACCACCACCTCGCGCTTCGACTTCTTCGCGAGCTCCGCGACCTTCTGCGCGGTGTCGTCCGGGATCTCGCCGTCCGTGAGGAAGAAGATGACATCGGGCGGCTCGCGGAACGAGAAGATCAGGTCAAACGCGTCGTTGGGATTCGTGCCGCCGCCGGGCATCTGCTGCTCGATCCACTGGGAGATCATGCGCTTGTTCCCGCGCGTGGCGCGCATCCAGCCCTCCTGCTCGAAGTTCGGACGGATGACTCCGTCGGAGTAGAGGACGACATAGAACTGCGTGAAGTCCTGCAGCGCGTTCAGCGAGCGGATCAGCTCCGAGAGCGCCGTGCCGATCCGGTTCTCGCGCTGCATCGAGCCCGAGACATCGACGATGAAGGCGAAGCGCGCGCCGGTGCCCTTGACGCCGAAGAAGCTCGTTCCACCGCCGCCCTTGCCGCTGCCGATCCCGATGCCGGATCCCGGGCCGCCGGCGCCGACGATCGCACCGATCCCAGGCGCCTGGATCGTGCCGACGGAGTTCTCGCTCGGATTGCTGCTCGCCTCCTGCGCGGAGAGGTTCGGCTCCGGATCGATCTCCGTGGTCACCGGCCCGATGGGGTTCGGGTTCGGGTCGGGCAGCTCGACCTGCTCGACCACGACCTCGACGGTCGGCGGCAGCTCCTGCAGCGTGATGGTCACGGGCGCGGGATCGTTGTCGACGCGGCCCGGCAGCTTCACCCACCAGAGGCGCAGCATGATGAGGACATGCGCCACGATCGAGAGCGCGAAGCCGAGCAGCAGCAGGTGCATCCAGCGCTCACGCACCATGCGCCGACGCTCGTCGCGCAGGAGCATCTCAGGCGAGGGCTCCGGCACGGTCGCGTCGGTGGCTGAATTGGGCCGGTCGGCGGGCTTCACGGGGTTTCTACGCACGCGGGGAACCCGGATTGTAGGAATCCCCCCGGCTCGCGCACGCCCTACTGCCGCGTCACGAGCGTGCCGATCCGCTCGCCGGCCACGACGCGCCGGATGTTGCCGGGGGTCTTGTAGTCGAACACGCAGACCGGCAGGTCGTGCTCCATGCACATCGTGAGGGCCGTCAGGTCCATCACGCCAAGCTGCTTCTCGATCGCCTCGGAGAAGGTCAGGTGGTCGAACCGGGTCGCCTTCGGGTCCTTCTTCGGGTCGGCGGTGTAGATCCCGTCGACCTTGGTGGCCTTCAGGAGCACGCTCGCGTTCAGCTCGATGGCGCGCAGGCTCGCGCAGGTGTCGGTCGTGAAGAACGGGTTTCCCGTCCCGGCGACGAGGATGATGACGCGGCCCTTCTCCAGGTGCCGGATCGCCCGGCCGCGGATGAACGGCTCTGCGACCGCCGGGACATTGATCGCGCTCATCACGCGCGCGGGACGGCCGATGCCCTCGAGCGCCTCCTTGAGGGCGAGGCCGTTGATGACGGTGCCGAGCATGCCCATGTAGTCGGCGGTCGACTGGTGGACCACGCCGTCCTTCGCCATGCGCGCGCCGCGGATGATGTTGCCGCCGCCGACGACCACCGCGACCTGCCCGCCGAGCTCGCAGGCCGAGGAGATCTCCCCGGCGATGACCTTGAGCTCCTGCGTGTCGATGCCGAGCTGCCCGGCGGGGGCGAGGCTCTCTCCGCTGATCTTGAGGACGAGTCGCTGCGAGACCTTGGAGGAAGACGGCATCCGCGCATTCCACAGGGACGGCGTCGCGCGGTCAAGGCAGGCGGGCGCGCGAATTCCGGCCGCTGCTACACTCGCCGGTCCCATGGACCTCGACACGATCCTCCTCGAGACGGAAGAGCGCATGCAGAAGTCGACCGACTACCTGCAGCGCGAGCTCCGCGGCATCCGCACCGGGCGCGCGAGCACGGCGCTGCTCGAGTACATCAAGGTGGACTACTACGGGTCGCACACCGACCTGCGCGAGCTCGCGGCGATCACCGTCTCGGAGGCCACGCAGCTGGTCGTGAAGCCCTTCGATCCCGGCGCGAAGCACGACATCGTCCGGGCCATCGAGACGTCGGGCCTCGGCCTGAACCCGATGGTCGAGGGGCAGATCATCCGCATCAATGTGCCGGCCCCGAGCGCCGACCGCCGCAAGCAGCTCGTCTCGCAGGTCAAGAAGCTCGCCGAGGAGTCGAAGGTCGCCGTGCGCAACGAGCGCCGCGACGGGAACAAGGCGGTCGACGCCGCGGTGGCGGACAAGAAGAACGCGATTCCCGAGGACGCCGCGAAGAGCGCGAAGGAAGACCTCGACGAGCTCACGAAGAAGTTCTGCGACGCGCTCGACGGCCTCGCCGCGAAGAAGTGCGCGGAGATCGAGGAGATCTGAGCGGGAACCGGGGCCGGGAGAACCGAAGAAGCCCGCGCCGCTGACCCGACCCCGCTCGCCCTTACGCCTCGAACAGCCGCGTCTGGTCCTTCACATCCCTCGGCGACTCCTGCACGGCCCTGACCTCGGCCGCGATGTCGTCGATCGAACGGAAATCCTCGTGCTCGCTCGCGAAGCGGATGTACGCGATGTCGTCGAGCGCGCGCAGCCGCGCCGCCACGCGCCGCCCGATCTCGACCGAGGGGACTTCCTTCTCGAACTCGCGGTAGAGCTCGTCCTCGAGGCCGCGCACGAGCGCTTCCTTCGACTCGGCCCCGATCGGCCGCTTGCCGCAGGCGGCCACGATGCCGCGCATGATGTTGTCCGCGTTGAACGGCACGCGCGAGCCGTCGCGCTTGACCACGACCAGCCGCTCCGTGCGCTCGACGCGCTCGTAGGTCGTGAACCGCCGCTTGCACCCGTTGCACTCGCGCCGACGCCGGACGGCGGCGCCACCGTCGGCCTCGCGGCTGTCGATCACGCTGTCGTCGTCGGCCTTGCAGAAGGGGCAGATCATCCGGAGCGCGGGATTCTACCGAGCGATCCACCGCCTCGGATCAACCGCGGTCGGCGGGTTGCGGTTACAACCCCGGCATGTCGACCCCTGCCATCGCCCTGGTCTGCCTGGCCTCCACGCTCGCGCTCATTCCGCAGGATTCCGCGACCCGGCCCGTGCCTCCCGCGACCGCCGAGACCGAGAGCAGTCCGGCGGAGCTCCGTCGCAAGAGCTTCAATGTCGACGAGTCCGGCCTCGCGCTGCAGGGCTACGACCCGATCTCGTACCTCGACAAGGCGGGCCCGAAGGCAGGCAGGAAGGAGCTCGCGTTCGTCTACCGCGGCATCACCTACCGCTTCGCGACGGCGGAAAACAAGGCGAAGTTCGAGTCCGAGCCCGCCAGGTACGAGCCGCCCTACGGCGGCTGGTGCGCGTGGGCGGTGATCGACGGCGACAAGGTCGAGATCGACCCGATGAACTACGAGGTCATCGACGGCAAGGTCTACCTCTTCTACAAGGGCTGGCTCGGCAACGCGAAGAAGAAGTGGGACGACAAGCTCAAGGCCGACGGCGCGAAGAAGACGGTGACGGCCGCCGACTCGGGCTGGAAGAAGCTCGCCGACGCCGACAAGAAGGCCTTCGACGCCGAGCAGAAGGGCAAGAAGTGAGCGAGGCGCTCGCCGACTGGGTCGATGTCGGCGCGGCGGCCGAGCTCGCGTCGCGGCCGCTGCAGCAGGTGCTCCTCGGCGGGCGCGTGCGCATCGCGCTTTCCTGCGTGGACGGCGTCTTTTCCGCGATCTCGGGCGTGTGCAACCATGTCGGCGGCCCGCTCGGCGAGGGCCGTCTCGAGGGCGACTATGTCGTCTGCCCGTGGCACTACTGGAAGTTCCACCGCGCCACCGGCAAGGGCGAGCCCGGCTACGAGGCCGACTGCGTGCCCGCGCACGAGGTCAAGGTCGAGGGCGGCCGCGTGCTGGTCGCGTCGAAGCCCTGCAGCGCGCGCCACAAGACCAAGCACGCGCCGCATCCGCTCGCGCGCGAGGTCGTGCGCGAGACGGGACCCGTGCGCGTCCTCGGCATCTCGACCACCGCGATGACCGAGGGAAACCCGCGCTATTCGACGAGCGACGACCTGCTCGACGCCG
>Ga0209770_10002053_pt1 | contig 10130 bp, 13 predicted proteins | sample LauGreSu1BDMLBDD_2_FD_187572 | JGI IMG/M metagenome (GOLD analysis project Ga0209770, IMG submission 187572) | Freshwater lake microbial communities from Lake Michigan, USA - Su13.BD.MLB.DD (SPAdes) (version 2) | ecosystem: Environmental > Aquatic > Freshwater > Lake | place: Lake Michigan, USA...
TGGATTGCGGAAAAAAATGTAATAGTGGATTTCGCGTCTGATTTCATTCAAAATTGGTTAGAAGATAATCTTAATTTAGAATTGTTTACTAACATGGAAAAAACTGCTGAGAAATATTCTAACATCTCAGAATTCGAAAAAACTGTTTGTGATCTTTTTGAGGATCAACAATTAAAAAGAGCAGAGATTTTTGAAAATCAACTTAAAAAATTAACAAATAACTAATTATGTCAGATAAATTAAACGTTTCAATTGTATTACCAATTAAATCTTCAAGAGCTAGAGACTTTGCTGAATACTTCGGTAAAGCAATTCAATCAATAAAGAATCAAATTGTAGGTGTTGATGAATTAGTTATAGTTCACACACAAGAAGAATCTTTAGTTACCTTTTTAAACTCATTTGATTTTGGTGACTTAAACGTTAGTAAATATACTTTTGAAGGTGATCCAAGTTATTCAGGCCAAATGAATTTTGGTATTGAAAAAGCTAAAAGTACGTGGGTATCTCTTTTCGAGTTTGATGATGAATATTCATCTATTTGGTTTAAAAACGTACAAAAATACATGGAAGCATATCCTCAAGTACAAGCCTTTTTACCTATTGTAGTTGATACAGATGAAAAAGGAGTATTTAAAGGATTCACAAATGAAGCTACATTTGCAGCAAACTTTAGCCAAGAAATGGGAATGTTAACAAATGAAACTTTAAACGATTATTCAAATTTCCAAACCGCGGGAATGGTTATCAAAAAAGAATCGATAACAGATTTCGGTGGATTCAAACCTTCTATTAAGTTAACATTCGTTTACGAATTTTTACTTAGAATGACTTATAACTCAGTTAATATTATGTCAATTCCTCGTCTAGGATACAAACATACTAACATGAGAGAAGGATCAATATTTTGGAATTATAAGAACGGAGAATCAGTTCTTACAGATGACGAAGTTAAGTTTTGGTTACAGACAGCCAAAAAAGAATACTTCTTCGTTGACGATAGGTCAATAAAATACGAAACAACGAAAGAATAATGATCGAAATCATTTCTGGACAAACGGAGGTTTCCGAAACAATCGAAGTCTCTGGTCAAACAGAAGATGCGGCGTCAAAAAAAAGAGGTAGAAAGGCAGTTAATTTAAATTATTTTGATGTAAGAGAAGAAACGGCAGTTAGAAATTTTCTTATTGCGGAAACATCCGAAGAAAAAAATAAAATTTACAATGAGTTCTTACGAGGACCTCTAGATAAAATGATATCATCAATTATCAGACGATATAAATTATATCGTAAGGATATGGATTTTATTGAAATTCACGGAGACACCCATTCTTTTTTAATGACTAAGGTTGATAAATTCAAACCTGCAAAAAATAAAAAAGCATATTCGTATTTTGGTACGATATGTAAGAATTATTTAATGGGTCAAATAATTAAAGACCAAAAAGAAACTAACAGAAAAGTCTCATACGAAGATATATCACAGAGTTTGGAAGAAAGACCTGACATGAGTTATAGAATTGATGAAGATGTTATGGATATTGAAGGTCTCATTAGAAAATATCTTGCAGACTTAACTAAATTTATTGAGGAAGAAACTCTTAACGAAAACGAAAGAAAATTGGGATATGCCCTAATTGATTTGTTTGAAAATTATGAGTTGATTTTTTCAGGGGCAGATAATAACAAATTCAACAAAAATGTTATTCTTTTATCATTAAGAGAGATGACTAACTTGAGTACAAAAGAAATACGAAGTGCAATGAAGAGATTCAAAAAACTTTATATTTTTACTCAATCAAAAATGAAAATTTAAGTGAAACTATTTATAACATATGCCTCGACCACAAAGAAAAGAAATAAATTTTAGTAAGGAGTCCATTCTTACTCTAATGCAGGAAATCTACAACGAACTTGTAGAACAAAGAAATACTGCAATCAGACTTCAAAATAAGATGTTATCTTTTATGAAAGATCCTGAAGATATGCAAACAATAGGACCTGTAATTGAAAAACAACAAAAAATTATTAATGATTGTGTTGAGAAGAAACTAAGCCTATCTAAATTACAATCTTCGATTTGGGAAAAGGCTAATAATCAAACTGAAAGTTTCTCATTATCTGATTTGGACGATGACTTAATACAAAATCTAATGCAAAAAGAAGTGGACTCTACAGAGGATAATTATAAACTCTAATCCGCCATGTCATTAGATTTAGACTTTTCATATAATCAAGCAAGTCAAAAAATACAATCCTTAAAAACTTTTAAGGAAATATCAGGCGCGGCCAAGACATTAGAAAACGCAAACCAAAAAATACCTTTTGATCAGTTTAATACAAATTTTAAGTCTCCACTAGAAAATTTAAAAGCGGCTAAGAAAAGGTTCCAAAGACAAGCTCCAACACAATTAAAAAATTTATTAAGTTTATTTCAAGAAAATGCCGGTTCAGGTTCAGGAACTATTGGTTTTTTAAAGACAAAATTTCTTGAGGCCTATACCAGAAGTGAACCAAAAATTAAACAAATCATTCAAACTGAAATGTTTACCGCAGTAGGTTGTGCTCAAGAACAGAAGTATAATTCAAGTTCGTCAATTTATGTTCCTGTTTCATCAATAGACTTATTTGGTAAATTAAAAGTTGATCCCAACACATCATTAGGTAAATTATTTTACGAAAAACCAGATCCAGTTTACAACGAGGTTCCATTTTCAATGAATAAGGAATTATATGAGAGAATGCAATCGCCAGGACAAACTTTTGAAACTGTTTTTGGTGGAAATTATTTAGGAGGATCTCAACAAGAGTTATTTAATATTTCTTATGTTAATCAAAATGGTCGTGGAATCACTGGTGATTATTTTAAAGTTGATCTTAAGAATAGAAATTCAACGAACAATGTTGGAGAATTTTTAAGTGACTATATGAGTACAATAAAAATGGTTGATTCTAACAATTTAATGGCAGAAATTGTTAATATGATAACCAATTCAGTAGATATGAAAGCCTCGATTGGTTTAGGCGAGTTACAACAAAAGAAAGGTTTCGATGCGGTAATACAAAGAGTCTTAGGACTTTGTTTTGATAATAGACAGTCAATTGATGTTAGTGGTATCGCCAAAGTTGCAGAATTAGATGGTGTTGACGAATCATTTTTCCAACTAACTGATGTGGATTTAGCTCAAATAGACGCTGAAATTTCAAATATACAAATGAAAAGTTTGGAGTTTGTTGAGTGTGCGGGTGTTAGGGTTGATGTTGATTATAATAATATTGTAGACCAAATGGTTGAATCTGTTGATAATTTAAATCTAAATAATCCAGATATTCTTGCTGAACAAATTGTTAAAATAATTGATTCCGCATCTGATAATCCGGCTTGGAAATTAAAAATCCCAAATGATTTTAATATTAAATTGGCAATAGATACTGATATTTTACAAAAATTACCAATTGCCCTTGTATCATCATTTTTATCGCCAAAAGTACTTTTACCAATTATGATAATGTTGGCAGCTATTGGAAAAGAATATGCGGATGAAATAGATTCAATTCAAAAGTTTATGGAAAAATTTAGAAAGTTTTTCATAAATGTAGTATCAAAAGCAGCATCAATTTTTATCCAAGAATTATTTGAATTAATTAAAAGAGACATCCTACTATTAGTTCAATCAATCGCTCAAGATGTTCAAAAATCAAAAATTCTAAAGAAATACGTAATAATTGCAAAATTAGTTGAATTGGCGACTATTATTGCTCCTGCCATTGATGACTATAGAAAATGTAAGTCATTAATTGATGACATTCTTAGACTTTTAAATTTCATAGGTAAAAATTTAGGATTGTCAGTACCATACCCATTATTACTTTTAAGTGGGTTATTAGGAGGAACAACTCCTGAAGATAGTACCATAAATGTGATAGAACAAATGCAAAAATTTGGTTTACCTACAGGGCCTTTACCTGACGGTAGTCCTAACTTAAATTTAGTCTCAGAATTTGCAAGACAAAAAGGACAAGATCTTGCAGAGGCGGGATCCGGTTTTGTTAATGTTGCAATACCACCAGACATTATATTGCCATCAGGAAGACCGTCACAATTAACTTTATCAGGTAAAAAGTTTTAATATGGACTTGAATAAATTTATAGAAGAATCTAAAAATAAGAAAAATCTACCTAACAAAAAGTTAGTAGAAATGATGGGTGAATTAGCCAACGAGTTTGAGATAACCAAAAAAGATTTAATAAATCTAACTCAATATTTCGATAAAATTGAAGAAACTTACGATTCTTTATTAACAGAATACGAAAATAGACAAAAATAATGGGACCGGATTCAAATTTAATATATTCCAAAATACTCTTCCTTGGGTCTGTTTTTGATAACAATGACCCAATGATGCTTGGTAGAGTAAGAGCGTCAGGACTTACAGATAACGTACAAGAAATCTATGAAGGTATACCTGATTGGAATCCTAAAGAAGATCCGTGGAGTAACAGAGATCCGTTTGTTTTTTTACCACTTCTTCCATTTTTCATCAGTCAAACTCCAAAAACAGACGAACAAGTCCAAATAATATATTCGAACCCTAGAGTTCAATTCAAGAATCAATTCTATATTCAAGGGCCTATATCTTCTCCAATGAACTCTAATTTTGAGTTTTATCAAGGAGCTAATGCGGATTTAGGTACAGGAATACAATATTCTCCATCATTAAGTATTAAAAATAAAGATGGTACGTATAAGGATAATAAAAGTTCGGGTATTTTTCCTGAACCAGGAGATAATGCTTTATTAGGTAGAAGAAGTGCCGATGTTATTGTTAAAGAAGATGAATTGTTACTTAGAGCTGGTAAAACATTATATTTAAATCCAAATGAATTACCTGTTGCCTTCACGAGAAGATCGTTTATACAACTAACACAATTTAGGAATACAAAACAAACTGAAGGATTTAACAAATATACTAAATTGAATGAGATTGTTCAATCAGTAAAATATTTGATTGAGTATAACGTATTCAATCCTGAAAACACACAAAACTCATTTACGGGTGAAATTAATGTATATTCATTTACATCAACGGTTTTAACCAATGATGAATTTACTGTAACTAAGGACTATCCGAATAAGTCTTTAAAAGAAGTTGTTAGATTTGATAGACTTACAATGGTAGACACTATCACAAAAATAAATTCAATTATTGAGGCATATAACAATAACGAATCAACACCTTATTTCTTCAGACCATCATTATCTTTAAATGCATGGCAGAACAGCCAAGACCCTAATTACCAAATACAAAGAACAAATGCAACCTCTTTAATAACAAATGCAAAACCAAACCCATCTGCTAATATTAAGGGGTCAGGATTAGTTTTTTGGAAAAACGCATATGGTCAACAATACGAACCTAAAAAAATTATAGAACCAATTGTTGGTTATAACACATTAGATCCATCATCCTATGGTGTGATGGGAGCAGATAATATTTATCTTTTATCTCACAAATCAAAAATTCCTAATAAAACAAAGATTAATTTAGATGGTACTTTATACGGTATTAGTCAAGATAAATTTGTTGATGAATTGTTAAATCAAACCTCAAGTGTTGTTAGAGGAGAAGAATTATTACAACTAATTAATTTAATCGTTCAATTCTTAGTTGGTCATGTTCATCCATTCCACGGATTACCACCTGTACCTGTGGCAACTAATGGGTCTAATGTTGCTTCAATACTAACTGAGATACAACAAGCATCCCAAAAAATCCTTAACGGCAATATCCGAATCAATTGATATTTATTGAAAAAGATAAATGTCAATTTTAAGATCATATTTCGACAGAAACAATACAATTGTATCTAATAATTTCGTAAATACGGGAAGAAACCCTGTTACGCAATTAAATTTTGGTAATACTCAAAACATTATTGCCCCCACTGGTTATTCAAGATTTATCTTTAATTTGGATCTATCTCAATTAGAGTCAAAGGTTGCCACAGGAGAAATATCAACAGGTTGTACTAATGGGTTTTCAGGTATAACTCATACCCTTACAATGACAAATACGTCATCATTTGACTTGGATTTGTTAAACACTTATATGTCGGATGAGGCAAGAAGAGCAACATCATTTGATTTAGTTTTATTTAGAATACCTAAAGTTTCAGGGTCAACAGGATTACCTCAAACATGGGACGAAGGTGTTGGATATGATTATTATAATTTCCAATCCACAAGAAATTCGGCAACAGGTCAATTATCTCCTGATGAAACATGGTTAGACAAAGCCTTTTCAGATAGAGCATCAAACTGGTATCAAAGAAGTACCATATTAGATTGGTCTACAGATGGTATCTACGATAACACAAATAGTGGTACTGGTTCAACAGTAAACTACTCAGCATTAACTATAGTTGATGTTCAACATTTTGAGTTTGGTAACGAAGATATCAATTTTGATATGACAAATGAAATCAACTCAATCCTTGATGGGTCTTTAACAGGAGTTACAGGATGGGGGATTGCATATTACCCTCAATTAGAAAATATTTCAGGGTTAACTGAAAATTATAGTGTAGGATTTTTCTCAAGACATACTCAAACATTCTATCAACCATATCTTTTAACAAATTACGATGACTTAATTGATGATGATAGAAATACATTTACTAAAGGTAAAATCAATAAACTCTACTTATACGTTTATCAAAACGGTGATTTCGCTAACTTAGATGATTTACCTGTTGTTGATGTTAAAGACGCAAATGGTAATGTTATACCAGGTCTTAATAGTTTACCTACCTGTTTACGTACTAAAGGTGTTTACGAAGTTTCAATACCAGATATATTACCCAATTTAACACCATGTATCTATTATGATAATTGGACAGGATTGGTGATAAATGGTCAGTCAATTCCAAATGTTCAAAACGAATTTGTTTTATTACCTATCCAAGCAAACATTATTATCGGATCTCAATCACAAGATCCATCTGAATTCGGTTTCACTTTCTACGGAATTAATCAAGATGAAAAAATATTAAATACAGATGTTCGAAAAGTAGGCGTTGTTGTTAAACGAGCTTACACAACAAATACAGTTTTACAAAATGTTCAAGCGTTTTATAGAGTGTATGTAATGGAGGGTCAAACTGAGGTTCAAGTTCAAGATTGGACTAAAATTAATAGAACACCAAATGAATTTTATTTCATATTTGATATGAAAGACAAGATTCCAAATGAATATTTTGTAGACATTAGAGTGAATACTAATGGTGAGAAAGATACTTATAAAAGACAATTAAAATTCCAAATCGTTAACAAGAAATAAGATGGCAAAGAAGATCGTAACATTATCAGAATCAGAACTTACTGGTTTAATCAAAAGAGCTATTAGTGAAGCAGATAATTCAACAGAAAATTATATGACATTTTCAAATCTTCAACAAATGAAGAGACAAATTGATATGTTATTAGAATTAGATGAAAATGTAGTTGATAAAATAATTCAAAATGGTCATGATTGGGCTGACGATCATATCAGTACAGCCAAAGAAAACTTAGATCAAGTATTCGATTTCATGATGAATGAAACCAGAAAGGAAAACCAATATATCGATTATGAGGATATTCAAGAAGGAAGGAAAAAGACTGGAACAAAATTATGTGCAAGAGGTAAGTCAGCAGCAAAATCAAAATTTAAAGTTTATCCTTCAGCATATGCAAACGGATATGCTATTCAAGTTTGTAAAGGAAAGATCAAAGGGCTTGATGGAAAAAGACAATGTTCAGGAACTTATTGTTAATTCAAATAAAGTTCTTATATTTGACCTATGGAAAAAAATGATGTAGTTGGTTACATACCAAAACTATTATTTAAAATATATTTAACTCTAAAAGATAAATTTGATCCTAAGAAACCAATTAGAGAGGATGAAAAAATTTGCTGTGAAATATCTAAAAAATTAATTCTTAATCCTGACACAATTCTATTATATTCTCCAGTTTCATCTATAAGGTACATCAAAAACGATCAAAAACAGATCTATATTACAATAGAAAATAGAGTGATTAATTTAATTAACCACGTTTACAGTTACAGTGTATATGTTGAAGACGAACAATTGTTTAAGGATCTTATCACTAAATTTGATAAAATGATTGAGAGTAGAATAGAAAATTTGGATCGTGAAATTAGAAATAATATCCAACATTCCCTTAATACTATTTTTAAAAATCTTGGTTAACTTGTTCTTTTAGAACTTTAAGAATAATCTCTCTTATTGATTCATTTTTCTTAGTCTTATACGAAGTCATAACAGGCTTTTGACCTTTACCTGTTTGAGTATCTTTTTTCTCAGCCGTTCTTTTTTGTCTACAAGCCGCTCTCTTTTGGTCTTCAGACATTTTTCTAGCAACACCCATCGCCCTACATTTTGGATATGCCTTATCTTCTGATTCAGGTCGCCCACAAGGAGTATGTTTTCCGTTTTTATCTTTTCGACAAATATTAACCCAAGGACCCTGAGGTTGTTTACTACCCTTTGGTTTTTTTTTAGTACCAAACCAAACAGCTAAATCTTCTTTTAAAAAATCTTTACTCATACTAATAAATATCTTAAATTAGTATTATGACAGGATCGACAGAACAACAAATTCAAGGTGCATTATTTGGTACCATTCAATATGCAAATGATGAGTCATTGGGTATTTTTTTAGACAACCTAAAAAAGGAACAAGCTATTTTTATAATAACCGAGGCTCTTAAATTTGGATATGACAGAGGATTATATGATATGAAAGAATCAGAATCAATTTCAAAATCACTAAGAATATTATCTACAGAATAAAAAAAGGGTCTCACGGGACCCTTTTTCTTTTATAACTTATTTCCACAAGATGGACAGAACTTATAATTCTTTTTCATCTTGGTTCCACACTCAGTACAATAAGACCTAATTTCCTCAACAGTAACATTTTTATTACTTAATGGTTGAATCTTAAACTTAATGGTATGTGATGTGTGATAATTAAATTGTTCGTATGAATTGGTAAAAGATTGATCGGATTCATCACCCTTTTCAACCCTACCCGTTTCAATTGATTTGCTTTTCTTTTTTGGTCCTCTTAATAATGTACTTGATGTATCAAATTTACTTCTAAAAGTATCTGAAGTAACAGAACTTGTATAAGTTGAGTTATAATTACTAAGATTAGTTGTTCCATATGTAACTCCTCCTGTTGTAGTAATTGTTGTTCCAAATTGTGGGACATATCCAGCGGTATTTGGACCACCATACAATGTTCTTCCACCTAAATAGAAATTATTTACAACTTGTTGTTCATCGTAGAACTCAATTAATACATTTCCATTTAAATCGATTGCAGACCTGTTTTCAGACGTATCTTTTACTTTATAGGTACTGAACTCAAACTTGTTATTGGAGTCAAGGAAACGTTCTAAAAACACTCTCTGTCCTGGTTTTAATACAATACCACCAGTGGATATGTATTCACCATTCAATTTGATTTTACAGAGAACCGTTTTGTTTTTTGGATTATGGATTTCGAATTCGAAGTTGTCTTTATCGTTAAGGAAGACAACGTTTCCGTTATAGACTTTTAATCTCGACTTTTTCTTTGTGATGTGCGCAGTCGGATTGCTCACTTGTGTTGCGTAATTCATGTTTTTTTAATTTTATATTAGCTTATGACTACGTTACCAATACCTTCGTATCCGTGAATACTCTACAGTCATTTAGACTGGGGACTGATAAACTAAAATCTGAGAATAAATATAATTAAAAAATTTTTATTTTAAATAAAACGCATATCTTTGTATAAACTATAAATAAATGAGAGTCTTACTTTTAATAATCGCATTCTTTTTTGTTCTATCTTGTAAAACACAAAAAGAAACAACTGTAAAAATGCCAAAGTGGCCCAAGGAAAAAACGGGAAGTAAAAGACAAATACGAAAATATACTAAAGAGTTTGTAGATCGTTTATACGATTCAACAAGATTAAAAGATACTTTTGAAATTGAAACTATTATTCAAAAGTAGGACTAATGATTGCTCCCATAGTATTTTTAGTTCCTGCAACTGTATTTGTTGCAAA
>Ga0209770_10002054_pt1 | contig 10128 bp, 3 predicted proteins | sample LauGreSu1BDMLBDD_2_FD_187572 | JGI IMG/M metagenome (GOLD analysis project Ga0209770, IMG submission 187572) | Freshwater lake microbial communities from Lake Michigan, USA - Su13.BD.MLB.DD (SPAdes) (version 2) | ecosystem: Environmental > Aquatic > Freshwater > Lake | place: Lake Michigan, USA...
ATCTATATATTGAATTGTTTCATTCTGAATAAATGCTCTATTTGATTTTAATAAACTAACTGCTGATTTTACATAATCAGTTGGTTGTATTAATTGAATATTACTTATTAAAGTTTGTGATAATCCCGCTGCATATTGTACACCATCTATTGTTGGTCCTTTTTGTGCATCCGTTGATGGAGATATTGAGCTTGTTACAGTTGCTGCCGATGGATATAAGTAATAATACTCTCCAGCTTTAGAACTTCTTTCATTTCCACCATATAGAAGGTCAGTTGCTACGTTATCAATTATATACGCAACATCTCTACTACAACTTGCTTCATTGTAGAAGAATCCACCCACACCACTCCAAGAAGAAGATAGGTAAGCAATAGTTTCTTTTTGAATAAGTTGTTTGTTATCTAATAATAAATTATATGCAGTTGTTTCTGATGTTGTTGGAGTTTGTAATACAATATTTGCTACAATTTTTTGTGCAATTCCTTTAGCATATCTAATACCATCCAATGTTTGGTCTAATTGTCCAGACTCATTACCATCACCTTCTACAATTGCCAATGATGGATATAAGTAATAGTATCTACCAGCCTCAATTGCTCTTTCATTACCACCATATAGAATATCAGTTGATACTGCATCTACTATATACCCAACATCACGTCTACATTTAACATCATTGTAATTAAACATACTCCAAGAAGAACTTACAAATTCTATTGTTTCATTTTGTATTAATTCTTTGTTATCAACCAATAATTGATATGCTGTTCTATTATCTAATGATGCTGATTCAAATACTGAATTAACTAATATATCTTCAGTCAATCCTTTACTATATCTAATACCCGTTAATGTTGGTCCTAATTGAGTTAAAGCATTAGTAGCTTGCGATGGATGTTTGTAGTAGAAAATACCAGCTTGTCTACTTCTCTCATTACCACCATATACCACATCAGTTATTACACCATCTAAAATGTATGCAACATCTCTGCTACAACTTACTTCATTATATTGGAATCCTCTCCAAGAAGAAGATACAAATGCAATTACCTCATTTTGAATAAATGGTTTGTTGTTTTGTATTAATTCTTTTGCTTGTAATTTGTTTTGAGATACTTTTGTGAATATACCACCTCTTAATAATTTATCTACCAAATCTTTAGCGTATGCAATACCAGTTACAGTTTGGTCTAATTGATTTGCTTCAGAAGGTACGCCGCTTACGGTTGCTCTTGATGGATATAGGTAATAGAATACCCCAGCAGTTATACTTCTTTCGTTACCACCATAAAGAACATCAGTTGCTACCGCATCTACGATATGTCCTACATCTCTCTTACACTTATCTTCGTTATAATAAACCGAACTCCAAGAAGAACTAACATAAGCGATAGTTTCATTTTGGATAAATTCTTTGTTATTAACTAATACGTTATAAGCCGTTTGTATTTGATTTGCTGGCGTTTGAAGTGCAGTATTAACAACAACTTTTTGTGCCAACGTAGATGCGTACTTAATACCATCTAAAGTTTGATTCAATTGTGCATATTGTGCTTGAGATGGATACTCATAATAATATTTACCACTCATAGCAGATGCGGAGTTTGCCGAGAATAATAAATCCTCCATTGCTCCACTAATAATTAAACCAACATCTCTTTTACACTTAGCTTCATCATAAGATGCAGTGCTCCAAGAAGAACTTAAGTAAGCGATTGTTTCATCCTGAATGAATGTGATGTTATTTTTTAATATATCGTATGCTACTAATACATTTGCGTTTGTACTAGCTGAACTACTATACAAATTAGGAACACTACCTAAACCATTTTTAACAATTGTAGATACTAAAGCAAATGATGCTGAAATAGCGCTTACTTCTGAATTAGTTGCCGATGATGCGGAAATGTATTGTGGTGTGTTTGTTACTTTAACATTACTGTATCCATTTAATGTAATTGTTGGTAACGAACCTGTCCCATTTTCTATAATACTAATAATTTTTTCAAAACTTCCAGTAACAGCTTTTGCTAAAGAAGATGAAATTGCTATTGATGAAGTATATTGAGATGTGTTTGTTATTTTAACTAAACCATTTACATTTTTAACCAATTGTACTAAACTACCAGTTCCGTTTTCAACAATATCCAATACAATATCAAAACTATTATTAGCGTTTGTAATATAAGTTGATGATATTGAAGCGGTTGAAATAAATTGAGGTGTATTTGTTACTTTAATAGAAGATGATGCATTTGTAAATACATTTGGTAAACTACCAATTCCATTTTCTATAATATTCATTACAACATCAAACTCATTACCAACTTTATTAACATTAGAAATTGATGGAGTTATTGATGAAGTAATTTGAGTTCCACCGGTTATATTAACACCTCTATTTGTAGATGATGTAATTGCTGGAATTACATTTATACCTCTATCTATAATATTAATTACATTACCATATGATGCAGATACTATTGCTTTATCTGCAGTAGATACTGAATTGCTTGATGTGTATTGCGTTTCGTTTGTTGCTCTAATTCCTGCTAAAGTATTTTCTACTAAAGTTGGATAACCAAAACTACCACTACTAATGATATTTACAACAGTATCAAAACCATCTTCGATAGCTTTTCCACCAATTGCAATTAATTTAGTTAATTCTTTTGCAAAGTTAATAGCATCTATTGTTTCCTCCGATTGTGAATCAGTTGCTTGCGATGGGAATTTGTAATAGAATTCACCTGAGTGTAAACTTCTTTCATTACCACCATAAACTAAATCAGTTAATACACCATCAACAATAAATCTTACATCTCTGAAACATTTATCTACTTTGTAATTCAATGTAGGGTATGTATCAGAAATATATTCAATTACATTTTGTTGTATAAATGTTGTATTAGTTTTTACCAATTCTCTAGCATCTAAAACAGCTTGAGTTGGAGAAACTAATACTTTATTTAATACAATGTTTTGTGCTAATCTACGTGCGTAATTTACACCAGTTATAGTTGGGTCTAATTGAGCAGTTACAGAAGGTACACCACCAACAGTTGCTGCGGATGGATATCTATAATAGAACTCACCAGCTATTGTAGTTCTTTCATTACCACCATAAACTAAGTCAGTTCTTACTGCATCTAAAATATATCCTACATCTCTCTTACACTTAACTTCATCATATTGAACACCACTCCAAGAAGAACTTACATATGCAACAACTTCTTCAGCGATTAATGATTTGTTTAGAGATATTAAATTACTTGCATTTACTTTATTTGAATTAGCGGATGTAAATGTTTGCCCCCATACAATTTTTTGAGCTAATCTACTTGCGTAAGAAATTGCATCTGTTGTTTGTAATAATTGAGAACCAGTTGCATCTGATGGATATAAGAAATAGTATTCCGCTGCTACTCTGGTTCTTTCATTTCCTCCATAAACTAAGTCAGTTCTAACCGCATCAATGATATATCCAATATCTCTCTTACAAGTTGCTTCATTATACTCAAATGAACCCCAAGAAGAACTCATATAAGCGATTGTTTCGTTTTGTATGAATACTTTGTTATTCTTAAGTAAAGTGTCCGCATTTACAGTATTAAGCGGTACTTCGTTGAATGTTACATTTTGTATTATCTTTTGAGTTAATCTACTTGCGTAGTTAATTCCATCCAATGTTTGTGCTAATTGAGAATCCGTAGCTTGCGATGGGAACTCATAATAAAATTGTCCATTTACAATAGATGCTGAATTTGCATTAAATAAGAAATCTTCTGCCGCCCCACTAACAATCAATCCAATATCTCTTTTACACTTAGCCTCATCATATTGGAATCCACTCCAAGAAGAACTTAGATATGCAATTGTTTCGTTTTGTATAAATGGAATATTATTCTTTATTGTGTTATAAACAGTTAAAGAATTAACTGCAGATGTATAATTAGTTTTTCCAAATAAATCAACATTTCCAGTTTCAATTATTTGAGTTACTTTTGAAATGGATTGTGAAATAAAGTTTATATTTTCTAAACTACCGCTTGTTGTTGTTTGTGCTGTATTTGTTACTTTAATATTTCCTACCAAAGATGATGTAAGTGCTGGTAATTTACTTAATCCGTTTGTTACTACATCTATAATAGTTCCCATTGAAGAACTAATACTTGATGAAACAGAACCACTAGCCGCAGTAGATGTAACTAATGAAGTTGCTGTTACTTTTATATTATTTTCAAGAGATGATGTTAATGGATTTAATTCTGATAACCCACCACTTATAATATTCATTACATATGCAAATGATGAACTGATACTTGCAGTTTCAGCATTTGTAGCAACACTACCACTTATTTGTGCAATATTACTTACTTTAATCAATCCAGCTAATGAAGATGTTAATACCGGTTTAACTAATACACCATTATCTATAATATTTGTAACAATTCCAAAGTTTCTGTCTATTATATTTATTTCGTTTGGAGTTACATACGAACTTGTAGTTTGTATATTTGTTGTTACATTTAATGGATTGGATTTTGACCAGTTTTGATTTGTATTTTGTGCTAATACAGAAGGAATTGAAGCTAGTCCACCTTTAATAATACCTTCAACAATAGAGAATGAACTACTAATTAAAGCTTTTTCAGTTGATGTACCACTAAATAATGATGATGTTATGTTTTCAGCTGATGTTACTTTTATATTTCTTTCATCGTTATTAACAATTCTAGGTGTATCTAATATAATGTTTTTAACAATATAATCTCCAATTATTTTAGCATATCTAACACCTCCAATTGTTTCTTTCTTTTGTATTGAAGTTGCTATCGATGGGTAGTTGTAATAATTTCTACCAGATACAACTCCTCTTTCAATTCCACCATATAGAAGGTCAGTTGCAACACTATCGATTATATAACCAACATCACGTCTACACTTAGTTTGATTATATTTTAATTGAGGATATGTTACATTAATAAATTCAATTGTTTCGTTTTGAATTAATTCTTTATTATCTTTTAATAAACCATAAGCAGCTTGAAATGATGCGGAGGCCTCTTGGAATGTTTTATTTTTAATTAAACCATCCACCATCCCAGCTGCATATTTAATACCAGTTAAAGTTTGCTCCAATTGGGCAGTTGAAGATGGTACACCAGCTACAGTTGCTGCAGATGGGTATAAATAATAGAATTTAGCAGCTGTAATAGCTCTCTCATTTCCGCCATATAAAGTATCCGTTGCTACTGCATCTAAAATATATCCAACATCTCTACTACAACTAGCTTCGTTATAATAAAATCCATCATCTCCACTCCAAGAAGAACTTACAAATGCAATTGTTTCGTTTTGTACAAATTGTCTATTTGCTAAAATACAATCAGCTATTGCTTCTTTATTCAAATCAGGAGATTGTAAGATTATATTACTTAATAATTTTTGTACTAGTCCAGCAGCATATTTAACCGCTGATGTAGTTGGTTCTTTTTGTATTGTGGTTGCTTCCGATGGATATATGTAATAATAAAGAGCGCTTCTTAAACTTTCTTCATTACCACCATATAATAAATCATGCGCAGATGAACTTACTATATATGCAATATCTCTACTGCAACTAACTTCATTATATTCTAATGATGACCAAGATCTATTTACAAATCGTATTGTTTCATCTTGTATTAGTGGAATATTATTAATTAATAAATCATACGCATTTATCTTATCAACATCCGTACTTGCTAATGATGAACTAAATATTGTTTCAGGATATGTTAATGTATTAGCTATTAAATATCTAGGTGTTGCTGATGAATTTACAATATTCAATTTACCACCCATTACACTATTGTTATCTGCTACATAATATAAAGTATTTGGAGCATCATATGGAACAGTGAATGTAATAGTTCCAGTACTATCTCCGTTATTTACAACACCTTTGTTATAATCGTATCGAGTACCAATATCTGCAATTTGTGCTGTTCTAATCCAAAACGGATAAAATACTCCACCAAAGTCTTCAGTAGCATCCACATTAAACTTATATGTTTCTCCTCTGAATAAAGTTAAAGTTGGATTTAATGAATTATTTACATCATCAAATTTGAATCCAATACTACCACTATTAACAATTGTGTAAACTCTTTGATGATTTTCAGGTATAGTTAAAATATTACTACCAGTTCCATTTTGTAAAACACCATATACGATACCAAATGATGCACTTACTGCATTTCTAACCGATAGTGATGATGATATTCCAGTAAAATATTGTTGAGAACCAGTTCCTATTAATAAACTTGCGCTATTATTTGGAACTAATGTTGGTGTTACCGATAATCCATTTTTTAGAATATTAATAATAGTACCAAACGATGAACTCACACTACCAGTCAAATAATTCGTTATTGGTATTGCTGATTGAGTTTGTGCATATTCGGTTACTTTAATAGCATCATCATTATTTGATTTGAATATAAAAGAACCAGTACCATTTGCCAATATACTTAATAAAGCTGCGTAAGATGAACTTAATGAAGAACTTATTAAGTTTATATCTTCTAAAGAACTTGAGAATGATGATGTTATTTGCTGTGCACCTAAAATGTTGTAAGGTGATTCAAATCCATATCCTTTATTAGAACTTTGTGCTAATAGAGTTGGAAAATTTGTTGTTCCATTTTCTACAATAGCAGATATTAATTTGAAATCAGATGCTATCTCATCAGCTGCTGTTGTTGATAGTGTTACATTTGATGATGTTGTATATTGCGGATATAATGATGGAGATGATATTCTAATACCTTCTGCTGTATTTAATTTTGTAATTGTTGGTAATCCATCTTCCAATCCTTTATTTAATACATCAACAATACAACTCCAAGTTGCTCTTACTGAATCTCTAGCTGCAATATTACCGCCACTACCAGAAATAAAACGAGAACCAGATGCGTACATACCATATAACCCAAACGAAATGTTTGAGTTGTTTAGGGTAGCGTGTCCACCATTGTTTACTCTAATAGCGTAATATGAGAAGTTATTAAAGAAAGATACCAACTGAATGAAACCTCTACCATTTACCAAACATCCCACACCATTTGGAGAAATCTGCGTATAGGCATCCAATACCATTGAAGCCAATGGAGAGTCTGGGTCTATCACATCACCATTAACATAAAGACCACCACCACCTGGCGGAATATCTTCGTAAAGTTCGGTGAATGAATTCTCTTGGTTAGAAATTTGCGAGCAGTTCTGAACATATGGTGAAGTTGTAATAAATGCACCAGGTTGGAAAGCCACACCAAAACCTTTTTCAGGATTTATTTGGTCTGGATATAATCTCAATCCTCCCATCGTTACCTCTGCTATATAACATCCACTATTAACCCAGAAAAGGTCTTCGGTAGGATTCTTAGCGTTAATTTTGGTAATACGCAAACCAGCACCCCATACGGTTGTATTCTTAGGAAGTATTACAGGATTATCCTCTAAATACGTTCCCGCTTGAACCTTAATTACATATCCATTATATATTGAACCAGTATCAAAACCATATCTACCATCGTAGCCAGGAGTTGATAATGCAGCTGCTCTCTTAATTGTACGAAGTGGGTATTGAATACTTCTACCATCGTTTGAATCATCACCATCGGTTGAAGATACATAAAGTGTAGGTAGATTAGCACCAAAATCTTTTGCAAGAATACCGGCATATCTTTGAGTATCATCTGATATTAAAGAACCACTTGCTTTAATAGATAATACCGTATCAGGGGCTCCTACAAATAAATCACCATCAATTCGTAAAGAACCTGTTAAAAATACAGAACCAGTTATTTCATTCGCAGAACCAGTATCGTTACCAAAGAAAAAACTTTGAGAAACAAATAAAGACCCAGATACAACAACATCCCTACCAACTGTAAGGTCTTGTCCTACTGAAAATGAACTACTAATATTTTGTTGTTCTTCAATTTGCTTACGAGGTATCAGTCTTGCCATTATTCTATTTCTACTATTTTACCTTTTATTAAAAAATCCGTTACTACAACATCTTGTGGAATTCTTGTAATATCAACATTAAATTGTATTATAATATCACTATCGTTTGTTAAAACAGTGTATCTATCTTGCGGTTGTTTTACACCAAATAAGTACACATCAACATAATCAGCAACATTATCAACTTCTAATGTATCTACAAGTAAACTCTTATTGTATAAATATAGTGTAAACAAAGTATTGGTCACATCTAACGCAATCTGATTTGGTGTATAGCTATAAATAAATGTATCTTTTATAACATCCAAAATAAAATTTTGAAATTCTTGCCTATCTTTTACAAGATTTGCGGATGTTATGTCTATATTTGGTTTAGGTCTTGCCATTAATTAAATTTTTCTATGTCTCCTTTTATTTTAACTTCATCTGTATCATCAAGTACATATGGATTGTTATCCCTATCAAATTCAGGAAAATTAACTTTTATAAATTTTATGTAAAAATCATTTCCAATTTGGTCATATATGTAATCAGCATCAGCTATAAATAATCCATTTATAAAAACATCAAATCTAGAAGAAAATAATCTTAGAGGTTCTAATTTTGAAAAAATAGATTTCACTCTGACATTTTCTACTTTATATATCCAATAATATGGATGCTGCAAATCGTGCGCAACTAATTCAAATTCGTTGGGCTCATTTATTTGCATCATTATTTCTTTTAAGTCTTGAATACTACTCATAGTTCTTGAAATTTACCAGTTATAGCTATTTCATCATTAGATTCCAAATCAAATCCCAAATCAACAAATGTAAATGTTATTTCGTTTGTTGCGGATGAATGTCTATATGTGTAATATGATGATGACTTATATTCTCCATTTATATAAACTCTAAACCAATTTGTAATATCAAATGTACCATACAATTCAGATGGTAATAATGGTAATGAAACATTTGTTAATTTGACAGTTGTTGAATTAACAAATTCAGCCATTTGAGAACCTCTAATTGCAATGAAATCAATAATTGTTTGGTATTCATTATATGCTGATGGTGAAGTGAATAGATTTCCAGTTAAATCCGTTTCAATACCAAATACAAGTCTTTTTGTAGAATATACTTTTTTAACAACAGGTTTATTATCAAAAGTTTCAGGTAAAAGATATGCATTAACTACCATTGTAAATGTAGTTCTAATAATTCTTTCAGAACCCTGTCCAACTTCTTGTTGATTATCAAATGAATCTATTTTTACTCTAAACCTATATCCATTTTCTTTCCCCCAATATCTATCCGTAGCGTATTGAAAAGCTTCCACCAATGAGTTCATATGTTCGGTAAATGATGTCCATAACATAACTTCATATGTAATAGTAACATACGATGGAACTGCTATATTATAATGCTCATAAGTTGGTTTTGCATTATTCATTATACTGAACCTATCATATCTATTTCCAGTTGAATATTTTTTATAAGATGCTATCTTATTAATATCTTTGAAATTAGTTAAAGATTCATCTCTTTCAATAGAGTTTCTCTTAAACATAGCTAAAGGTATTTGTATTCTACCTCTTTCATCTCTTAAATAGCCATCTTTTCTAGCACCAGCCCATCTTTCCGCATTACCATATACTAAAGGAACTTTTATAGAATTACCATTTTCTTCCAACTTTGGTATTATATGCTCCGACATATATTCGGCAATAGTACTATCAACATCAATAAGAGAAACTCCTTTTTGATATTGTTTATCTACCGATAATTGTTTGGCTCTATTTGTTTCGTTTCTTTCCATTATACGTTTCTCATTTCAGTTTGTATTGAACTTCGTCTAGTCATAAATGTTGAACATATGATAGAGAATTTCTCACCATCACCACTCTCAACTCTACCACCTACCAATTGGTCTTCAGTTACATTATCAATTTCAAAATATGCTTCATTATGAAAAATAATATCACCAACCTCTGGGTAGAATCCTTTTTCGTTTAATGTAAATCTATTAAAACGGAATTGTACATTTTGAGATGCATCTGCTCCAAAACCTTCATAGTTTGATGTAGTTTCATCTCTTTGGATTATTGCCGTACATTCAACACCT
>Ga0209770_10002055_pt1 | contig 10127 bp, 9 predicted proteins | sample LauGreSu1BDMLBDD_2_FD_187572 | JGI IMG/M metagenome (GOLD analysis project Ga0209770, IMG submission 187572) | Freshwater lake microbial communities from Lake Michigan, USA - Su13.BD.MLB.DD (SPAdes) (version 2) | ecosystem: Environmental > Aquatic > Freshwater > Lake | place: Lake Michigan, USA...
CGTCGTACTTCTAACTTCGTACTTCTAACTTCTTTAGTACATCCCGCCCATGCCGCCGCCGGGCATCCCGCCGCCGCCCGGCGCTTCCTTCTTCTCTTCCGGAATGTCGCAAATCAGCGCTTCCGTGGTGAGCAGCAGTGAAGCGATGGACGAGGCGTTCTGCAGCGCGTTGCGGACGACCTTGGCCGGGTCGATGACGCCGGCCTTGACCAGGTCCTCGAACACTTCGGTCGCGGCGTTGAAGCCTTCGTCGCCCTTGCCGTCCTTGACCTGGGCCACGACGATCGAGCCTTCGAGACCCGCGTTGGTGGCGATCCAGCGGCAGGGTTCTTCAATCGCGCGACGGATGATCTGGACGCCGATCTTCTGGTCGCCCTCGAGCTTCAAGGTGTCGAGCACCTTGCTGGCGCGAATCAGGGCCACGCCGCCGCCGGGGACGATGCCCTCTTCGACCGCCGCCTTGGTCGCGTGCATCGCGTCTTCGACGCGGGCCTTCTTTTCCTTCATCTCGGTCTCGGTGGCCGCACCGACCTTGATGACGGCGACGCCGCCGACGAGCTTCGCCAGGCGTTCCTGGAGCTTCTCGCGGTCGTAGTCGGAGGTGGTCTCTTCGACCTGGACGCGGATCTGCTTGACGCGACCCTCGATCTTCGCCGAGACGCCGGCGCCTTCGACGATGGTCGTGTTGTCCTTGTCGATGGTGACCTTCTTGGCCTTGCCGAGGTCCTCGAGCTTGATGTTCTCGAGCTTGACGCCGAGGTCCTCGGTGATGGCGTTGCCGCCGGTGAGGATCGCGATGTCCTCGAGCATCGCCTTGCGGCGGTCACCGAAGCCCGGGGCCTTGACGGCCGCGGCCTGCAGCGTGCCACGCAGCTTGTTGACGACCAGGGTCGCCAGCGCTTCGCCTTCGATGTCTTCCGCGATGATCAGCAGCGGACGGCCGAGACGGGCCACCTGCTCGAGCACCGGCAGCAGGTCCTTCATCGAGCTGATCTTCTTTTCGTGGATCAGGATGACGGGGTTCTCGAGCACCACTTCCATGCGCTCGGGATCGGTCACGAAGTACGGCGACAGGTAGCCGCGGTCGAACTGCATGCCCTCGACCACGTCGAGCGTCGTCTCGAGGGTCTTGGCTTCTTCGACCGTGATGACGCCGTCCTTGCCGACCTTCTCCATCGCCTGGGCGATGATGTCGCCGATGGTCGGGTCGCTGTTGGCGGAGATGGCGCCGACCTGGGCAATCATGTTGCCCTTGACGGGCTTGGCCATCTTCTTGATCTCGGCCGTCATGGCCTCGACCGCCTTCTCGATGCCGCGCTTCAGTTCCATCGGGTTCGCGCCGGCGACCACGTTGCGGGCGCCTTCACGGTAGATGGCCTGGGCGAGCACCGTGGCCGTGGTCGTGCCGTCGCCGGCCGTGTCCGAGGTCTTGCTCGCGACTTCGCGCACCATCTGGGCGCCCATGTTCTCGAGCGGATCCTTCAGCTCGATTTCCTTGGCCACCGTCACGCCGTCCTTGGTGATGGTGGGGGAGCCGAACTTCTTGTCGAGGACCACGTTGCGGCCCTTGGGGCCGAGCGTCACCTTGACCGCGTCGGCCAGCTGGTTCACGCCGCGGAGGATCGCCTGGCGGGACTGTTCGCCGTAAATAATCTGTTTAGCCATGTGAATGAATCTCCGTCTACTTCTTCTTCCCGCCCTCAATCACCGCCAGGACTTCGTCCTCGCGCATGATGAGGTAATCCTCGCCGTCGACACGCACTTCCTGGCCTGAGTACTTCCCGAACAGGATGGTGTCGCCTTCCTTGACGTCGAGCGGAATCCGCTTGCCGTCCTTGTCAGCCTTACCAGCGCCGACAGCCGTCACCTTGCCCTGCTGCGGCTTTTCCTTGGCCGAGTCCGGGATGATGATGCCGCCAACCTTCTGTTCTTCTTCCTCAGTGCGCTGCACGAGGATGCGGTCGTGGAGCGGTCTTAAAGCCATGTGTTGCTCTCCGTCTCTAACGTAGCTGGTTATGTGTAGCGTGATGTTTCTGGCAGTCGACTGCCTAGTCAGCTAGCAGTCGATGCGAACGACTGCTAATGATAGCGGAGGGCGCGGGAAGCCGTCAAGGCGGGGCCACGGCTGGGGTGGCGTGGGGGGCGAGGGGCCGCAGCCGTCAGGCGGAAGCGGACGGCCTGGCCTTGATTTTCAGGTCCTTGACCTTGCGCGTGAGGGTGTTGCGGTGCACGCCGAGTGTGTCGGCGGCCTTGCAGAGGTTGCCGGCGCTCTTGTCGATCACGCAGCTGATGAAGCGCTTCTCGAACTCGCGCTGCGCGTCGGTGTAGTGCACGCCGCGAGTGACCATCTCGGTCACGAGTTGGTCCAGCAGCTTATTCACGCCCCTTGTCCTCCGTAGCCTCGGCGAAGGAGGAGACTTCCAGTTCGCGGCCGGTCAGCCGGCGGTAAGCGTCCAGGTATTTATCGCGGGTGCGGGCCACCACCTCCGCCGGCAGCGAGGGCACGGGCGGCTGCTTGTTCCACCTGATCGACTCGAGGTAGTCGCGCACGTACTGCTTGTCGAAGCTTGGCTGCGGCCCGCCGGGCGCGTACTGGTCGTGCGGCCAGTAGCGCGAGGAGTCCGGCGTCATCATCTCGTCGATCAGCAGCAGCTCGCCGCTGTCGGTCACCCCGAACTCGAACTTGGTGTCGGCCAGGATGATGCCTTTCGATTGGGCATGGGCGACGCCGTGGGCGTACAACTCGAGCGTGAGCCGCTTGAGGCGGGCCAGCAGGTCGGCGCCCACCACTTTCGCGGCGGCCTCCTCGCTGATGTTCTCGTCGTGGCCCGAGTCGGCCTTGGTCGCGGGCGTGAACAGCGGCTCGGGCAGCCGGTCCGACTCGCGCAGGCCCTTGGGCAGAGGGATGCCGCAGACTTCGCCCGTGGCCTTGTAGTCTTTCCAGCCCGAGCCCGAGAGATACCCGCGCGCCACGCACTCGACCGGCAGCGGATTGGTGCGCCTGGACAGCATCGACCGGCCCTCGAGCTGCGCCCGGTAGGCGTGGGCCGCGGCCGGGTAGGCATCGACGTCGATCGACAGCATGTGGTTCGGCACGATGTGCCCCGTGCGGGCGAACCAGAACGCCGACAACTGGTTCAAGACCCGGCCTTTGTCGGGGATTCCCGAGCCCAGCACGTAATCAAAGGCCGAAATGCGGTCGGTCGCTACCAGGATCAGGGCGTCGTCAATGGCGTAGACGTCGCGAACCTTCCCGCGGCGGACGAGCGTGAGGCCATCGAGTTGGGTATCTAAGAGGGGTTGTGAAGGCACGGGCGCTCTTGTGAAAGGAAGTCAACATGGTAGCGGCGCGACGGCTCGGGCGCAAGACGCCAACGTGCTGGGGTGCCGCGCCCAGGCGATACCTCATGTAGTATGGACGGTGGTTTGCGCATCGTCCTTCGAACACTGGTAATCCTTGGTCTGGCGGTTGGGCTTCTGTTCCTTTTCCTGCGCAACGCAGACCTGGACAAGGTGGTCACGTCGGTGCGCGCCGCGCGAGTGGACTACCTGTTGGCGTCGCTGGCGCTGACCTGTGGGACGTTCCTGATTCGGGCCGAGCGGTGGCAGTACCTTCTGGCGCCCCTTGGGCCCACGCGGTTCATGATGGTGCTGCGGACCACGGTGATTGGGTTCGCGGCGTCGGCGGTGCTGCCGGCCCGGGCTGGCGAGGTGATTCGCCCGTACCTGCTGGCGCGCCGCGAAGGGTTGAGCGCCGCCGCGGCGTTCGCCACGATTATCGTCGAGCGCATTCTCGACCTGGTGGCGGTGTTGTTGCTGCTGGCGGCCTTCCTGATCTGGTTCGACCCGGGCGTCGAGGCGCGCGATTCGGCAGTGTTTAGCGCCATCCGCTACGGCGGGTTGGTCATGGCGCCGGTGGCGCTGCTGACCCTGGTGGTGATGTTCCTGATGGCCGGGCACCCGGAACGGCTGCATACGTGGGTGCTCAAGGTCGAGCGGGTACTGCCGACGCGCATCGCGAAGATCATTGCGCGGCTGGCGCAGACGTTTGCCGAGGGGTTCGCGGTAGTCCGCAGCCCGCTGCGGGTGCTGGCGGCGCTGGCGTGGTCGCTGGTGCTCTGGATGGCGATTGCCGCGGGCATCTGGACGGTGGCCGTGGCGTTCGGCATCGACATGCCGTTCACGGGCGGCTGGCTGATGCTGGCCCCGCTGGTGGTCGGCGTCGCGGTGCCGACGCCGGGCGGCGTCGGCGGCTTTCACGAGGCGTTCCGGCTGGGCGCCACGTCGTTCTTCGGCGCCGATAACGACACGGCGGTGGGCGCCGCGATCGTGCTGCACGCCATTTCGGTCGTGCCGGTGGTAATCGTCGGGCTGATCTTCATCATCCAGGATGGCTTGAAGATCGGTGGCTTGGCGAGAGGAGACCTCGGGTGAAATGTCCGTTCTGCGGTGAACTGGGCGACAAGGTGGTCGATTCGCGCGAGAGCCGCGAGGGCGACGTCATTCGCCGCCGGCGGCAGTGCCTGAACGACACGTGCCGCAAGCGCTTCACGAGCTACGAGCGAATCGACGAGATTCCCTACATGGTGGTGAAGAAGGACGGCACGCGCGAGCGCTTCGAGCGCCAGAAGCTGATCGGCGGGCTGCTCAAGGCCTGCGAGAAGCGGCCGGTGAAGGTCGCCGACATCGAGGAGATTGCCGACATGGCCGAGCAGCTCCTGATCGAGAAGCCCGAGCGCGAGATCCCGGGCAAGGACCTGGGCGCGCTGGTCATGCAGGAGCTGAAGCGGCTCGACCAGGTGGCCTACGTCCGGTTCGCGTCGGTCTACCGCGACTTCCGCGACGTTGACGACTTCGTGCAGGAAGCGCGCGCCTTACGAGGCAGCAAGGAATAACCACGCGTGGCGTCCGCCAAGCCCCTGAGCACCGCGTCGAGGCCGGCCGCCAACGTGCCCGCGGCCGGGCGCTCGCGGCGCCCGTTCCGCGATAACCCGCCGCTGATTCTCGCCGGCATCGTCATGCTGCTGGCCGCCCTGGGCGGCATCGTGTGGCTGGCCGATCGCACTTCGACGCTCTCGCCTGACTTCCTCACCGAGGTCGTGCTCTACGCGCTCTACGCCACCAACATCACCATGCTGGTGGCGCTTGGCTTCGTGCTGGCGCGCAACGTCATCAAGTCGGTGTTCGACGGCCGCAGCGGGCTCCCGCTCGGGCGCTTTCGCGCCAAGCTTGTGTTGGCCTTCCTCGGCCTCACCGTCATTCCCGCCGTGCTGGTCCTCATTGTCGGCAGCCGCGTGGTGCTGACGGCGGTGGATCGCTGGTTCAACACGCCGATGGAAGAAATCCTGGCCGGTGCGCAAAGCATTGCCGCGGATTACTACCAGGAGCGCGAGCGCCTGGTCACCGAGCAGGCGGCGCGGTTGGCGCGCGAGTTGGGCAGCGTGGACCTCGGCACCGTCGACATGACCCGCGTGCAGGCGCTGGTCGTTCCCGAGGTGACCGGACCGCGGGTGGCGGTGGTGCAGGTCTACCGCGCGGAGCGCGTGCCGGGGCAGCCGCTGACCGTGGTGTCGCTCGTCGATGTCGCCTCGCCGTCGATGCCGCAAGGCTGGGCGCGCGGCTCGGCCGACCGGCTGGCCGGGCGCGCCGCGGGCGGGACCGAGGCGGCGCCGAGCGTGCTCGACCAGCTGGCCGGCGGGGGCGACCTGCTGCACGTCGGCGAGCCGATCCGGAACGCGGCCGGGCAGGTCACCGGTGCCGTGGTGGTGAGCGAGTACCTGTCGGGCGAGCGCGCGGAGCGAGCGCGACGCATGACGAAGGCGTACGAGGACTACACGCAGCTGCGCGTCCTGAAGCAGCCGCTGGCCGGTGTCTACGTCTCGTTTTTCGTGATGGTCACCTTGCTGATCCTGGTCGGGTCGACCTGGATGGGGCTGTATCTGGCCAAGCGCATCACGCGCCCGGTGCAGATGCTGTCGGAGGCGGCCAAGAAAATTGGCGCCGGCCATTACGACCACCGGATCGCGCACGAGGGCAGCGACGAGTTTGGTTCGATGGTGGAGGCGTTCAACGCCATGGCCGCGGAGGTGGCGTCGACTCGCCGCCGGCTCGAGCGGGCCGGCATCGACCTGGAGCGGAAGCACGAAGAAGGTGAAGGCCGCCGCCGCTACATCGAGGCGATTCTCGAGCGCATTGCCACCGGCGTGGTGTCGATCGACCGCTCGGGGCGCATTGGCACCATCAACCCCTCGGCCGTGCGCCTGCTCGAGGTCGACGCCAGCGTCGTCGGCAGCCCGGCGGTGGATGTCTTTGCCCGCCCCGACCTGGCGGTGATCAACGACGTGCTCGACCAGGCCGCCAAGGCGCGCATGGACTCGTTCGCGCAGGAAGTGGCGCTGGTGCGCGACGGCCGCGAGCGGCACGTGGTGGCGGCCGCCACCAGGGTGCCCGGCACCGACGGCAGCTTCGACGGCACCGTGCTGGTCGTGGACGATGTGACGCCGCTGATTCGCGCACAGAAGGTGGCGGCCTGGCGCGAGGTGGCGCGCCGGCTGGCCCATGAGATCAAGAACCCGCTGACGCCGATCCAGCTGTCGGCCGAGCGGCTGCGCCGCAAGCTGGGGGACGTGGCGCCGCCCCTGCAGGACCTGGTGCAGGAATGCACGGCGACCATCATCGGCGAAGTCGAATCGCTGAAGGGGCTGGTCGACGAGTTCTCGCAGTTTGCGCGCATGCCGGCGCCGCGCGCGGTGCCGACCGACCTGCACGAACTGCTGAACACCACGCTGGCGCTCTACGACGGGCTCTTCGCCTCGGTGACGTTCGAGAAGCGCTTCGATCCGCTCGTGGGCCAGGTGCGGGTCGACCCCGAGCAGATGAAGCGGGTCATCATCAACCTGGTCGACAACGCCATCGAAGCCATGGGGCGCAGCGGCGGCATTGTCGTCGAAACCGCGCGCGACGTGCCCAACAGCCTGGTGCGCGTGGTCGTGGCCGACACCGGCCCCGGCATTCCGCCGGCCGAGCGCGACAAGCTGTTCCTGCCGTACTACTCGACCAAGGGCCGGGGCAGCGGCCTGGGCCTGGCCATCGTCCGGCGCATTGTCGCCGAGCATGGCGGCAGCATCGACGTGTTCGACAACGTCCCGAACGGGACCCGGTTTATCATCGAGTTACCAGCCTGATGCCGTCCATTCTTGTCGTTGATGATGAACCCGGCGTGCGGTCGTCGATTAGCGGCGTCCTCAAGGACGAAGGCTTCGACGTCGAGGCGGTCGGCACCGGTGAAGAGTGCCTGGAGCGGGCCAACAGCGAGGCCTTCGACGTCATCGTCCTCGACATCTGGCTGCCCGGCCTCGACGGCCTGACGACGCTGCAGCGCCTGCGCGAGCGGCAGATCGATGCCCAGGTCGTGATCATCTCGGGCCACGGCAACATCGAGTCGGCGGTGCGCGCGATCAAGATGGGGGCGTTCGACTTCATCGAGAAGCCGCTGTCGCTCGAGAAGACAGTGCTCGTCGTGCGCAACGCGCTGCGCCAGCGCGACCTCGAGGCCGAAAACCGCGTCCTGCGCGCCAAGGTCGACCGCCAGCAGCAGAACACCATGGTGGGGGAGAGCGCGCCCATGCTGCGCCTGCGCGAGCAGGTGGCGCTGGCGGCGCCGACCAACGGCCGCGTGCTGATCCTGGGCGACAACGGCACCGGCAAGGAACTGGTGGCGCGGACCATTCACCAATTCAGCCGGCGGAAGAACGGGCCGTTCATCGAGGTGAACTGCGCCGCGATTCCCGAGGAGCTGATCGAGTCGGAGCTGTTCGGGCACGTGCGCGGCGCCTTCACCGGCGCGGTCGCCGACAAGCCCGGCCGGTTCGAGCAGGCCAACACCGGCACGATCTTTCTCGACGAGATTGCCGACATGAGCCTGAAGACGCAGGCCAAGGTGCTGCGCGTGCTGCAGGAACAGGTGATGGAGCGGGTCGGCGGCACCCAGCGCATCAAGGTCGACGTCCGCGTCGTGGCCGCCACCAACAAGGACCTGCTCGAGGAAATCCGCGCCGGCCGCTTTCGCGAGGACCTGTATTTCCGCCTCAACGTGGTGCCGATCTTCGTGCCGTCGCTGCGCGAGCGGCAGGACGACATCGCGCCGCTGGCCGACCACTTCATGGCGCTGCTGGCCACCGAGTATGGCCGCCGGCCCAAGCGGCTGGCGCCGGAAGCCGCGGCCCGCCTGCGGCAGTACGCGTGGCCGGGCAACGTCCGCGAATTGCGCAACGTCATCGAGCGCCTGATCATCATGGTGTCGGGCGACACCATCACGGCGCAGGACCTGGGCTTCCTCGGCCGCGACGGCGTGCCCGACGCCCCGACGCCGGCCGGCCCGGCAAGGCCCCTGTCGGAGGCGCGCGACGAGTTCGAGAAGGACTACATCCTGCAGACGCTGGCCGCGCAGCAGGGCAACATGTCGCGGACCGCCGAAGTGCTCGGCGTCGAGCGGTCGAATCTCTACAAGAAGCTCCGCGCCTTCGGCGTCACCCCGAGAAGTGAGAAGTGAGAAGTGGGAAGTGAGAAGTATTTCTGACTTCTAACTTCTCTCTTCTAACTTCTTTTCGAGAATCTGTCCGCTGGAGAATCCCTCGAGGCGCAGGAAGTACTCAGCCGTCTGGGTCAGCGCCGCCGACGGCACCAGCCCGACGATTTCGCTCTCGAGCACCTGCACGCCATAACGTTCGGCCTCGCGCTTGACCAGGTCGAAGACGCGGAACATCGGCGTCTTCTCGTAGTTGGTCAGGTTCATCGACACCTGCACGATGCCGCGGTCCTCGAGCGGGATGCCCATGGCCTTGACGAACCGCAGGCCGCCGCTGCTCATGCGAATGGCGGCGGCAATCTTCTTGGCGACGTCGAGCCGGTCGGTGGCCAGGTTGATGTTGTAGGCAATGAGCGGCATGCGCGCGCCGACGACCGAGGCGCCGGCGCGCGGGTGGGGTGCCGCCGGGCCAAAGTCGGGCGCCCAGGCCGGCTGGGTCATCTTGGCGGCCAGGCCCTCGAACTCGCCGCGGCGGATGTCTTCGAGGTTCTTGCGGGCCGGGTTCGACGAGGCGTCCTCGTAAAGGTAAACCGGCAACGCGAAGCGCCGGGCCACGTCGGCCGCGACGGCCTTGGCCAGGGCCACGCATTCCGCCATCGTCACGTCGGCGATGGGAATGAAGGGCACCACGTCGACGGCGCCCAGCCGCGGATGTTCGCCCTTGTGGGTGCGCAGGTCGATGGCGGCAATCGCGCCCTCGAACAACTTCGGCACGCCGGCCGCGAGGGCCTCGGCTGTGCCGGCCAGCGTGAAGACCGAGCGGTTATGGGTGGCGTCGGACTGCACGTCGAGCACGCGCAGGCCGGGGACCGCGCGCAGCGTGTCGGCCAGGGCGGCGATGACTTCGGGACGGCGGCCTTCGCTGATGTTGGGAACGCATTCGATGGTCGGCATTGGCTACCCATTCTAGGGCACCCCTTTGTGGGCTGCCAGAAGGAAGGTAAGTGCTATAATCACCGTTACTTACCCAATGGCCGACCCGCACACGTCAGGCCCTCGCCGGTCTGAGGCGCCGCCCGCTGAAGACGAAGGGCGCATCGAGCAACTGCTCGTGACGGGTCTCGATCACTATTTCGCCGGCGAGTTCGACGCCGCCATCAACCTCTGGACCCGGGTGCTGTTTCTCGATCGCAATCACGATCGGGCGCGCGCCTACATCGATCGCGCGCGCAGCGCGCAAGCCGAGCAACAGCGTATTTCCGAGGCGCTCGTGCACGAAGGCCTCGAAGCCTTCGATCGCGGGGAAGTGGTGCGCGCCCGCGCGCTGTTGAGCGACGCGCTCGACCAGGGCGCCTCTCACGATGTCGCGCTCGGCGTGATCGGCCGCATCGATCGCCTGGACATGGGCCAGCGGTCGGCGGCGCCGGTGGCGCCGGCCAGCCGCGAGCGCCTGCGGGTCAAGCCGGCGGCCGCCGAGCGGCCCACCATCGATCAGCGGCGCGGCAGCGTGGCCATGTGGCTGGCGACGGCGGCAGGCGTGGTGATTGTCGCGGCGATTTCGTTCGTGCTGGTGACGCCCAACGGCCTGGCCGACTGGTTT
>Ga0209770_10002057_pt1 | contig 10119 bp, 10 predicted proteins | sample LauGreSu1BDMLBDD_2_FD_187572 | JGI IMG/M metagenome (GOLD analysis project Ga0209770, IMG submission 187572) | Freshwater lake microbial communities from Lake Michigan, USA - Su13.BD.MLB.DD (SPAdes) (version 2) | ecosystem: Environmental > Aquatic > Freshwater > Lake | place: Lake Michigan, USA...
ACTTGAATCGCTATAGGCCCGCCTTGAGTAAGTCCCAAACGTACGCCGCCAAGAATCGTTACTTTGTCCGCTTCAAAATTTTGACGGGCTCCGCGTCCAACACCTAGCCGACGACGCTGTAAGTGATAGTCAATATCTGCAGTGGTAATCGACACTGATGCAGGAATTCCTTCAACAATTGCACTGAGTGCTTGACCATGTGATTCGCCCGCAGTTAACCAACGCATGTTCCTATTGTGACAGATCGGGAGGCTATCTCGTCGCCAAATAAAGTGCCAGACCACTAAATATGCTGGGAGCTAGCGGGATCTTGCGAGGCAATTCACGATTCCATAGGGTTCGCGCAATTGCATAGATAACCGCACAAAGAGCAATGCTAAAACCTAAAATAAAGAAAGCGGTGTGTGGGTCGGAGTTCAGCATCAATGCCACGATGCCTAAGAGCTTCACATCCCCCATACCTAAACCGCAAAGGTGAAGAACAAGAAGAATCGCAATAACAGAAAGAATTCTTGGGCCTGGACCGAGTCCCTGCATAATGACATGAGGAATGCAAAGGAAAGATAGCCAGATCAAATAGATATTTGGAATTGAATATGACTTGATGTCAGCTAATGAAATTGGAATAGCCATGAATACAAAAGGAAGCAACACGCGAAAACCCTAACAAGGAAGAGTTTGTGTCAACGTATCCTGTGGATTATGCCAACTTGGTGAGTGCGGCTTTTCTCATCTTTGCGTACAGCAATTCTCCATCGCAAGCGACACCGGAAAAAATCTCAACTTGTGCAATTGCCTGATGAATCAGCAGATCTAAACCATCAATAACCTGAGCTTGAGAATCAGTCCAGGCTTTTGAAATCACGGTTGGCCAAGGATGGTACAAAACCTCAAACAAAGTTCCGCGTGGCTTATCTACTCCTGATAAGAAGTAATCGGCCGCCTGACCAGGGGTTGTATTGATTACAAGATCTACAGAGTTCAATGCATCTGTTGCTTCCCACGGTAAATAAGAGACGCTAATCGAGCTAGCTTTGTTCATGGCCGCTTCCCGTTCTGGATTACGGCTAACAACGGCAACGTTTGTGGTTATCGCTGAAACAGAAGCAATTGCTGCTCGCGCAGTTGCACCTGCACCGAAAATCAATACCGAATCAGCTTTCTGGATTCCATGCATCTTCAATGCGTTGTCAAAGCCAGACACATCAGTGCTTGTCAGGTTCCACTTACCATCGCGCAACGACAGTGTGTTCCCGCAAGAAACTCGGGCAGCAACAGCAGAGACGACATCTGCTACTTGCATCGCCTCTTCTTTCAATGGCATGGTCAGAGAGAGACAATTTTTGTCTGTCTGACTTAAGTAGTTTGCCAATGCTCCGGCCTTTACTTCGACCGCCTCGTATTGCGCCGCTAACCCAAGATACTCGTACGCTAAAGAATGGATTAATGGGCTCAAAGAATGAGCAATTGGGGAACCAAGTACCGCTGCATTAATCAATTGAATGCCCCAGCCTTTCGATTCTTTGTGTATTCGACTTTCCAACTGCTGAACTCGTCAAAACTAGCGGTGAATCTAGTGTCTCCTGGTGCCACTGTAATGAAATACAACCAATCCCCTTGTATCGGCTCAAGTGTGGCTTTAATGGCATCTGAACTTGGGCTACTAATTGGCCCTGGTGGCAACCCAAACTTCCTATATGTGTTGTAAGGAGAGTTCAATGTAGTCGACTTTCGACTGAGAAAAATGTCTCCTCTAGCCTGCATGATGAAATGCACTGTTGAATCCATTTGCAATGGCATCCCAATCTTTAAACGATTATAGATAACTCTTGCGACTTTAGAAAAATCTTCATTGGTGCTTTCAGCCTGAACAATAGATGCGATTGTCAGAAGTTGTTGCGCAGAAAAATCTTTGTTCCCTTGAAGCAACTTTCGCCCATATGGATCATCACTAAATCTATCGATCATGCTTTGAGCTGCTGCTTGAGCAGAGGTACCTTGCGGGAAGGAATACTGCGCAGGAAAAATCAAGCCCTCGCTCTTAGAAAAACCTTGAGGAAGCTTGAGTGAGGAAAAAGCTTTCTTGACTTCTTGTTGTGTGAATCCATAAGTAATGAAGGCTTTCTCAACTTCACTCTTCCAAGCTCCCTCTGCGACCCGAATCAAATTAGGAATACGATCTGGATCCAGCAACTGATCCAAAGCTTGGCGGGCTGAGATTTTCAGCGTCATGCGATGGCTTCCTGGTGCGACTTTCTGCGAACGAGCATCACCTACTGCCACGCGAAAGTAAGCCTGTGAAGATTTCACGATGCCAGAATCAAAGAGAATGGTCGCTATCTGTGAACCAGTTGCACCATTTGGTATCTCAACAATAACTTCTGGAAGATCTTGAACCGATTGAGCATCATTAAAATCGGGTGCGCTAGATGATTGGGAGCGCATAAGAAAAAGTGAGAAAGTGAAAAGTACGATGACTAAACCCGCAGCAACTAATCTCTTGAGTGCAACCATTACTTTCTCTTCTCAAGATCTATTGCAAACTCGAGGATTCCCACAGCTGCCGCCATGTCGATTGAATCCTTTGCATCTTTTGCATTCTTGCCTGATTCCCTCAAATTCCGCGCCGCACTTACGGTGGAAAGGCGCTCATCGACCATGATTACTTCTATATCGGTGATTCCGCGCAGCAAATCTGCGAAAGCAACCGCTTTATCTGTTGCTGCACCATCCTTGCCGCTCAATAGGGCTGGTCTACCAACAAAGATTTGAATTGGTTGGATCTCAAGAAATATCTCGGTAATGCTCTTGAGTAAAGATTTATCTGATGACTTTAATGTCGTAAGCGGTGAACAAATGATTGAATCGGCATCACTTGTCGCAACTCCAATGCGGACATCACCGAAATCAAAGGCGATACGACGTCCCCGTTGCATCATCTATCCAATAAGGGATTGCGAGATCGCGGCAATAGCATCTAATGATTTGGTTGCGTCGGTGCCTCCACCTTGAGCAAAATCATCTTTACCGCCACCGCCACCGCCCAGCACGGTGGAACCAATCTTGACTAAAGCGCCTGCTTTAACACCGGCTGCACGAGACTGATCACTAACAGCCACGACAAGTACTGGCTTTCCATCATTGTTGCTCAGCAATGCGATTACTGAGTTTGAATGTTGAGACCTAAGGTCTATTGCAATCTTTCTCAAGTCATCCCCTGAAACACCGTCGGACATTACCGAGCCGATAAAAGTGTGACCATTGATCGTGGTTGCTGACTTAGCCAGATCTCCAACTTGAGAAAGCGCTTGAGCTGAACGAACAGCGCCTAATTCTTTTTCAATTTCTTTCATTTTATTGAGCAGATCTGAGATGCGCTCCGGCAACTCCTCTGCGCGAGAACCCTTGATCAAATCCGTTAATGAGTTGAGCAAAATGTGTTCGCGTGCCAAGAACTTGTAAGCATCAACACCTACTAAGGCTTCTACTCGTCGAACACCAGCACCAATTGAAGATTCTCCAAGCAGCTTGATTACTCCCAGCTGACCAGAGCGTTCAACGTGTGTTCCTCCACAAAGCTCACGTGCCCAATCGCCAACACTGACAACTCGAACTACATCGCCGTATTTTTCACCGAACAAGGCCATTGCGCCGATTTCTTTTGCTTGAGCTTGCGACATACTTTCCGCAGTAACCTCAAGGTTATCCAATAGCAAAGTGTTTACTCGTGATTCAACGTCATCTAAAACCGACGCTGAAACCGCACCCGTAGCAGGGAAATCAAAGCGGAAACGTCCAGGCGAGTTCTCGGAACCGGCCTGAGTTGCTGTCTCCCCCAATACTTCTCTAAACGCCTTATGAACCATATGTGTTGCGGTGTGGGCTCTTGAAATCGCAGAACGTCTTTCAGAATCGATTTCTGCAAGAGCGTCAGAGCCGACTTCGACATTTCCATTAAGCACACGACCGCGGTGAACCGAAACTCCGGGTACTGGAGATTGAACATCATCAATTTCAATTACCGAACCGTTGCTAAGCGTGATCCTTCCGCCATCTGCAAGCTGTCCGCCACCTTCAGCATAAAAAGGTGTGCGGTTAAGAATAATTTCAACATCATCACCTTCGACAGCCGAAGCGACTCCAACGCCATCAACTAGAATTCCAGTCAATTTAGATTCTGAACTGACGTTTGCGTAACCAAGAAACTCTGTTTTTCCATTTTTATCCGCAATAGATCGATAGACGGAAACGTCGGTATGCCCAGACTTCTTAGACTTCGCATCAGCTTTTGCGCGATCTTTTTGTTCTTTCATCAAACGGCGGAAGCCGTCCTCATCAACACTTAGTCCTTCTTCTCGCGCCATTTCTAGAGTTAAATCAAAAGGAAAACCATATGTATCATGAAGTTTGAATACATCCTCGCCAGGTAACACGGAGCTCTTGCTCTTCTTGAGCGCCGCAGAAGATAAATCAAATATTTGCGTTCCGCTCTTAAGTGTTTGCAGGAAACTTTCTTCTTCTGAAGCACTGACTGCCAAGATTCGATTCTTATCTGAAACCAATTCAGGGTACTGAGGACCCATGGCACCAATGGCTGCAACTGTAAGTTCGGACATGATTGGATCCATAGATCCAAGTAGGCGCATATTGCGAATCGTGCGACGCATCATTCGTCGTAAGACATACCCGCGGCCTTCATTGCCGGGTGTAACACCATCGCCAATGAGCATTGCAGAAGTTCGTGCATGGTCGGCAATGACACGAAGTGATACATCTGATTTCTCAGATGCGCCGTACTTAACACCAGTTAATTCTGAGGCGCGATTAAGGATCTGGATCGTCGTATCAATTTCGTAAATGTTTTCTACACCCTGCAAGAGTGCTGCTGTTCGTTCAAGACCTAGACCTGTATCGATGCTCTTAGCTGGAAGTTCACCCAGAATTGGATAGCCATCTTTTCCGCCACCAGCCCCGCGTTCGTTCTGCATGAAAACCAAGTTCCATACTTCGAGGTAGCGATTCTCATCAGCAATCGGTCCACCCTCAACACCATAAGCCGGTCCACGGTCATAGTAAATCTCTGAACATGGGCCGCAAGGTCCTGGTACTCCCATAGACCAGAAATTGTCGGCCATATCGCGTCGCTGAATACGTTCCTTGGGAACACCAATCAGCTTGTGCCAAATATCGGCCGCTTCATCATCATCAAGATAGACAGTCACCCAAAGTTTTTCCTCTGGAAAGCCGTACCCACCATCTGCGATAGGTCGAGTCAAAAGCTCCCAAGCAAGTGCGATTGCACCCTCTTTGAAGTAATCGCCGAAAGAAAAGTTTCCACACATTTGGAAAAATGATGCGTGTCGAGTGGTTTTACCTACTTCATCAATGTCCAAGGTGCGAACACATTTTTGTACAGAGGTTGCACGCTTATATGGCGGAGTTACCTCCCCCAAAAAGTAGGGCTTAAAGGGAACCATTCCTGCATTAACAAGCAAGAGATTTGGGTCATCAGCAATCAAAGAAGCCGATGGAACGACGGTATGTGTTAGCCCTTGACGATTGTCAGATTCAAAGAAGCGCAGCCAGCGCGAACGGATCTCGGCGGATTCCACTAGTTAAGATCACTCAGCCTTCTTCTTTTTCTTAGCGCGGCCTTTACTGCTTTGCGCTGCTGAAAGAATAGCTCCCGCAACCTTTACTGCAGAACCGTTCTTATTCATAAATCCTTGAGTAGCCTCAGAAACTTTGTCACTCATCTCTTCAATATTCTTGGTCACTTTATTGATGCTGTGTAGCGGGCCATTTATCAGTGTCACCGTAGTGTTAACTTCATCGATCAATGGCGCGGTCTCATCGGTCAAAATCTTTAGCGACGCCTTAGCTTCATCGACTAAACGACCTACGCGAATAACGACGTAGGCAATAGCTATCGCGATGACAGCTAGCGATGATGCCGCGATTATTGTTGCAATTCCACCTGGACCCATGTTGTTAGCCTACCTGAACCCTTAACTGCCCTGCGGGTTTTTAGGCTGTGGCACCCAATCTATTCCGCTCTCTTTTCGTTGAGCGGGGGTGATTGGTGTTGGTGCGCCAGTTAATGGATCTCCACCACTTGCAGTCTTTGGGAAGGCGATTACTTCTCTAATTGAATCTGAACCCGTTAACAATGCACAGACACGATCTAGGCCCAATGCGATTCCACCATGTGGAGGAGGTCCGTAATTAAAAGCTTCAAGCAAGAAACCAAACTTACTGTTTGCTTCTTCATCACTTAAACCGATGACAGAGAAAACATCCTTTTGAATTGCGCGGTCGTGGATACGAATAGAGCCACCACCTAACTCAGTTCCATTAAGAACAATGTCATATGCATACGCCAAGGCAGATGCTGGATCTGATTTAAATGTCGCAGCAAATTCAGGCTTTGGTCCGGTAAATGGATGGTGAACTGCAGTCCAACCACCGTTGTCAGTTGGTTCAAACATCGGTGCATCTACAACCCACAGAAATTCCCACTGTCCATCTGGAATGAGGTTGCAACGTTTACCAATCTCAAGACGTACAGCACCCAATAGGTTCAAAGATGCAGTTCGTTCGCCTGCTGCAAAGAAAATCGCATCGCCTATCTTCGCCCCCGATGCTGCAACAATTCCTGCAGTCTCTTGATCGGAAATGTTTTTAGATACTGGACCGCCAAGGGTTCCGTCCTCATTAACCAAAATGTATGCAAGACCCTTAGCACCGCGAGCTTTAGCCCAATCCTGCCAAGCGTCGAGCTCGCGTCGTGCGGATGAAGCGCCACCTGGCATTACAACCGCGCCAACATAAGGCGCTTGGAAAACACGAAATGGAGTTTGCGCAAAGAACGATGTTAAGTCCACTAACTGATTACTGAAACGTAGATCCGGCTTATCTGATCCATAGTTAGTCATTGCATCGGCATATGTCATTCGCTTCAGTGGAAGCGGAATGTCGTAATTAACCGCTTCCTTCCACACTCGTGCAACGATCTTTTCTGCAACTGCCAAAATATCTTCTTGGTCAATGAATGACATCTCGATATCTAATTGCGTGAACTCTGGTTGACGATCTGCGCGGAAATCTTCATCGCGGAAACAACGCGCGATTTGATAATACTTTTCCATACCAGCAACCATGAGAAGCTGCTTAAACAACTGTGGTGACTGCGGAAGGGCGTACCAAGAACCAGGCTGAAGTCGAACAGGAACTAGGAAATCTCGTGCACCTTCTGGGGTAGAACGGGTCAAATACGGTGTTTCAATTTCGAGAAACTTTTCATCTTCCATGACTCGACGAATAGTTGATGTGACCTTTGATCGAAGTCGTAAATTCTGTGCTGGCTTTTCACGGCGAAGGTCCAAATAGCGATACCGTAACCGAACTTCTTCATTGATATCAGTGTCATCTCCGCTATCCACCGGAAAGGGCAGTGGCGCAGCTTCAGAAAGCACGACCACAGTGTCACCCATAACTTCAATTTCACCCGTAGGGATATTTGTATTCTCGTTTCCTGCAGGGCGGGCAACTACCTCACCCGTAATCAGCAGACACCACTCGGCGCGAAGTGAACCAGCAACTTTTTCATCACGAATTACAACCTGCACCGAACCTGAAGCATCGCGCAGATCAATAAAAGCTACGCCACCGTGATCTCGACGGCGTGAAACCCAACCTGCCAAAGTGACGGTCTGTCCTGCGTTGGATTTACGCAATGACCCAGCTTCATGTGAACGCAACATTTTGCTTCCTAATCCTACTTTTCGAGTGCTTCGAACAATGAGTCAATCTTAACCGAGGTTTCAGCGCCAGATTTCATCTCTTTGAGCAGCACTGTTTCAGTCGAAATCTCGGATTCCCCCAAGACGATCACGTGCATTGCGCCACTTTTATCAGCACCCTTCATCGCACCCTTAAGGGCTCGATCACCAAAGGCTATTTCGACTTTCTTTCCTTTAGCGCGCAATTCAGAAGCAATCGTTAGTGCCCGCACCTTTGCACTTTCGCCCAGTGGAATGATGAACAAATCAGAAACAAAGGCATCAGAACCAATTACACCTTCGGCTTCAGCTGCTAACAATGCGCGATCAACACCCAAACCAAAACCTATGCCTGACAAGGATTGGCCACCTAATTGCTCCATCAAGCCGTCGTAACGCCCACCCCCGCCTATTCCCGATTGCGCACCCAGTAATTCGTGAACAAACTCGAAAGTAGTTCCGGTGTAGTAATCAAGGCCACGCACCATTCGAGGATTCAGGGTGTATGAAATACTCAAAGCGTCCAAGTATTGAATCACTTGGTCGAAATGCGTCCTCGATGATTCGTTCAGGTAATTGATAAGCAATGGCGCATCAGCCATGGCCTTTCTCATTTCCTCACGTTTGTCATCAAAAAGCCGCAATGGATTAATCGCTGCGCGTGCCGCAGTCGCCTCATCCAAATCCAACGTGGCAATAAATTTCATTAGATCAACCTTGTGAGCCGCTCTAGATTGCGCATCGCCCAAAGAGGTGAGCTCCAAACGATATTGCTTTAATCCAAGAGCCTTAAATCCAGCGTCTGCGATTGCAATAACTTCGGCATCGATGGCTGGGTCGTCTAAACCAATTGCTTCGATTCCAACTTGATAAAACTGTCGATAGCGGCCGGCCTGCGGACGTTCTGCTCTAAAGAATTGGCCTGAATACCAAACTTTTACCGGTAGTTGACCGCGATCTAAACCATGTTCGATAACAGAACGCATCACACCTGCAGTACCTTCGGGACGCAAAGTGATTGAACGACCACCGCGATCTTCAAAGGTATACATTTCTTTTGAAACAACATCGGTGGACTCGCCTACTCCACGCTTAAACAAATCAGTATCCTCAAAAACCGGAAGTTCGATCAATTGATATCCGGCAGTACGTGCAGGAGCGATCAGAGATTCGCGCACAAATTCAAAAGAACTAGAACGAGGAGGCGTGTATTCGCTGACTCCTTTGGGAGCTGAAATCTTTTGGTGCGCCATCAGTATTTACCTACCAAACTCGTTAGATAAGGATTGCTCTTTTTTTCACGTGCCATCGAAGTTCGCGGACCATGACCTGGCAAGACTTCAAGATGATCAGACAATGGAACCACTTTCTTACGCAAAGTCTCTTCCATCTCTTTTGCCGACCCAGTTGGCAGATCCGTACGTCCAATGGAACCAGCAAATAGGACATCCCCGCTGACTAATACTTGGTCTGACACTTCAAACATCAATGAACCTCGTGTGTGACCGGGTGCATGAATTGCGCGGAAAGAAAGTCCTACTAAATCAATTTCTTCGCCATTTCGAAGTTCCCGCACCTGCGATGGTTCGACAAAATTCATTTCGGCAACCGTTGCTGCAAATTCTTCTCCCAGTAGCTTCTCGGGTGCCGATAAGTAAGCACGATCCTCGCTGTGAATAAAGGTGGGAATGTCATAACCGTCAGCAATTGGCTGGATGGAAAATGTGTGATCCAAATGTCCATGTGTTGCGATAACTGCAACAGGCTTCAGATTATGGCGCTGCAAAATCTCTTCTAACGCAAGGCTTACATCTGGCATCCCTGGATCGATAACCACGCATTCACTTCCGGGCTCAGAGGCCAAAACCCAGCAGTTGGTGGCAAACATTGGGGCGGCAAACGAGTCAATCAACAAACCCATCACCCCCATAATCACGCTCAATTTTGGCGCGATTGACGCTCACACCATGAGACAGGGTACCTTTTGCCATACCAATCCACACTCGACCCACGCTTAGAGGGCTCAAATCTTCTAAGCATCGCACCCACACATAGCGAGCCTTACACAAGGTAACGCGCTGAAAGGATCACTCTCATGACAGATATGAATTTCCCACCACAGGCTAGCGCTGCAAGTGCGTTAATCGGAGATCCTTCAGCATTTGGTCGAGTAGCAGAAGATGGAACAGTTTTTGTTAGAACATCGCAGGGCGAAAAAGCTGTTGGTTCATATCCCGGCAAGACAGCAGAAGAAGCACTTGCTTACTTCGTAAGAAAATTTGAAGTTCTAGCTGCCGAGGTTGCACTGCTTGCCGCACGCATTAAGAGTGGCGCCATG
>Ga0209770_10002058_pt1 | contig 10116 bp, 7 predicted proteins | sample LauGreSu1BDMLBDD_2_FD_187572 | JGI IMG/M metagenome (GOLD analysis project Ga0209770, IMG submission 187572) | Freshwater lake microbial communities from Lake Michigan, USA - Su13.BD.MLB.DD (SPAdes) (version 2) | ecosystem: Environmental > Aquatic > Freshwater > Lake | place: Lake Michigan, USA...
AAAAGACACTCAACAAATAGATGGCTGGGATCGACGTTTAAAGATTCTCGGTGAACGAGCAAAACCTTCGGCCGAGTCATTGTGTATTGAAGTTGCTTCAGGCATGCAGGCTTTTACAAAGGAGTTAGCAGCAGATGGAAGCACCCCAAGCATGGAGAAGATAGCAGATATCAGATTAGTCGAAGATTTTCGCAGAATTTTCCCATTTCCAAATGCTGGAGAAAAAGTCGTTGTTTTGCGGTGTCGTGCAATTATTCAGTACAGTATCAAAATTGAAGCTGAAACAGATTTTTACCTACTCGTAGATTCGGACAATAACACTCGTGTGCGCTGGGAGCCAAACAATTTGACCGCGCGCAAAATCCCGTAGAAGTCCAAATCGCTACTATTCTGAATTTGTTTCATTCAGAAACGCAATATGGTGAGAGCTTTACGATGCTAATGCGAAGGCTTTTCGGCCGCCATACGCTCTAGAGCACTGAGCTTTTCTCGCAGATGTTTAATCTCTTCGTCGGTGACCTTTCCATCCGCGGTTATGTCATCTACCTCATGAACGATTTCATCTAACTGCTTTAACTTAAGTATGCGCTCACGATTCTCGCTTCGTGCTTCATCCATCGCGTTTAACACAATTCCAATAAATACGTTCAAGACGGTGAAAACGACGATGAAGATGTAAGAAAGGAAAAATGGGAGCGCCAAGGGACTGACAAGGATTGCTTCTTCAAGATAGACAGGGAAGTTTTCAAGAGTTAGCAGGATGAACAGGGTAGTAAGTGCAATTGAGATATCGCCCCAGTGAATGGGTAACTTGTCTCCTAGTAAATACACGCCAGCCATTCCGTAGATGAACAAAGCTAGGAAAATTAGCACGCTCATACTGAGAAGTGGTGGGATAGAACGAACAATAGAAAGCGTTAGAACTTTAACTTCGGGCAAGAATCTGAATATACGAATAAGGCGGAGCAGTCTAAGAAGTCGTAGTACAACTGTCTGACCTGCAAAAATTGGCGAAAGTGCCACAATTAGGAAGTCAAAAATGTTCCAGCCTCTGCGGAAGAATTCCCAAGGTTTCTTTCCGTAGGAAATCATGCGAAGAATGAGCTCTGCTGTGTAAACATAAAGCGCGTATTTATCAAAAGCTTCAAAGGATGAGCGAGCGCCTTCTGAAATTCCAGGCATCGTTAATACGCCAAGGGAAATTGCATTGAGCAGAATTACAAATGCAATGCTTAACTCAAAGGGGGAGCTGTATACAATTCTTGAAAGCCAAAAGATTCTGTAATCCGGGATTTCTATAATCTCGCCATAAGCTTTGACTTTGCGCATCATCTCTCCATGATCAGTCATCGAATTAATTAGTGGCAATTGTCCAAGAAATCCGTTGACTGTGAAGTGACTGAGTGGTCATACTTCTGGCAAAACAGGGCGAGATGCCCGTACAAGGGGGTTAAACAATGGGTGCGTGTTCAACATGTGGTGGCAAAGCAGGGTTTCTAGCAACTGAATGTAACTCTTGCCAGAGCACAAGAATTGCAGCTGAGTCCCAACAAGCGAGTGCGCAAAAAGAGGCTAGAGAAGCAGAGCGTCAAGCTCATATAGCGGAAGAGCACAGTCGGATCATCGGTGATGTGAAGGCGGGATTTAAATGCTACTTACATAAGACTGAATACATCAACGTAGATTCTGAAATAACTGGTGGTTCATTCGAGTTTGGTGAATACGACGATTCAAATGTTCGACTATCTGGTTTAGAAGGATGGAAAGTAGTTGGGCTAGTTCCTAGAACTTTTGGAACACTTCTACAGAACACATCAGGAATGAACTCTGTTTGGGCAGGCGGAATTGGTGGAATTGTTTCAGGTGCATATGTTCTTATGGAGTTAGAACTAACCCCAGCAAATGTAGGCACACTCGAGTCAGAGATTGCAGAGTATCTTCAAGAAACAGTGCGTTAGCTTTATTTGCTCTGCTTACCTGCCGCAAAGATGATGCTTCCAAGCCCCATAGCTATCCAATGTGAATAAGCATAAATGGCATCAGGTAAATAGATACCAAACCAGTCGTAGTACACATCTACTTCTTGCAAGCCCATGAAGAAGTCAAGGCCGCCCCACATAAACAGTAAAACACCGAACCCTTGCATTTTCTCTCCCTAAACTAGACTAGAAATCAGCGTAGTACTGCACATAGCAAAAAGTAATCCTTGAAATTAACTTATGTCCTTATGGTCAAAATTTGACCATTCATCCCCTGCGAGTACTCGGCCTAATACTCGCCCCATACGTAAGTGGTTGTGTAGGTAGTTTTGTAATGTTTAGAAATGTCATAGACATTGTCAGAGGTGTACACAGGGAAGTGATCAGCAATCATGGGCAAGGTTTGGTTCATATACACATGAAAGTTTCTCTCTGCGTTCTTGCGGTTTCGGTCTAGAAATCTAAACAAAGTAAATTCGTCACCTGTGGCGGTTTCAACTGTCATGTAGAGGTAAAAGTGCTCGAACTCGGTCCTACCATCTTTCGTTAGGCCGTTGTAGCCCTCACCAAAGGTCAATCCTTCAAAGTTTGCCTTTGAAATCCAGCGAGGTTGTGAACTTCCGTTTGACTCAATCTGAAGAATGCCATCTTCGCAGAAGTGCCAATGCACACCTCCGCCTACTGTCGTCATTTCGTTAGTAAGGTTGTAAATACTTGCAACAACTTGTTTCCTAAGCATTCTTGGTGGCAAGTAATACTCAACCATTCGAGGCACGCACGCAGCCCCAACTAGGCCCTTAGACCAAGTGTTTTCTTCAGGATCATAAATATCGATGTCACGACCAATGTCAATTTGGTCTACCATCAAAGCTGAGGCTATTGAATTATCGCCCTTACTTTGTTGTAAATCGTAAGTTTTATTGTAGTTATCAAACTTGTGTCGTGCAGTTTCTTCTAGCTTTGGAAAAGATAATTTTGGAAAGTATTTAGCTTTGAATTCTCGATGACTATCATAAATGTCGAAACCCCTTTCGTTTGCACAGTAGAGATACATATCAAAACCAGATGCCTCCTGAATCATTACCGTCAGGATTTGTTCATATAATTCTTTGTCAATCTCCATTTCGGTGTCTTCTAGAAAAGCTAAAACTCTATTGAAAAAGCTGGTACAAACAGAACCGCGAAGCGTGAATAGTTGCCTTCTAAAATCTTCAGCCAGGACAATCGAAAGGAATAATCTTTCCTTTTCTGTCACGGCATCTAACTCGGCCATTTCCCGAGCAACTTCTTCGGGACTTGATTTTTCCAAGTCAATAAGTGCTACGTAGTACCTTCCCAAATATTTGGTAAAACCGCTCTCAATAATTGTCCAGGCATCACTCGCAGAACATAGAGGGTAACTAGCGAAGTCACTAACAAGACTAGAAGCTTTTCGACGATCATTCATATCAGTGATGCCTTGCTTGGCTTCACCTAACTTTGACTTAACTCCATCTAGAAAACCCATGCCCGCCTCCTTTGGCCTTCGCCACTACCTGAATAATTCCTGAAAAGTAATTCTCAGGTTGGTACTTCGTCAAGAGTCTTCCGGCTTCAAATGTTGACCTAGAAATCGAGAGCTTGTGGCAGAGATTTGGAGAAAATAGACCAGTCACTTAATGGAAAAGTTGATTGACATCACTGAGGCTAATTGGGTAATTGTCACTTCGGTTCTAGAATTGCGTCCTGCCTACAACAGCGTGAACAACCCCTTAGCTAATTGTTTTGTGAACACCTCAAGGAGCCCTAATGCCTAATCGACCTAAGGCCAAAATCCGCATGTCACTAATCATCCTGGTCGCGATCTTTTCCCTCAGTTCGATGATGGTGTCAGCAACTCATGCAGTTGAAAAGGCTGGTGCCAAGTGCACTACTTTTGGAAAGACCGTGATTAAGGGAAAGACCAAGTTAACGTGCGTAAAGGTCACGGAATACAAGTGGGTCGCAGCACCGATTAAGCCAGCTCTTGGAACTATCTATAACCCTGTACTTCCTGGCGGAAAACTCAAAGTGAATCTCCTTCAATTCCAGACTGGCGCAGTTAATTTTGATTTTGGAGACGAAGTTTGCCGTGAGAATGTTTTCAATGATGGTTGCAAGTATGACAAGGTTCTTGGCTCAGGTGTAGATCCTGACAGTCTTAATCGTTGGATCAGCGTTGACCTGAACCTCACAAATCTGACTAAGAAGAACATTAGTGCAGTCGATCTTAATTATTCGTTCTACATGATTCTTCCTAATGGAAAGTACATCGAGAGCGAACGCGGGGTGATTTATGAAAATGCACCCATAGACATTTCATTAGAACCGAATACGCCTACAACAATGCGCGTTGGGTTTGCACTCCCTAAAGCGGTGGAAAATCTGAACCCGATCATCGTTGTTCGTGACGATTCGGGCACAACCGGCAAGGATTACTTCTTCTACTTGAATTGGTAGATCTAGGGGATTGGTTTCGGTGAGAAACCTGGAATTGGTTTTCCACCTTGATCAGGTATTGGTTTTGCTGAAGGTATTGGTACCGGCTTCATTGATGGAGCCGGTGCGGGAACCGGCTTGTTAGTTGGAACCGGCACAGGAACTGGTTTGTTAGTTGGAACCGGCACAGGAACCGGTTTGTTGGATGGGACCGGCACGGGCTTTTCGCTGCTGACAGGTACTGGCTTTGGTTTAAACAAAGTTGGTGACGGAGCTGGCGTTGTTTTGGTTGGCGTCGGAGTTGGCTTAGCAACATCAATGTAAACACTTCTTGTTCCGCCCACGAAAGCAGGTCGCGGGAAATAAGAAATTGGATACTCAGCAAGGGTTCTCTTCATATACACATTCCAAATTCGCGCAGGAAAAGAACCGCCGGTGATTGAATTTAATCCACCGATACCAGTTAAACGTTGCTCAGGTGTGTCGCGGAAGAATGCAACCGATGTCGCTAAATCTGGAGAGTATCCGGCAAACCAAGCTGAAGCATTGTCTTGTGATGTTCCAGTTTTACCTGCAATCGGACGGGGGAATCCCGCCAAAACAGATGAAGCGGTGCCGTTACGTACAACACCAGTTAATGAATACGATAAATCGGCCATTACTTTTTCAGAGAAAACTCTTTTGCTTTCTCCTTTGAATTCATAGATCAACTTTCCATCACCGTCAAAAATCTTCTTGACTAAGTGTGGCTTGGAATAGATTCCACCTGCAGCAAAGGTAGAAAAGGAAGATGCAACATCAAGAACTCGTGGACTGGAAACACCAAGCACAACTGATGGTGTTGGCAACACCTGAACAGACTCTGGGATTCCTGCGCGGCGGGCAACATCTACAACACTTTCTGGACCGATCTTGGTTCCCAACTTAACAAAGACGGTATTAATCGAACTTGCAGTTGCTCTGTAAAGGGAAACTGGACCAAAACTTCCGTTTCCATAGTTAGAAACTTTGTAGTTACCTGAAGTTGTGCGAAATGTTTGAGGTGAGCGCCCGTCCCAAACAGTTGACAGTGAATAGCCCTTTTCAAGAGCGGCAACGACGGCAAAAACTTTAAAGGTTGAGCCTGCTTGAGCAATAGCCTGTGTAGCATCGTTTAGCTGTCGTTCCAAGTAGTCGCTTCCACCGTAAAGAGCAACAATTTCACCGGTACCAGGTCGCACCGAGGCAAGGCCAATATGTAGATCTTTTGGTGAATCAATCGGTCTTTGGGTCTCAACTGCATATTCAGCATACCTTTGTGCGTTTTGGTCCAAGGTGGTCTGTACCACGTATCCACCAACAGTTAAGAGATCTTCTGTATAGCCAAGATCGGATAACTCACTTTTTACCGCAGCGATTAAGTGCCCGCGATTAGATGAATTGATGTCTTCAACTTTCTGAGTTCCAAAGTTTGGAAAAGCAATGGATCGTGCGTCTTCTTCTGTTATGTAGCCTTCTTCAACCATGTTCTTCTTGATTCCATTGAAACGATTGATGAGGCGAACAAAGTTCCCAGGCTTGAATTCTGGATCGTAATTTGCAGGGGAGCGCACAAGGGCTGCCAATACGATCGATTGTGAAGGATTGAGCGCACTTGCTCTCACCCCAAAGTACTTTCGAGTGGCCATTTCAATGCCGTAAGCATTTCGACCAAAATAAACCGCATTTATGTATTTTTCCAGAATCTCAGATTTAGTAAATGCGCCTTCAACTTTCAAAGCAACAAAGAGCTCTTTGATTTTTCTAGAAAGCTTTTGTTCAGGTTTTAGGTAGGCAATCTTTGCGTACTGCTGCGTGATGGTAGAGCCGCCTTGCAATGTGTCAGAGGTAGCATTTTTAAATAGTGCTTGTCCTATTGCTAAGGGATTGATTCCGCTATGTGCATAGAAGTCGCTGTCTTCAGCGGCCAAAATTGCTCTTTGGAAGGAAAGTGGAACGCGATACAGAGGAACTTCTACACGGTCTTCTCTGTATACACGTCCAACTTCAGAGTTATTTGTGTATTTAAAAACAGAAGCTTTACTCGCGGTGTAACTATTTCGTACTGAAATTGAAGTGCTCTCGTAAGCAACTATAAATGCGGCTACAAATAGAAAAAGTAAAGCGAGTGAGATAACAAGGAGATGGGATTTAATGCGACTTAGTAGTCGCTTCAACCTTGTCCGCTTATTTTTCACGAACTAGATCTTGTAACCGGGAGGCCTTGAAATTTAAGCACGGCTAATTTTACCCAGTCGGTCCTAGTCAATTGCCTTCTTCATTCCTTTGCGCCTTCCGGGTTCTGGTCAGATGACCATTCATTTGCGGCATTTCCAATCGGTTGTTTGCTTAACGATTTACATGCCCAGGCTGTTGAAGTAAATTTTAGGTACGCATTCTGAGAAAGTGAGTCGACGTTAGATGTTTTCAATCCGTAAACCGAAATCCATGAGCCGCTCGGTAATTTCCTCAATTCTTGTGTTGGTTACATCAACTCTCCTTCCAATGAACACATCAGATGCGGCAGCTCAGAAAGTGAATTTCTTTATAGCCGGAGATTGCCTTGATTATTACGACATGGAAGGCGAGTACGCCTTTTTTGAGGAGGAGCCTGACTGGAGTTGCTACATGACAGTAAAGATTTCTCCATTCAAGCCGGTGCGAAATACTCGTTTGCAGTATTGGAATGGAAAGAAGTGGTTGCAAGAGTCCTATATGAAAACAAGTTCAAAGGGCATTGCTTATCTGGAGTTTGATCCTTATTGTGAAGGGGAATATTGCGATGGAACTTGGAAGTATCGAATCGTTGTAGACGCAGTGTCTGGTCAGTCCTCTAGGACCTCCCCATCTTTTGAAGTCACCTTCTATCCCGGCTACGCCGATGGGTATTCCGAGGATGAAGACGGTTACTAAGGAGTATTTCCTCTAATAGTTTGACCATTGTTCACCTGATGTGACCCACCTTTTTTACGCCTGAAAGCGTAAAATTTTCCTATTGCCTGACATGGTGTGAACAACCCTAGGAGAGCTAATGCTTAATATATCTAAGGCCAAATTCCGCGCATCGTTAATTGTGATGCTGACGATCTTTTCGCTCAGCTCCACGATGGTGCCAACATCAGCCATAGACCTTGGTGCAAAAGCTAAATACATCATCTCGGTAACGCCATCAGCCAAGGCTGTAATTGAAGCAACGGTTGCCAAAAATGGTTGGAAGATTGATAAGAAGTACAACTATGTTTTTGATGGGTATACCGTTGAGCTTCCAAAATTGGTTGCAGGGTTGCTAGCAAAGATTCCAAATGTTTTAACTGTTGAAGAAGATCGGGAAGTTCTTGGTCTTGCAATTCAAAATACACAAAGCCCAACTCCTGCCTGGGGAATAGACCGAGTTGATCAGCGCGAAAAGGTAGGGCTTCCAGGTTCTGTGAGTGCATACGGATATCGCAGTGCAGGTGCCGGTGCAACGATTTATATCGGTGATACAGGAATTTATCCACATAATGATTTAGCGGGACGTATTTCTACCTCTGGTTATTCATCTATCAATGATGGAAACGGAACAGTCGATTGCAACGGTCACGGAACACACGTTGCAGCAACTGCTGCGGGTACTAAATATGGTTTAGCCAAGAATGCTCGTGTTGTTCCAGTTCGTTTGCTCAACTGTGCCGGTAGCGGTGCATATTCAGGAGTTATCGCAGCACTTGACTGGATCTTGAGCCCTGAGAATCCAAATCCAAAGACACAAGCTGTTTTGAACCTCAGTATTGGTGGACCTGCTTCAGCATCGCTTAACACTGCGATCTTGCGCTTAACAAATGCTGGTATCACAGTTGTTGCAGCAGCAGGAAATGAATCAACAGATGCGTGTACTCGTTCTCCGGCAAGTGCGCCAAGTGCGATCACTGTGGGTGCAACAACTCTTGCTGATGCGCCGGCCTATTACACAAACCAAGGTAAGTGCGTAGATATTTTTGCACCTGGTTCTAGCATTCTTTCAGCGTGGTTTGGTGCGGCAGATGCCACAAAAGACATCAGCGGAACATCAATGGCAAGCCCACATGTGGCAGGTGCTGCAGCTATTTACCTTGGACTAAATCCAAATGCATCAGTTGCACAGGTTGCACAATATTTAGATGCTGAATCAACAAAGGATGCAATTACTGGTCTAAAGGTAGACACCGTCAACAAGCACCTTTATGTGTCACCAACAGATGGCGGAGCACCAATTGTTCCTCCGGTTGTTGCGCAAAAGAGTGTTACAAACATTACTCACCAGGCAGCAGATGTTTTAATTGACGTAAATCCTGGTTTTGCGCCAACTACTTTAAGTTTTGAATACGGAACAGATGCAACATTTGCGACCAAAACAACTGCAACTGTTGTTCCTGGATTAGTTGATGGGGGAGCCCCGACTACAGCTTCAGTGAAGCTAACTGGATTAACCGCTGCTACGGCGTATTCATTCCGCATTATTGGAGTTAACGAGTCAGGTCGCACAGTAAGTGCAACAGGTTCATTTACAACTCTTCCACCTCCTGTGACAGCACCTGTTGCACGAGCAGCTGATGCAACAAATATAACTGCTTACAGCGCAACTCTTAATGGAGTTGTCCAAGCTGGTAATGCAACAGCAACTGTCAGCTTTATGTATGGAACAGATCCTGAGTTTAAGGTCAATACAAGTAACGTTGCAGCATCTCTATTTCAGTTCAGCGGGAATAGCTTCAATGATGTTAATTTAAATGTCTCGTTCCTTGACGGTGGAAAGAAGTATTACTACAAGGTTGTAGCAGTTAACTCGACTGCAACCACCCAATCACCTGTCATGACATTTGATACTCCTGTTGCACCAGGGTTACCTGCAACAGTTACTAACTCTGCTACTCCACTTAGCCGTGCCGTTGCTACAGCTGCATTTGAAACCACAGTAAATCCAAAGGGCCAGACAACGACCGTTGAATTTGTATGGGGAAATGAAAAGTCCCTGACTATTGGCACCAGCAAGTTGATGCTTCCAGCAAGCCCAATTACCGGTGAAGCTGATGTGAAGCTTGTTGCTAACCCTAAGAATCTATTGCCAGGTCGCGGAATTTATTATCAATTCATCGCTAGAAATGCTTCAGGAATGACCAAGAGCATTATTTATTACGCGATCATGAGTCCAGAGACTCCTGTAATTGTTAATACATACGCCAATACAAACCTGGCTAATGGAATCACCTTGAATTCAGTGATCAATCCAATGGGAAGTAATACTTACCCATTCTTCATTTATGGCACAGATCCAACATTGACTACCGGCACAACCATGGTTACAGCCGAACCTAAAGCCATTGTTGGACCGTCAAATGTGACAGTAAAAGCTGTAGTAACTGGATTAACTTCAGATACCCGTTACTACTTCCGTACCCGATTTGTGCCTTACACAGGGCCTTCAATCGGCCAAGTCTTTTTGGGTCCAATCCAAACTTTTGAAACATTGAGAGTCGCTCCAATTGTTGTTCCAACACCAACACCTACTCCAACACCTACTCCAACACCAACACCTACTCCAACACCAACACCAACACCAACACCAACACCAACACCAACACCAACACCAACACCAACACCAACACCAACACCAACACCAACACCAACTCCAACACCTACACCA
>Ga0209770_10002059_pt1 | contig 10112 bp, 12 predicted proteins | sample LauGreSu1BDMLBDD_2_FD_187572 | JGI IMG/M metagenome (GOLD analysis project Ga0209770, IMG submission 187572) | Freshwater lake microbial communities from Lake Michigan, USA - Su13.BD.MLB.DD (SPAdes) (version 2) | ecosystem: Environmental > Aquatic > Freshwater > Lake | place: Lake Michigan, USA...
CCAACTGGCCCCCCGCCGAATTGAACGCAGATAGCACTCAGTACTGCACGATCCACTTTGTCAAGTCCGAGTTCATCCACACCAAACACGCTCAATGCCTCATTGGCAGACTTTTTGTCAATGGTGCCGTCTCCTCGCACCTCTGCAAAGTCACGCACTCTTCTCAAAAGACGATTTGCAATGCGCGGTGTTCCACGCGAGCGTCGTGCAATTTCAGCAGCACCCTGCGCATCAATATCAACTTGCAGAATGCCAGCTGCTCGACTGATGATTGACTGCAATTCGTTCTCGTCGTAGTAATCAAGTCGCGCAACAAGACCAAAGCGATCACGCAGTGGCCCGGTGATCATGCCAGTGCGGGTAGTTGCTCCTATCAACGTGAACTTCGGCAGTGTTAGTCGTATGGACGATGCAGACGGTCCTTTGCCCACCACAATGTCAATCTGAAAATCTTCCATTGCTGGATACAAGATTTCTTCAACAGTGCGCGACAAACGATGAATTTCGTCGATAAACAAGACATCGTTGTCTTCAAGTTTGGTCAATATTGCTGCCAAGTCGCCTGCGCGCTCAAGGGCTGGACCAGATGTGACATGGAGATGTGCAGACATTTCAGTTGCGACAATTCCTGCAAGTGTGGTTTTGCCAAGTCCGGGAGGGCCAGCAAATAGCAAATGGTCTGCTGCCTGCCCTCGGCGTCTTGCAGCTTCGAGCACGATGCTCAGGTGTTCCTTGAGTTCACGTTGGCCGACGAAGTCGGATAACGACCGTGGGCGCAACCCAACTTCGTCAAGCATTTCGCCATCGTCGCTCTCATCCTGCGAACGCTTCTGTGGATCTACAAATTCTTCACGCACGTTTGACTCCTAATGCATTCAGCGCCTGACGCAACATGTTCTCGGCGGTATCTGTCGCAGACAGTTCTCTCAATACGTCACGTATCTCTTCATTTGAGTATCCAAGACCTGTCAATGCTTCGCGAACATCAGTCACTGCGCGATGACCTTGTGACTGCTCACCTTGCGGTGTGTCCATAATTGGCAGATTCATTCTGCCTTTCAACTCAATCAGTAGACGATCTGCCGTTTTACGACCTACGCCCGAAACGAGCGTGAGTGCTCCATGATCATTCGTCGCAACGATGTCGATCAGCGCACGAGGTGTGTGCGTTGCAAGAATTGCCATCGCCATGTTTGGCCCCACTCCGTGAGTAGCAATCAAGATCTCAAAAGTTCGTCGTTCGTCTCGTTCCAAAAAACCATACAACGTCTGTGCGTCTTCGCGAATGTGTTGATGTACGTAAACAAAAGCCTGCGATGTTGGTTCAAGTTCACCAAGTGTGCGCGGCGTGACGTGAATCAGATAACCAACACCTGCAACTTCGAGCAACACTGTTGAGTCTTGGTTTCTCTCAATCACGACCCCACGTAATGAGCCGATCATCGTGCACCCACCACTGACTCGGCGCGCTGAATACTCTTACGCAATGGGGCGATGGCCAAATGACACAGTGCAATCGCTGCAGCATCAGCAGCATCAGCAGGCTCTGGCAGTGTCGAAAGACCAAGTCGCTGCTGCACCATCTTTTGCACCTGCAACTTATTGGCCGTACCCGAACCGGTAACCGCACTCTTTACTTGGCTTGGTGTGTATTGCACAACATCGATTCCTAATCGACTTGCCATCGCTAACACCAACCCGCTCACCTGCCCAACGCTCATTGCTGTTCGCACATTGTTCTGAAAAAACACCTGCTCAACAGCAATTGCATCTGGACGAGTTTCATCAATGAGTTTTTCGATATCCAACTGCAGTGCACACAACCTGTGTTGCAACAGTTCGGTTGCTGGAGTAGTCATCACACCAAGTGCAACCACGGTTGGATTCGCTGCACTCGCCGCAGTGCGGGACGACTGAGATCTCAGCACTGCGTAACCACAACGGGTAAGACCTGGGTCAATCCCAAGGACAACAAGAGCCGACTTCTGGGCGAACATATGTTCTACCTTACTGCCGAAACACCGACTAGGTAAGGATTCAGACCGCCGAACGCAACGCTGATACCAATTCGTCAACTGGACGAAAGGTAAGCCCGACTGCAGATCTATGCACATACCGGATCATTCCCTGGGCATCCAACACAAAAATACTGCGCCTTACCAGGCCCAAAAGTCCGACAACTCCGTAGGCCTTCGCCACTTCTTTTTCGGTGTCGGCCAGCAACGGGAAACCAAATCCGTGTTTAGCCGAAAACGCATCATGGCTTGCAACATCTTGAGCCGAAATTCCGAGCACCTGTGCTCCTATGCCATTGAATTGTGCAAGCTCGTTGTTGTACGAACACAATTGCTTGGTGCACACTGCCGTGTTGTCGCCAGGATAAAAAACCAAAACAACAGGCTTTCCTGCATAGTCAGACAATGAGTATGACTTGCCACCGCTACCAAGCAACGTGAACTCAGGTGCCTTTTCTCCAACTACAGCGCTCATGACGCAGCCTCCTCGAGAATTGCATCGCTCATATCGAAATTAGCGTACACATCTTGCACATCATCGTTGTCCTCTAGATCGTCCATGATGCGAAGAATCGCTTTGGCATCGGCAATATCGGTAACTGGAACTTGCAGAGATGAGACCATCGTCGACACAGCAGACACAACCGTCATGCCGGCTGTTTCTAATGATGCTTTGAGTTCGTATAGGGCTTGCGATTCACATGTCACGCGCCATGTATCGCCGTCATCCGCCACATCTTCTGCTCCATGTTCAAGAGAAACCAGCATCACTTCGTCTTCAGATACCGACTTATCAATCTGCACAACACCCTTACGCGAAAACTGCCAACCCACGGCACCGGGTTCTGCCATTGCGCCACCCGACTTACTAAATGCAAGGCGCACATCTGATGCAGTTCGATTGCGATTATCGGTGAGCGCGTCGATCAACATCGCAACGCCGCCCGGTGCGTAAGCCTCATAAGTAATTGACTCAAATGCGGCACCAGTGTGTTCGCCCATTCCTCGCTTGATCGCGCGATCAATTGCATCATTTGTCATCTGCGCAGCTTTTGCTTTGAGCACAATTGTTCGCAAAGAGGCATTGGATGCGGGGTCGCCACCGCCCTCTCTGGTGCTGACTTCAAGTTGCCGTGCAAGTTTCGCAAACGTCTTGCCTCGGGCTTTGTCGGCTTTGCCCTTTTTGTGTTTGATCGTTGCCCATTTGGAATGGCCTGACATCTTTACACCTCCTGCAAAAACAATGAATGAATACGATTATCGCTGGTCAACTCTGGATGAAACGACGCCACCATAACTGAACCTTGTCGCGCCAGCACCACTTTGTCTTCGTGCGTTGAAAGTACCTCAACGTCCGTACCGATTCGAACCACCTGTGGAGCACGAATAAACATGGCATGAAAAGGTGATTGCAGGCCTTCAACATTCAGTTCAGTCTCAAAGCTTTCCACCTGACGACCATAGGCGTTGCGCTCCACATCAATATCTATTGCTCCATAAAAACGCTGATCTGGTCTCCCGCTAGCAATGCTCTTTGCCAACAGGATCATGCCGGCACAGGTTCCAAACACAGGCATTGCACTGTTGATTCGTTCTGCAATCGGATCAAACAATTGAGATGTAGTGAGCAAGTGCGACATCGTTGTTGATTCTCCGCCTGGCATCACAAGTGCGTCCACCAAGCCAAGATCCTGCGGAGTTCTCACTTGCACGGTGTCTGCACCGAGGCCCTGCAACATTTCTTCATGCACTGCAAATGCACCTTGCAATGCCAAGATGCCAATCTTCATAGTTAAGACCAGACTGTCAACGCGTCAAACTCATTGGTATTGAGTTTGATTACCAACCGCGCTCGGCGTAACGCTCGTTGATCTGATCCATTCCGATGCCAGTCATTGGGGCTCCAAGATTGCGACTTACCTTCGCCAAAATATCGGCATCCATGAAATGGGTCGTTGCTTCAACAATTGCTTTTGCACGCGGCGAGGGATCGTCACTCTTGAAAATGCCCGAGCCTACAAACACCGATTGCGCGCCGAGTTGCATTGCCAATGCCGCATCCGCCGGTGTGGCGATGCCGCCAGCACAAAACAATGGGACCTGAAGTGAACCAGTTTCTGCAATTTCTTGGACAAGTGGCAAAGGGGCACCAAGTTTTTTAGCCCAGTCGAACAACTCTGCGGAGTCGGCTTGAGTAATTCTGCGAATATCGCCAAAGATATTGCGCAAGTGGCGAACTGCCTCAACAACGTTGCCAGTACCGGCCTCACCTTTTGAACGAATAAGTGCAGCACCTTCGCTGATGCGACGAAGCGCTTCACCCAAATTGGTTGCTCCACAAACAAAGGGAGTATCGAAAGCCATCTTGTCGATGTGGTGCGTTTCATCAGCTGGTGTCAACACTTCCGACTCGTCGATGAAATCAACGCCGAGTGACTGCAAAATCTGGGCCTCCACAAAGTGGCCGATGCGTGCTTTTGCCATCACCGGAATAGTGCAACACGCCTGAATTGCCATAATCATTTCTGGGTCGCTCATTCGTGCAACACCACCATCACGACGAATATCTGCAGGTACGCGCTCGAGCGCCATCACCGCTACAGCACCCGCATCTTCTGCAATTTTTGCTTGTTCAGAGTTGACGACGTCCATAATGACGCCACCCTTGAGCATCTCGGCCAAACCGCGCTTGACCTGCATTGATCCAGTTGTGCGTGCAGCATTCTTTGTCATGCGTTCCATCGTACCCAGAGCGTTACCGACACATACGGTCGGTTATTTGTGACTATTTTCTTAGAGAAACTTCACGTCATCTGGGTTTGTGCCCACTGGCACCACGGCTGTTTTGGCGGCTCGCGCAACCTCAACAAAAGTCTGGCCGGGAGTGAGTTTGATCACTTCCCCACTCGAATCTTTCAGCAAGAAGGGCTTCAAACGATCGGTTCGTTCCCATGTGCCCTCAATCAGTGTGCCGTTAGTAAATACATACACTTTTCCGCTGCCAAGAGTTTTGGATGTCGGGCTGTAACTGTTGGTGTACTCAACCTCGAGCACAACCACGTTGGGTACGGCCAATTGCACATCTTTGGTGTCAACTACAGGATTTGTATTCTGGATTCGCAAAAACTCGGACGTAGTTGCATCCCAATCCCATTGCACCTTGACACCGTCCATCGACACTTTGGCGCCAGCAATCGGTTTTGCGGTTGCAGCAGCAGCATCGCTCTCACTTCGATACGAAAACTGTGCTTGTGGCGCAGTCGCGTCGGCTGGGCTGAGTGTCCACAACTTTGTGGTTTCTGCAACCAAGTTATGTGGTGCAGAGCGATCGTTATCACGACGAAATCCGCCATTCTTATTTGCCACTGTGTAACTCAAGTCAAAGAGATCCGATTTTTTAATCGCTGCAGTTACCTGTGCGTTGCCGCCACTCCAAACAAACAGTGGTTTGTTTAAAGAACCGAGCAAATCAATATCCTGAATCCGTCCACTGCGAATTGGGCCGACGGGATCCGAACCTTCGCTTTGAAAAACTGCTGCGAGTCTTGTCAGTTTTTCGACGTTCTCTTCAAAAATAATGTCGGCCTGATTAATCCCCATCTGTGGATGCGCCGAAGGGTGGTTATCAATCTTCACAACCATTGCCGGCCGATTCAATGTTGTCGGATCGGTATTTGGCAAACCAGTCAGTGGGTTGACTACAACCTGATTCGGTGTTTCAGTCACGACTGTGGTTTCACCTGGCAACACATCTGACGAACCGGATGAACCTCCGCAAGCAGCCAGTGCCAACAATGAACTTGCAACGATAGAACCGAATACGAGTGAGCGATTTTTCATGTTTAGATCTCTCTGAGCAGCGCAATTCGCTCGGCTAATGGTGGATGCGTATTGAAAAGTTTATGCCACATGCCCAATCGGCCCGAATCATTCACTCCAGACATCGGCTGCTCAATCCACATATGCGCCGTTGCCATGCTGGCCGAATGAGTCACTGTGCTGTCTGCCTGTAGTTTTTCGAGCGCAGAGATCAGACCTGGCGGATATCTCGTCATTTTGCATGCAGACACATCGGCCAACGTTTCGCGCCTTCGACTGACAGAAGCTTGCATAATCTTGGCGAGGATAGGTGCGAGGATCAGCAATGCAATGCCGATAAACGCAATCGGATTAGTACTGTCACGGCGATCATTGCCGCGGCTCACTCGCCCACCGTTCCACCACATCATTCGAATAGTGATGTCTGTAATGAGAGCAATCGTGCCTACCAACGTGACTGCCAATGTGCTCACCAATATGTCGTAGTTCTTGATATGCGAAAGTTCGTGAGCGACAACGCCTTCCAACTCAACACGGTTCATCTTTTCGAGCAAACCAGTAGTGACAGCAATTGCTGCATGCTTGGGGTTTCGTCCAGTCGCAAAGGCGTTAGGTGCGTCGTCACGAATAACAAACACACGCGGTTTTGGCAATCCACTCGCAATACACAATCCTTCAACCAAGTTGTGTAGACGACGAAACTCGACAGGGTCGGCCGGCACCGCACGACTAACAGCAAGCGCTACAGAATCAGATTTCCAGTATGAGCCAAATGCAAACACGGCCGAAAAAACCAACGCAATGATCGTTCCTGTGGCACCGTTTCCAATGAGTACACCAACAGCCATTCCAACCAACACGGTGATCACAACGAATCCGCTCAGCAAGAAAAATGTGCGTCGCTTATTCGACGCAATGAGGTCATTCATGAAACTTTTGACTTCCGATCTAATTAAAACTTGATTTCGGGTGTGGTGTGCGCAGCAGTTTCAGCCTCAAAATACTCACGCTGACCAAACTTAAAGGCACTTGCGACAAGCGCGCCGGGAAACTTCTGTATTGCTGTGTTGTAAGCCAAAACCGAATCACCATAAAACTGCCGCGCATATGCAATGCGGCTTTCGGTGTTGGAGAGCTCTTCCTGTAGCGAGACAAACCCTTGATTGGCCTTCAGATCCGGGTATGCCTCTGAAAGTGCAAACAATTGGCGCAATGCCCCCGTGATCGCGGTGTCGGCAGCCGCCTGTGCACTTGGTGTCGCCGATGCGCTCATTGCAGAGTTTCTCGCCGAAATCACAGCATCCAACGTGTCACGCTCGTGGGTTGCGTAACCCTTCACAGTCTCGACCAGATTGGGAATGAGATCGAGACGACGCTTCAATTGCACATCAATCTGCGACCACGCATTGTCAACCTCATTGCGGCGACCAACAAGCGAGTTATACAGCAATACCAACGCAAGCAGCACAACTGCTACAACGGCAAGGATAATCAGAATGTTCATATGCTCAGTCTAGTTCAGTCGCGTGATGTCGCGTCTTGACATGCTCGTGTCAATTTTGGCCAACTTGTGGTCGGCGGAGCACGCGATGCTCAAACATTGAGAGCAGTTTGTTGGGTTGCACCACGATCTCATCATTCTTTTCAGCCGCTAAGAGTCTCTCGTAGATCAATACGTACTCTTTTGCGAGACGCTGCATCGAGAAATCTTCCGCTCGCTTGAGACCACCAGCCACTAAGCGTTGAGACAAATTTGTATCGTTGACGATCCGAGTGAGTGACTTTGCTAGTTGCTCTTCATCACCCGGCACAACAAGCAATGCATTCATTTCGTGCGTCGCAACATTGCGGTATCCATCGATATCCGTTGTAACGAGCGGGGCTGCCGCAGCCATTGCCTCAAGCAGAACTATTCCGAAGGATTCTCCTCGCAATGAGGGAGCACAAAAAACAGAGCATCGCGAAAGTCGATCGAGCTTGTCTGTTTCAGTGATTCGACCAAGCCACGAAATTCGAGTATCGCTCTCATACAGCCTGTGCATCTCGTCTATACCTGGACCATCTGCTGCAATCCATAAGGCGAAATCCTGTGGCAAGTACTTCATCGCACCAAGTAAAACCTCTAGTCCTTTTCGAGGTTCAAAGCGCCCACAAAAAAAGATTGTTGGTTGAGTTTCACGTTGCGCATCGGGCTTTAAATAGCGGGAAGTTTCTATTCCGTTGAACAGCACCTGATAGTCGCCGTCGAGATACCTCGATGCAAGCTCCCGTGCTGCTTCCGACACCGCAACACGCGCACTCAAGTGGTTCGCTGCCCAACGTGCAGTTTTGTTGAGAACACGATATGACGATGAATCGCCAGCTGCGTGGAATGTCCCCACCGTTGGTGCTAGCCGCAATAACAAGGACGTGACCGTAGGACCAGGCACGATGGGTTCGTGTAAATGAATGACGTCAAATGCTTCATCATTGAGAGCTCTAATCGTTCGAAGTGCTGCTGATGGATCTGGCGCAAGTGGTGCAATTGATCCGTTGGCAGAAGTTGGCAGGCTCTGACCTAACGGAGTCACAAAAGGCTCAGGGGGCGGACCATCGCATGGCGCAAGAACCCGTACCTCATGACCGATGCGGCGAAGTTCCCGCGCCAAACCCATGACTTGGGCTTGCACACCACCAGGAACAGACACGCTGTAGGGACTCACCATTGCAACCCGCAACATGTTCACGCCATATACGGTAGACCGTCTAGAAGCTATTTAGTCAAAAACAAATCAAATCAAAATAAAGTCAGCATGAAAGCAGTAAGACCATGACGCAATTCCCTTCAAACCCGTATTCCAAACCCGCAATCTCGATTGTTGCATCACCCACCAAACGCAATGCGATTTTGGAGTTGGCACAAAAAGCCGAGCAACTCGGTTTTGAAGGTCTTGCGTGCCCGAGTCTTGGCGGCACCATGGCGCTCTGCGTTTCGCTCGCCCATGCCACAAATACCATCCATTTCTGGACATCGATACAACCGATGTATTACAGCCATCCAGTGGAAACAGCAAATACCGCAGCGCACATTCACGAAATATCTCGTGGACGATTTGGTCTCGGCATCGGAGTTAGCCACGGACCAGTTGTGCAACGTCTCGGAGTCGAGACCGGCAAGCCACTGAGCGATATTGCTCAATACGTTTCAGCAATGCGTGCCAATGAGAAATTTTCTGGAGAACTTCCACCGATCTATCTAGCGACATTGCGTGACAAAATGTTTGCACTCTCGCATCAAATCTCTGAGGGTGCCATTTGGGCGAACGCATCGTTACGAGACATTGGGCGCCAAGTTGCCTTACTCCCCACCGACAAACGCTCAACATTCTTCATGTCAAACATGGTCCCAACCATCATTAGCGACGACATTGATGCAGCGCTGGCACTGCATCGCAAGACACTGACGGGCTATGTCTCGCTACCCAACTATCGAAACTATTGGCGAACCGCCGGCTACGGAGACGAGATGGATGCGATCGAGCATGTGCTCGCAACGACACCCAAAGAATCAATGGCACAAGCATTACAGGCCACGATGAGCGATTCCTGGTTGCGAGACTGCACCATTTCTGGTTCGGCCACTCAAGTGCGAGAACAATTTGCGGCATGGGCAAACGCAGGTGTTTTACCAATCGCAGTAATGTCATCCACCTCTGGCGGCCAAGCAAAGGCAATCAACGAACTGTTTGACGCTTTCGCCTAACGCAGATACTACGAGTTAAGCAATCTGTGCGAGTAAGTCTTCAACGAGTTTTTGAATATCATCACGAATTGGACGCACGGCATCTATGCCCTGTCCTGCAGGATCATTGAGCGGCCAATCCACATACTTCTTGCCGGGCAAAAACGGACATGCATCTCCGCAACCCATAGTTACGACAACATCGACGGCTTCCAACATCTCCATCGTCCACAATTGTGGTTGAGCAGCCGCAATGTCGATTCCGACCTCCTTCATGACCGCAACGGCAGATGGGTTAATCGAATTTGCTGGCTCCGAGCCGGCCGAATAAACCATGACACGACCTGCACCAAGGTGACGCATAAACCCTGCTGCCATTTGTGAACGACCAGAGTTGTGGATGCACAAAAACAAGACACCCTTCATGAGCGGGGCTCACCAAAGACGAACTTGATGGTCGCCACTGCCAACACGGCGCCAATCAATTGCATCAACACAAACATCGGTACAGACTCTGGAGCAATTCCAGCAAATGTGTTACTCAGACTTCGCGCAAC
>Ga0209770_10002060_pt1 | contig 10111 bp, 6 predicted proteins | sample LauGreSu1BDMLBDD_2_FD_187572 | JGI IMG/M metagenome (GOLD analysis project Ga0209770, IMG submission 187572) | Freshwater lake microbial communities from Lake Michigan, USA - Su13.BD.MLB.DD (SPAdes) (version 2) | ecosystem: Environmental > Aquatic > Freshwater > Lake | place: Lake Michigan, USA...
GATCTATGCGCAGTATTGGCCTGAAGTTCTCGCGGCAAAGAACCTCGTCGAGAACGGTGCCATCGGCGAGGTGTTCACGGCTCGTGCATGGCACCACCACGGTCCACCAAAAGAGTTCTACCCGGACAACGATTCCTGGCGCTTCAGTGCAGAGGCCTCTGGAGGTGGCGTCGCACTCGACACCGGATCACACTGGATTCGGCCTCTGCGCATGTTGCTCGGTGAGGTCGACGAGGTGGTCGCTGTGACTGGTCGGCTGTGGGACGAAATGGAGGGCGAATCGCTCGTCAGGTCGCTTCTGCGCTTCCAGAGCGGTGCGACGGCGAGCTTCGATGTGATACTTGCGAAAGGTGCGGTAGCCCTACAACCTCACTTCCAATTCAGCGGAACGAAAGGCGAGATCGTCATCACCGTGTTGGGTGAAGTGTTGCTGTTCGACGGCAAAGACTGGCAGGGAACCTGCACACATCGCGGCAATTACATGGACAGCTACACAGGCGTGTGGCGTGACTTCGAGGCTGCAGTACTCGACGGAAAGGCGCTCGATGCTGACGCGCGCTACTCACTCGGAGAGGTGCGCGTGGCACAAGCAATTGTGCGAAGCGGCCAGTCTCGCCAGTGGGAAAAGGTCTGGCACTGACGATGTCAGCGAACTCGGTTCGATTTGATTTTGCCGGCGCGCAGGTCTTGGTGACGGGAGGATCGAACGGTATCGGCCTCGGAATCGCGACGGCATTCGCAGATTCGGGCGCCCTAGTGACCATCACTGGTACACGATCATCTGCCGGTGAGTACGACCACGACCTGTCGTCGTTCGACTACGTGCAATGTGCGATGTCTGATCGAACTCAATTGACCTCACTTGCGAACAACTTCTCACAACTCGATGTGCTGGTGAACAATGCAGGCCAGGTGATGCCACGTGGTGGCAATGAATACGACCCCGATGTGTTCGACGAGGCACTCCAGGTCAACGTGTCGGCAGCATTTCGGCTCAGCCGCCTCTTGCATGGTGCCTTGAAGAAATCCTCATTGACTGGTGGCGCGAGCATCATCAATGTGGCTTCACTGTCGTCATTTTTTGCAGTCGAGTTCGTACCCGGTTATGGCGCTGCAAAAGCCGCGGTCGTGCAAATGACGAAGACTTTGGCGGTGCATTACACACGAAGCAATATTCGTGTGAACGCGGTGGCACCTGGTGTCATCGAATCAAACATGACCGCACCCATGCTGGCAATCGAGTCGATGGCCAATGCCCAATTGACCCGAATCCCGCAAGGCCGCATCGGATCCCCCGACGACATCGCCCCTGCGGTTCTCTTTCTTGCTTCGTCACAGGCCTCGTACATCACCGGCCAGACGCTGCTCATCGACGGCGGCTTCTCGGTCCTCGGCTAAGGAGAATCACATGGCACCTCTTCGACAAGTGACTCAAGACGAGGTCGAGACGTTCTGGCGCGACGGCGTGGTCTGTCTTCGCGGCATCATCGAACCAGAACGTGTGCTCGCCATGGCTGGCCCTCTCGCCGCGATGCTCGACACACCCGAGTTGGCGAACCTCACGGCCATGGGAGATGCTCTCGCAGCAAGCGGAAACAATGTATTGCGTGACTCTGCCGCCGACGAAAAGAAAGGTCGCTTTGTCGCCGGTGTGGACCACTGGCTCTCCCACACCGAGTTCGCTGACTTCGCGCTACGAACCTGCCTTCCGATCGTCGCAGCGACCATCCTTGGCTCACGCAAAGTCAACCTCTGGGAAGACAGCGTGCTCGCGAAAGAACCGGGCACCGCAGAGCGCACTGCGTGGCACCAAGACCTTCCCTATTTTCATGTCGACGGAAAGAATGTCTGCACGATGTGGTGTCCGCTGGACAACGTCACACAAGAGTCCGGCGCTGTGAAGTTCGTCAAGTCGTCACACTTGTGGCCCGATGTGTACCGACCCAATTTCTTCGTGTCGAACATGTCGATTCCCGGCTCGCCAGGCGAAGACGTTCCCGACATCGACACGATGTCGGCCGAAGGTTCATGCGAGATCCTCACGTTCGACACTGCGCCAGGTGACGTGACCATTCACCACGCACGAACGATTCACGGCGCTGGAGCGAACACGTCGTCACGATGGCGCCGTGCCATCAGCTTGCGATATTGCGGTGATGACGTGGTGTACCAGGAACGACCAGGCACACCGCTGAAGTCGCACCACGTGAACTTTGTCGTAGGTGCTCCCTTGCACCCAGACGACTGCCCCGCTGTTCAGCGGGACTGACTCGTCTGGGTTGCGGTTCCAGTCGACTTTATGGGTTCGGCGGACCTTGCGGAGCTGGCTGACCAGGAGTGCCCTGTGGGTTCGGCGGACCTTGCGGTGCCGGCTGGCCAGGTTGCGGCGTTCCGGGTGTTCCGACTTGGTTCGGTGTCCACTTGAAGTGCGTGCTGTTCATTGCACGGTCCGCAGCCGACACCGACCACTGTCCGGTCGCACCCTTACATGTCGCCACATTCGCCGTGACTGTGATGAAGTTCGCTGGATTCGGCGTGGCATCAGACGCAGTGTCGGTGAAGTACGAGCCCTTCGAACCTGACTGCACCGTCAACGCTGTGCCTGTACTCGTGACAGCGCTCGTGATGGTGCACCCACCAGCTGGGCCGGTGAAGCTGTAGTTCAGCCCACCGACGTCCATCCAGGTGCTCTCACTCGTTCCAATTGGCATGCGCTGTGGTCGCCAGAACGTGAATGTCACAGTGTCACTCGAAGGCGACCGCATATCGGCCGTCGTGGGGTTCGCGTTCGCCGCGTAGTCGAGCGTGGTCGAGCCCCAACTGCGCACATTCGGTGACGTCTGCATGACAGCTGAGATCACCTGAGTCGACGAATGGACCACAGTCTTGTTGGTCTTCGTGATGGTGTACTTGATGGCGTCACCGACTTTCAGACCATCAGATCCTGACATTCGCGGCTTGATCTCGTTCGTCCATGCCTCACCGGATTGGAGTGTCGCAACACTCGGGATGATGTTGGAGAACCCGTCACCATCCGGGTCGCATGAGGAGAACAGCCACTCGGTCATCATCGACGACGCATCGTCCCAAGTGAATGCACCCGGCCACGTTGCTGGCTTCGACTTCTGCACTTGGCCGTTCACCACGGTGTTCGTCGGAGCGATGACTTTCGAGCCGCACAACTTCGTGTAGTCAGTGTCGGGCAAAGCATTCGATGCTTGCTGTGTCGCGGTCGGATAGTCAGGCGAGATGGTCGCGGCCTGGGCGGCCGAACCTGAACACCACTTGATGCCTGTGCAGTCCACATTGAAAGAACCGATCGTCGACATGGTGGCGGGCAGTGTGAAGTTCCTCTTGATGGCTTCAGTGTTGTAGATGAAGAACACGCCTTGGAATGTGTTGATCATCGTGTTCAACGCTGTCGCGACTGCCGGGTTCGCAGATGGCGAGGTGACGTTGAATGCATTGAGGTTCACGCAGTTTCCACCACAGATGAGGCCTGTACCGATGAGTACGTCACCCAATTGCGAGCCGTCATCTTTCTGAGAAGTATTGAAGAACTTGTCGTCGACCAAATCGAGCTTGCCGTCGTTGTCGTCGTCGACGTCGACGAATGAGGGGAGGCCGTCATTGTCGGCATCGGCGCCGGCTTTGTTCTCGGTCGGGTCTGCGAACTTGCGCACTCCTGCACCACTCACACCGGTTCCTTTTCCGAGGTTGGCTCGTGCAGGCGGGCGTCCTCCGCTCACTGCCACAGATCGGCTGAGCACAGCCGAAGATGGTGCAGCGGTCGCCAAACTTGCGAATGTCTGGTCACTCGAAACTTTGATGGAGCCGAGGCTGACTGTCGAACCAGTGGCTGTCTTCAGATTGGTGAGGCCTTTCGTGGCCTTCGCTGCGGTCGTCTTTTTGTTCTTGGCATCGGTGTAACCCAACATCACCGGTCCGACATATGCACCGTCAGAGTTCAACACTGACAGCGTCATGCCGTTCGTGTCGGACTTCGGAATTCCCGCGAGTGAAACTTTCCCGCCCGTCGAACGCGCGAGGTATGCCTTACCCGACGACGCCACAGCCAACAATCGATAGTTCGATGCAAGTGCCGCCTTGATTGTGGTCGTCTTTGAAGCTGCATCTACTTGACCGGACAACACGACGGATCCACCGACCACGACTGTGGCGACAGCGAGCAGACCTTTGATGCGACGAATGTTCATGACAACCCCTCCCGAGGAATCTGATGGTCTAACGATAGCCCCTACCGTGAGAAGAAGTGATCGAGACTTGGAATCATCTGGCCACCACATAGAGGACAGGTAGCACCGACGAGACGATTGCCGCAATGGCAACGAGGGCCGTCGACCTCGGCCCGCTCACATGGTTCCCCAACACATGGCGCCGCCGAGACAACAGCAAAATGACCACGATCAGAGGAGGTGCGGCAAGGCCGTTGAGAATTGCAGCCCAATAGAGCATGCGCACGGGGTTGGTGCCGACCAAGTTCATCAACATCCCCACGACCATCGACGAAACGATGACCATATAAAAGGCCTTTGCCTGCGTCATCTTGAGACCCAGGCCCTCTCGCCATCCGAAAGTCTCTGCAATTGCATACGACGTAGACCCAGCCAACACCGGCACAGCGAGAAGTCCGGTGCCCAATATTCCGAAAGTGAACAACAACTTTGCAGCACTTCCTGCCAAGGGTTCAAGGGCCAATGCGGCTTCTTCGGCCGTGCTCACTGTTGTGATGCCGGCTTTGCCGAGCGTTGCAGCTGATGTCACCATGATCGCAAACATCACCAACACCCCTGATGACATACCTGCCACCACATCTCCTCGCATCGCTCGTAGATGTGTCTCTACCCCTTCGCCGTCTCCGGATGTCATTCCGTGATCTTGAAGCTCTTCGACTTCCTCACTCGTCTGCCAAAAAAAGAGGTATGGAGAGATGGTCGTACCGAACAGCGCGATGAGTGCAGCGAGTGTCGGCTTTGAGAATGAGAATTCAGGCACGAGAACTGCTCCGAGGACATCGCCCCAGTCAACGTCGACGATGAACATCACCGCGATGTATGAGACGAGCGAGATGCACAACCATCGCAAGACCTTCGAGTACTTGTGATACGGAACAACTATTTCCAGCGTCATCATGGTCAGTCCGAAGACGACGACCAGCACAACGATCGGAAGTGGAGCAAGCATGTGAGTGGCAGCTGCCATCGAGCCGAGGTCAGCTCCGATGTTGAAGGTGTTCGCGACGGTGACGAGTGCGAGTGAGACATACAACACCCACCGAGGCATCTCACGTTTGATGAGCGCCGCGAGTCCCTTTCCCGACAGAAGTCCGAGACGTGCCGTCGCTTCCTGCACTGCGATTGCCAGAGGAAGTGCCACCAAGGTCGACCACAAAAGGCTGAACCCGAAGGCCGCACCAACTTGTGAGTAGGTGCCGATGCCCGATGGATCATCATCGGCGGCTCCAGTGACGAGCCCAGGTCCCACTCGACGGAAATAGCCGGCTCCACGAAGTCGCTGACGGTGCGGATGGTGCTGACGAGACAGCGACTTCACCACTTTCTCGGCACCACCAGTCACAATGACAGAATGACACGGTGAGCGGGAAAATGGAATCGTTTTCACGCGACCCTGACGTGACGGTTGGCCTTCGCGGACAACTCGCACATCGCATCGCTTTTGAGCACGCCAGTCGCCTAGAGCGCAGGTTCTACTCAGTGCGCCCAGGAGTGTGGACCTTGGTGGGCAATGGTCTGTCGAACCAGACATTCATCGAAGGCCCCGAGGGCATCATCGCCATCGACACTGGTGAATGTGTCGAAGAAATGCGTGCAGCCCTCGAGGAGTTACGCGTTCACACAAATGTCCCGATTGTCGCCGTGCTTTACACGCACTTTCACTATGTGGCCGGTACGGCTGCAATCGACTCCCCGCCCGGCACGTCACTACCCATTTATGGACACGAGCGGATCGTCGGCAACATCGCACGTGCATCTGGCGAGATCGGCCCGTCATATGCACGCGGGATAGTGCAGCAGTTCGGTACAGCACTGCCACTCGACGGACCAGACGGTGTGGTGAGTGTCGGTCTCGGACTGCACTATCGAAATCCGGAACATCGACCGTTCACTCCCGGTTTCATCCCACCGACGACGACACTGCGCGGCGGTGAAGTGCTCTCTGTCGCGGGTCTGCGTGTCGAGACCTCGTATGCACCGTCTGATGCAGATGACTCTCTGACCTACTGGTTCCCCGAAATCGGGGTTTGCGTGCAGAACAACGTGTGGCCGGCGGTGTTCAACGTGTACGCGATTCGCGGTGAGGAATACCGAAACCCGCAGAACATGTTGCCCGGCATCGATCATGTGCTCGCGCTGAATCCTGAACATCTCATTGCGACACATGGTCCACCATTGTCCGGGGCACAAGACATTCGTAGACGTGTGGTCAAGTATCGCGATGTCATTCAACTGATCTGGGACCAGACGGTGCGTCTGATGAATCGCGGTCACACAATGGATGAGATCGCACACATGGTGGAACTCCCACCGGGGTCAGACGAGGACTACCTGACCACTCAGCACTACGGACTGGTGGAGCATCATGTCCGACAGGTGTACACCGGAATTCGTGGTTGGTTCGACGATGACCCGGAATGGCTGTTCCCACTCCCACCACAACAGAGGGCGGACAAGCTGGTGGCCGGATTCGGTGGAGCGCAAGTCGTACGAGATTCGGCTCGTGCTTCAATCGAAACTGGTGACCTGCGTTGGGCGTTAGAGCTCGCGTCGTGGTTGTGGAAACACACCGGAGCCAACACTGATGACCGAGCACTCCTTGCCGATGTGCTGCGAAAAATCGGCCAACGGTCGACGGCAGCGAACATTCGCAACTGGTGTCTTACTCGAGCGCGAGACATCGAAGGTACGGAGAACCTCGAGCGACACCGTGTGCATCGACTACGCGAGCGGCAGATACTCGGAATGAACGCCGCTGATTCGGTGCGGCTCCTCCGCGTGCTCGTCATGCCAGACCGCGCAGTCAGAGTCGATGTCCACATGCGACTAGTCATCTCAGGCGTGACAGTCGGGTTGCACGTTCGCAACTGTGTGGCCGTCTCGACCGACGCGACCGAAGCCGAACACACCGTCACTCTCGATCGAAGTGTGTGGGCGAAAGTTCTCGGCGGAGCAATGACTGTCGACGACGCACTCTCGCAGGGAACCGTCGTTGTCGACGGTGACATCGCCTCCGTCCGGTCTGCCCTCAGGGTGTTCGACGTACCCGGACTCGAGTGACTCGACCATGACTCAGCTTCCGCGACCCGAGCCATCGTTCACCGGTGAGATCACACGACTTCTGAAAGATGCAACACCGGCTCGAATGGGGTTGAACGGTGCACCCGAAGGTGTGCCAAACGTTCTCGTCATCATGCTTGATGACGTCGGATTCGGTTCATTCGGCACATTCGGTGGACCGATACCGACGCCCACTTGTGACTCACTCGCGAGGGAAGGCCTGACGTACAACCAGTTCCATACGACTGCGTTGTGTTCACCGACCCGCGCTGCGTTGCTCACAGGGCGCAACCACCACTTCGCACACATGGGCAGCATCCCTGAGAATGCGAACACCTTCCCCGGTTACGACACGCGGATTCCGGCATCGACTGCCACGATCGCAGAAGTGTTGCGACTGAACGGATACGCAACCGGTTGTTTCGGTAAGTGGCATCTCACTCCGACGTGGGAACAGGGTCCTGCTGGACCGTTCGATCGATGGGCTACCGGCCTCGGCTTCGACCGTTTCTACGGGATCATCAACGCAGAGGCCTCACAGTACGAACCGCCGGTGTACGACCAGACAACTCCGGTATTCCCTTATGTCGGCCGCGAGGATTATCACCTCACCGAGGATCTGGTGGACCGTTCGATCGAGTGGATCGACCGCGTTCGCTCGACGGCTCCGGGCAAACCGTGGTTCGTGTACTTACCGACACCCGCAGTGCACACCCCACATCATGTGCCCCAAGAGTGGATCGACAAGTTCAAAGGTCGCTTCGACGATGGTTGGGACGCATTGCGCCACGAGATCTACGAGCGACAACTCGCGATGGGAATCATTCCTCCAGGTACCCACCTCACTCCACGACCAGATGGCATTCCTTCGTGGGACGACTATCCCGACAGATACAAACCGGTGGCATCACGCTTGATGGAAGTGTTCGCAGCGTTTCTGGCGCACACGGACCACCACATTGGTCGCCTCATGTCGCACATCGACTCGATCGGTGCGAAAGAGGACACGCTTGTCATCTACATCACGGGTGACAACGGTGCGTCAGCAGAAGGCACCGTCAACGGCGCGTGGGCAGCGCCGTCGTTCCAGAACGGCATTCCCGAAGATCCCGAGTGGTTACTCGACCACATCGATGACTTCGGGTCTGCAAAGTGCGAGAACCACTACAACATCGCCTGGGCCTGGGCTCTCGACTCGCCCTTCCAGTGGATGAAACAAGTGGCATCACATTTCGGTGGCACTCGTAACGGCATGGTCATGCGATGGCCGGCACGCATCGCGAAGCCGGGCGAACTGCGTTCGCAATTTCATCATGTCGTTGACATCTGGCCCACGGTCCTTGCTGCAGCGGGCATCGAGCACCCGCACGTCGTCCATGGTGTTCAGCAAGACCCTGTCGATGGCGTGGCGATGAATTACTCGTTCGACGATGGCACCGCTCCGAGTCGACGTACCACTCAATATTTCGAGATTCTCGGCAATCGCGCTATCTATCACGATGGTTGGATTGCTTCGTGTTTTCACGGGCGTCCTCCGTGGATTCGGTTCGTACCCATGCCCTTTGACGGGCCGCAAGAGAAGTGGGAGTTGTACGACATCACTGAGGACTTCTCCCAAGGTGTCGATCTTGCCGAGAAGTACCCTGAGAAACTCGCTGAATTGATCGACGTGTTCGATGCCGAAGCGAGGCGTTGCTTTGTTTATCCGCTACGAGATCCCGGTTCGGGACGCCATCCAGACCTCGTCGTACCCACTGCGCTCGGTTCTGTCACGTCCATGACATACAACCGAGCCCACGTGCGCATTCCTGAGCCGGTCGTCGTCAACTTGAAGAATTGTTCGTTTCGGATCACTGCGGACATCGAGATTCGCTCATCGAACGATTCGGGTGTCATCTGTTGTCAAGGCGGAAACCTGGCAGGTTGGTCCCTCTATCTTGACGACGGCGTACCGACCTACTTCTACAACTTGTTCGGACGCATCTTCACGAAACTTCCAGGGGTGCACTTGCAACCTGGTCGTCACGAAGTGACCGTTGAGTTCGATTACGACGGCGGAATGGGTGCCGGAGGAACCGCGTACTTGATCGTGGATGGCGCCCCTCAGACTTCGGCGCGGTTAGATGCGACTGTGCCGGTCGTCTTCTCAATGAGTGGTGAGACTTTCGACGTCGGCCTTGACACTGGCGCACCAGTGGGCCCGTATCCACATGTGTTCGAATGCAGCGCAGTCATCAACTCCGTCACGCTTGAGCGGCTGAGCGAGCTATCCGTGGAAGACAAGGCGCGCCTTGCCGACATGGAATTCCGCGCTCACATGTCATCGCAATGAGCACCCCTGACGGCGAGCGCTCGAGGCACTTCCCTGCCATCGAGAAGAAGCATGGCAAGCCGGCGTCGCACTGGTTGGGTCTTCTCAAGAAGCTCGGAGACGCCAAGTACCCCGAACAGATCGCGTTTCTTCGCGAAAGACATGGCTTCAGTCAGGCTCACGCCAATGCTCTGGTGATGCACCATCGCGGTTCGACCACATCTCGCCGGTTCGCGACATCGCGTGATTACTTTGCCTCGCTTGCTCCGACACACGCGGAGACGGCCATGAAGATTTTCAGTGTCATCCAGAAGAAGTATCCGAAGTTGGAACTAGTCACTGCATGGAATCAACCGAAGTTGAAGCACGGCGACACGTACGTCTTCGGGCTTTCAGCGTCCAAGAACCACTTGACCATCAACTTGTTCAGTCCCTCGCTACTTGCCGCATCGGCCGATCTGCTCGCCGACTTCAAAGTCAACAA
>Ga0209770_10002063_pt1 | contig 10103 bp, 8 predicted proteins | sample LauGreSu1BDMLBDD_2_FD_187572 | JGI IMG/M metagenome (GOLD analysis project Ga0209770, IMG submission 187572) | Freshwater lake microbial communities from Lake Michigan, USA - Su13.BD.MLB.DD (SPAdes) (version 2) | ecosystem: Environmental > Aquatic > Freshwater > Lake | place: Lake Michigan, USA...
GCATGTATGGCACACGCCAGCCCTGTCGCGGAGTCGTCGATGGTGAGTTGAAGGGACCAGCCGGTCAGCGGCTCGTTCATATCCCAGAGATGACAGGTGAGGCCTGCGATGCGCGCTCCGAGTTCGTCTGGGTCGGTCGGCCACGAGTCACCGAGATCGAAAAACTGATGTAAGAACCACCATGACAGTGATCGACCGTTTGCACGGCCACGCCGCCGGCCATGAGCACCGCCACTAGATGCGGCCCACACCAACCATCGAAGGGCAAGTGAGCTGTCGACCTCACACCAACGTGCGTCCGTCATGCCAAGAGCACCCATTGCCGCGAGGCCGTCACCTTCGACGATCGCGATGTCAGCACGACCATTCGAAGACGCCGTCCACGGTTCCACCAGCAGGCGAAAAGCTGCGGTGGTCTCAGGGTCATCGATGCATTCTGATGAGGTCGTGGAGATAGTTGTCATTGCCGGAGCCGGTGGTGCAGGGAATTGCCCGCCATCATCTGTGTACGTCGGTACGTCGTATGCAGGTTCCCAGGATTGAAGCGCAAATGGCATGTCGAGTGTCGTGAACTCATGTGAGTCGATGACGTCGCCGCGAAGTGCCCGCTCATGCGCCACGAGGGACCTGTCTGGTGATGAATCAAGATGTGGTGAAAGGTCTGCCCACGAGTGATGGACGGCGAGGATTTCACTTGTCGGACCTGGCATGAACGTGCGAAGAGAATCATCGAGTGCCCGACATGCAAACTCTGCCGGGGCCCACAATGCCAAGCGGTAGTTCGCGAGTGTGGCGATAGGCCACACTTGTCGGCCAGTTTTTACTGCCGAGGTGCAAGCGTCACGAATCCGCACGAGGCGATTCCAATCACTGTCAGACACGGTGTCATCGACGAGTCGAACGAGGCCGTCGAGATCGACTCGATCGACGAGTTGCCGCCAACTATCGGTGATGTCTTCGTAGCTCTCGGATGACATCAGATGAGCGGCCACGGATGGCGTCGACCTGAATGGTCAACAGGAAACTGAGGATTTTCCAGGAGGTACCTCACGCGCTCTTGTAGAGCATCGATCTCGTCGTCGTTGAGTAGCGCTGCGAGGCCGAGAGGAACCTTGTCAAGGAGGGTTGTGGCCGTCTCCAAGAGGTGGGAGGGAATATCTTCGTCTGCAAAGTCCCAGATGACTGTTCGCAACTTGAAATCAGAACTAAAGCACACACCGTGGTCGATGCCCCATAGATGATCCTCATGATCAAGCAGAATGTGGCCGCTCTTTCTGTCGGTGTTGTTTGCAATGAAGTCAAAGAAGGCAAAGTCGCGAAGGCGATCATGCAAGTCAGGTCGTGACTCAAAGATGCTGAAGTAATGCTCGTGAGGATCGGCATCGATGAAGAGCTGTAGAGAACCCTCACCGAAGGGTCCGTCGCGCACGATGGTGGGTGGCACTAGATGTAGCTCCAGTGCTTCACTGAGCACGCGGGCAGCGACCTCACGCTTGTACAGCCCGGGTGGAAAATCCCAGAGCGGGCGTTCTCCGCGAAGAGGTTTGTACACGGCGTGGCCGTACCCGTCTGCGCATTCGAGGCGGACCAAGAGGGTCGCATTGCTGCTTCCTGCGAGACGTCCGATGACTTCGATGTTGCCGTTCGTCAACAATTCGTGAATGTCGTCGGTCTCTGTGGCGTACAAACCAGCCATGACGTCAATTCATGCGGGGGCACGCGTGTCCGCGTGGATCTTTGGGTGCGCCGCACCAGCGACACGGTTCACGACCACCAGCGACAGATGTGTCTGCGGCATTACAAAAGGCTTCGGCCTGTTCGGGTGAGATGAACAATCGAACTCGACCAGCGAGGGCATCGTCTTCGTCAAGGGCGTCGTCCTCGTCCATGGCAGTCATTTCAGTCTCGCTGTCATCGCTGTCACCGATGACTAATTCGTCGAGTTGTATGAACATGCGCATACCACTGCGGTCGTATCCGAGGCCGATGGTGCCGAGCACGAAATCTATTTCAACATTCCTCTGTTGAAGTGAAGCATCAGGCAACATCGATCGAGACTCCGGAAGATCTTTCAGCAGGTTCCGAAGATGTTGTGAGATGGCCGCAACTTGTTGCTTCTCGCACTTCACATTGAGAGTGCGTTCCTCGGCCTTGATCTGGATAAAGAAGGTGCGTTGGCCCGGCTCACCGATGGCTCCGGTGCGGAACGCATCTGCATCGTCGAACTCGTAGAGAAAACTCATGTCAGCTTGGACGCAAGTCTGAGAGTGAACCACCAGTTGAATTGACGGTGAGTACGACAGGACCTGAAGTCATGTACGCCACCGCGCTCACAGAGCACGTGCCGATGACGATGCGTTGGAACAAGTCGAGATGCGTACCCATCGCGTGGGCGATGAGGGCCTTGATCGGGTCGGCATGACTGACGCACACGACGACACCCCCACGATGTCGCTCTCGCAGCTTGTCGACAGTGGTGGCCATGCGCGACTGCATGTCCGTGAAGCTCTCGCCGTCTGGAAATCGAAACGTCGACGGTGCGCGTTGGACAGTCGACCATTCCGGCTTTTTCATGAGTGCCGACAGTTTGGCTCCTGTCCATGCCCCGAAATCACACTCCAAAAGACCCTTCTCGATCTGGACACGTTGACCAAGTGTCTTTCCGATAGGTGCAGCCGTTTCGCGGGCGCGTTCGAGCGGAGATGAATAGATGGCGTCCACTCGCGGTAAGTCCGCCAAGCGACGGGCCACAGTCTCTGCTTGTTCGCGTCCGGCGTCAGAGAGATGAAGTCCGGCGGCGCGACCGGGGAGCACCTGCCCGGTGGTGGGTGTCTGGCCGTGTCGTACGAACAGCATCAACGTGGAAGTCGGCGATGATGATGCTTTGGCGCGCGGCATACACGCAAACTATTGCGGTAGGTGTCGCGATGCCAATCTAAGGTCGAACACATGTCACCGGCCGGTACACGTGGCGATTCGCTGAGTGCGCTCATCGCCGACATCACTTCATGTCGTGCATGTCCGCGATTGGTCGCATGGCGAGAGGCGGTCGCTGCAGAGAAGCGGGCGTCATTCAAAGAAGACATCTATTGGGGTCGACCAGTGCCAGGTTTCGGGGACGAACATGCGCGAATTCTCGTCCTCGGACTGGCTCCGGCCGCACACGGCGCGAATCGGACGGGGCGAATGTTCACCGGTGATCGCAGTGGAGACTGGTTGTACAGAGCGATGCACAAGTGCGGGCTCGCGAACCAGCCGACATCAACGGATCGTCTCGACGGACTAGAGCTGTCTGGTGCGTATGTGGCTGCTGCGGTCAGGTGTGCTCCGCCAGATAACAAGCCGACTCCTGAAGAGCGAGACACATGTCGAGGTTTTCTTTCACGAGAGATTGCCTTGCTCTCGAGTGTTCGAGTGGTCGTGTGCCTCGGGTCATTCGCCTACGACGCCGCATGTCGAGAATTCGGCGTTCGGCCAAAGCCAAAGTTCGGGCACGGAGTGGTGGTTGGAGCAGAGTCGGTGACCCTGGTGTGTTCGTACCATCCGAGTCAGCAGAACACCTTCACCGGAAAACTCACCGAGAAAATGCTTGATGATGTCTTTGCGACAGCGCTCGATCTGTCACGAATGTGATCTAGGCGTCGAGAGCTTTCTTTACCATCGCAGCAGCATGGCTGTGTGCAGCGTGTGCGTCGTCGAGCATCGCGAACATCGAGAAGAACCCGTGGAACATGCCTAGGTAACGGGCAACCGATGCATTGACACCGTTCTCCATGAGTCGCCGCCCGTATTCCTCGCCTTCGTCTCGGAGAGGATCGAACTCTGCTGTAATCACGAGTGCAGGTGGAGCGCTCGCAAGAACTGCGTCGCTCGCCATGATGGGAGACACGCGCGGGTCCTCCGGCTGCGCCACTCCGCCGATGAAGTGATCCCAGAACCATCGCATTGCATCTGCAGTGAGCAGGGGGCCATCTTTGTTTTCTTCGTATGACGGCGAAATCATGTGCGCATCTGTCACCGGATACACGAGAAGTTGGAACTTGAGTGGTACGGGCTGAAGTTGTGCAACGAGGGCTGCCAGATGTCCACCCGCTGAGTCGCCACCAACCGCAAGGCGAGTTGCGTCGACACCAAGTGAGTCAGCATTTTCGTGGGCCCATCGCAAAGCCGTCAGACAATCCTCCAGCGCTGCTGGGTATTTGTGCTCGGGAGCGAGTCGATAATCCACCGAAAGCACTGCATGTCCGGTGCGATTTGCGAGCGAGCGACAACCGCCATCATGGGTGTCGACGCTTCCGATCACCCAGCCGCCCCCGTGGAAGTACACGAGTAGGCCGGTCACGTCTGACGAAGGTCTGTAGAGGCGGCAGGGAATACCGCTCGCATCGACGTCGCGAATCTCGTGCACCTCTTCTGTCGATGGCACACGCATGGCCTCGTACATCGCTCGCGCAGCTTGTGGCGACTGTTCATTCAGTGCGGGAGCACCTGATGCCGCCATGAGGTCGGCGATGGCTTGAGCTTGTGGGTGCAGGGGCATGGTGTCTCCTAATGGCTTGCGTCGGACGAGGGGGGCGCGTCGGCTTTCTTCTTCGGTGGCGGAACGCCGACACTCGGCGCTTTGTCCGCCCACTCTGGCCAGCGTCGGCGGCTGACGATGGAGAGCATGCGCAGCAACTTCATCGCCTTTTCGTCTTCTTGGGCCGGGCGGGCGATGATGACGCCGTCTTTGATCATGCGGTTGATGACTTCTTCGCCGAGTGCGGTACGCACGATTGTGAGCGTCCAATCGTTGTCCTCGCCGATTCCGCCAGTCGCAATGTCAGAGTGCTCTGCTGCGAAGTCTGGGCAGTGCTTGCAGCCCTCGCGTGTCCACTTGTGACATTCCTTCAAGTCGATCTCGTGATACGAGCCATCTTTCATCCAGATCTGAAACACACCTTTGATGTTCATCTTGACCATGTCTTGTTTTTTGAGGCCGTACTTGGCCTCAAAAAGTTCAGGAAAGATGGCATCATCGAAAGTCTTCGAGCACAACAGCCCGATGTTGAACAGAAACGGTTTCGACACCTTGCCCGCCTTGCGATCCCACATGACAGGCGGGGATGAGGTCTGACAACCCATGCCGACGAGTGCGAGACGATTGAGTCCTTGTTCCTTTGCATCGCGAAGAGCCAGTGGGTTGGCACAGTACGTATAACGGCTTCCAGCAGTTGCCAGCACTTCCGCCTTGTTACGAGCAAGTGCCGGTTTGGCTTTCCAGGCGTCATCGTCTTCGACACCGCTCACTAGTGCAGCTTCGATGTAGTCATTTTCAAGCAGCCACACGAGCATTGCTGACACGAATCCGCCGTCTTGGCCCTTCTCGTGTTGTTCCTTGTCCGCTGCGCGAGTGAGCAGAAGTTGACGCCAAATTCCGCCCATTTCGTCTGGTTCACGTGTACGGCCGAACAAGTGCATGTCTGCGGCGGGTTCCCACGATCGGAAACGAGGACATGCCCTCGTGCAAGTCGTGCAGCCTTTTTCGCCATGAATGCAATTACTGAGACCTAGTTCCTCCTCGAGGTGGAACGGCTTGTACTTGCCCTCGACATGCTCGTAACCAATGACGTCGTGCGGACACGTCACGACGCACCCGGCACAGCCGGTGCAAAGACCTGTGGTGATGACCTCTTCGTAGAGTTCCTTCCATTGCGCGGTCCAACGCTCGGCCTTTGCAGGAGTGCTCGTCATGGTCATCTCACGAGACTAGGTCGGTGCCCCCGTCGACCCCACACCCACACGCACAAGGAAAAGGCCCACCCGCTCGACATCTGTCAGCAGGTGGGCCTCTCCCCGAGACATCTCAGAGTCGTGTGGATCCGAACTCGGGATAGGCGAGGACTCCCATCTCGGGCAGGTCGAGACCGGCGATTTCATCCTCTTCGGCCGAACGAATTCCGCCCTTCGTCATCTGGTCTTGAATTTTGAAGAATGCGAACGCAATCGGAAAAATCACCCCGATGATGACGGCCACGCCGAGCGCTTGTGCGCCGAGCTGCCCCCAGTCACCTTTGATGATTCCTTCCACGCCGGTGACTGAGGAACCATTCCATGCACCTCCGTAGCTGCCGTTGGCGAAGATGCCGACAGCGAGCACACCGAAGATTCCGTTTGCTCCGTGCACGGCGATGGCACCCACAGGATCGTCAATCTTGAACTTGCGCTCGACGACGAACACAACCTCGATGGCGAGAATTGCCGCAATCACTCCGATGACGGCAGCAGCCCACGGGGCAACAAAAGCGCAAGGTGCAGTGATTGCCACGAGACCTGCGAGCATGCCGTTTGCCATCATGCCGGGATCGGGTTTTCCCGTGCGTTTGGTGATCCAGAACATCGCCGCGATTGCGCCGAATGCTCCGGAGATCGCGGTGTTCGCAGCAACAGTCGCAAATTGCACATCAGTCGATGCAAACGTTGAGGCGGCATTGAACCCGAACCAACCAAAAAGGAGGATGAACGTTCCGAGCATCGCCATGGGAATGTGGTGTCCGGGGATTGCTCGCGGTTTTCCGTCTGCTCCGAACTTTCCGATTCGTGGACCGATGACGATTGCGCCAGCGAGTGCAGCGACGCCACCGACGGCGTGGACCACGCCAGAGCCGGCGAAGTCGACGTAGCCCGCACCGAGGCCCATCGTGTCCCAGGTCTTTGCGAGCCAACCGCCACCCCAGGTCCATGCCGCGAACAGCGGGTAGTACACCGCGCCACAGAAGACGCCCCAGACGACGAAGCTGTTCCATTTCCATCTTTCAGCCATCGACCCGGTAGGAATCGTGGCCACTGTGTCCATGAACGCGACCATGTACAGGAAGAAACCGAGAAGTGCCGGAGTAATTCCTCCACCGGACAATGCCCATCCGCCCTTCCAGAGAAACACCCAGTTTCCACTGCCGAGAAGCGCGTCACCGATCGGGGCTTCGAGGCCCATCGGGGCATAACTGAAGCCACCAAAGGCGAGTGGGAATCCGACGAAGAAGAATGTGATGAATCCCAGCCCGAAGATGGCGAAGTTGGTCGACACCACGTGTGCTGCGTGCTTTGCTCGGCAGAACCCTGTTTCGACGAGTGCAAAACCCGCCTGCATGAAGATGACGAGCATCGCACCGATGACGACCCACAAGAGTGAAGTCTGTTGACCAAGAACTGTCACGGCCTTCTCCGCGTCAAAATCATCGGCAGCAAGTGACGCAGTGCCGGCGAGCAGCACCGCACCAGATGACACTGCGGTGCCGACCAGGATCCGCTTCAGCCATGTCAGGCCACGAGAAGTCTTTTCGAACAAGAATTCAGATTGCATTGGAGCCTTCCTCTCCGGTGCGAACTCGCACCAGTCGTGAGATGTCGGTGACCCAGATTTTTCCGTCACCAATTTTTCCTGTCGCAGCTGTAGAGCAGATCGCATCTACGACCTTGTCTGCGCTTGCATCATCGATGATGATCTCGATGCGTACTTTGGGCACGAAGTCGATGGAGTATTCACTTCCGCGATAGGTCTCGCTGTGGCCGCCTTGGCGACCAAACCCACGAACCTCAGACACGGTCATGCCTTGTACCCCAGCAGACTTCAGTGCATCTTTCACATCGTCAAGCTTGAACGGCTTGACGACCGCAGTGATGAGTTTCACTGATAGTTCTCCTTCTGGATGTTGGGTGGTGTGCCGCGACGCTGCGACAACCAGAAGGTATGAGACGGACATTTCTCATCCGTCAGGTCATTGTTTCGATTGTGTGACGACCCTGTGAGTCTGAGATGACGACATCTGCGTCACGTGTCGGCGAATTCAGGCGAAATGCTGCATCAACTTGGCGACCGCCTTGTCGCCGATCTTTCGGCCATGTCGGTCTGAGACCTCGAAACGGTCCGTGACAATTCCTTCAGACGTGCTGATCGAAGCATGATGGACATGGATTCCGGAGGTGCTGAACGAGGTCGCCACGGCCTGCAGGAGACCGGGTTGGTCGGCCCCTGACACAGTGACGACCGTGTGCCACGGGTGCGCATCCTGATCGACTGAAATGACGAGCTGCTTGAGCAGTGTGCGTCCAACCCGAAGATCGAGATCCGGACGGCGCTTGAGACTTTCTTGAATGCGATGGGCAAGTTGCGTGCTCGACGGTCTTGTGAAGCTGACGATGGTGAAACTGTCCACGACGCCTCCATCAGGCCATGTCGCTAGGTCGGCGGAAGCAACCTCAAGTCCGTACTCAGCGAACACTCCTGCGATGCGCGCAAGAAGTCCTTTGGCATCACGTGTCGCGATCTCCACCTGCCACCTGTGGGGCTTGGAGGTCTGGGGTGAGTCACGTTGGGTCTCTGCTTCGCTGCTGGCGATCTCATGCACAGTCACGCGAACGGTTCGACCTCTCGGAAGTGGTTCGATGAGTTCTGCGTGTCGCACGATGTCAGCTGGCGAGTGGGCGATGAGATATCCAGCCGAAGCATTCTCGATGCGATCCCTGAGAAGTGGGTCCGTGGTCAGGTCGAGAGCCTTGCTCTTCTTGAGTGTGAGCACCGACTCGCGAGTGCCGTCAATCAACTCCGGGTGTGCCAATACTTCTTGCACACCAGAGATCACTTCGAGAAGCGCTGAGTATTGCCAATCTTCCAACTCACCTCGCGCCTCAGTGAGGTGTCGACACATCTCGACGTTGATCGGAGAAGTGAGGTACTCCGCCAACTGCGCAAGTACGCGTGTGTTGAGAGTAAAGGGCTCTTGACTGACCACGGTTCTCAGCAGTGTGGAAGCTTTGAGGAGGGCGACGATCGTGCGCTCATCTTCGGTCGACAGTCGAAGTGGAGAGATGAGTTCAACTGCAATTTCGGCTTGTTGACCATCGGTGGCATCGGCCAAGAAGGCCGCCATCATGAGGTTGTCCGTGTCGAGTCGATCGGTCATTCCTCGCTGACGGAGGTGTTCGAGAGCCGGAAATGTCATCACACGTGTCGGGTCGAGTTCGGTGAAGTCGCCTCGTCGGGCGTGTAGCGCCGACGCAACGCCAGGAAGAGCACGGTCGAGTACTCCGACCAGATCCAGGAATCGCCACGAACGGGCGTTTCCTCGACGGACGACGTCGATGAAAGCTCGGGCGCTCTTTGAGTCGAACCTGAGCGCGGTGTCTCGGTGCGATGCTGCCCAATCGAGAAGTTCTGTTCCAGGGTCAAGGCTTGCCGCACGAACTGCCGCTTCCAAACTCGTGAGAAGTACGCGATCTGGTGGTGGACTTCCTTGAAGGATCAGTCGATTGTCGTGCTGAACGAGCCAGCCACCAGCTGGCTCGGGAGTTTCTCCTGGCGATACTCGCGCAGCCGTCCTCCCGAGGCGCACGCGAAGTAGTGGTGGTGCGACCAGCGTCGTCACCAGTACGACGATGAGCACCACTGCATAGAGGTCGTCATCGAAGACGCCGACAGTGAGGCCGATGCTCGCAAAGATGAGACCGACCTCACCGCGTGGCACCATGCCAAGTCCGACGAGTACGCGGTCGGCCCCAGTTCCCCAAGCGCCGACAGAAGCAATCATCTTTGCCGCGATCGCCACTATCGAAAGCGCGGCAGCCAAGAGGAGTGTGTGACCATTTGCAAAAGTAGAGACGTCGGTGTCTAGTCCGATACTTACGAAAAAGATGGGGACGAAAATCGTCGCAAGGACGTTGAACTCGCGTGAGATCCGTTCATGGTGGTCTGTGCCACCTAGTGACATGCCTGCCACGAATGCACCGATGATCGGAGCCAATTGGGCGGCATCGGCTGCTGATGCCATCGCGAATGTCACGGCAGCGGCAAAAACGGCGATGACTGAGGGGGACTTCGCTCGGCTGCCAATGAGTGTGGTGATTGGTGGCAACACGACGAGACCGATTGCAGTGCTCGCGATGAGAAATCCAATCGCAAGAACAAGAGTGCTGAGAACGCCAGCGACGTCGACTGACCCCTGTTCCGCCACACGGGTGACGATCGTGAGAATGACCAAACCGAGCACGTCGTCGGCGACTGCGGCTCCGAGTACGAGCCGTGCTTCAGTTGTGCTGAGTGCACGTAGATCGCCGAACACTCGTGC
>Ga0209770_10002064_pt1 | contig 10102 bp, 5 predicted proteins | sample LauGreSu1BDMLBDD_2_FD_187572 | JGI IMG/M metagenome (GOLD analysis project Ga0209770, IMG submission 187572) | Freshwater lake microbial communities from Lake Michigan, USA - Su13.BD.MLB.DD (SPAdes) (version 2) | ecosystem: Environmental > Aquatic > Freshwater > Lake | place: Lake Michigan, USA...
CTGGAACGAGATCGTCCGTGAGATCCTCGTCGCCCGGCCCACGACAGCGGATGATCAGGGAGCGTCGTGGTTTCTCTACGAGCGACGCAACGACCATCAGGCGATCGCCGAGGCGGTCGCCCCGATCGTGTACGGTGCCCGCATCGATTGCGCCCAGTGCCACGACCATCCGCTCGCCCGCGAGATCAAGCAGGCGCACTACTGGGGCCTCGTGGCGGCCTACAACCGCGGGAAGAACGTCGACGGGTCGACGGCGGTGGCGGAGTCGGCCGTGGGGGGCTTCGTCAACTTCACGAATCTCAAAAAAGAGTCACAAGCGGCTGTGGTGACGCTTCTCAACGGTCCCACGGTGGCTGAGACCAGGCCGGAGGACGGCCAGAAGGAGGAGGACGGCGACGATCGCTACGTCGATCCGGCGGCGAGTCCCCGTGTTCCGAAGTTTTCCAGGCGCGAAGCGTTTGCCACGGCCGCCACCACCGACAACCCGCTGCTTGCCCGCGGTTTCGTCAACCGGCTGTGGGCCGTGCTTGTAGGACGGGGGATCGTGTCACCGGTCGACGAGATGACCACCCGCAACGCGCCGAGCCACCCTGAATTGCTCGACTGGCTGGCGAGCGACTTCGCCACGCACCACCACGACATCCGCCGCATGGTTCGCGGCATCGTCTTGAGCCGTGTCTATGCCCTGGGGGTGACTTCGGTCGGCGATTCAGGCTCCGATCCGTCGGCCTTCACAAGCGCCGCGGAGCGGCCGCTCACCGCCGAGCAGATCGCCCGGTCGTGGTGCATCGCCGCCGGGCGTGAGCCACACAACGATCCGCTGCGTCGTGCGGCGGTGGCCGCGATCCCCGACGTCATGCCGCGGGAGTATCAAGCGACGTTTCAGCAGGCCCAGTTTCTCTCGGCGGCTCCAGCCCTGAAAGAGCTCCTCGAGCCGGTTCCCGGGAGTACGGTCGCCGGGATCGTCGCGCAGTCGAGCGCCCGCGACCGTGTCGATGCCGCTTTTCACGCCGTGCTCGGCCGATCGCCTGCGCTCGAGGAAATGACGCAGGCGGAGCAATTTCTCGAGGCCCGCCCGGAGCAGCCGGCCGAGGCGGCTCGCGATCTCGTCTGGGCGTTGCTGACGAGCGCCGAGTTCCTCACCATGCCGTGAGCCCTGATGACACGCCCTTCCAATTCCCTGCATGCCGGCGAGTGTCCCCGCGACGAGCACCGGCTCCATCGCCGCCTCTTTCTCGAAGGGCTCTCCGCCGCGGGCGTTGGGGGCTTTTCCGGGCTGTTCCACAGCCCGCTCTTAGCCGCCGAGGCGAAGCGTGCCCAGAAGCACTGCATCCTTCTCTGGCTGTGCGGGGCTCCGAGTCAGTTCGAGACCTGGGATCCGAAGCCGGGTCGGCCGGGGGGCGGGCCGTTTGGAAGCACGCCCACGGCCATCCCGGGTGTCCACTTCTCCACCCTCATGCCGCAGTGCGCGTCGATCGCCGACAAGCTCAACATCGTCCGCTGCATGAAGACGGCCCAGTCGGAGCACCTCCAGGCGATCGAGCTCCTGCAGCGCGGCAATCCCGAGCGTGCGGGCTTCACCCGGCCGACCCTCGGCAGTGCCCTGTCGCAGGCCGTCGGGCAACTCGATTCGCCGATTCCGAACTTCGTGTTTCTCGATCCCGTCCCGGGAGGGAACGAGTTCGAGACGTTCAAGGCGGGCAATTGGGCCGGCTGGCTGGGTGTGGAGCACGCGCCGGTGCGTCTCGGGGGCGATTACACGCAGCTCGTCGACGCAGCCGCCGATGCCGTCGGTCGTCACGACCGTGAGACCCGCGAGACGCTGCGGAAGTTCCTCACGTCGCGCTTCGAACGCGAGCGCAACAGCTCGATTGCCCGCAGCCAGAACGCCGCCTTCGAGCGGATGCGGGGATTGGCCGCGAGCGCCGAGCTTTTTGATGTGGAGCGGCTCCCCCCGCGCGATCGTGAGCGCTATGGGCCGGGCAGCTTCGCCCAGCATGCCCTGATGGCGCGGCACTTGGTCGAGCACGGTGCCCCGTTCGTGATGGTCGCCAACGGCATGAACTGGGACAACCATGTCTTCCAGCACGAGATCCACCAGATGCTCGTGCCGGAGCTCGATCGCGTCCTCTACCATCTCGTCCGAGATCTCGAGGAGCGAGGCCTTCTCGATTCCACGCTCGTGATCGCGATGGGGGAGTTCGGTCGCACCCCTTGGCTCAATGCCGCCCGCGGCCGGGATCATTACCCGACAGCCTGGAGCCTGATGATGACCGGATGCGGGCTGCGCCGCGGGGTCGTCGTCGGCGGCACCGATGCCGACGGGGTCGACGTCGATGGCAAGGCGCTCGACGAGCAAAACCTCTTCGCCACGATCTTCACCGCTTTGGGCCTCGACCCCCACGCCGGGTACGATCTGCCGGGCTTGCCGACCTTCCACCGGGTCGAGGACGGGAAGGAGCCGATCGGGGAGCTCCTCGCCTGAACGCATGAAACTCACTCTCCTCCACGACCGTCCGCTTTCCACCGGCGTCTTCGGCCTCGCGCTCGCTCCCGACGGGAGCCGGGCGTTCGCCGCTTGCGCCGACGGCCGGGTGGTGAGTCTCGATCCCGCGTCGGGCGAGCAGGTATCGCTCGCCGGATCGCACGGGTCGTACGCGAGCGGCTGTACCCTGCTCCCCGATGGAAAGACGCTCCTCTCCGGAGGCTACGACGGGCTGCTGCTGTGGCACGATCTCGGGTCAGGGGCGGTGTCGCGCCGCGTGTCGGCGCACCGGTTTTGGAGTTGGGATCTGGCGGTCTCTCCCGACGGGAGCCGGGTCGCGAGTTGTACCGGGCAGTACCTTGCCGGAGGCTGGAAGTACGAGCCGGCCGCGGCGACCGAACCGGCGGTCAGGGTGTTCGACGCCGCGAGTGGCGCGGTCGTCGCCGAGTTCGACCACCAGCCGCCGGTGCTCTGCTGTGGCTTCAGCCGCGACGGCCGACATCTTGCCGCCGCGAACATGCTCGGCGAGGTGCGGGTGTGGAGGCTCGGTGAGGGGGGCGGTGCCGAACCTGTCGGGCGCTTTACCTCCCCCGACTTCACCTCGTGGGGGACGACGAAGAGCCACCACTACTGCGGCGGTATCTACGCTCTCGCCTTCGCTCCCGACGACGCGGCGTTGCTCGTGTGCGGCATGGGGCCGATGGGGGATCCGATGGCGGGCAACGGGAAGATGACCTGGCAGCGGTGGGATTGGCAAAAGGGGGAGAAGATCGACCAGATCCGTGACGGTCAGCACGGCTCGGGGTTGATGGAGACGCTCGCCTGGATGCCCGACGGCACGCATTTCGTAATGGCGGGGCGGCAGGCTCAGGGAACCTGGAATCTCGCCCTTTTCTCCGCCGCCGACGGGAGCCTCGTCGCGTCGCTCGACACGAAGCAGCGGATCACCCAGGCCCGGTTTACCGCCGACGGCAGCCGGCTCGTCCTCGCCGGTGCCTTGTCACAGCAGGGCCCCAAGCAAGGCCAATGGCCCGACTGGGGCCGCGTGCAGGTTTACAGCGTGGATGCCTGACGGCGCCCCGGACGTCCACGTCGAGGGAGTGACGCCGCTCGAGGGCCTTCACGATCAAGAGGCGAGCACGCGCTCGATGACGTGGCCGTGGACGTCGGTCAGCCGGCGTTCGATCCCGTTGTGGTAGTACGACAGCCGCGTGTGGTCGAGGCCGAGGAGGTGGAGGATCGTGGCGTGGAGGTCGTAGATCGTGCAGACGTCCTCGACCGCCTTCCAGCCAAACTCATCGGTGGCGCCGTGGTGGAAGGCCCGCTTCACGCCGGCGCCGGCGAGCCAGACGGTGAAGCCCGCCGGGTTGTGATCGCGGCCGCTGGCCCCCTTCTGAAACGTCGGCATTCGGCCGAACTCGGTCACGAACGCCACGAGCGTGTCGTCGAGGAGGCCGCGGGCTTCGAGATCCTCGAGGAGCGCTGCGGCCGGTTGGTCGAGGATGGGGGCGTGGACGGAGTATTGGTCGACGAGCGTCTTGTGGCCGTCCCAGTTCCCCACCCCCTCCCCCATCGCATACGAGCCATTGAAGAGCTGCACGAACCGCACCCCCTGCTCGAGGAGCTTTCGGGCGAGGATGCAGTTGCGGGCGAAGCGGGCCTTGGTGGGGTTGGTGGCGTCGTCGACGCCGTAGCTGGCGAGCGTCGAGGCGGACTCGTTCGATAAGTCAGCGACCCGCGGCGCGGAGAGCTGCATCCGCCCGGCGAGTTCGTAGGCGGCGATCCGGGCGGCGAGGTCGGAGTCGCCCGGATGGCGGGCGAGGTGGTCGTCGTTGAGCCGGCGGATGAAGTCGCGCGTGTCGCGGTCGGTGGCCTCTGCGATCGAAGCCGGGCGGGCGAGATTGGGGATCGGCCGATCAGCCCCCAGCGGCGTTCCCTGAAACACCGCGGGCAGAAAGCCCGATGCCCACTGTCGCGGGCCGATCTGCGGCACGCCGCGGGGATCGGGGATGGCGACGAACGCCGGCAGATCTTCGCATTCGCTCCCCAGAGCGTAGGTCGTCCAGGCCCCCATGCTCGGGAAGCCGTCGAGCGTGAATCCGGTCGACATCTGGCTTTCGGCCGGCCCGTGCGTGTTCGACTTCGCCGTCATCGAATGGATGAAGCACATCCGATCGGCGAGGGCACCCAACCGCGGCAGCAGGTCGCTCGTCATCGTGCCGCTCTCGCCTCGCGGGCGGAACTCCCACTGTGGCTTGATGAGGTTGCCCTGTTCCCCCTGGAACGTGATCACCTTCTCCCCCGACGCGCTTTCCGGAAGCGGCGTGTCGTGGAGCCGCACGAGTTCCGGCTTGTAGTCGAAGGTGTCGACGTGCGACAGCGCGCCCGAGCAGAAGATCACGAGAACGCGCTTCGCCCGCGGCTGAAAATGGGGAGGCCGGGGAGCGAGTGGACGGGCCGGGTCGATGACCGGCCTGATCGGCTCCGCGGCGCCGGCGGCAGGGGTGAGGAGCGAGGCAAGCGCGATCCCACCGAGGCCGGAGCCGGTGTCGCGAAGGAACCCACGCCGGTCGAGGAGACGCATGCCGGGGAGCGAGAGAGGGGAACGCATCGTGCTTGCTCGACAGGGGGCCGTGGTGGAGCCGACGGGAAATTGTCCCCACGACCGCGGTCCTGACGCAAGACGGGGCTGGCTAGACTGTTTTCCGCTGGAGTCGGGATCCATGGCCCCGGGAGAGAGATCGATGTGTCGCCACTGCCTTCGTTGGGTACTGCTCCTGCTTGTCTCAGCGATCCTGTTCGGTGCGGCGGCATGCGACACCAGGGCGGCCGATGCGGCGGCCTCGGCAGAAGCGATTGGATCCCTCCGTGCGGCCTTGGCGCTCCCCGGAGCGACCCGCGAAGCCATCCTCGAGCAAGCTTGGGCAGAGGTGCCGCTCACCAAGGGCGATGCCGCCGCAGCCCGTGATCTCCTCTGGGAGGCCCATCGGGCCGCGACCCGCGCCGAGCGACAAGCCGAGATCGAGGCCCGCGAGCTTCGCGAGGGCGACCTCGTCATGCCGTTCTTCATGAAGGTTTTCGGCGAGAAGCCTGCCAGCGGTCACTCTCTCTGGATCTCGCTCCATGGGGGCGGCGGTGCCCCGGCGCGGGTCAACGATCAACAGTGGGAAAACCAAAAGAAGCTTTACACGGTCGCCGAGGGGATCTACGTCGCCCCCCGGGCGCCGACGAACACCTGGAACCTCTGGCACGAGCCACACATCGATCGCCTTTTTCACCGCCTCATCGAGGATCTCGTGATCACGGGCGACGTCGATCCCAACCGGGTCTACGTCCTCGGCTATTCCGCCGGGGGCGACGGTGTCTATCAGCTCGCCCCCCGGATGGCCGACCACTGGGCGGCGGCGGCGATGATGGCGGGGCACCCGAACGGCGTGTCGCTCGAGCCGGTGCGGAACGTCCCCTTCGCGCTCCAGGTGGGGGAGCTCGACTCTGCCTACGACCGTGCGAAAATCGGCGCCGACTACGGCCGGGCCCTCGAAGGTTTTCATGCGGCTGACCCGCGCGGCTATGACACGTTCGTGAAGATTCACGAAGGCAAGGGGCATTGGATGGACCGGGCCGACGCCGCCGCCCTCCCCTGGATGGCGAAGCACACCCGCAATCCCGTCCCCGACCGGGTCGTGTGGCAGCCGACCGGGGCCTCCCGCGAGAGCCTCTCATGGCTCGCGCTTCCCGCCGACGCCCCCCGCAGCGGCGGAATCATCGATGCCCGTATCGACGGCCAGCGTATCGACGTCACCCGCGCCGATGGGCATGAAAAGATCTTCATCCGGCTCGACGATCGGCTGATCGACTGCGATCTCCCCGTGCAGGTTCGCTTCGGAGACCGCGTGCTCCACGACGGGCCGGTGATGCGGTCGATCAACACGCTCGCCCGGACGCTCGCCGACCGCGGCGATCCGGAGCTGCTTTTTCCCTCCGAAATCTCTGTCGCGATCCCGGCGCGCAGGTAGGGAGACGGCTGCCGCCGCAGCGGTGATGGGGACGTGCCCCGGTGGGGGCATCGCGCAAACGTCCCGCGTTTTTCGCCGTGTGTGCGCACTCTGCAGGGTGATCTGCCCGATTCGTCCCCGGCACTGGTCAACGTTTTCTTCTCGCTGGTCTGCAACTCGTCAGCGGACGGTGAGAAACTCGTTGGCGTTGTAGAGCGCCCGGCAGAGCGCCGGGAGGCCGTGGTCGGCCACGAGCGTTGTGCCTGCGGTGATCTCCGCTTCGGTCGCCTCGCGGCCGAAGGCGAGGAGGATCGCACGGCGGACTCTGTCTGCCGGCTCGTCGCCGGCTTCACGGGACACGCGCGCGGCGAAGCGGTCGGCCTGGTCGATGAGGAAGGCGCCGTTCAAGAGATTGAGCGCCTGGAGGGGGGTCGTGCTCGAGGTCCGCTTCGGTTGGATCTGGCCCGCGTCGGGGCAGTCGAAGGCGCCGAAGAAGGTGTCGAGCTCCGACCGCGGCTTGCTCTGGTAGATCATCCGCCGGAAGTCGTCGGCCGTGAACTCCGTCTTCGTCTCGTAGACCTTCACGTAGTTGGCGTTGGCGACGAAGAGATCAAATCCCGGGCCGCCGGCTTGCGGATTGAGGCTGCCGCTCGTGGCGAGGATCGTGTCGCGGATCGCCTCCGCCTCGAGCCTGTGCGGCGGATAACGCCACAGGAGCCTGTTCTGGGCGTCGAGGGCAAGCGCCCGGGGATCGGCATCTCCCCCCTGCCGCCACGCCCGGCTCGTGACGATCAGCCGGTGGATTGATTTGAGACGCCAGCCGTTGGCGACGAGTTCACTGGCGAGCCAGTCGAGGATCTCCGGGTGGGACGGCCGCCCCCCCCCTGCCCCGAAATCGCTCGGCGTGTCGACGAGGCCCGTGCCGAAGTGGTGGTGCCAGAGGCGGTTGACGATCACCCGCGCGGTGAGCGGGTTGCCCGGATCGACGATCCAGTCGGCAAGCGCCCGGCGGCGGGCCGCCTCGGCCGTGATCGGCTCCGCAGGCCACGGGCCTGAGCCGATGCGCGACAACGGCCCGGGGAGAATCTCCTCGCGGGGCTGCGTGGGATCGCCACGGAACATCCGGAACGTCGCCCCAGGCTCGGTGAATCGGCCGGCGTAGGCCATCGGGCCGCGGTCGAGGGTGGCAAGCTCGCGTTTCAACGTGCTGATCCTCCCCGCCACGCTCGTCGGATCGCTGATGCTTCCCGGCGGAATCGCCGCGGGGATGTCGTCGCGGGGGGCGGTGGGGTCGCCGAAGGGGCGGCGGTCGAGATCGGAGGCGGCAGGCTGCCATGTGGCGCCGTCGGTGGACAGCGCGATCTCGTAGCGGGTCGCCACCCGGTCGGCATATTTGGGCTCAGCGGAGCGATCGCGGCTCCACACCACCCGGTCAATCGTCTCGGTGGCCGGAAGCTCGAGCTGCACCCAACCGGTACCCGGCGTGTTCGAGATCCAGGAATGCTCGTTGCCGTAGAGGCCGTCATTCACATGGGCCAAAACATGAAAGGCGTTGCCGGCGAAATCGCCCGAGGAGGTGGGCTTGGCGCCGAGGGCGACGTTGCGACCGTCGCTCGAGAAGACTTCGAGTTCGTCGAGGCAGGGTTCGGCGCCGGTCGTTTCGAGGATCGTGAAGCGGATGAAGCGGGCCGGCGTGGGGGTGAAGCGATCGACGTTCTCCCGGTGGGTTACGGCACGCCGCAGCGCCCCCACACCCGCTTCGGCCAGCAGCCTGGCGATCTCCGCACGCCTGTCCTGCCGAGGCTGCTCGGAGGGGAGCGTAATCTCGCGCTCGCCATGCTCGACGCCGGCGAACACCGCCTTGAGCCGGTAGTAATCGGTCTGCGGAACGGGGTCGAACTTGTGGTCGTGGCAGCGGGCGCAGCCGACCGTGAGCCCGAGAAATGCCGAGCTGGTCGTGCTCACCATGTCGTGGAGCTCGTCGGCCCGCTGGTTGGCCGTCAGGACCGGATCGGGCGACTTCACCTGATCCCAGGCACCGCCGACGAGGAAACCGGTGGCGACGTCGGCACCGCACGTGTCACCGGCGAGCTGGGCACGAACGAAGGCGTCGTAGGGGAGATCGCGCTCGAGGCTCTCGATCACCCAGTCGCGGTAGCGCCAGGCGTTGGGGCGCATCTGGTTCATCTCGAAGCCGTTGCTCTCGGCGAAACGCACGGCGTCGAGCCAGTGCCGGGCCCAGCGTTCGCCGAAGCCCCGAGAGGCGAGGAGACGGTCGACGAGATCGCCGAAGGCAACATCGACACCGCGCGCGACGCATTCGGCCGTGAACGCCTCCACGTCCTCGGGGGTGGGCGGCAGGCCGACGAGATCGAACATCGCGCGCCGCAGTAGCGTGGCTGGAGGAGCTTCAGCCTGCATCGCGAGCCCGTTTGCCCCGAGAGCCTGCGCGACGAAGGCATCGATCGGGTTGGTGACGCCCGCGATCGTCGGAACGGCGGGGCGAATGACCGGCTGGAAGGCCCAGTGGGGCGACGTTTTTTGAGCGTCGGGGAACAGCGTCGAGGGGAGCGTGGCCAAGTCGTCGGGCCACGACGCCCCCGCGCTCACCCAACTGGCCAAGATCGCTTGTTCTTCCGCGGGGAGCGGATCGGCGTCGGCCGGCATCCGCGTCTCGGCGTCGTCGGTCGTGACGCGGCGGACGATCTCGCTCGCCTCTGGCTTCCCGGCCACGATCGCGGGAAGGCCGGAGTCGCCGCCGGCGAGGGCCCGCTCGCGATCATCGATCCGCCAGCCGCTCTCGGCCGTGGCCGGCCCGTGGCAGGCGCCGCAGCGGCGGGCGAGGAGCGGAGCGACGACGGTGGCGAAATCAGGGGCATCTGCCGCGGGCGGCTCCGCTCGGGCAAACCCCGATCCGGACAACCCCGCCAACAAAAGCCAGAGGGGAGCGAGGCACGGGAAACACGTGAAACGGCGAGAGACCACGTTGAGACCCCCGGGCGACCGGCCTGACCGACCGGCCGCCCTCGAGTTTACCGTCGCGGGTCGGAGCGTGTCAGCCGAGGAGATGCTCGAGAACGAGCCGTTCGAGGGCTTCATAGTCGCGGGATGCGACCATTTCCTCGGCGGTGTTGACCGGGAAGGTGCGGACCTTCTCGACGAGCTTGAGGAACACCGCCTGGCTCGTGGCCAGATGCGCCGTGGCCGACTCGGCCTTCTGCGTCCGCTGCGCCTTGACGTCGAACCCGACGAAGCAGCCGGTGGAGGCGTAGTCGACTGATTCGAGGACGCGGACCTGATCAAAGGCCCCGCGGAGGTTCGCGGCCCCGAAAACCTTGTCCTGGTCGTACTTGAGCCCGTTTTGGTCGTTGAGATGAACGCTCCAAAGCTTGCCGGCGGCAAGCGCGAAGCCCATCTCATCGGAGGGATCGAGGCCCGCGAGAATGGCATGGGCGCTCTCGATGAGGACGCCGACCCGGGCCGGATCGGCGCAGCGCGATCCCAAGGCAAGGGCATGGCCGATGGTGGGGATGAAGGCGGTGTCGACCGGCTCGTTCGGCTTCGGCTCGATGGCGATCCGCACCTTCGGGTCGGCGTGGAGAATCGCATTGCAGGCCTCGAT
>Ga0209770_10002065_pt1 | contig 10100 bp, 9 predicted proteins | sample LauGreSu1BDMLBDD_2_FD_187572 | JGI IMG/M metagenome (GOLD analysis project Ga0209770, IMG submission 187572) | Freshwater lake microbial communities from Lake Michigan, USA - Su13.BD.MLB.DD (SPAdes) (version 2) | ecosystem: Environmental > Aquatic > Freshwater > Lake | place: Lake Michigan, USA...
TGCAGTAATTTTATTAATGTCTGGAAATGCTGCTTTGTTGCGTGGCTCTTCAAGCGCTGCAAATAGCAATCAAGTTCTTGTAACTGTTATGCGCCGGGCACTTTCTAAAACTAATATCTCACCAGATGTTCTGCAGTTAGTTCCTTCCGATGATCGCTCTTCTGTCTCGGCTTTATTACATGCTCGCGGAAAAGTTGATTTAGTTATTCCGCGTGGAAGTGCGGCGCTTATCCGAACGGTAGTTGATGATTCAACGGTCCCAACAATTGAAACTGGAGCCGGTGTTTGTCACGTCTATGTCGATGCGGATGCTGATCTAAAGAAAGCGCTTCCAATTGTTTTGAATTCAAAGACTCATAGACCAAGTGTCTGCAACGCAGCCGAAACGCTTCTGGTTCATGAGAGTGTTGCTGAAGAATTCTTGCCAACTGCGCTCGTAGCACTACGCGAAGCTCGAGTTAAGTTAAATGTTGATTCTGCAGTTGCAAAAATTGCTAGCGCAAATGGCATTGAAGTTAGCACTGCTAATGAAGAAAATTGGTCTACTGAATATAACTCGCTTGAAATGAATGTGGCGATTGTGCCAAACCTGCTTGCCGCCAGCGATCACATTGCCAAATATGGAACGAAGCACACAGAAGCCATTGTTACCGAGTCGGAATCAAGCGCCGCAAAATTTATTGCGCTAAGCGATTGTGCCGCTGTAATGGTTAATGCCTCTACAAGATTTACCGACGGCGAGCAGATGGGATTTGGCGCAGAGATTGGGATCTCAAATCAAAAACTCCATGCCCGTGGGCCTATGGGCCTTGAGCAAATGACCACCACAACTTGGATTGTTACCGGCTCTGGCCAAATTCGCGCATAACTTCAATTTATTAGTAAGCACTGGCTCGCGATAAGGTTCGGATATGGCCGCTATTTCTCGCGATGATGTCGCACACCTTGCAAAGCTGGCCCGTATTGAAATGACGCCAGCAGAACTAGATCACATGGCCACCGAATTAGAACAAATTCTTGGCGCTGTTAAGCGAGTTCAAGAAGTTGCAACTGCAGATATTGCACCAACCTCACATCCTCTTTCGATGTCAAATGTTTTTCGCGATGACGTAGTTAAACCAAGTCTGACTAATAGTGAAGCGTTATCAGGTGCGCCGGCAAAGGCTGATGAACGATTTAAAGTTCCACAAATTCTTGGTGAAGAATGACAAGTATTAATTCAACAGCAGCCGAGATGGCGAGTGCACTTGCCGCAAAAGAAATTTCTTCTGTAGAACTTACCCAGCAACACTTAGATCGAATTTCGGCGGTCGACGGGAAAATCCACGCCTTCCTACATATCGATCAAGAAGGTGCGCTTGCGCAAGCAGATGCAATTGATAAGAAGCGTGCAAGTGGCGAGAAGCTCTCACCGCTAGCTGGTGTTCCTATTGCGGTAAAAGATATTTTGGCCCAAAAAGGAATTCCAACAACTGCTGGTTCAAAAATTCTTGAAGGTTGGCGTCCGCCATATGACTCAACTGTTGTTGCAAAGTTAAAGGCGGCAGGAGTTGTAATTCTTGGCAAGACAAATATGGATGAATTCGCGATGGGTTCATCAACTGAAAATTCTGCATACGGAACCACACAAAATCCTTGGGATTTAGCTAGAACACCCGGTGGTTCAAGTGGCGGATCTGCAGCAGCAGTTGCAGCATTTGAAGCACCACTTGCAATCGGAACTGATACTGGTGGATCAATTCGTCAACCTGCAGCACTAACTGGGATTGTCGGAGTTAAACCAACTTACGGTGGGGTTTCTCGCTACGGGGTAATCGCATATTCATCGAGCCTTGATCAAGTTGGGCCATTTGCAAGAACAGTTTTGGATACTGCACTTCTGCATGAAGCAATTGCTGGACACGATGAACGCGATTCAACAAGTATTAATGCACCAGTTCCACAAGTTGTTTCTGCTGCAAAGCGCCTTGATGTTAAGGGTATGAAGATCGGTGTTATTAAAGAGTTAAGCGGTTCTGGTTTTCAAGCAGGAGTAAGTGCGCGAATTGCTGAATCTCTTGAGTTATTAGTCGCCGCAGGTGCAGAAATTGTTGAAGTGTCTTGTCCTAATTTTGAATACGCACTTGCTGCGTATTACTTAATCGCACCTTCAGAAGCATCTTCAAACTTGGCTCGCTTTGATTCGATGCGATATGGCCTACGTGTTGGCGATGATGGAAGCAGAGGCGCAGAAGAAGTTATGAGCGCTACTCGCGAAGCGGGTTTTGGCAAGGAAGTGAAGCGTCGAATTATTCTCGGAACGTATGCACTTTCATCTGGTTATTACGATGCTTACTACGGTTCAGCACAGAAAGTTCGCACGCTCGTTAAACAAGATTTTGATAACGCATTTACTAAAGCAGATGTCTTGGTCTCACCTGTTACTCCGACTACTGCATTTAAAATTGGCGAGAAGAGCAATGATCCCGTTGCGATGTATTTGAGCGATATCGCGACAATTCCAGTAAATATGGCTGGTATCGGTGGCATGAGTCTTCCAGTTGGACTTGCTGATGAAGATGGTCTTCCAGTTGGTCTTCAAATCATGGCTCCAGTAATGCAAGATGATCGTTTTTATCGTGTAGGCGGAACGCTAGAAGCAGCCCTGCTTTCAAAGTGGGGTAAGCCAATACTTTCCAACGCTCCAGATTTGGCGGTGAAGTAATGTCACTTGATTACGCAGCCGCAACCCAAAAATATGAACCGACTCTTGGCTTAGAAGTTCACGTTGAATTAAATACAAATTCAAAGATGTTCTGCTCTTGTGCAACTGAATTTGGAGCCGAACCAAATACCCAAACTTGTCCGGTCTGCCTTGGACTACCTGGCGCACTTCCAGTAGTGAATGGCAAAGCAATTGAGAGCACTATTTTAATTGGCCTTGCTCTTAACTGCAGGATTGCACCATATAGTCGCTTTGCACGTAAGAATTATTTCTATCCAGATATGCCAAAGAATTTCCAAACATCACAGTATGACGAACCAATCTGTGTAGATGGATATCTTGATGTTGAAATCGAAACTGATGAAGGTCCAAGAGTTTTCCGAGTTGATATCGAACGTGTGCACATGGAAGAGGACACTGGAAAGTCGCTTCACGTAGGTGGTTCAACTGGTCGAATTCATGGCGCTGAGTATTCGCTGCTTGATTACAACCGGGCCGGAATTCCATTGGTTGAAATCGTCACAAGAATTATTCCTGGTACTGGAAAATACGCACCACAAGTTGCACGTGCATATGTGACTCAACTTCGCGACATTCTTCGTTCGCTTGGAGTTAGCGATGTAAAGATGGAACAAGGATCACTTCGTTGCGATGCCAACGTTTCACTTGCACCAATTGGCAGCGGCTTACTTGGAACTCGAAGTGAAACTAAGAATGTGAATTCACTTCGTTCAGTTGAACGCGCTCTTACCGGAGAAATCGAGCGTCAAGCTAATCGCCTCGAAGCAGGGGAGCGCATCATTCAAGAGACGCGTCACTTCTTAGAAGAGAGTGGGCTTACACGTCCTGGTCGTTCTAAAGAGCAGGCTGAGGATTATCGATATTTTCCAGAACCAGATTTAGTTCCAGTTACTCCTGATGCAAAGTGGATTGAAGAACTCCGGGCCAAGTTGCCAGAGAATCCTGCAGATCGTCGCAAGCGGTTACAGAAAGAGTGGAACGTTCCTGATTCAGAGATGAATTCCCTAATTAATGCTGAACTTGTTGATGTTGTAGAAGAGACAATCAAACTTGGCGCCGAACCAACTCGCGCCCGCACTTGGTGGCTTGGTGAAATTTCTCGCCTTGCTAATGAGAAGGAAGTTGCGCCAACTTCACTGATAACAACGGCTTTTGTTGCTGAAATCATTGCGCTAATTTCTAGTGGAGATCTAACCGATAAGTTGGCCCGCCAAGTTGTTGAAGGTGTTGTTAATGGCGAAGGTTCGCCTAAAGCTGTAATTGAAAAGCGCGGACTTAAAGTTGTTTCAGATGACTCAGCGCTAATGGTTGCGATTGAAGCCGCTATTGCTGCGCAACCAGATACTGCTGAACGCATTCGTGGTGGAAATATTCCAGCCGCTGGTGCGCTAATTGGTGCAGTTATGAAAGCAACTGGCGGTCAAGCCGATGCAGCCAAGGTTCGTGAATTACTATTAAAGCATTTAGGTCAGGGATAAGAGGAGATCAATAAATGAGCAACTCTATGAAGCCACGTTCTGGTTTAGTTACTGATGGAATGGAGCGCGCCCCAGCACGCGGAATGTTGCGAGCTGTTGGAATGGGCGATGAAGATTTTGCTAAGCCACAAATTGGTATTGCATCTTCTTGGAATGAAATTACACCTTGCAATCTCTCATTAGATCGCCTAGCTAAAGCTTCAAAGAAAGGCGTTATTGATGCCGGTGGTTTTCCAATGCAATTTGGAACAATCTCTGTTTCAGATGGCATTTCAATGGGCCACGAAGGAATGCACTTCTCACTTGTTTCGCGCGAAGTAATTGCCGACTCAGTTGAAACTGTTATGCAAGCAGAACGTCTAGATGGCATGGTTACTTTTGCAGGTTGCGATAAATCACTTCCTGGAATGATGATGGCAGCAGCGCGTATCGATGTTGCATCTGTGTTTGTCTATGCCGGCACAACTCTTGCAGGTTCAGTTGATGGTAAAGATGTAACAATTATTGATGCCTTTGAAGCAGTTGGTGCATGTGCTCGCGGGCTTATCTCACAAGAGCAGGTAGATAAAATTGAACGCGCAATCTGTCCTGGTGAAGGCGCATGTGGTGGCATGTATACCGCCAACACAATGGCCGCAGTAGGAGAGGCTATTGGGCTCTGCATCTCCCGCAGCAGTTGATCGTCGCCGCGATGATTACGCAGTTAAATCTGGCGCTGCAGTTGTTGAATTAATCCGAAAAGGAATTACAACTCGCCAAATCTTGACTAAGAAAGCCTTCGAAAATGCAATCACGGTAGTAATGGCACTTGGTGGTTCTACAAATGCAGTTCTGCATTTACTTGCAATTGCCAACGAAGCCGAAGTTGATTTAACACTTGAAGATTTCCATCGCATAGGTTCTAAGGTGCCACTCCTAGGCGATCTAAAGCCTTTTGGAAAATATGTTATGACTGATATCGATCGTGTTGGTGGAATTCCAGTTGTTCTTCGCGCACTTCTAGATGCCGGATTACTTCACGGAGATTGTTTAACTGTTACCGGAAAGACAATGGCTGAAAATCTTGCAGATATCACACCTCTAGATCCAGATGGCGATGTGCTTCATGCAATTAAATCTCCACTATCTACTGCTGTTGGAATCACAATTCTTGGTGGTTCACTCGCTCCTGAAGGCGCAGTATGTAAAACAGCAGGAATCGGTGTTGAAAAGTTTGAAGGACCAGCTCGGGTTTTCGAACGTGAACAAGCAGCAATGGAAGCGCTAGAAAATGGAACAATTAAAGCTGGCGATGTAGTAGTTATTCGCTACGAAGGTCCAAAGGGTGGACCAGGTATGCGCGAAATGTTAATGATTACCGGTGCGATCAAGGGCGCGGGTCTTGGAAAATCAACGTTGTTATTAACCGATGGTCGATTTAGCGGCGGAAGTACCGGACTCTGTGTTGGTCACGTTGCACCTGAAGCGGTAGATGGTGGACCAATTGCCTTCATCAAAGATGGCGATCTAATTCGCATTGACACTATTGCGCGAACATTAGATTTATTAGTTGATGAAGCGGAATTAGCGGAGCGCCGCAAGAATTTCAAACCAATTCCTCATAAATATAAGCGCGGGGTTCTGGCCAAATATTCAAAGGTCGTGGGCTCGGCATCAAAGGGCGCGGTCTGCGGATAATTTCCAAAGTACCCCGGTCTAAATAGTGAGATGTCTTACTTAGGGGTTGACCAAATGAGGGCAACAGGGGAGAATTCACTCATGACTTCAGTCGTGGTAATTGGTGAGCGCACGCTCTAGTGAATAACTAGTTCGTGTGCTACCCCTCAGTGGAAACTGAGGGGTTTCTCATTTGATGAGCAATTATCGAGAATTTATTAGAGAGAGAAGGGAGATGAACATGGGCGATACAACAAAGATGACGGGGGCAAGTGCACTTGTCAAAGCGTTAGAAGCTTCTGGCGTTGATGTCATGTTCGGAATCCCAGGCGGTGCAATTCTGCCGGCATACGATCCAATTTTTGATAGCAAGATTCGCCACATTTTAGTTCGACATGAACAAGGTGCTGGACATGCTGCAACCGGTTATGCGCAAGCAACAGGACGCGTAGGAGTTTGCATCGCAACTTCAGGACCAGGTGCTACAAACCTAGTTACGCCACTTGCTGATGCTCAAATGGATTCAGTTCCAATTGTTGCAATCACCGGGCAAGTTGCTTCAGGTGCAATCGGAACAGATGCATTCCAAGAAGCAGACATTCGTGGAATCACGATGCCAGTAACAAAGCATTCATTTCTTGTAACAGATCCAGCAGATATCGCACGCAGTATCGCTGAGGCATTTCACATTGCAAGTACTGGGCGACCAGGTGCGGTACTAGTTGATATTGCAAAAGATGCACTTCAGATGTCAACTGAGTTTAATTATCCAAAGTCAATAAATCTCGGGGGATACCATCCAAAAATGGATGCAACTCCAGAATCTATTCGAGACGCTGCTGCGCTTATTGCGCAATCGAGCGCCCCAGTTCTTTATGTTGGTGGCGGTGCAATCAAGGCCGAAGCACATAAAGAGTTATTGAAACTTGCAGAATTAACCGGAGCTCCAGTTGTTACAACGCTTATGGCGCGTGGTGTTTTCCCAGATTCACATCCGCAACATCTTGGTATGCCAGGAATGCACGGAACTGTTGCCGCTGTAACAGCTCTGCAAAAGGCAGATTTGCTAATTACTTTAGGCGCACGATTCGATGATCGTGTTACTGGAAAACTCTCAACTTTCGCACCAGGCGCAAAGGTTATTCATGCAGATATTGATCCGGCAGAAATCGGAAAGAATCGTCGTGCAGATGTTGGTCTAATTGGAGATTTGAGATTAACAATCGATGCCTTGATTCCTGCAATCAAGAATGAGTTTAAGAAGAGCCAACCAGATATAACTGCCTGGGTTAATCAAGTTAATGGCTGGCGCTCTAGATTCCCACTTGGATATGACCAACCGACCGATGGCAGCGTTTCACCACAATATGTAATTGAACGAATCGGAAAACTTTCTGGACCAGATTCAATTTATGTTGCCGGTGTTGGTCAACACCAGATGTGGGCATCACAATTTATTTCATATGAAAAGCCAAGAACTTGGTTGAACTCTGGCGGTCTTGGAACTATGGGTTACGCAGTTCCTGCTGCGATGGGCGCAAAGGTTGGCGCACCTGACACAACTGTTTGGGCGATTGATGGTGATGGTTGTTTCCAAATGACGAACCAAGAATTAGTAACATGTGCGCTAAATAATATTCCAATTAAGGTCGCAGTTATTAATAACGAAAGTCTAGGCATGGTTCGCCAATGGCAGACCTTGTTCTACAACGAGCGTTATTCAAATACCGAACTTCATTCAAAGCGAATTCCAGATTTTGCAAAGCTTGCTGATGCAATGGGATGCGTTGGCTTAACTTGTGATTCAACTGCAGATGTAGATAAGACAATTGCTAAGGCGATGGAGATAAATGATCGCCCAGTTGTTGTTGATTTCAGTGTTCACCGTGATGCCATGGTTTGGCCGATGGTTGCAGCTGGAACTTCAAATGATGAAATCGTAAATGCGCGATCACTTGCGCCAATCTGGGATTCACAGGAGCTCTAAAATGACACAATCACATCCAGACGCACCTTCATCTAGCTATTCAATATTAAAGACGCGCACGCTCTCAGTTTTAGTTGAGAACAGTCCCGGAGTTCTGGCGCGCGTATCTTCACTATTTTCACGACGTGGCTACAACATTGATTCATTGGCGGTTGGACCAACCGAGAATCCAAATTTCTCGCGAATGACAATTGTTATAAATGTTGAAGATCACGCACTTGAACAAGTAATTGCGCAATTGGATAAATTGATTAACGTAATTAGCATCACCGAGCTTGATCCAGTTGTCTCAGTTCAACGCGAACTTCTATTGGTAAAAGTTTCAACTGATGAGAAGACTCGATCTCAAGTTCTAGAGACTGTTCAACTCTTCCGAGCCAAGGTGGTAGATGTGGCACAGGATGCCGTGACCATCGAGGCGACCGGAAATACCGAGAAGATTTCAGCCTTACTTCGGGTCCTAGAGCCATTTGGCATCTTGGAACTCATCCAATCAGGCTTGGTTGCGATGTCTCGAGGGCTAAAACCAGGCTCGATTTCAGATGTGAAGAAATAAAAAATAGGCTTACCCCAGTAATCAACTAACAGAAAGAGGAAGGTCATAACAGTGGCAACCCAGTATCACGACGAAGATGCCGATCTAGCAATTATTCAATCTAAGAAGGTTGCAGTAATTGGATACGGCTCACAAGGACATGCACACGCTCTTTCACTTCGCGATAGCGGAGTAGATGTTCGAGTTGGTTTGGCAGAAGGTTCAAAGTCTCGCGCAAAGGCAGAATCAGAAGGGCTTCGCGTTCTATCTGTTGCTGATGCAGTTAAAGAGGCAGATGTAGTTATGTTGCTTGCACCAGATCACGTGCAACGTCATATCTACAACGACTCAATTAAGCCAAATATCAAGCCAGGTTCTGCGCTTTTCTTTGGTCACGGTTTTAATATTCGTTTTGGTTACATCAAGCCAGAAGCAAATATCGATGTTGCAATGGTTGCACCAAAGGGCCCAGGCCACTTAGTACGTCGTGAGTACTCAGCAGGTCGCGGAGTTCCAGTTTTGGTTGCAGTAGAACAAGATGCAACAGGCGCTGCTTGGCCACTAACACTTTCATATGCAAAGGCAATCGGCGGACTTCGCGCTGGTGGAATCCTTACAACGTTTACTGAAGAGTGCGAGACCGATCTGTTTGGCGAGCAAGCAGTACTTTGTGGTGGCGCATCTCAACTAGTTCAATATGGATTTGAAACCCTTATTGAAGCTGGATACCAACCAGAAGTTGCTTACTTCGAATGTCTACACGAACTCAAGTTGATTGTTGACTTGATGTACGAAGGTGGAATCGCAAAACAACGTTGGTCAGTTTCTGATACTGCTGAATATGGCGATTACATTTCAGGTCCACGTGTTATCGACCCAAGCGTTAAGGCAAACATGAAAGCAGTGCTAGCCGATGTTCAAAATGGAACATTCGCCAAGCGCTTCATCGATGATCAAGATGCTGGAGCACCAGAATTTAAGTCACTTCGCGCAAAGGGTGAAGCGCATCCAATTGAGGCTGTCGGCCGTGAACTTCGCAAGATGATGTCATGGGTTAAGGGCAACAACAATGATGATTACAAGGAAGGTGCTGCTGCGCGTGGCTAAACCTGTTGTTTTAATTGCGGAAGAACTTAGTCCCGCAACGTTAGAAGCGTTGGGACCAGATTTTGAAGTACGCAACTGTGACGGCGCAGATCGCGGGCAATTACTTGCCGCGCTTGCAGCTGGAGTAGATGCAGTACTAATTAGATCTGCAACCAAGATGGATGCGGAAGCAATTGCCGCTGCCAAAGGGTTGAAAGTTATTGCACGCGCTGGTGTTGGCTTAGATAACGTAGACATTCCTGCAGCTACTGCAGCAGGTGTCATGGTTGTTAACGCCCCAACTTCAAATATTGTGAGCGCCGCTGAGTTAGCAATCTCTTTGCTACTTGCATCTGCTCGCTTTATTTCTCCAGCACATGCCGCACTTCGCAATGGCAAGTGGGCGCGTTCAAAGTACACAGGCGCTGAACTATTTGAAAAGACTCTCGGAATTGTTGGATTTGGTCGCATCGGTCAATTAGTTGCATCTCGCATGCAGGCATTTGGAATGGATGTAGTTGCATATGATCCATATCTACAACCAGCTCGTGCTGCTCAGCTTGGAGTTCGACTTGTTGAATTAGATGAACTTCTTAAAATCTCTGATTTCATCACGATCCACCTTCCAAAAAC